>Ga0209075_1002919_pt1 | contig 14671 bp, 15 predicted proteins | sample Stecom2011_FD_187523 | JGI IMG/M metagenome (GOLD analysis project Ga0209075, IMG submission 187523) | Agricultural soil microbial communities from Utah to study Nitrogen management - Steer compost 2011 (SPAdes) (version 2) | ecosystem: Environmental > Terrestrial > Soil > Agricultural land... | reverse complement strand
GGTTTTGGTACGAATACTTTCAACACACCATCTTTGTAATCCGCTTCGATATTTTGTGCATCTACATCTTTAGGTAATGTAAAAGAGCGCGTAAACTCTCCGTAAGAGAATTCTCTTAAAGTGTAGTTATCCTCCGATTCCTCCTTTGACTCTTTTACTTCTCCACGAATAGAAAGTTTATTTCCATCCAATTCTATGTGGATGTCGTCTTTGTTGATTCCAGGAACAGCCATCTCAACTACATAGTCGTCATTTCGCTCAATAATATTTACAGCTACTTTTGAAAACTTCATTGCTTGTCGTTTGTTAAACACCTCATCTTCAAATCCTGATAAGAAAGAAGGTAAAAATCCGTTGTTAAATCTTGTAATTTCCATAATTATATTTTTTTTAATGTTTTACTAATTCATATTCGACTACAAATGAGCAAATCCAATACCATTCTAGAAAACAATGGATTAGCGGAAAATTTGTCTTAAAACAAAATTTCAGAGTGTCAAATAGTCAGCAAAAACAGACCTTTCATGACTTTTTGACGGATAAAAACGAGGTATTAGGATGTGACTATTTTTCTAGAAACTTAAAACGACTGAATTAGAATCTGTCTCAAAAAATTGGTAAGGAATTCATTCCTCACTTATTGAACAAGCGAGTGATGGATTTAACCACTTTTATGCTTAAAATTTTAATGATACAGTCTGTTCTAATTGTTGAAAAAAGCCGTTAAAACGGCTGATGTTATGATGTCCTAAATTATTGAATACGGGATTCATCCCGCATCAATAGGTGTTGTACGAATTTTGGCAACGTTATCACACCAAAAAAAACTGGGCACAAAAAAAACGTGATCAACAAAAGTTTAATCACGTTTCTTACACTGTAGCGAGAGGGAGATTTGAACTCCCGACCTCAGGGTTATGAATCCTGCGCTCTAACCAACTGAGCTACCTCGCCATAATTACACTTACCTAAGTTCCCTTTCGTGGGGATTGCAGTGGTGTTATTTACCAATGCGGGTGCAAATATAATAGGTTTTTTCTAATTTCAAACACTAAGAACGGTCTTCCTCAAATAAAATTTTCGTGTGGTGTTTTAAAGTTCTTAAAAACAAGGAAATAAATAAAGCCACAGCAAGTAAAATAATATAATAAGTATGTAAAATAAATCCGTCTTCAATCATATAGTTACGTAAAATATCAACGAATAAGAATCCGATCATGGTCGCCGTCACACCAGAATACTCTCTTCTAAGGATTGTTTTCATTGAAAAAGAAATGGGTGACTTTTCATAGTTTTTAAAAGACGGCCAAAAAGCAGGAACCTTTAAACTCCAGTCTAAGTAATCTTGTCCAAACTTACGTTCAAGGAATCTTTCTTCAGCAAACATAATTCTTTCGTAGTACAACCAGAAAGCCAAAGAGACTACAATAACAAACCAAATATTTGCAGTAAATACGACGATTCCTATCCACATAAAGTAGTTCCCAACATATAAAGGGTGTCGCATTGTAGAATATATTCCTTTGGTATTCAATGCGTCTGCCACTTGTTCACTTCTATTTCTACCTGAAGTGTTCTTATTAGAAGTTCCAATTGCGATTGCACGTATCACTTGTCCTAAGACAGAGAGAACTGCGGCAAAAGCCAACAACATCCAATAATAATTATCATCTAATTCCATCCAACCATAATCTGTAAAGAAAATTACAGGGACAGCTAAAATGAAGAGAATTACAGGAATTTGACCTCTGTATTTAAACAAAGTATTCCCAGATTTTTCAAGCGAATGTATAAGAGCCATTTAAAAGTTTTTAGTATATTGCGTTCCGAAATCTTCGGCGAAGATAGAAAATAATTAATATTTACAACATGTCTGAAAAAATTAAGTTCGAACAAGAATACCTTTTCAAAACCTCAGCAAAGGTCTTAAACTCTATGGTAATGACGCCTAGCGGACTAAGCGAGTGGTTTGCAGACGATGTAAACATTAAAGACGACATTTACACATTTTACTGGAATGGTAGTGAAGAAGTTGCACGATTAATCAGTAAAAAAACAAATGATCACATAAAGTTTCAATGGGTTGAAGATGAAGAAAAAGGATTAGATACCTTTGTAGAAATCCGATTTAAAGTGGACCCGATGACCAAAGCGGTTGTTTTACACCTTACAAGTTTTGCTGAAGAAGATGAAATGGAGGAGGTTCAATTATATTGGGAAAACACTATTGAAGAATTACGTCGTGTAATCGGAGCCTAAACAAAGCCATTCTTTTTAACACTCTGCTTTTAACTATTCCTATTTAGTGATGGTTGCACCTAGTTAAATTTAAAGTACTTTTATCCCCATAATAATATATTATGAGTGGAACTTTTATTTTAACCGTTATTCTCGCCTACTTTATAGTGTTATTGGTTATCTCTAGGTTAACATCAAGAGGAGCTAAAAACGAAGCATTCTTCACTGGAAACAGAAACTCCAAATGGTACTTGGTTAGTTTTGGTATGATCGGAGCCTCACTTTCAGGAGTAACTTTTATTTCAATTCCTGGACTGGTTGGTACTTCCGGATTCTCTTATATGCAGATTGTTATAGGATACATGCTAGGATATGCAATTATTTCATTTGTTCTACTTCCCCTCTACTACAAACTCAACTTAACATCGATTTACTCTTATCTTGGCGGTCGATTCGGACCAACAACACACCGCGTTGGCGCAGGTTTCTTTTTAATCTCTCGTATATTGGGGGCTTCCGTTAGATTATTCTTGGTCGCTGACGTACTTGATTATTTCGTATTGAGTAATTACGGAATTCCATTCGAAGTATCTGTTTTGGTCACTTTACTCTTAATTTTTGTCTACACTTATCGAGGAGGAATCAAAACAATTGTATGGACAGATACACTCCAAACTTTATTCATGCTCCTCGCTCTTATTGTTAGTGTGGTCCTTATTACACAATCAATTGGTGGTGTGGCAGAAGTAAGCACAGGATTAAAATCTTTAGGTATGACCGACTGGTTTGTGACCGACGACCCAAAAAGCAACAACTACATTCTAAAAGGAATACTGGGAGGACTTTTCATTACAGTTGGAATGACAGGATTAGATCAAGACATGATGCAGAAAAACCTCACTTGTCGTAATGAAAAAGACGCCAAAAAGAACATGATGTGGTTCTCCATTATTTTGTTTTTTGTCAATTTTGTTTTCCTAGTTCTTGGAGGTTTATTGGCCATGTATGCAGAAGCAAACGTTGAAATATTTAGTGAAATAAGCGGAATGGAAACAGATAAACAAACCGACAGGTTGTTCCCCATGATTGCTTTAAACGGTGGATTAGGAAATTTAATTGGAATTACCTTTTTGCTCGGATTAATTGCAGCAGCTTATTCATCAGCAGACTCTGCATTAACATCTTTGACTACTTCTACCAGTGTCGATATTTTTAGAGTTGACCAATGGGAGGACAAGACAAAAGCAGAACGTGTAAGAAAATATATCCACATCGGAATGACAGCCATTTTATTTATTGTGATTCTATTGGCCAACGCTTTTAAAGAACAAGATGTAATCAACACCTTATTCATTCTAGCTGGATATACCTACGGACCACTGCTTGGACTTTTCTTCTTCGGAATCATCAGCAAGCGAGTTGTTGACGATCACTACACCTGGATTGTTTGTTTAATTGTTCCCGTTTTGATTTACATCTTCAAATCTTACGAACAAGAATGGTTTGATGGCTATAAATCAGGACATGAGATCCTTGGTGTGAATGGACTCTTGTGCTACCTTGGACTATGGATAATGTCAAGCAAACCTGCTGTTCAAGAAATAGAACCACTGGACAATACCTTAAGTTAGTTTTTCAAAACTAAAGTGTTGACATATATGACTGTAAAATAATCGTTGCGCTCACTTCATCGATGAGTTCTTTTTGTTGTCTTTTCTTTTTTGAAACACCGCCAGCGATTAATGATTCCAAAGCCATTTTAGAAGTAAATCTTTCGTCCATCATTTCGATTTGAAGTGCTGGAAATTGTTTTTCCAAGGCTTCTCTAAACAATCGAACGTTTTGTGAACTGTGGGAGTCTTCCATATTTAATCTTTTGGGCTCACCCAGAACTAAAGTTCCCACATTTTTCTCTTTTACTGTACGGATTAAAAAATCCATTAATTCTCTGGTCGGCACAGTCGTTAATCCAGAGGCTATAATATTGTTCTCATCAGTAATTGCGATACCTGTGCGCTTCATTCCAAAGTCAATTCCTAAAATTCTTTTCATCTATTCTTTAATAAATTTTTGCTTTGCTAGTAGACTGTTCTGTTCATACATCATTACAAAATAAGCTCCTTGTGGATAGTTTTTAGTCGAAAGAACAAGCTTTCCGTCATTTACAACTGTTTGCTCTACGAGTTTTCCATTGGTATCTGTAATCCTTATCTTTTGATTATTATGTGCTTGATCCCATTCTATAAACAAAATCTCATGTGCTGGATTTGGATAGATTTTCATTTTCTCTGGTAAAACCTCACCACTGGTCTCCACAGTACTTTTTCGAAAACCGAATGTATATTCACCTTTCAAAAGTTGCGAAAGCTCCATTCTACCATATCCATCCGTTTTATTTCCAAAAGAATTCTTAGCATAATGCGCGTATTCAACCCATTCCGTTTTTTGATTTGGTCTCCAAAGCAACACCAAACTATCTTCATGGAAAGTCACCCCAGCATGATCTGTCATCAAACCTAAATCCAATCCACCACCTGCAATATTTCTTCCATCATAAAACAATCTTGCTTCAGCTTTAAAACTATTAGAAAACACTCCGTCAACTTTCCAAAAACGGTCTGGAGAAATGACATATTCAAAATTTGTATTGGAGTTATTTATTCCATCAGGTGCTAGACGATAGTGTTCTATTCGAAGAAATGAAGTGTCCTCTTCCTCTGTGGTTTTTAAATAAAAATAAGGGTAATTCATTTGCAATGAGAAAGGTTCTGTGACCAACACGTCCTCTCCTGTAACGGCGTTCAGCAATAAATTATCTTTGTTCAAGTAAACCATTACAGGTTCAAAAGCAAGTTGAGTTGTTACTATTTGTGTTGCTCCTGAAATAAGCTCAACTTGCGAATGCGTTTCCCTATTTGCTCCAACAAAAGTCAATTGAACAGGGACATCTGAAAATAAACTAGGTGCTTCGAATAATTTTTGCTGAATATGCACTTCGATATCAAACTGTCCGCCTTGGTGGCTTACCGCGAATGAATCTACCTCATATCCGTTAAACCCAGGATTAAAAACATAGTTATCGAAGAAATGGGTCGCGTCATATCCCGTTGAATTTGTCAAAGCATCTCTAAATTCTGCGGCATTGATGGTTTGAAAAGCAAAGTTTGACTGAATGGCTTTGAGTCCGTTAAAAAAATCTGTGTCCCCCATGTGAGAACGAAGATTATGCATCAAAGTTGCTCCTTTGCTATAGGTATGCGAACCATAGGTTGCATCATGAGGAACCCCTGAAATCGGAAAAAAAGCGCCATCATCGTAATGTGCCTTTTGAATCACGTTTCTATGAACGCTTTTTAACTCATTTATGTAACTTTCATAACCATAGACATGTTCCAAAAAGATGGACTCACTATAAGAAGCCAAACCTTCGTTGATCCACATATCTTCAGCTGTTCTACACGTCACCAGGTTGCCCCACCAGTGGTGAGAAAGTTCGTGCGCCATCAAGGTTTCGTAATTCAAGGTTCCATCAACTGCAAATCCAGGATAGGTCACACAACTTGCATGCTCCATTGCTCCTCCATTAAAAGGCACCAATAAAAAGGCGATTTTATTCCATTCATAAGGTCCGTAATTCAATTCGTATGCATCCATTGCGCCAAATAGATTCACAAATGAATTTTTAAACTTTGTTGTATCTTGAGGTTTTGCAATCAACATCACTGGCGTGTCTGAATTGGTCAACGAACTGTTGTAGGTTTGACTCACATGCGTATAAGGAGCTGCTCCAACGCAAGCCAAATAAGTTGGTATCTCTTCATTCATGATCCACCTGCGGATATTTTCATTGTTGGGTCCTGTACTTTCACTGTGAATGTATCCATTTCCATAAGCAGTAATTCCTTCGGGAGTTGTTAACTCAATATCATAAGTTGCCCTTTCTACGAAATTATCGAAGCATGGATGCCAAGTTCGACCATAGTTATGCGGTTCTGACAAGAATGCAACACCTAGATTATAGGCATAGTCTCCTTGAAAATAAAATCCACCAAATCCAGAAGGATCCATCACAGGCGTCCCCTGATAATAAACAGTCACTGAGCTTTGATCCCCAGTGTTTAAGGGCGCTAAAAAGTTTACGCGTAAAAGTGTATCGTTATAGGTGTACGTCAAATCCTGCCCATTCCATTGCACTGAATCGACAGTCAACTGAAGCAAATCCAAAGAAATTCCATCAATGCCATTCATTTTACTTTCAAAAGTCACCTTACAAGACGCTTTTAGATTTTGCGATGACATTGCAGTAAGGTCCATTTTCATCTGGTACTCAATCACATCAAGCGTATCACTTCTCATGTTATCAATCTCCCCATTACTTTGAGAAAACGACTTAAAAGCAAGGGTGATAAGGATAGAAAATACGATTGATAAATTCAATATACTGTTCATAAACGGATTTCTTAAGTTCATTTTTTTAAACTACTCGACGAATTTACGGTTTAATCAAAGAAAAACGAAAGGAAGTCATTAATTTTGCGACATGAACAAAGAGCAAGCGCATATATTTTTCCCCCACAGCTCCGAAGATGATTTGGATGACTTATGGGAACAGCGGTTATTCGAGCAGAAACAATTTTTTCTGACCCGTCCACCTATTCGTAAAGTTTGGGAAGGAAGATTAAACAGGTTAGCGCAACAACACCAAGCATATTTGACCTTAACAGAACAGACGATGGTAGATGAATCCCCTTTGGATATCACCCAAAAACAACATGAGTTCCCTGATGATTTCATTGCTGCTTTTCACGCTTTTCACACCTTGCGTAATCAGCATAAATCAAAGGTCTTACAAGCACAAAACTTGCATGATTTGAACAATTCAGTTCATCAATGGTTAAATACTGAAGGTCAATTCGCAAAACACTGGTCGCACCCAGCAAGTGAAGAAGACCAAATAGAGGTAGTTCGGGGAAAGGAGCCCGACCCTATGGAATTATTAAAAGAATTAAAAAAGACAGCAAAAGTAATCGACACCACTTCCTTAAACGTCCTAAAAGAGAACTACAATAATCTCTCTGAAAGCGTTAAGAAAGAAGTAAAAAGATTAACTTTGCTGGCGAAAGATTAGTTATGGAAGGACAATTTGACAAATTAAAATTACAATTAGACCAAGAGGAGTGGCCGAGTTTATACATGTTTAAATTCATCGCTCCTAGTGACAATCATAAGATTGCACAAATTACGAGTATGTTTAACGATGTTTCAGACATCAACATGCGACCATCAAGCAAAGGAACATACACGAGCATCAGTGTAAAAGAAATAATGATGAGCTCTGAAAGTGTTATTAAAATTTACGAAAAAACTGCACTTATTGAAGGTGTGATAATCATTTAAACATGCTATTAGTCATTGACATACAACAAACCCTTTCAACCATCTTATGGATAACATTGGGTATTTTAATCTTTTTCATCGCTTACAGATTATTGGTAAGGCGCTTGAAACAAGGAAGGATAGAAAAGGAGCTATACTTGGTTTTACACCCTATTGAAAAAGATCCTGCCACAGGGATTGTACCTATCTTTATTGAAATGCACAATCCGATGGAAGTTGAAGTCAGTGTATTTTCAACCGACCAAAAAGTCAATAAGATCATTGAAAGCAAAACATTTAATAAAGGAGGAACAGTGATTCAATTGGACACCCGTGAATTTGAGAATGGATTTTATTTTTATCAAGCACAAACTGTGAATCAAAAAACCCGCAAACTCATTGAGATTAGAAATTAATTTTTAGTTTTAACAATGTTCGTTAAGGAAATCCGTTATATTGAAAGTAAATAAATGTTATGAAGCAATTAATTTTCATCCTACTATTGATCAGTTCAATTTTCACCGTGAATGCGCAAGCCGACTTTAGTCCTAGCTCTTCCTTTAAAGTAGAGATTGGTTTGCCAAATAACGCAACGAATTATGCTTTCAGGGATTTAATGCAAGGCTTAGTCATTGTGACTCCCTCCTACCAATATACTTTTGAAAATTCATTTTCGCTTGGTGCGGGACTTCGCTATGGTTTCTTTAACGTCAATGAATTTAAAAACAACATTGGCATGTCTGGAGGAGCCCACATTGCAGGAGTATTTGGGAAAATCGGTCAAGAAAAATATTATGGTAACTTCGGTTTGGATTATGGCGTTAGAATCGGATACACCATGAACATTTTCGACACCAATAAAAACAATGATTTACTGGGGAAACCTTATATCAATGACGGTGGATTTGTAGAGCCAACCTTAGGACTTTCTTTAATGGGAAATGAAAACACTTCTTTCAGATTGGCTTTAGGTTATGCCTTCCACGCTTTCCAATTTAAACCACATCAAATGGGAGTTGATAATTTCAGCGGTATCGACAACGATCGATTAGAGAGTATCACCTCTTACTTCACCATTGGATTTGGTTATTCTTATTACTTCGGGAAAAAGTAAATTGCCTTCGAAAGTCAAATTATGCTCGTCATATAAGGATAAATCACAACCCTTTCTGCTTTTCTATGCGTTCTACCCAACGTTTTTCTCTTTCTAAAAATCGATTGAATTTATTGGGTGCTTCAATTTCAAAATGTAATTTTTTATTTGTCTTGGGATGATGAAAAGAAATTCCTGTCGCGGCAAGAAACAACCCTTTGTGCTTCAATGTAACTCCCTTCTTTCCATAGGCTTGATCCCCAACTATAGGAAATCCTAATCTGGCCAAGTGAATTCTTAACTGGTGCTTTCTCCCCGTAAAAGGTGAAAGCTCTAGTAGTGAAATCCATTCATTTCTAACCGATGGAAAAACAGCAATTGATTTAAAATAAGTCAATGCAGACTTCTCTTCTATTTTAGTATTCAGTTGACCTTTTCCCTCAAGTTGACCTTGCACGATTGCCGTATAGTATTTAGTAAGCTCACGATTTTCGAACATACGTCCCAAAGCAACACGCGAACCATGTGTTTTCGCTACAATCACAATACCGTGAGTTGGTGCATCTAATCGGTGAACCGGAAGCGGAATCGGAAGATAATCTTTGGTTGTACTTTTCTGAAGGTGATTGGGCAATGCATTTTGCAGCGTTTTAAAGGTATTTCCAGAAACAGGAATTCCAGCAGGTTTTTCTACCACAGCCAATTCATTGTCTTCAAATATAACATTCAATTCGATTTCAAAGGCTTTATAAGCAATCGTTTGATTTTCATAAACCTTAATGACATCTCCCAACTGAACATAATCGCCAGACTTTGCCAATACACCATTCAAATAAATTTGATTTCTAGACAAGGCTTTTTTTATGCCTTTACGAGAAGTAATGCTTTCCAATTTTCCCAATAAAAAATCATAGATTCTTGTTCTTTCAAGGCATGAATCGACTTGAATACATTCAATTTCAAGGTTTTGAGCAGGATATTGTTCTGACATTTATCAAAAATGAGAAGAGCTATTAATAAGCTTTGAATTATTCAAAAAATACTTTAACCTCTTCAGCTTGAACACGAGAATTCACCCAGGTATTCACACGTTTTTGGTCTTCCTTTGTGAAATTCAGAGTATCCAAAGTAAACAAGACCAAGGCTGTTCTTCGAGGAGCACGCAATGAATCTGAAAAGGTATAAGAATCAGCATAAGTACAAGTTTTAAACTGTGGATAAATCGTCTTAATTTCTTTTAATAATACACGACCTAAACTTTGATTTTGCTGAATACTGTCTAATTGAACATCCCTACGTTTAACTTCACTCACCAATCGCGCGAGTTCCTCACGCAACTGTATAGATTCACCACCGTCACCATATTTTGAAAAAGAAATTCCTTGTTGGATCTCAACTGTTGCACCTTCTAACCAAAAACTATTGGCCTTATCCTTAATATGATCTTTTTGAAACTCTGTTAATTCTGTTCCTCCATAAACCAAAGTTATTTTTCGTTTATTCAGGTTAACATCACTTTTAAGCAAATAATTCCCTTCATACAGGCTCACATTTTCTATGTAACGATTGGCGTTTTCATTGAATTTTTCATTCTGCACCAACCCATAACCGAAATAAATACTTGGAAGAATCACAGCCACAATCACGGATGTAATCCATCTGTTTACCTTCTTCTTTTGTTTTGGGTCAACAATTGTTCTGATAGGTAATTTCAAAAACTGCGCAACCAATGCCGAAGCAATCGCAATAAAAACAGAGTTAATCGTAAACAAGTATATCGCTCCAAAGAAGAAGTCAAACTGCCCAGTTGCCAGTCCATAACCAGCAGTACATAAAGGCGGCATCAAAGCCGTTGCAATGGCCACCCCTGGGATAACGTTTCCTTTATTTTTACTTGCAATTGCGATAATACCGGCCAATCCACCAAAAAAGGCAATCAATACATCATAAATCGTCGGACTTGTACGGGCGAGTAATTCTGAGTGAGCAGTCGATAGTGGACTCAATGCAAAATAAGTTGCAGAAGCGACTAAACTGGTCCCCACAGCAAAGGAAAAGTTTTTGGCCGCTTTCTTAAAAAGTTCAAAGTTATAGGTTGCAATACTATATCCCATCGCATTGATCGGCCCCATCAATGGCGAAATAAGCATGGCTCCAATAATCACTGCAGTTGAGTTGATGTTCAATCCAACAGAAGCCACAACAATTGCAAAAACCAAAATCCAAAGATTTGTCCCTTTAAAGGCGATTCCTTTCAATATTTCGGCATGTATGCTATCGTGCGCTTCAACTTCAGAATCTAAACTAAAGTATTCTGTGATTTTCCTAAAAGCTTGAGCAGGGGTCATCATCATATTCGATGTAATTTTTAGAACAAATATAGTATAACCTTGGATAAATTAAGAAAGTATAAGAAAAATTAAAAGATCTTTATGTTGACAGACTTATCAGAGCATCAAAAATCAAATTTTAAGCATTTTAAATAAAAGGAAATACTTTTCAACAAAATTACACTTTCATTTTTATTGAGGAAGAATAGCATTACCTTTGCTTCTTTGCAAAAAACGATTTTGATATTATGTTAACATTAGACCCAAAGGATCTTCCTATCCCACAATTACATCGCTATTTATTAGGTGCTGTTGGACCACGTCCGATTGCCTTTGCATCAACCATTGATGAGAACGGAACACCCAATTTGGCCCCATTTAGTTTCTTTAATATTTTTAGTGCAAATCCACCAATTTTGGTCTTTTCGCCTGCCAACAGTGGACGAACTGGGAAAACCAAGGACACTTATGAGAACGTGAAAAAAGTTGCGGAATGTGTAATTAACGTCGTTAACTTTGACATGGTAGAGCAAATGAGTTTATGTTCTTCTCCGTACGACATTGACGTAAATGAATTCATAAAAAGCGGATTAACACCTGTTCCTTCAGACAAAATAAAGCCTTTTAGGGTTAAAGAATCTCCAGTTCAAATGGAATGTAAAGTCCTCGAAGTTAAAGAACTTGGCGAAGGAGGTGGTGCTGGAAATTTAATCATTTGTGAAGTAGTTAAAATTCACATTAACGAGGAGATTTTAGATGAAGATCAAATGATCGACCAGCATAAAATCGACCTTGTTTCTAGAATGGGTGGAAACTGGTATTGTCGTGCCAATGAAGCTTCGATGTTTGAGGTAGAAAAGCCCGTTACAAGAATTGGAATGGGACTTGACAACATTCCTGAAGACATCAAATCCAGCAATATACTTAGCGGTAATGACTTAGGAAAACTTGGAGGCTTTGAAGAACTTCCTAACGAAACAGATGTAAACGAATTTAAGTTAATCGAATTATCAGAACTTTTTGTAACTTTAGAAGACGAACCTGCTCAATTGGAAATCGAACTTCATAAATTAGCCAAATTATATTTAGCGAAAAACGAGATTGAAGAGGCTTGGAAAACACTTTTAGCATTTAATAACCAATAAAATAAACAACAACATTATGTTAAGCATTTCGGGAATTGTAAAAGTCAAAAAAGACACAGAACAAATCACAGAAAAATTCAAAAAAAGAGAATTTGTAGTTACTGATGCTTCAGGAAACTACCCACAAGATATTTTATTTCAATTGACACAAGATCGTACTAGTTTATTAGACGATATCAATGTGAATGATGCAGTAAATGTAACTTTCAACTTAAGAGGACGCGAGTGGACAAACCCACAAGGTGAAGTAAAATACTTCAACTCACTAGACGTTTGGAGATTAGAAAAGTCGCAAGGAGGAGGAACACCTACTCCACCGGACATCATGCCAGCGAGCGCTGACAGTGCTGAAACTTTGGTTGATGAAGGAGACGACGATTTACCATTCTAGTTTCTTCTGCTTTAAAACAGAACAACATTCTAAGAAAACAAAACCGTTGCTTTTAATAAGTAGCGGTTTTTTTTCTTCCTTATAAAAAGGTCATTAATAAAAGAAAAGCGGCCCCAATGGAACCGCTTTACTGCTGTCTTAAATTTTTAATTTATTACTTCACCTGTTCCAAGGCCTGTTGAACATCCCAAATGATATCATCAGCGTCTTCAACTCCAATAGAAACACGAACCAAATTTGCGGTTACGCCCATTCGTTCACGCGCTTCTGGTTCAATTGCACAGTGTGTCATTGTTTGTGGATGTTGTGCTAAACTTTCCGTACTCCCTAAACTTACTGCCAACTGAATTAGCTTTAAACTATTCAAAAATTGAAAAGCCTCTTTCTCACCTCCTTTGATGTTAAAAGAAATCATAGCACCTGGCGAATTGTATTGACGTTTATACAAATCGTAATCTTTAGACCCTTCTTTAATTAACCCAAGGTAATGTACCTTTTCAACCTTATCATGTGCATCTAAAAAGGCAGCGATTTTTTCAGCATTGCGAGATTGTTTTTCCATTCTGATTTTTAGGGTCTCTAAACTCCTCATCATCATCCAAGCAGTATGTGGACTCACCATATTTCCAAGGAAAGTTCTTAAGGTTTTAACACGTACCATTAACTCAGCATTCGCCAAAACAGCTCCAGCAATTAAATCGCTGTGACCACCAATAAATTTAGTTGCAGAATAAACAACTAAATCTGCACCAATTTCCAAAGGTTTTGACCATACAGGCCCCATGTAAGTATTGTCTACACAAACGTAGGTTTTCCCTTCTCCATTTTTGTGTTGCTTTGCAATGCGACAACACATTTCAATATCTATAATTGAGTTGGTTGGATTTGCAGGAGTTTCAATATAAATCAATCCTAAACGATCTGCTTTACCTGTGCTTTTAATGATTTCAATAATTTCTTCTTCCGTATTCTCTGGGTGAAATGCAATGGCATCAACTCCGATTTTAGGTAGAAAATCATGAATAAAATGATCTGTTCCTCCATAAGTTGGCGAACTATAAAGCAATAAATCACCAGGTTTTAGGAATTCAAGCAATACGGTACTGATGGCAGACATTCCACTTTCAAACACCGCACTATCATCTGCTTTGTCCCATAACGCCAAACGATTTTCAAGTATTTCTAAATTTGGATTGTTAATTCGGCTGTAAATTAATCCCAATTCTTCATCCTGTTCTTTTTCTCGAAGACCGTAGGCTAATTCAAAAAATTTCTTTCCCTCCTCTGCTGTTTGAAAAACAAAAGTTGAAGTCTGAAAAATAGGACATTTGATCGATCCTTCGGATAATTCTGGCTTATAACCATGTGTCATCATCAAACTTTCTGGCTTAAAATTCTTTTTCATTTTATCATTATTTTGTTCCCTACAAAGGTAAACATATACTCTATTCAATCTATATTTACGCAGTTTTTGGAATATTATTCTACAAATTTCGTATTTTTGGTTCAAATAGACTATTGCACCTTAAAATTAACCTATAAAAAGAATATTATCCCATGAATGGAGTAGATGAAGTTGATCAAAAGATTATCTCCTTGCTAAAGGAGGATGCGAAAATGAGCATCAAAGAACTTTCGCATCGTGTAGGGATTAGTAAAACACCTGTTTACGAACGAATTAAAAAGCTAGAACGTTCAGGAATCATAGAGAAATATGTAGCTGTAATTGACAATCGCAAGCTAATCAACGGAATGTATGTCTTCTGCTCTGTGTCTTTAGATGTTCAAAAACTGAAAGAGATTGAAAACTTCAAGGAGGAAATTCGGAAACTCCCTGAAGTATTGGAATGTTATCTAATGGGTGGTGCGAATGATTTCTTGCTGAAAGTCATGGTAAAAAACTTGGATGATTATCATCAGTTCTCTTCTGGTAAGCTTGCTGCCCTCAACAATGTTAGTCAAATAAAAAGCACATTTGTTTTAGACGTGGTGAAGAACATGTAATTAAAAAGTACCGAAGGTACGGCATATTTTTAGCCAAGGACGTGAGTCCTTGGTTAAGAAATAAATCAAAAACCAAAACCAAAATATTCTGCGT
>Ga0209075_1002917_pt1 | contig 14682 bp, 7 predicted proteins | sample Stecom2011_FD_187523 | JGI IMG/M metagenome (GOLD analysis project Ga0209075, IMG submission 187523) | Agricultural soil microbial communities from Utah to study Nitrogen management - Steer compost 2011 (SPAdes) (version 2) | ecosystem: Environmental > Terrestrial > Soil > Agricultural land... | reverse complement strand
CGCAAAGTGAACTTCATGTAAATGATTATTCCCGTAAAATGCTTCATTTCCGATTTGAATGACTTGTTTAGGAATAATAATCCTTTCTAGACCCTGTGCTTCATAAAATGCCCGGTTTTCGATCGTGGTTAATTCACTATCTGCCGCAAATAATATGGTTGTTAAATTGGGGGTATCGGTAAAGGCATTCTTTTTAATACTGATCACGCTTTTTGGTATCGTGAGTGTTTTAAGTCCGGTGGCACCTGAAAAGACAGCGTCTTCTAGAATAGTAAGGTTGCTATCCGGTTCGAATACAATACTGGTAAGCTTTGGAGTATTCGAAAAGGTAAAACTGCCGATACTTGTAACGCTACTCGGAATTATGAGGCTTTCCAAACGAATGGAATCTGAAAATGCGAATCGACCAATTGTAGTTAATTGACTATCTGCTTCAAATTGAAGCGTTGTCAAGTTGGCCATATTGGAAAAGGCATAATCATCAATCGAAGTAACCGAATCCAGGATAACTAATTTTTCTATTTGATTGGCATGAGAAAATGCGGCGTATCCAATTGACTTTAATTCACTATTATCTTCAATATGGACTTCTTTTAAATTTGTCATTCCATAAAAAGCATAGGCACCAATCGTTTTGACACTCTTAGGAATGGACAGACTTTCAATTTGACTAGCACCAGAAAAGGCAGAGCTGGCAATTTGTGTGCCTCCTGTAATGACAACCTCTTTTAAAGAAAGGGGTAAATAGTACCCTCCAGCATCATAACTATCGAGGTACTGCTCCAATCCAAATAGATATCCAAATTGTGATTCTTTATTGTAGTGAGTATCCATGCCACCCACAAATGGAATGGTTAGGTTTTCTAAATAACGCATGCCGGAAAAGACCCCTTCCCCAATCACGATTACGTTATTGGGAATAATCAATGAAGTGAAACTGGTTTCCATAAAGGCATAATCACCAATGGTGAGAAGTGAATCCGGAAGAGTAATACTGGTTAAGTTAGAGGTTCCTTTAAAGGTTGATGCACCAATTTCCTCCAACTGACTAGCCGATGCAAAGTGGATTTCATTAATTGCACTATTTTCAAAGGCAGAGGTTCCAATGTGAATGATAGAACTTGGTATTGTTACACCTGATAAATGATTTGTTTCTTGAAAAGCTGAGGATCCAATTTCCTCTAATTGACTATCAGGGGTAAAGTAAAGTGTTTTAAGACCACTGTTATAAAAGGCTTGATTGCCAATCATTTGTACCTTATTAGGAATGATAAAGCTAGCTAATTGAACGGTATCTTTAAAAGCATAATGACCAATTTGTTCTAATTGACTATCCTCTTCAATTTGAAAGGAATTTAGACCACTCTTGTAAAAAGCGTAATCACCAATAGTTTTAACAGTCTTCGGTAACTCCAACGTTAGTAAATTCGAAGTGTTACCAAAACTCATATATCCCACGTGTTCTAATTGACTGCCTGTTTCAAAGGTGAGCAACGTTAGATTTTTGGCATGTTGAAAAGTTCCATCTAAACTGATTACTCGCTTCGGTATTTCTATTTGAGTGAGGCCAGTTGCACCATTAAACGCGTAATCCATCACGGTTAACTGGCTATTAGTTTGAAATGATACAGTTAATAAATTCGGGTTTTCAGAAAAAGCATATGTTCCTATATGAGTCACCGTACGTGGTATTTCTATGCTTGAAATACTTGTTCCATAGAAGGCAAAATCACCAATTACAGTCACACTACTTGGCATCCCTAATTGCTTCAAACTACTTACCTGATAAAAAGCATACGCAGGAATTGACTGTCCACCTGTAATGTTAACTTCTTTTAAACCAGCAGGGATATGGAAGCCACCCGCATTATAACTATTGGGATAACTATTGTTACCAAAAATATAACCAAAACCATTATTGGTTGTATTATCTTCACTCCTACCTATAAATGGTAAGGTAATACTTTCTAGATTACTGGTCCCATTAAATGCGGGATGGATACTTTTAACACTGTCGGGGATGACAATTTTTCTTAGACTACTGGCCCCACTAAAAGCATTATAATCAACCAGTGTTCCTCCCGTAAATACAACCTCTTGTAAACTGTTAGGCAAATAATAACCATTGGCGTTATAACTACCAGGATAATGTGTTTTTCCAAATATATAACCAAAATCAGTTCTACTTCCTGTTAATGATTCACCGATAAACGGTAAAGTCATCCGTTCTAAACCATTGGCACCATAAAAGGCGTGATCATATATTCTCTCAACACTACTGGGAACCTCAATCGAACTTAGGTTAGTTGCCCCCGCAAATGCCAACCGATCGATGATGGTTAATTGACTATCTTCTGTGAATGTTATGTGATGAATCCCGCTATTCTCGAAAGTGTTCATTTGTATTCTTTCGACGCCTTGAGGGATATGGATACTTACTAATTTTGGAGTATCGGAAAAGGCATTTCCTCCGATTGTTGTCAAACGATTGGGAAGATTAATGGATTCTAAATTAAGTGCCCCCATAAATGCACTACCGTAAATAGTAGTTAATTGGGAGTTTTCTGGAAATTGAACGGTCTTAATTAATGTATTGTCTTTAAATGCCTGATATCCAATTGAGGTGACCGGATGGTTTTCAATATGCGTTGGAATGACCACATGGGGAGCATCAGCATTGTAACCCGTAATGGTCACTTCGTTGTTACTAATAAAGTAGTCAAAATCCTCGTTTCTTTCCACCCACTTAGCAACTAAGGTGATGTTGTCATCAAATGTATATGAAAAGGGTAGTTCAATCCGATCATCATCATAAAACCAGCCTAAAAAATGATGACCTTGGCGTGTTGGCAGTGGTAAATTAATAATCATTTGATTAGGGGTTATCCATTTAGTTTCAATCGGATCGGCACCATTGGTATTAAAGGTAATGTGGTATCGTATCAGCCATTTAGCTTCTAACGTAATATCTTTGCCAAAATCATAAATGAAAGGAATTTGAATTTGCTTATCATTGTAATACCAGCCAAGAAATTCATCTTGATTGCGTGAAGGGATGGGGAGGTCATAAATGGTGTTGCCAGAATAGACCTTCATACTCTCAATGGACGTTCCTCCATTGGTATAAAAAGAAAGCTGAAAATTTTCCTCTTCTTCCCATTTTGCTTCTAAGGTTAGGTCATGGTCATAATGATATACAAATGAGTTATTAATTAATTCATCCCCATCGTACCACCCTAAAAAGAAATGATGCTCTCTATCAGGTGCCGGTAAAAAAATGGTTTCGCCGAACATCACTAGGATGGTCTCTGATACGTCTTGATCAATTAAATAAATTGAATAAGTAGTCAATTCTTCCCACTTGGCTACTAGCGTAATATCATGAGTATAGTTAAATTCAAAGGGTTCTGTCACTTGCATATCAAGATAATACCAACCCAAAAAATGGTAACCACTACGTTCAGGTGCGAGAAGACTAACGGTTTCTCCCGCTGTTACCTGATTCGTTTCCACAATATCATCAAAAAGTTGATAAGTGATTGTATAGGATATAGAACCTAATTCCACCCATCTGGCTTCCAAGGTGATGTCATGATCAAACGTAAATTCAAAGGGAACACTAACAAGCTCATCCTCATAATACCAACCTGAAAACAGATAGCCTGGTCTTGACGGTTTTGTTAAAGAAATTATGTCATTTCTAGTAACTTCTAAACTTTCTACAGGCAGTTCACTATGGGTTTGAAATGTGATGGTATAGATTTCTTCTCCCACTTCCCATTTGGCATCTAATCTAATATTCTCGTCATATTGGTATAGAAATGGTAATTGAATGGGTTCACCTTGATAATACCATCCTAAAAAACGGTAGCCTTCACGTGTGGGTTTAGGTAAATTAGTAATTTCATCATCATAAAATGTAGAATAATCTTCTAGTTCTTTTCCCCCTTGACTATTAAATGAGATTGTATATGGATTGGCTTCATAAATCGGACGAATGGTTAAATCTCGCTCAACATTAGTAAACACTTGGTTCCACCGAACAAATTGATAACCTTTTATTAATGGAGCTTTAGGCTCAACCGCATCTTCACCTAGTAGCACAATTTGTGTAGAAATTGTGTTGTCATCATAATCAAGAAAAATAACATTGAATTCTGTCTTTGGTTCTTCGTCTTGACACGCGACTAACAAAATACTCAAAGACAGAATACTGAATAAAAATACTCCTCTTAAAATTTGTTTCATTCATTTTTTTGCAGTAATTTTTGACGTTACTGCTCCCCTTTCTCATCTATTTAACTTGAACAAAGGATTATTTACAATCATTAAAAAACGCATTTATAACATTATAATAGCATTAATAAAAAATATAGTCAAATAAAAGTAAGCGTCAAATCCTTAGCGTTGATAATAAACTAAAAGCGAAATAAATTTCGCTCGGGGCGATTCTTAATCGCCTCTTTTCTTTTCCTCTAATCTTTCTATATAATATATATATAAATATACCTATCGATATTATAAATAAGTATAGAGACTTACTATCTGTTGCTGCTATTTATGGTAAGACTGTTTATGAAAACGAACTTACTAGAATCAGTAACCTAAAAGTTAATCGGGTCCAAAAAATTACTATCAACTATATTTTTATAACTTATTGGCACCATTTTCTAAAACACTTTAATGATTCACTTAGACCGGCAATTATTAAAAATGTTAATGCTTTAATTAATTGTAAGGATTTAAGTAAAGGTCATTTGTTTTTAGAATGCTCTAACTGTGATAACTTTCATTTATTAGGACTTTCTTGTAACTCTAGATTTTGTACATCTTGCTGTCAGTGATGCTTTTGATATTACTCTTGCTAAGTCTAAGAGTGCCAAAAGAAGAGATGAAAGAGTTGGTTTTGTTGCTTTTCTTCATACTAGTGGTAGCTCTTTGAATCCTCATCCACATCTTCATGTTATTCTTACTGAAAGAACCGTTGATAAGCTAGGAAAACTTAAGAAAATACACTACTTCCATTTCAAAAGACTTAAAACTGCTTTTATGTATCGTTTCTTAGAACTTGCTAATAAAGAAATTAAAGCTTTAAATAATAAAACTCTTTATAATAAGTTTAATAAAGAATGATCAATTGCTTTAAAGAAGTATAAAGACGGATTTTATGTTCATGGTCCTGCTAATAAGAAATCTAATCATTATATTAAATCTTCTAAAGCAGCTGCTGATTATATTTCTAGATATGCTTCTCATCCACCAATTGCTGAATCTAATATTCTATCGTTAAATGAAATTACTAACGAAATCACTTGGACTTATACGCCTCATGAAGACCCTGATAATCCGGTTGTTATTACTGAACATGTCTTTAAGTTTATTGCTAAACTTATTAGACATATTCCTGACAATAAGACTCACGTCTTAAGATATTACGGTTTTTATGCTAATAGGACTAATAGAATTAAGAAACTATCTAAACTTTTTAACTATAAAAACTTGAAACATCAAAAATCTCAGTTGAAATGGCGTATAATGATTAAAAGGACTTATAAGTTTGATCCTATTTTATGTAACTGTGGATCTTTACTAAAAGTTAATTTTAACTACTCTTACTTCGGTAAATATGATTGGAGAGATTTTGATGCGTTGTCTTCATTGTAAGCATCGTTTGGAACTTTCATTTTCAGTTTATAAACCTTTTATTGAAAATAAGGAAATTGCTTTTCCTATTGATTATTGTCCTAAATGTCGTATGATGCAGTTTGTTCCAAATGATGTTTATAATAAATTATTTAGAAAGTAATTAGTTTTTTAATTAAATCTATAAGTTTACCGTTATATACGGCTTTTTTGCTTTTAATATTTATTTATGAAAACTATTTTGAAGACTTTTAATTTATTTTCATTTGTTTACAATTTACTAACTAATATTAAAAAACGTCTACCAAAAAAGGTAGACGTCATTAGTAATTATTACGGTTTATTATATAAATTAATATATAAAAGGAAGACAATCATTTCCTTATTTATTAAGTTATTAATATTATAGCATACTTTATTTATTTTGTAATAAATATATTATCTTCATAAAGTGCATTTAATTCATCAATTAAATCTGCATGAGCATATCCTATATTAATATTAGCACCTCTAAACATTCCTGAAGTTGTTGAGTTTGCTTTTAAATGAAATTCTTCAAAGTAAAGTGTATCTATTTTGGCATTACTAAACATTGAATTAAAGTTAACAGATGTTCTATCTCCCATATTACCAAAATATAGTGTGTTTATTTTTGAGTTTGCAAACATACTTATATATAAGTTTGCACCTGTGTTATTAAAATTAGATAAATCTAATTCATCTAATGTTATACCACTAAACATGTTGTTAAATCTAGTAACTTTAGTAACATCAAAGTTACTTACATTTAACTCGCTTACTTTTGAGTTTGAAAACATATATTCCATGTTTCGTACATTTTCTGTATTAAATGAACTAATATTTATATCTTCTGCTTTTGAATTATAAAACATTTTACTCATGTTAGTTACATTTGATGTATCAAATGTTGATAAATCTAGTGTTTTAGCCGAAGTTCCTTCAAACATACTTCTCATATCTTCTACATTAGATGTATTAAAAGATGAAAGATCTAATTCTTTTGTAGATGCATAATAAAACATTAAACTCATGTTAGTTACATTTGATGTATCAAATGTTGATAGATCTATATTAGTTATACTTGTTCTTGCAAACATACTACTCATACTTACTACATTAGATGTTTGAAATGTACTTACATTAATATTTTTAGCTTTCACTTCTGAAAACATATATTCCATGTTTTCTACACTACTAGTATCAAGTGTATCAACAAATGATAGAAATTCAGCTTGAGTGTTTCTAAACATAGATCTCATATTTAATACACTTTCTGTATTTAAGTTCTTTATATTAACAACTTTTGCTCTATTATTGAAAAACATTCGAGACATATCAGTAACCTTTTTACTATTTAAATTAGATACATCTATTTTATACACATCAGCTGCTTCAAATAAAGACTTCATATTTAATACATTGCTTACATCGAGTTTATTAAGAATTAAGTCGCCTCCACTAAATCTTTCAAACATACTTTCCATATTAAGCACATTCTTTGTATTTAACAAGCTTAAATCAAAGTTTTCTATAGTACTTGATCTAAACATAGCGTTCATATTAGTTACATTTTCTGTATTAAAGTAAGTAAAGTCTAATTCATATAAATTAACACCTTCAAACATGCCTTGCATGTTTTCAACATGTAAAGTATCCAAAAACTCTAATAATAAAGTATCTGACTTTAAGTAACTAAACATGTAGCTTGTGTTTTTAATGTTTTCTGGTGTTTCAAATGAAACACTAATGACATTAGTATTTGCAAACATGTACTCTGTAGATTTTACAGTTTCACCATTAATCTTTTCAGGAACAACAACATACCTTTCACTACCAATATATTTATAAAGGTTATTGTATCCTAACGGTTGAAAATCATCATCAGTAAGTAGCTTATAATTATCACCCATAACATTTTTATATTTAGCTTTCAAGTCCATAGAATATGGAACAATCTCATCTATATCGAATATATCATCATAATAATACCAACCTATAAACTCTTTGTTTTCTTCTTCTGGTACATCTTTGAAAGTAGCCTTATCTCCCCATTTTACTTCTTCCTCGTATATTAGTTCATCATTTATATCAAAGAACTTAACATTAAAAGTTATTATTTCAATAATAACTTTAGTAGTTATATCTGCATATACTCCATCATAAAATTCATCATTATCCCACCCTACATGCATATAACCATCTGGGGCTATGTATTCAGGTACATTTATAAACTCTCCTTCATTAACTTCTACTTCTTTAATAACTTCATCATCTTCATTTAAAAACGTTACTATATAAGTAGTTTCATCGTTATTATCGTTGTTGTTGTTTGTTTCTTCCTTTTTCCATGTAGCTTTAATAACAAATGATTCTTTTACTTTTTTATTAAAGTCATATTCTTTTCCATCAACTGTCCAAAGGTTAAATTCGAAACCATCTTTTATTGGATCATCCGGTTTTATAACCTTCTTATTTTCTTTAATATTTTGATGCTCTATTAAACTTCCCCCGTCTGTATCAAAACTAACAACATATGTTTTAGTATTACATGATGTTAAAATAAATGTAAAAAGTAAGATAATAACTGTACTTATCCACTTTTTAACCATTTTATCACTCCTTTCAATTCAAAATAGATATTTCCCTAATTATAGTTTATATAGTTTGAAGTTCCAATCAATATGCTTAAGCAGTTAGTATAAAATAAAAAAGATACTAATAAAAGTATCCTGTTTAGTTGATATTTAAACTATTCATTTTTTACTATGGCTGCATCTAGGAAAATTAGGGCAACTATAAAATATACCATATTTTCCTTTTCTTCTTATAAGACTAACCTTACAGTTAGGACACATATTTTTATTTATAAGTTGTTCCTTTTCCTTTAGGTTTGCTATATGTTGTTCTTTTAAATTTATGTTTTCAATTTTTAACTTATTTAGTCTATTATATATACTATTAATTTCATCTTTCGATAAATTAATAGTACTACCTTCAATAGCTTTATTAATAATTGATAAATTACCAGTAGGTGTTTTAGTATTTACATTTAATTTAGCATTTGGAAACACTATAATTGATTTAAATATATCATCTCTTTTTAAAATTGTTTTTAAAAAGTCAATATGAGTATTATTTTGTTTTATTGGATTATAAATTTTGTTTTTGGTTTTCCCATAGGACAGTATTTATGACCAGTTAAAATCATCTTCACTACCATATATATGTCCCATGTGTCCTTTAGTCTCAATAACAAATACACCTTTTTTAGATATTAATACATGATCTATTTCAGTTGAAGAGTTATTAATAAATATTACTAGATTGTTAAGTATATATTTTTCATCTATTATGCTTTTTCCTAAATAATTTGATACTTTTATTTCAGCATTATTACTACCTTTTTGACTTTTTTGGTTTGCTTGTTTAATTATTATAGTAATAACAACTATAATAATTATTACTGAAATTATATTCATCATGTTATAACCTGTTTTATTTCTTTATAAATTTACAATTAGGATAATTACTACATCCATAAAATTTACCATGTTTAGATTTTATAATTACTAATTTAAAATTACATAAGGGACAAACATTAAAACTTGTTGCTTGTTTAACATTTTTAATATGTTTTTTCTTTGTAATTCGTTTATTAATTTTATAATCATTTATTTTATTATATATATTATTAATTTCATTTTCATTAAATACTGATTCTTTATCAGTATTTAAAATATGTTTTATTACTTTAAGCTTACCTATGATTGTGTTACTACTATTTTCTATTTTTAGTTTAGCTTTTGGGAAAACAACAACAGACTCTATATTGTTTTCCATCTTTAATATTCTTTTTATAAACTTAATATGATTTTCATTTTGAATAATTGGGTTATAGAATTTAACTCTTCTTCTTGTTGTTTGTTGGTACCAGTAATACTCATCACTTTTACCGGTAATAAGACCTGATAAGTTTTTAGTTTCGATAACATAAATACCTGATCTTATAATTAAAATATGATCTATTTGTGTAGAGTTATTAAATTCATCAGTTAATATTATATTATTAATAACATACTTTTCATTTATTATATTTGCTCCAAGAGTTTTTAAAACTAAATACTCTCCTTCTATACCTTTAGCATTCAAATTTTTCATTATATTAATTAACATATTAAAACCTTTCAATTTATAAATTACTCATATATTTATAATATCATATTATATGTTTAATTTATAAAAGGAATTGTTATAAAAACATGACTATTTATAGTCCCGTTTTAAAAAGTATTATATTTTTGATACAAATAGTCTTCTTCTTATACAATAAATATATAATTTAGAATTTCTTATAATAGATATTATAGAAGCATTACTTTGTTCTTGATAAAATTATAGAAAGTAAAATAATTTAATTTTTTTAAATTATTACCGATATATACGGTTTTTTCTGTTTTATCAGTTAGTTTAATTTAAAAATTTATTTCATTTTCCTTTGTTTACAGTTTCCTAATAAAAATAAAAAGGCCCACTTATTTCTCCAAATAAGTGAGTCTGTATTGTAGGTTTAACTATTTAAACCCCTATCCTTGACATTGAACCTTAAAAAACAAACAAAATTAATGTTTGTTTTTTAAGTGTTTATTTACTATTTCATAATTTGGTATAGATCCCATTCCGCCTTTATTAGTTGTAGTTAATGCTGCTGTTATGTTACTTACCTTTAAAATATAGTTTATATTATCTTCATTTAGTTTTAAGCCTTCTTTATTTAATTCAGATAGAAATGTTCCTATAAAAGAATCTCCTGCTCCTGTTGTATCTAAAACATCAACTTTAATAGATTCTTCAAAGTATTCTTTTTTATCTTTAAGGAATAATTTAGATCCCTTACTTCCTAATGTTAATATAATATATTTTACATTACCAACAAATAAGGAGTTGATAGCTTCTTTTTCATCTTTAATTCCTGTAATAAACTCAAGTTCATCGTCTGATACTTTAAGTAAATCAGCCATTGGAATAAATTCGTTAACTACTCTTTTATATTTTTCTAAGTCATTCCATAATGAAAATCTTAAGTTAGGATCAAATGAAATAAATCCATTTGTATCTCTAACGTAATTAATCGCTTTTTTATGTGCTTCTTTAACAGGATAATCATCTAAATTAACTGAGCAAAAATGAAATATATTTCCTTTAAGTATTTCAAGTGGTAATTTTGATTTATCATAAAGTTGGTCCGCTCCAGGATTTCGGTAAAAGACAAAGTCTCTTTCACCTTTACTATCCAATGAAACAAATGCAAGACTTGTATTTGCTTCAGATGTTTTTAATATATAGTTTGTGTCTAAATTATAGTTGTTTAAACTTTCAATTAAAAACTCACCAAAGCTATCATTACCTACTTGACCTACAAAGATAGCTTCGCTTCCATTTTTTTTAGCCGCAACAGCAACATTTGCTGGTGCACCACCTGGATGTTTAACAAACGAGTTAACGTCTTTTAAACTTTGTCCTTTTTCACTTGGAATAAAATCTATTAATAGTTCTCCAAAAGTTATTATTTTTTTCATATACTCACCTACTTATATAGTTTTAAATTAGTTATTTTGATGTCATTATTATTACTATAAAATCCAAAGTTTGTATCACTAAGTCTAAACATTCTTCCTGTAAGTGCCATTTGGTCTTCAAAATATATTGTTACTATACTTCCGGCTGCTTCTTTTCTTTCTTCAAATAAAATAGTAAAGTTAATTTTGTCATCCAATAAATATAAATCATTCTTAGTATATATATGTTCATTTTCCTTAGTAAATATATTTCCTCTATTAAAAGTCATTAATCTATTTGCTTTGCTTAATGAATAGTAATAAGAAGAAAAGTTTTTAGAAGCGTCAAACATTATACCAAAATCATTATTAAGTTCATTAATATTTAATGTACCAGTAATTTTATTAATTCCTGTTAAATCATCAAATATGACATACTCCTCTTCGCCTTTAAAGTTAAACTCATTTTTGTTATTTACATTTACATTATTTTCAATTACTTCTAATTTTTGTAAGTTTGAAACTTTACTATCAATAGTATCAACAATATCAACATAGAGTTCTCCGTTTGATTTTTGTTTTAAATCATGAGCGATAAAGTTACCGCCCCAACCAAACTCTACATCTCTGTTAAAGTCATCTGATACCCAACCCATTAACATTAATTTATCTTCACTAGCACCTAATTTACCTGCATATAGTCCTGATCCGTCAAATATATTTAAGCTTGGTTTAATAAACTCTCCATCAATACTATCTGAATATACATAATGAGTTGTTCTATCTGGCCATTGGTCTGAAAATGTTAAATACCACGTTCCGTTGAATAGTATTAATGTAGGACACTCTAAATTAGATGAAGCATCCTTTGTTCCATTAACGGTATTATTTAAGAAAAAGATTCCATCTCCTTCTTTTTCCCAGTTTAATAAATCATCGCTAGTTAAATAACCAACTGCACCTTTACCCCTATGCCTTGTAGTAAATAACATGTAGTATTTTTTCTTCTCAGGAATAAAAACTACATGTGGATCTCTAAAATCATTATGGTTAAAGTCATATTTTTCATCGTCTGGTCTAATTTCAAAGTTTTCTTGCTTTTCCCATGTTTCCATACCATCTTTACTTATAGATAGTCTGAAAGTTTCTTTTGGACTTAAATTTCCGTTATGTGCAGTATAAAATGCATAGTATATTCCATCTTTTTCAATAACTGACCCAGTTCCTAAAGCAAGCTCCTGGCTTGTTGTGTCATGTATTACTGGAACTACTTCACCGTGATCAGTGAAGTTATAAAAGTCTTTCGTTGAAAACCTATACCAAGGGTGAAACCCTGGTTTAGGTGGTGTGTCGTGTAAATAAAAGAAATTCCATTCTCCATTGTCATAAAAAGGCATAACATCACCAATATTACCGTCTTTATGTTTTATAAATATATCCATATTATCTTGATTTACGTCTATATAGTTTTCCTCACAAGAAATTAAAATAATTGATGTGAGTATAATAAATAGAGTTATTATATATTTTTTCATATTATCTCTCCCAAACTTTAATTAATTCGACGTTTTCTTTACCCTCTTCTATATTTAATTTAATAGTTTCTTCATCAAAGTAAACTAATGTAGTTAATGTTTTGTCTAATCCTTTAATAAATATTTCAACACTTGATACATCCATAAATACTTCTAACTCAACATTATTTAATCCATTTAGTTCAACATATCTTTTTTCCATTGGATATAACTTAGTTTTAGATGTATCTAGTTCTAATTTATCTTCTAATACATTTATTTCAAAGAAGTCATTACTTGATCCAAACTTAAAGTTTGTAGGACTTGATGTATTAACCTTTGCTTTTAATCTAAATGTTTTATCTAAAGTTAAATTATCTTCATAGTTTAATTCTGTTTTAAATACATCACTTACATTATAAGGTGATTGTATTAATCTGTTATTAACTACACTTAACTTTCTAGGAAAGCTTAAAGCTCCAGTCCAGTTATGCTTTATATCTGCAGTATAGTAAGGCTTTTCCCACATATTCATCCATGATATCATAATTCTTTCATCTTTGTCGTTTAAAATAGTTTGTGGTGCATAGAAATGATGACCTAAGTCTATTTCATCCATATGTTCTATTTCATAATTTCCTGTTTTAGTATCAAAGTGTCCTATTGCGTATAAAGAGCTGTTTACGTTTCTAAATCTATTACCATCTCTTTTTAAGCTAGTACCACTAAATAGTAATACATGCTTACCATCCAGTTCAAAAAGATCTGGACATTCTGCCATTACACCAAACATTTTGTTTGGTCCTATTTTGCTTAAATATTCATAGTTCATAAAATCATCAGTTTTATAAACTAAAAATTGTCCTTCATCTTTATTATTTTTAGAACCAATTAAAATAAACTTCTCTCCATCTATTTCTATTGGGTTAGGATCTCTAAAATCAACTTTAGAAGAATCCTCTGGTAAATCTTCAATTGTTAAAATTGGTTTGTTTAAATGTTTTTCAAAATTAACTCCATCTTTACTAATCGCTAAGCTTTGTTCTTGTAGTTGTTTTCCATTATCAAAATGTGAAGTATATAATAAATATAATTCATCATCTACTACTACTGAACCACCTGAGAAACATCCATGCTCATGTGGTAAGTCTGGAGCTAGTGCAACTGGTAAGTGTTCCCAGTTATATAAATCCTTACTCTTTGCATGTCCCCAGTGCATTGGTCCCCATAATGGCTCATATGGGTAGTACTGGTAAAAAGCATGATATTCTCCTTTATAAAATACTAATCCATTAGGATCGTTCATCCAGCCAACTTCTGGCATTAAATGAAGTTTGTGTCTATGTTTCTTATTTACGCTTTCTTTATTATTTGATATAAAATTATTAGCGTTTTCTAATGTAAATTTCATCTATTTCAACTCTTTCTAATCAACTATAATATCGTATTTATCTACATTTACTAATTTTGCATTTCCACCACTACTGAAAAATGTAATATTTGTATCATTACTTAGTGGATATACGTTAGATGTTATTGTTTTGTATCCATCGTTAATGAATACTTCAACACTTGATACATCTAAAAATATTCTAAACTTAATTTTGTTTCCATTTACTTCTACATCTGAAGTTCTAGTTTCTAAGTTTCTTTCAGGACCTCTAATTTCTCTTCCTGATTTAGATCTATCAAAAACTACTTCTCCTTTATTTTTATCATAATATACTAAAGTATGATTTTCTTCACCTTTAAATAATTCTAATCCTACTTTATTTGCATTATTTAATTCAAACTCTACTTCTAATTCAATAGCTTTTCCATTTATACCTTTAAAGCTAACTGGAGTATCATTAATTAATGTTTGATTTTTAACATTAACATGATTTTTTCTATAGTTTTCAATTTCTTTAATTGGTGTTTGGTATAATCTATTGTTTTTAAAACTTAAC
>Ga0209075_1002916_pt1 | contig 14688 bp, 13 predicted proteins | sample Stecom2011_FD_187523 | JGI IMG/M metagenome (GOLD analysis project Ga0209075, IMG submission 187523) | Agricultural soil microbial communities from Utah to study Nitrogen management - Steer compost 2011 (SPAdes) (version 2) | ecosystem: Environmental > Terrestrial > Soil > Agricultural land... | reverse complement strand
GAAGTGGCCGGACTGCCGGCCGGTACCGGCACCACCGAGTTCGACACCTTCCGTGCCCAGGTGACCCGCAACATCACCACCCTGCAGACGCAGATCCAGACCCTGCAGCGGCAGATCGACGGGCGCTGAGTGCAGCTGCCTTCAGACCGGGGCGGCTGAGGGGCCCGGCGCTGGTGGCGAGTTCAGGCGCAACCCAGCCGCCGGCCCAGGTCCTCGGCGTAGGCACGCCAGTCCAGCAGCAGCTCGCGGCGGCCGCCCTCGGTCTCGGCCAGCAGGGCGTCCAGCTCGCTCCTGAACATCTCCAGGGTCAGCGGCGCGCCCCGGGCGGGGTCGAGCAGGCGCTCGCGGCAGAAGGTCCGCCACGCCTGGCGTTCCTCGACGCTCAGGGTGTCCGGGAAGTTGCGCGCCCGATAGCGGAACAGCAGTTCCGGCAGGCGCGGGTCGTCGAAGGACCAGGCCTGTCGCGCCAGTTCCGGCGGCTCGCTGAGGCGCACCTGCTCGCATAGCCGGCGATCCCGCTCGCCGAGAAAGCCTCCGTACAGCTGCTGCTCCGGATCCTCCTGGCCCTGTTCGGCGAAGCCTTCCTCGGCGTACACCACCGCCAGCTTGTCGCGCCATTCGGCCGCCTGTTCGCGCAGCAGCGCGGCGCGCGACAGGCAGTGCTCCAGATCCAGGTCCAGGCGCTTGCGATCCTCGCCGCGCAGTACGGCCAGCGGCGCCAGTACCGGACAGCGGTTGACGTGCACCAGCTTGAGGGGCGCCGGCAGCTCCCCCTCCGCCAGCGCGTCGCGGCGGGTATACAGCCGCTGGCGCAGGGCCTCGCCGCCGAGCTCCAGCAGCGGCGCGGGATCGGCCTGCAGGTCGCAGACGATCAGGGCGTTGCGATTGCGCGGGTGCCAGGCCAGCGGCAGCACCACCGCCAGATAGTGCCGGTCGGCGGCAAAGCGCCCGGACACATGCACCAGGGGTTCCAGCAGGCGTACCCGCCTGAGCACCTCGTGCTTGCTGCGCAGGCGGTAGAGATAGTCGTACAGGCGCGGCTGGCGCTCGCGCAGCAGGCGCGCCAGGCCGATGGTGGCGCGCACGTCGGACAGGGCGTCATGGGCCTGGCCATGGTCGATGCCGTTGGCCTGGGTGAGCAGTTCCAGGCGCAGGCTCACGCGTCCGTCCTGCTGCGGCCAGTGAATGCCTTCCGGGCGCAGCGCATAGGCGGCGCGCAGCAGGTCGATCAGGTCCCAGCGGCTGTTGCCGCTCTGCCATTCCCGAGCGTACGGGTCGAAGAAGTTGCGGTACAGCCCGTGGCGGGTGAACTCGTCGTCGAAGCGTAGCGAGTTGTAGCCGGCGGTGCAGGTGCCGGGGCGCGCCAGCTCGGCGTGCAGGCGGGTCATGAACTCGGCCTCGTCCATGCCCTGTTCCTGCAGGGTGCGCGGATGAATACCGGTCACCAGGCAGGCGGCGGGGTGGGGCAGGATGTCATCGGCGGGCCGGCAGTAGAGATTGATGGGCTCGCCGATGATGTTCAGGGCTTCGTCGGTACGCAGGCCGGCGACCTGCAGCGGGCGATCGCGGCGCGGATCGACGCCGGTGGTCTCGAAGTCGTACCAGAAGATGCTCGGGGTCACGATGGCCTCCTGGCCCGGGCGGCGAACCCCCACGCGGTCGCCGGCATGCTGCGGGTCGGCTCAGGCCTGGCGGTGGCCGAAGGCGAAATAGTCGCGCAGCGCCTCGACCAGCTCCAGGAACTCGTCCGGCGGGCTTTCGAGATGGAAGCCGGAGTCGTAGCTGCCAGGGGTGACGTCTTCCCGACTCCACTGGCAGGTGGCATGGAAGTCGATGGGGCGCCAGGCACCGTCGGCGGTGGGGATCTTCAGGCGCATGTCGAAGCGGGCGCCGACCAGCAGCGGCCACTGGCTGATCAGCATCAGGCCCTCGCAGGACACATTGCCCAGATAGCCCAACGGCTTGTCGGTGATGCGATTGAATACCTTGAGGTAATAGGGCAACTGGTGGCGCTGGATCCGCCGTCGCCCGCCGATCGGTGCGACCGGCTCCTGGCTGCGGGCTTCGCTCGACCTTTCAAGTTCCGGCACGCAATTCTCCCTTCATCGGTGGCCTGCGGACGAAGCATGCGCGAACAGGCATGCTTCGTGGACACATGAGGCGCAGGTTAGCGGGAATGTGCACCGATCTCCAGTGCGTCAGAGTGCGCCGACGGTTTTCTCCGGGTCGTAATGGCCGAGCTGGCGCAGGGTTTCCAGGCGGGCCTTGGCGCGGTAGGCGTATTCGCTCAGCGGGAAGCGATTGATGATGTACAGGTAGGTCTGGGTGGCGTCCACGAACAGGCTCTGGCGCTCCAGGCATTGGCCGCGCAGCATGGAAATCTCCGGCTGCATGTACACGCGGGAGCGGCTGGCCCGCTCGGCCAGGGACAGCTCCAGCATCACGCGTTCGCAATTGCCGTCATCATAGGCCCGATAGGCGGCATTGAGGTGCCTGTCCAGATCGGAACGGGTCGTGCAACCGGCGACGGCCAGGCTGGCCGCCAGCAGAATGAGGGGGAGTTTCATCGGGGTGTCTCCTGTGCTTTGCCATCATATCGACAGCACCCCTGATTTCTTCAGCGCCATTTGGCGCCTTTTTTCCCATACCTCCGTTGGGTCTTGAGGCGGCCGCGTTTCGTCGGGATGGCGCCGCTGCTAGGCTCTGGCGCCCCGCATCTGCCAAGGAATGCCCATGCGCGCCCTGTCCACCAGCCTGCTCCTGGCCTGCCTGCTCGCCGGCTGCTCGCCGACCACGCCCCTGTTCGTGGCCCATGTCGCTACCCATGAAGTGGTGGAATACAAGACCCTCAAGAGCAAGCGCATGGCCGCCGCCGTGGAGGAGGAGGGCGATCTGCTCACCTACAGCGCACAGGCCATCCGCGACGCCCACAGTCCGCAGGCGGAACAGCTGTACCTGTCGGGCTATCGCGACCGCGGCCTGAGCGACGAGATTCGCGCCATCGCCCTCTATCAGATCGGCCCGATCTACATGAACCGCTACAACGACCAGCGCGACGACGCCACCGCGCAAGCCTATTTCAACCGCGTGCTGGACGAGTTCCCCGGCACCCGCACTGCGGAGCGGGCCGCCGACCGCCTGATGGTCCTGCGCGGGCGCATCGACGAGCCCCTGCAGAAGAACGCCCGCGAGCTGCTGGCCGAGTGGCGTCCGGCAGCCGATCTGGATCTCAACAAGCCCAGCCTGGACCCGGACATGACCCTGCTGTCGCGCCGCGCGGTGCTGAAGAACCGGGTGGCCGAAGCCGAGGAGCTCTATTTGCTGGCCCTGCGCGATCCCGGCGTGGCGGCTTCCATCAAGGAAAAGGCTCTCTACCAGCTGGGGTTGATGTACATGGCTCCGGACAATCCGCGCCCCGATCGCGACAAGGCCATCAACTATCTGCGACGCCTGCTGGTGCAGTACCCGAACGGCGAGCTGGCCGGCAAGGCGGCCAGGCAGCTGGATCGGGTGCTGAACACCCCGGCGGGCTGATGCAGGTCAAGCCGGGGAGGGTGATCTGTGCTGCAATGGGCGGAAGATTCCTACCGTCGAGGAGCCGGAATGAAGATCCGCCAACTGCTGGTCGTCATCGACCCCACCCAGGAAGCCCAGCCCGCCCTGCAACGCGCCGCCTGGCTGGCGCGCCGCAACGGGGCGGCCATCGAACTGCTGCTGTGCGAGCATCAGTCCGCGCTGGAGGGCGGACTGCTGGATGGTCCGCGCCTTCAGCATGCCCGTGACGCCCTGCTGGAGCAGCGCCGCGCCTGGCTGGAAACCCTGGCCGAGCCGCTGCGCGCCGAAGGCCTGAACGTCACCTGCGAAGCACGCTGGGGTCGCCCGCTGTACAGGATGATTCTGGCGCGAGTCGAGGAGCTCAGGCCCGACATCCTGTTCCGCAACGCCTACCAGCACAGTCTGCTGCAGCGCCTGCTGTTCACCAGCAACAGCTGGCAGCTGATCCGCAAGTGCCCCTGTCCGCTGTGGCTGATCGGCGCCCGCGAATGGCAGCCCAGGCGCCTGAGCGCCGCCGTGGACCCGCTGCACTCCGCCGACAAGCCGGCCGCCCTGGATCACCGCCTCATCGACATCACCCGGGAGCTGGCGCAGACCCTGCAGCTGGAGCCCAGCTACGTGCATGCCTACATGCCGCTGCCGCGCACCATGGTCTTCGATGTGGAGCTGGTGGCCGACTACGAGGGCTACTGCCGGAAGTACGGCGAGCAGCACCGCGAGGCCTTCGACCGGTTGCTGGCCGACTACGAGGGGGCAGCGGGCCAGGGATACCTGATCGAGGGCTTCGCCGAGGAGGCAATCCCCCGCTTCGTCCGCGAACAGGACATCGATCTGCTGGTGATGGGCGCCATTGCCCGCGGTCACCTGGACAATGCCCTGATCGGCAATACCGCCGAGCGCATCATGGAAGCGGTCAACTGCGATCTGCTGGTCATCAAGCCGGAGCAGTTCGGTAGTGCCGACGAAGCATGACTACACCGGGTGGGCGTAGTAGCCTCGGGGCCATATTGAAGCAAGGAGTTCCCGCATGACGTCCCGCCGTACCAAGATCGTTGCCACCCTCGGCCCGGCTTCCAGCAGCCCGGAAGTGCTCGAACAGCTGATCCTGGCCGGGCTCAACGTGGCCCGGCTGAACTTTTCCCATGGCACGCCCGAGGAGCACAAGGCCCGTGCCCGCCTGGTGCGTGAGCTGGCCGCCAGGCACGGGCGTTTCGTGGCGCTGCTCGGCGACCTGCAGGGGCCGAAGATCCGCATCGCCAAGTTCGCCAACAAGCGCATCGAGCTGAAGGAAGGCGACACCTTCCGCTTCTCCGTCACCCATCCGCGCGATGCCGGCACCCAGGAAGTGGTGGGCATCGACTATCCGGACCTGATCAAGGACTGCGGCGTCGGCGACGAGCTGCTGCTGGATGACGGGCGCGTGGTGATGCGCGTCGATGCCACCACCGCCGACGAACTGCTGTGCACCGTGCTGATCGGCGGCCCCCTGTCCGACCACAAGGGCATCAACCGTCGCGGCGGCGGCCTGACCGCGCCGGCGCTGACCGCCAAGGACAAGGCGGACATCAAGCTGGCCGCGGAAATGGAGCTGGATTACCTGGCCGTGTCCTTCCCGCGCGACGCCGCGGACATGGAGCTGGCCCGTCGCCTGCGCGACGAGGCGGGCAGCAAGGCCTGGCTGGTGGCGAAGATCGAGCGTGCCGAGGCGGTGGCCGATGACGAGGCGCTGGACGGTCTGATTCGCGCCTCGGACGCGGTGATGGTGGCCCGTGGCGACCTGGGCGTGGAGATCGGCGACGCCGAGCTGGTGGGCATCCAGAAGAAGATCATCCTGCACGCCCGCCGCTACAACAAGGCGGTGATCACCGCGACCCAGATGATGGAGTCGATGATCCACAATCCCATGCCGACCCGCGCCGAAGTCTCCGACGTGGCCAACGCCGTGCTCGACTACACCGACGCGGTGATGCTCTCGGCGGAAAGCGCCGCCGGCGATTACCCGGTGGAGGCGGTCAAGGCCATGGCGCGCATCTGCATGGGCGCCGAGAAGCACCCCATCAGCCGCAAGTCCAGCCATCGCCTCGGCCAGAGCTTCGAGCGCTGTGACGAGAGCATCGCCCTGGCGGCCATGTACACCGCCAACCACTTCCCCGGCGTCAAGGCCATCATCAGCCTCACCGAAAGCGGCTTCACCCCGCTGATCATGTCGCGCATCCGTTCCTCGGTGCCCATCTACGCCTTCACCCGGCACCGCGAAACCCAGGCGCGCGTGGCGCTGTTCCGCGGCGTGGAGACCGTGCCCTTCGACCTGGCCGAGCATGCGCCGGACAAGGTCAGCCAGGCGGCGGTGGACGAGCTGCTCAAGCGTGGCGTGGTGGAGCGTGGCGACTGGGTGATCCTCACCAAGGGCGACACCTACCACACCATCGGCGGCACCAACAGCATGAAGCTGCTGCACGTCGGCGAGCCGCTGGTCTGAGCCCGTCGGAGGTCCCGCCGGCTTCAGTAATTGGGCGGGGTCTCCGGCAGACACTCCGGGTCCGGAATGTAGGGCATGCTCCAGGGTTCCAGGGCGCAGCCCCGGTTGGTCAGGTCCAGGCGTGCCTGCTCCAGGACGCCCGCCAGCCGCAGCGGGTGGGCGTACTGGAAATGAGAGATGACGGGCACGGTCAGCAGCGTGGCGCCGCTGACGCTGCTGACCGTGAAACCGAAAGCGTCCTGGTCGGTGGCTCTGCAGGTGGTGCACAAGTAGGGCTGGAAAGCGTCGACGGCCAGGCGCATGGCCGTGTCGAGGCTGATCGGTGTCAGTGTCATGGCGGAGTCTCCCCGGACGGTTTCCCGGTTGACCCCATCGGTGTCCGCAACGCTCCCGGCCGGCGACCGGCCGCCTCGCTTCCCTAGATATCCACGATCATTTCGAAACCGCCGAAGATCATGCGCTTGCCATCGAAGGGCATGGGATTGCGGTCCGGCGCCAGGCGCGGGTCGGCCATCACCTTCTCGTGGCCCGCGTCGCGCACCTCCTTCGAGGGCCAGAGAATCCAGGAAAACACCACCGTCTCGTCCGGCTTGCACTGCACGGCCATGGGGAAGGAGGTGATCTTGCCCTCCGGCACGTCATCGCCCCAGCACTCCACCAGTTGCAGCGCGCCATGTTCCTTGAACACCTGTGCGGCGGCTTCCGCGTGGCGCTTGTAGATCTCCCGGTTGGCCGTCGGCACGGCGGCCACGAAACCATCGACGTAGGTCATTGCTGATTCCTCCACGTGCAGATTCTGGCGTCGGAGGGGAAAGGGTAGGTCGCCTCCGGCAGATGGCGAGCGGGCCGGGCGGCACGGGGCGCCTGACCGCCCGGCCGTCCGCCGTGCTTGCCGGCGGGCACGGGGCGCTACAGAGTGTGTTCATGAACCTTCGCCCGGAAACCCCCGACCCGCTGGCCGCCTTCCACCCCGCCGTGCAGGGCTGGTTCCGCCGTGCCTTCGCCGCGCCGACCCCGGCGCAGGTCGGTGCCTGGCCGAGCATTCGCGCCGGACGCTCCACCCTGGTGGCGGCACCCACCGGCTCGGGCAAGACCCTGACAGCCTTTCTCGCCACCCTGGACGAGCTGCTGCGCCTGGGTCTGGCCGGCGCGCTGGAGGACCGCACCCGGGTGGTCTACGTCTCGCCGCTCAAGGCCCTGTCCAACGACATTCATCTCAACCTGGAGGTGCCGCTGGCCGGCATCGCCGAGGAGCTGGCCCGTCTGGGCCTGCCGCCGGTGGAGATCCGCACGGCGGTGCGCACCGGCGACACGCCCCAGGCCGAGCGCGCCGCGCTGCGCAGGCGTGCGCCGCATATCCTGGTGACCACGCCGGAATCTCTCTACGTGCTGCTCGGCTCGCCATCGGGGCGGGCGATGCTGGCCGATGCGCGCAGCGTCATCATCGACGAGATCCACGCGGTGGCCGGCAACAAGCGCGGCAGCCATCTGGCGCTGAGCCTGGAGCGCCTGCAGGCCCTCTGCACGGAGCCGCTGGTGCGTGTCGGCCTGTCCGCCACGCAGAAGCCGCTGGAGGCGGTGGCGCGTTTCCTGACCGGCGGGCAGGACTGCGCCATCGTCGATATCGGCCACCAGCGCGCCCTGGAGCTGGCCCTGGAAGTGCCGCCGGTGCCCCTCGAGGCGGTGATGAGCAACGAGGCCTGGGAGCTGGTCTACGACCGGCTGGCCGAACTGATCCGCCAGCGGCGCACCACCCTGGTGTTCGTCAACACCCGACGGCTGGCCGAGCGGGTGGCTCGTCACCTGTCCGAGCGCCTGGGCGAGGCGGCGGTGGCCGCCCACCATGGCAGCCTGGCCCGGGACCAGCGCCTGCGCGCCGAGCGGCGGTTGAAGGCGGGCGAGCTGCGAGTGCTGATCGCCACCGCCTCGCTGGAACTGGGCATCGACATCGGTGAGGTCGAGCTGGTCTGCCAGATCGGCTCGCCGCGCGCCATCGGCGCCTTCCTGCAGCGCGTCGGTCGCGCCGGCCACCAGGTGGGCGGGGTATCGGCCGGACGCATCTTCCCCACCTCCCGGGACGAGCTGATCGAATGCGCCGCGCTGCTGGATGCCGTGCGGCGTGGTGAACTGGAGACGCTGCGCATCCCCCGCGCGCCCTTGGATGTGCTGGCACAGCAGATCATCGCCGAAGTGGCCTGCCAGGAATGGCAGGAGGATGACCTGCTGGCGCTGATCCGCCGGGCCGAGCCCTATGCGGAGCTCGGCGAGGCGCAGTACCAGGCGCTGCTGCGCATGCTCGCCGAGGGCTATACCCGGCGCCACGGCGCGCACCGCGCCTACCTGCACCGCGACGCCGTGACCCGCAGCCTGCGCGGGCGGCGCGGGGCTCGGCTGACCGCGCTGACCAGCGCCGGCACCATCCCGGAGACCGCCGACTACGCGGTGCTGCTCGAGCCCCAGGCGCTGAACATCGGCACGGTCAACGAGGATTTCGCCGTGGAAAGCCTGGCCGGCGACGTGTTCCAGCTCGGCAATCAGTCCTACAGAATCCTGCGCATCGAGCCGGGGCGGGTGCGGGTCGAGGACGCCCACGGGCAGCCGCCGAACATTCCCTTCTGGCTGGGCGAGGCGCCGGGGCGCAGCGACGCCCTGTCCGCCGCCGTGGCGCGATTGCGCGAGGAGGTGGAACAGCGTCTGGATGGGCCACCCGGCGGGGCCGGGGACGGGGCGGTCAAAAGCGCAGCGTTGGCCGCCGAAGCGGCAGGAGGAAGCTCGACGGTGGTCAAGGCAAGCCTTGACCACCCTGCGAACGAAACCGACTGCCTGGCCCCTGCCATCGCCTGGCTGACCGACGAGCTCGGCCTGCCGCCGGCGGCCGCCGAACAGATCGTCGACTACCTGGCCCGCGCCCGCGCCGCCCTGGGCGCGCTGCCGACCCGGGACTGCCTGGTGATGGAACGCTTCTTCGACGAGTCCGGCGGTACCCAGCTGGTGATCCACTCGCCGTTCGGCAGCCGCATCAACCGCGCCTGGGGCCTGGCGCTGCGCAAGCGCTTCTGCCGCACCTTCAACTTCGAGCTGCAGGCGGCGGCCACCGAGGATGCCATCATCCTCTCGCTGTCCACCAGCCACAGCTTTCCCCTCGACGAGGTGTGGCGCTACCTGCGTTCGGCCAGCGCCGAGCAGGTGCTGATCCAGGCGCTGCTCGACGCGCCGCTGTTCGGCGTGCGCTGGCGCTGGGTGGCCGGCGTGGCCCTGGCCCTGCCGCGCATGAGCGGCGGCCACAGGGTGGCCCCGCAGATCCAGCGCATGCGCAGCGAGGACCTGCTGGCCACCGTGTTCCCCGATCAGGTGGCCTGTCTGGAGAACATCGTCGGTGAGCGCGTGATTCCCGACCACCCGCTGGTGGCGCAGACCCTGGACGACTGCCTGCACGAGGCCATGGACAGCGAGGGCTGGCTGGCGCTGCTGCGGCGCATCGAGCGAGGCGAGGTGCGCCGGGTGCAGCGCGACCTGCCGGCGCCCTCGCCGCTGGCTGCCGAAGTGCTGACCGCGCGGCCCTACGCCTTTCTGGACGACGCGCCGCTGGAGGAGCGGCGCACCCAGGCGGTGCTGGCGCGGCGCTGGAGCGAACCGCAATCTGCCGACGATCTTGGCCAACTGGATGCCGAGGCCATCCTCGCCGTGGCCGAGGAGGCCTGGCCCCAGGCGCGCACCCCCGATGAGGTGCACGAGGCGTTGATCGCCCTGGCCTGCCTGACCGACGCGGAAAGTCGCCGCGATCCGCAGTGGCCGGCCCTGCTGGCCGCACTGGCCGCCGGTGGGCGGGCGACGCGCATGGAAATCGCCGCGGGCGAGGGGCTGTGGCTGCCCCTGGAGCGCCTGGCGCAGTTCCGGGTGCTGTATCCCAACGCGATCTGCACGCCGCCGCTGACGGTTCCGGCCGCTTTTGCCGAGGCCGGTGACGAGCAGGCCGTGCTGCTGGACGTGATCCGGGCGCGCCTGTCCGGCTTCGGGCCGCTGCCCCTGGCACGCATCGCCCGCGCCCTGGCCCAGCCGGCCAGCGCCGTGGCCGTCGCGCTGACGGCACTGGAGCGCGAGGGGTATGTGCTGCGCGGACGCTTCACGCCGGGCGCCGAGGAAGAGGAGTGGTGCGAGCGGCACCTGCTGGCGCGCATCCATCGCTACACGGTGCGCCGTCTGCGCCGGGAGATCGAGCCGGTGGAGCGGCGTGATTTCCTGCGCTTCCTGTTCGACTGGCAGGGCCTGTCCCAGGCGGCCCGGGGCGAGGGGGCGGAAGCGCTGGCCAGCCGCATCGAGCAGCTGGAGGGCTATCCGGCCGCGGCCGCCGCCTGGGAGGAGGAGCTGCTGCCGGCACGCCTGAAACGCCATGACGGCGCCTGGCTGGACGCCCTCTGCCGCTCGGGACGGCTGGTCTGGGCGCGGCTGGCCGCGCGCCGGAACGTCGGAGCCGGACCGGTGCGCGGCACGCCGATCCTGCTCCTGCCGCGCCGTCACCTGGGCCTGTGGATGTCGCTGGCCGGCCAGCCCGAGGCGCAGCCCTCGCCCCGGGCCCGGCGGGTGCTGGAGGCGCTGGAGCGACAGGGCGCGCTGTTCTTCGACGAGCTGCAGGAGCAGGCCCACCTCCTGCGCAGCGAGCTGGAAGAAGCCCTGGGCGAGCTGGTGGCCCTGGGCCTGGTGAATGCCGACGGCTTCGCCGGGTTGCGTGCGCTGCTGACGCCGGCCGCCAAGCGCCCCCCGCGTCGGCGCGGGCCCTTCATCGGCGGCATGGCCGACGCCGGGCGCTGGGCCCTGCTGCGTGGCCCGCAAGCCGGGGCCGCCGATCCCGACGCCCTGGAACATGTCGCCCGCGTGCTGCTGCGCCGCTACGGCGTGGTCTTCTGGCGCCTGCTGGAGCGCGAGGCCGACTGGCTGCCCCCCTGGCGGGAGCTGCTGCGCGTCTACCACCGCCTGGAGGCGCGCGGGGAGATTCGCGGCGGGCGCTTCGTCACCGGCATCAGCGGCGAGCAGTTCGCGCTGCCCGAGGCGGTGGCCCTGCTGCGCGAGGTGCGCCGCCGGCCGCCGAGCGGCGAGCTGATCCGCGTCAGCGGCAGCGACCCGCTGAACCTGGCGGGCACCCTGCTGCCGGGCGAGAAGGTGCCGGCGCTGGCCGGCAATCGCTTGCTGTACCGCGATGGCGTGCCGGTGGCCGCCCGGGTGGCGGGGAAGATCGTCTTCCTGGAAGGCGTGGAGGACGATGAGCGGGAACGGCTGCGTCAGGCGCTGCTGCGCGACCGGCGCCTCACCGCCGCGGCGGATTGACCAGCTGATCCACCACCATCAGCGCCCGCGGAAAGGACGGGTAGCCGCTTTTCGCCACGTCCAGCTCGGCGTAGGCCTGACGATAGCGCAGGGCTCGCGCGCGGTCGGCCCGCGGCGCCAGGTAGGGTTCATTGTGGATCTTGTAGAGCAGCGCCAGGGCATGGGGATGGCGCTGCTCGGCGGCGTCTTCCAGAAGGGCGAGGATGTCCGGCAGCGCGCCGCGCTGGCGGATCAGGGACACCGCCCGGTAGAAGGCCACTTCGCCGCGCGGGTCCTGGTCGGCGATGCGCACCAGCAGGGCGTCGGCCAGTTCCAGGGCATCCCGGGGGCCCGAGGTGATCAGCAGCCGGGCCTGCATCAGATCGTTGTCCCGCAGCAGGCGTTCGGTGTGGCTGTCCATGGTCACCGGTTCGCAGGTCTTGCCGGCGCAGCCGGTCAGCGCCAGGGCGGCGCCCAGAAGCAGTGCTCGAATCATGTCCAGGTCCCAGTGATGCGCGGCCCGCGAATGTTTCGTCAGGCCGCAGGGTCATAGCCTACGAATCAGGCCATTGTGGTTCCTTGCTGTCCAAACCGCGAACCGCCGCGCATTTTCGTGAGGAAAAGTTCCCCATGCCCATCGCCGTCCATCGGCCATCGACCGTGCTGCCGCCCTATGTGCTGGATCGCCTGGTCCGCTATGGCAGCGCTCGGCTGCGGGCCTTTGCCAGCGACACCCTGGCGCTGGATCGCCACCTGCTGGCGCAGCGTGTCAGCCACCGCAGGCTGTCGATCACCACGGCCCAGGCGCCGGGCACGCCGCCCGGGCAGCCCTGGCGGCTGGTGCACAGCGCCGACCAGGGCAACCAGCTGCCTGGTCGACTGGTGCGCGGCGAGGGCCAGCCCGACAGCGGCGATGCGGCGGTGGACGAGGCCTATGCCTGGCTGGGGGCCACCTACCGGCTGTACTGGGAGGCCTTCGGACGCCACTCGATCGATCAGGCGGGCCTGCCGCTGATCGGCACCGTGCACTATGGCCAAGGCTATGAAAACGCCTTCTGGAACGGCGAGCAGATGGTCTTCGGCGATGGCGACGGCGAGGTGTTCCAGCGCTTCACCCGGGCCATCGACATCGTCGCCCACGAGCTTACCCATGGGGTGATCGATCATCAGGGCGGCCTGCTGTATCGCGACCAGTCCGGGGCCCTGAACGAGTCCCTGTGCGACGTGTTCGGCAGTCTGGTCAAGCAGCATCATCTCGGCCAGCAGGCGGACGAGGCCGACTGGCTGATCGGCGAGGGCCTGTTCGGGCCCGCGGTGACAGGGCGGGCGCTGCGCTCCCTGGCCCGGCCGGGCAGCGCCTATGACGATCCGCTGCTGGGCAGGGACCCGCAGCCGGCGCACATGCGCGACTATGTGCATACCCAGCAGGACAATGGCGGCGTGCACTTCAATTCCGGCATTCCCAACCAGGCGTTCCACCGGGTTGCCGTGGCCCTGGGCGGGCACGCCTGGGAGCGGGCCGGGCGCATCTGGTACGACGCCCTCTGTGCGCCCCAGCGCCGGGCCGATTGCAGCTTCGCCGAGTTCGCCGGCCTCACCCTGCAGGTCGCTACCGAGCGTTTCGGCGTCGACAGCGCGGAGGAAGTGGCGGTGCGCGAAGGCTGGCGGGCGGTGGGGGTATGGTCGTGAGCGACTTGCCGTCCCTGCAGGATCTGCAGTGGCTGCATCTGTCCCGGGAGGGCGGCGTGGCCGTGATGCCCGGCCTGCGCCGCCCCTGTTCCATCCAGCTGGACGAGTGTCCGGAGCCGCTGCGGGAAACCCTGCGGGGTCTGCTCGATGAGACGCTGCCCTGCGCGGTGGCGCCGGAAGAGGCCGGGCGGGGCGATCGGCGCTACTTCCTGCTGGAGCTGGTGTTCGCCGGGCAGGACGCGCCGCTGCGCCTGTGCGTCCCCGAGGAGGCGGCGCCAGCGGCGCTGGTGCAGTTGTGGCGCAGCGGCGGCGCCGGAACCTAGAAGCGCTCGCCCGGCTTGAGGTAGCGCCACTGGCCCACCGGCAGCCGGGCCATGTTCACCGCGCCGATGCGGATACGGCGCAGGCCCACCAGGCGCAGGCCGATGGCCTGGCAAAGGGCGCGGATATCGCCCGGCTGGGCCGCCTTCAGGGCCAGGCGCAGATGGTGTTCGTTCTGCCAGCTGGCCTTGCAGGGCGGCAGGTGACGCTCGCCCTGGCGAATGCCGCGCCCGAGGCGTTCCAGGGCCGGCTTGTCGGCGCTGCCGCGCACCTCGACGACATACTCCTCTTCCAGCGGCTTGTGACGGTTGCTCAGGTGGCGGATCACTCCGGTGCTCTGGCTGAACACCAGCAGGCCGCTGGCCTGCGGCTCGAGGACGCACAGCGGCTGCTGGCGCAGCAGGTGCTTGCGCACCGGGCGGATCGGCGCCTCGTCGCCGTCCCAGCGATTTTCCGGGATCAGCAGCGCCAGGGCCTGTTCCGCATCGCAGCCGGCCGGCTTGTGCAGCAGCAGGGTGGCGGGTGGAATCTCCTCGGCTCGCGCGCCAGGCAGCAGCTCCACGGGCTGGTCGGTGACCTTGAACTGCGGTGCCTCGACCCGCTCGCCGGCCACCGTGACCCAGCCCCCTTCGATATAGAGCTCGGCCTCGCGGCGCGAGCAGCCCAGCAGTTCGACAACGCGCTTGGACAGACGAATGGGTTCGGACATGGTTCGCAGCTCTGGACGGGGCGCGCGATTGTAGCCCCAAGTCAATGAACCGGTGTCAGGGATTGGCGATAGAATGCCGCGTCTTTTGCCGAAGCCTGGTGCGATGCGCTGCGTCTACCTGATCGACGACGATGAACTCATCCTGGAGCTGCATGCTGCGCTGCTGCGGGTTGCGGGACTGCGAATCCGCTGCTTTTCATCCTCGCGCGATTTCCTTTCCGCCTACGTGGCGTCCGACGCGTGCGAGTGCATTCTCTCCGACCTGCGCATGCCCGAAATGGGCGGCCTGGAGCTGCAGACCGAGTTGCTGACGCGGGGCGTCGAGACGCCGCTGATCTTCATCACCGGGCACGCCGACGTGGCCACTGCCGTGGAGGCCATGCGCCGTGGCGCCTTCGACTACGTGGAAAAGCCGGTGAACGGCGGGCAACTGCTCGAACGCGTGCATGCCGCGCTGGCTCGCTGCGCGGAGCTGCGCGAGGCGGCCCGGGCGCGCCGCGAGCGTGAACGGCGCCTGGCGCTGCTCACCGCCCAGGAACGGCGCATTGCCGAGTGGGTGGTGCAGGGCAGGTCCAGCCGGGAGATTTCCCAGCTGGCCGGCATCAGCGTGCGCACGGTGGAAAACCACCGAGCG
>Ga0209075_1002912_pt1 | contig 14709 bp, 12 predicted proteins | sample Stecom2011_FD_187523 | JGI IMG/M metagenome (GOLD analysis project Ga0209075, IMG submission 187523) | Agricultural soil microbial communities from Utah to study Nitrogen management - Steer compost 2011 (SPAdes) (version 2) | ecosystem: Environmental > Terrestrial > Soil > Agricultural land... | reverse complement strand
GAAATCGATTTGTTTTTTTGGTTATTATCCACCATTTCTTGTTTAGATTTTGTAGAGAACAAAAATAAGAATTCTTAAATAGATTCAAGAGTTTAATAAAAAACATTTAAGTTATCTTTAATTTTATCACCCCATAGCCCCACCTAAGCCAACCTATAATAAAGAGCAATCCTCCTATAGGTGTAATAAAACCGATTCTTCCTGCATCAAAAGACAAAATGCTATTTAACGAAAGAAGATAGATGGATCCTGAAAAAAACAAGATTCCAACAATAAAAAACCAAAAGACAATTCTCTTTAATTTCAAAGGAACAGAAACAAAACCAAGGATAACAATAGCTAAAGCGTGATACATTTGATAGCGAACACCTACTTCAAAAGTATTTAATGCATTGATCTCTACTAAATCTTTTAAACCGTGTGCTCCAAAAGCACCAATCCCGATGGTTAATGCCATCATAAACATCCCGGTAACTGCTATATTTCTGTCCAATTGATTCTGTTTTAAATCGTAGAATTAGTAATTTCGCTCTTCTTAAGTTTCAGCTTCAAAGTTAACGAAAAACTCCCAATGAGAAATATATTGATTATAGGTTCAGGACGATCAGCATCGAGTCTAACCCGTTACCTCCTAAATAAAAGTAAATCAGAAAATCTATTTTTAACTATTGCAGATATCTCCCTTGCAAATGCAGAAAAATCTGCTTCAGGACATCCAAATGCTAAAGGAATAGAACTTGACGTTTCAAATAAAAAACAAAGAAATCAAGCTATTCAAGAGAGCGATTTGGTTATTTCTATGCTTCCAGCACGCTTCCATATTAAAGTAGCGCAAGATTGCATCAAGTTTGAAAAACACTTAGTTACTGCCTCCTATATCAGCAAGGAGATGAAAGCTTTAGACAAAGACGCAAAAGCAAAAGGCTTAGTCTTCATGAACGAAATTGGCCTAGACCCTGGTATAGACCACATGAGCGCCATGCAAGTTATTGATAGAATTCGTTCAAAAGGTGGAAAAATGTTACTTTTTGAATCTTTCTGTGGTGGATTGATTGCGCCAGAAAGCGATAATAACCTGTGGAACTATAAATTCACTTGGAATCCGCGAAACGTAGTATTAGCTGGACAAGGTGGTGCAGCCGAATTTATTCAAGAAGGAAAATTTAAATACATTCCATACCACAGGCTTTTCAGAAGAACAGAATTTATAAATATTGAAGGTTTTGGAAAGTTTGAAGTATTAGCAAATAGAAACTCTCTACAATATCAATCTGTTTACGGACTGGATAATATTCTCACTCTATACAGAGGAACTATTAGAAGAGTAGGCTTTAGCAAAGCGTGGAATATGTTTGTTCAACTAGGGATGACAGACGACACTTATATTATTCCAAATTCAGAAAACTTGACATATCGCGAATTTATCAATTCATTCCTGGCCTATTCCCCAACTGATTCTGTTGAGTTAAAGCTACGTTATGCCCTAAAAATAGATCAAGATGATTTAATGTGGGAAAAACTAGAGGAGTTAGATATTTTCAATGATAAGAAAACTATTGGCATTAAGAATGCCACACCTGCAATGGCTCTTCAAAAAATATTAGAAGACAAATGGACCTTAGCCCCCGAGGATAAAGACATGATAGTCATGTATCATAAGTTTGGTTATGAGTTAGACGGAAAAAAACACCAAATAGACAGTTATATGACTTTAATAGGTGAAGATCAAACCCACACTGCTATGGCAAAAACCGTTGGTCTCCCTGTTGCAATTGCTGCTATTAAAATTCTGAATGGCGAGATAAAAACCCCAGGTGTTCAGCTTCCTATTGCAAAAGAAGTATATGAGCCTATCCTAGAGGAGCTCAGAGAAAAAGGCATTGTTTTTAGAGAGGAAGAAGTAAAGTATTTAGGTTATAATCCTGAAAATTTGAATGTAGGATAGAAGGTAGCAGATGGTAGAAAAATTAAAAAAGCCTGTGAGTTAGCAGGCTTTTTTATTGAATATTATCAAACGATAATGTATAATCTTACGTAGTAAATCGTAACTCCTTAGTCTCTTCCCAAGAAAATTGAGATGAAATAAAGCAATGTTGCCAATGAACCAAGTGCTGCAACCACATAAGTGCGTGCCGCCCATTTTAGTGCATCTTTAGCTCCATCATGTTCTTGTTGAGTAACCATGTTATTGGTTTCTAACCAAACCAAAGCTCTTTTACTTGCGTCGAATTCAACTGGAAGTGTTATAAAAGCAAAAGCCGTAGTAATAGCAAAAAGCGCAATTCCAACACCAAATATCCAAGTTCCAAAAGCAGATCCAGTAGCAAATAGGATAAGGCCAGCCATAATCACGAAATTGGACAATTTACTCGAAACACTAACTGCAGGAACAATTGTTGAACGCAATTTTAACCAACTGTATGCAGTAGCATGTTGTATTGCATGTCCACATTCATGAGCAGCAACAGCAGCTGCAGCGGCATTACGCTGCATATATACTGGTTCAGATAAGTTTACAGTTTTCTTTGTTGGGTCATAATGATCTGTCAATTGACCAGGAACTGAAATTACTTTAACATCGTGAATACCATTATCAGCTAGCATTTTTTCAGCTATCTCTTTTCCACTCATTCCATTTTGGAGGTGGATCTTGCTATACTTTTTAAACTTACTCTTCAATTGGCTGCTAACATACCAGCTCACTAAAAAGATAATACCTGCAATTAAATAATATCCTATCATCTTTATATTTTGTTTTTAGTTTTAATTTTTGTTGTTTTTCACCTTATCATCCTAACGCTATAGAAACGTTTTTAACGCTCAAACATAGAAAGTACAAAGTATTCAAAATTTAATACTGCAAATAACGTGCAAAACTTTTAACCCACAATATTTACAATTTTTCCTGGCACGATTATCACTTTTTTAGGTGTGCGGCCTTCTAAATATTGGATTGTTTTCTCATGTGCCATTACGGCAGATTCTATTTCATCCTTTGATAAATCTAAAGGTAGCTCCATCGTAAAGCGCATTTTTCCATTGAAAGAAATAGGGTATTCTTTATTGCTTTCTACCAAATGTTTTTCTTCAAACTTCGGAAATGGGACAGTAGATATACTATCTGCATGGCCTAATTTACTCCACAATTCCTCAGCTATATGAGGTGCGTAAGGAGATATCAGAATGGCTAATGGCTCTAAAATCTCTCTTGAATTACACTTTTGTGAGGTGAGTTCATTTACAGCAATCATAAAAGTTGAAACTGAAGTATTAAAGCTAAACCCTTCAATATCTTCTTCTACTTTCTTTATGGTTTTATGAAGCGTCTTCAAGCTGTCTTTAGAAGCTTCGTTTTCCGTCACAAAAAACGCCTCATTTTTACCAGAGTGATATAGTTTCCAAAGCTTTTTCAAAAATCCATTTACTCCTGTAATACCTGCGGTGTTCCATGGTTTCGATTGCTCTAAAGGACCAAGAAACATTTCATACATTCTCAATGTATCTGCCCCATATTTTTCACAAATCTCATCAGGGTTTACGACATTGTATTTGGACTTAGACATTTTTTCCACTTCGCGACCTACAATGTACTTTTCATTGTTATCTCTTGTGATTTCTAATCCATTTTCTCCTATGAAAACAGCATTTTCAAACTCCTTTTTAGACTCTATACTCTGATATAATTTGAAAACTTCCAATTCATTTGATAGATTAACATACTTTACGTCTACATGAACCGGTACAATTTTCAATTTCAATCTATCTAAAATATCACTCTTAAACGACATTTTTTCCTTAACGTGGTTAACCACTATCGTTTTAGGAGATTCACTTTTATAAATTGAATGAGAAATATACAAGCTTTTAATTTGATCGAGTAATGCTCTTAGGTCTTCCTTTTCATCTGAAGAATAGTCTTCAGGATTTTTCTCTAAGATTTCCTCAACCTGACTGTTATCTAAGTACACTCTATATGCAAAGGCACTTTCTCCTAGAATCATGCCTTGATTAATCAGCTTTTTGATTGGTTCTTCAACAGGCACTAAACCTCTATCATTTAAAAACTTCACCCAAAAACGGCTGTATAACAAATGGCCCGTAGCGTGTTCGCTTCCTCCAATATACAAATCAACACTCTTCCAATAATTCAACGCTTCTTTTGAGGCAAATACTTCGTCGCGATTAGCATCTTCCATATATCTAAAGAAATACCAACTGCTTCCCGCCCATCCAGGCATAGTATTTAGTTCTAAAGGAAAAACTGTTTTATGATCAATCAACTTATTACTAACAACTTTTAGGTTTTTCTCATCCCACGCCCAAACATCTGCACGGCCCAAAGGTGGTTCACCTGTTTCTGTAGGCAAGTACTTTTCAACTTCAGGTAAGTGAAGCGGTAAGTGTTCAACAGAGATTGCTTGTGGCATTCCATCTTTATAGTAAATCGGGAAAGGCTCGCCCCAATAGCGCTGACGACTAAATACTGCATCGCGCAATCGATAATTTATCTTGCCTTCTCCCACTCCTTTTTCTTCTAAAGCTGCAATGATTTTTTCAGTAGCTTGCTCATAACTTAAGTCGTTTAAGAATTCACTATTAGTTATGAATGTATTTTCTTTTCCAGAATAGGCTTCTTCAGAAATATCTACATCCCTAAATATATTTGGAATAGGGATATTGAAATGTTTAGCAAAATCATAATCTCGTTGATCTCCACAAGGAACACTCATTACGGCTCCCGTTCCATATCCCGCTAAAACATAGTCTCCAATCCAAATTGGTAATGACTCTCCTGTAAATGGGTGTTCAGCGTATGCGCCAGTGAAAACTCCACTTATTGTCTTAACGTCCGCCATTCGCTCACGCTCGCTTCGCTTGGCAGTTGTTTCTATATATTTTTGAACTTCTTCTTTTTGATCAGCAGTAGTTATTTTTTCTACCAACTGATGTTCTGGAGCTAAAACCATAAAACTTACACCAAAGATAGTGTCGGGTCTTGTTGTGAAGACAGGAATTCGGAAATCAGAATTCTGAACTTTAAATTCAACACTCGCACCTTTACTTCTGCCAATCCAATTGGTTTGCGAATCTTTCAACGGTTGTGGCCAATCTAGTTTTTCTAGCCCGTCAAGTAAACGTTGTGCATAAGCAGTGATACGCATACTCCATTGTTTCATTTTTTTTCGAACCACTGGAAATCCGCCACGTTCTGAAACGCCATTTACTATTTCATCATTTGCCAAAACAGTACCTAGCTCTGGGCACCAGTTCACTTCAGTTTCGGCTAAATAGGTCAGCCTGTATTTTAATAGAATTTCTTGTTTTTGAATTTCTGAAAACTCTTTCCAGTCTGAAGCTGTAAACTTTTCAGTATCCTCATCACAAGCTGCGTTTACTTTCTGGTTTCCTTCAGAGGAAAAAACAACACGCAATTCTTCTATAGAGCGCGCCTTATCCAAATCAATATCATACCAACTGTCGAAAAGTTGCAAGAAAATCCATTGTGTCCATTTATAATACTCTGGATTACTTGTTCTCACTTCTCTGCTCCAATCAAAAGAAAACCCGATTTTATCTAACTGTTCTCTATATCGAATAATATTTTCTTCGGTAGTTTTGGCTGGGTGTTGCCCGGTTTGAATAGCATATTGTTCCGCAGGAAGACCAAAAGAGTCATACCCCATTGGATGCAACACATTAAACCCTTTATGGCGTTTGTATCGCGCATAAATATCACTAGCTATATATCCTAATGGGTGGCCTACATGCAGTCCTGCTCCTGAAGGATAGGGAAACATATCGAGAACATAGTATTTTGGTTTCTCGCTGTTATTATCTGCTTTAAAAGTTTTATTATCGGCCCAATATTTTTGCCACTTTGCTTCTATTTCGTTGAAGTGATATTTGCTCATCTCCTAAATTTCTAATTTAATTTTCCAAATACTTGAAAACAGCGGCAAATTTAAGGTTTATTGCAAGAAGTGAAACCCTATTAACCATAAATTTAGCGTGTTTACAACTATAAGTCAGGTTTTTGAAAAGTTCGAAACACTTAGTTGTTATTTTTAATGCTTTAAACTACTTCAACGCCTTAAATTTTATTTGAATATAACAATTAAGAAACTTTCACCGTTGTTTAACCCAAGATGCAAAATTACTTGTATTTTTACAGGCAAATTCTCAAAACCTTATGAGTTCTTCTTTTGAAAAATATCAAAAACGCAGACTGATTTCCTCTTATTTTTCGGTGGTTATCAGTATATCGCTTGTGCTTTTTTTATTGGGCCTATTGGGTTTATTAATTTTAAACTCCCAACGGGTTGCAGATTATTTTAAAGAACAGATCGCTATTACTGTGTTTCTAAAAGATTCGGCTAAAGAAGTTGAAATCACTCAGCTTAAGCAAAGTCTTGCATTAGCCGAATACACAAAAAGTGCAGAGTTTGTTTCTAAAGAAGATGCAGCTAAAGACCACCAAGAAACTTTGGGTGAAAACTTCATTGAATATCTTGGTGAAAACCCACTTCAAAATAGCATTGACGTATACGTATTAGCAGAATACGTCACTCCTGAAAAAATGGAGGAAATCACTAGTGAATTAAAAAGCAAAGGCTTTGTTGATGACGTAATCTACGACAAACCTCTAATTGCTCAACTCACAGAAAACGTTCAAAGAATTAGTTTTTGGGTTTTAGTGATTAGTGGAATTTTTACATTTATAGCTGTTTTATTAATTAATAGTAGCATAAGGCTTTCTATTTACGCCAAGCGATTCACTATTAAAACCATGCAAATGGTAGGTGCTACAAAAAAGTTTATTCGACGACCATTTGTATGGAAAAGTGTTCGGTTCGGGATAATAGGAGCTTTTGTTGCAATGGCAGGAATGGGACTAGTTCTTTACTATTTAAATGAAAGCTTCCCTCAATTACAACTATTAAACGATCCTATTTTGCTAGCAATGCTGTTTGCTTTTATCCTTTTGATGGGAATAATCATTACATGGATTAGCACTTTTATAGCTACACAACGATTTTTAAATTTAAGAACAGACGATTTATATTATTAAATCTAAAGTTCTTTTAGGAATAATTTGAAATGAAAGATTTGAAACACAGAGACGGAACCGAAAATCCAGAGTTTATTTTCCACAGAAAAAACTATAAATTTATGTTTATAGGCATTGCATTTATTGTCTTAGGCTTTCTTCTTATGGTAGGCGGAGGCAGCGATGACCCTAATGTTTTTAATCCTGAAATTTATAGCTGGAGAAGAATTCGTCTAGCGCCTGCCCTTATTTTAATAGGTTTTGCTATTGAGGTATATGCTATATTGTTGAATCCTAATAAAAAAGAAGAAAATTAGTGGATTATCTTGACGCTATTATACTTGGGGTTATTCAAGGATTAACCGAGTTTTTACCCGTTTCATCTAGTGGACATCTTGAATTAGGAAAGGCTATTTTAGGAGACACATCTGTACCAGAAGAGAGCTTGCTTTTTACTGTAATCCTTCATGCTGCAACAGCATTAAGCACACTAGTTATTTTTAGAAAAGACATCATTCAAATCTTTGCAGGAATATTAAAGTTCGAATGGAACGAAGAAACTAAATTTGCTTTTAAGATTGTTATTTCCATGATTCCTGCGGTAATAATCGGACTCCTTTTTGAGAAAGAATTGGAATCTTTCTTTGGCGGAAGCATTGCATTTGTAGGCGCAATGTTAATAGTAACCGCAGTATTGTTGTGGTTAGCAGACCGCTCAAGAAACACTGGCAAACCAGTAACCATAAAAGATTCAATAATCATAGGTATCTCACAAGCTATAGCCATGCTTCCTGGAATTTCGAGAAGTGGAGCAACAATTTCAACCTCTGTACTTCTTGGAAATGACAAAACGAAGGCTGCAAGATTTTCATTCCTTATGGTAGTTCCTTTAATCTTAGGGAAAATAGCTAAAGACATAATCAGTGGAGATATCACTACACAAAGTACCGATTTAGGAGTTTTAGGCGCTGGTTTTATTGCAGCATTTATAAGTGGATTAGTGGCTTGTACCTGGATGATTTCACTTGTGAAAAAGAGTAAACTAAGTTATTTTTCAATCTACTGCGTGATAGTTGGTATTATTGCAATAGTAACCAGCTTTTACATGTAAATGACAGAAAAAGACTACAAAGAAGGTCAGGTAATCTTAATGGACAAGCCTCTTGAATGGACTTCATTTCAAGTGGTAAACAAGATGCGTTGGCTGATTAAGAAGCAATTCGGGATTAAGAAAATCAAGGTTGGTCACGCTGGAACTTTAGACCCTTTAGCAACTGGTCTTTTGATTATTTGCACAGGTAAATTCACTAAAAAAATTGACACCTACCAGGCTCAAGAAAAAGAGTACACTGGCACTATAACCCTTGGCGCAACCACACCTAGCTATGATTTAGAAACTGAAATTGATCAAACTTTTGACATTTCAGAAATTACTTCTGAAAAAATAAATAAAGCAACTCTACAATTTATTGGTGAAATTCAACAACAACCCCCCATCTTTTCTGCACTTAAGAAAGAAGGGAAAAAACTATATGAATTTGCTAGAAAAGGAGAAGAAGTAGACATCCCTTTTAGAACTGTATCCATTTCAAAGTTCGAGATAACTAAGATTGATTTACCAAATGTTGAGTTTAGAGTGGTTTGCAGTAAAGGAACATACATTCGCTCCTTGGCCCATGATTTTGGAAAAGCTTTAGGAAACGGCGCTCATCTTTCCGCACTTAGAAGAACTCGAATCGGCGATTTTTCGGTTGAAAACGCCATTGGAATAGAGGAGTTTGAGAAGTCCCTAACAAGTTAAAGTATCCCTAAGTACACCTCTATTAATCAAGTTTATGTGGAATTTTGCCTAAAATTTCAGTACTTGCAATAATGAATTTCCAATATTCATACCGTGCTTTTTTAATAACTTCGTTACTCACAGGATGTCTTGTGCTTTTTTTATACAGTCTGAAATTATCTAAAAATAAAGTCCAAGTACAAGAAGAAACAATTGATGTAGAGATTACTTCTGAAGATCTTCTCCTTCTAGAACAAGAACTTGCAGCTGTTACTCCTGAAGAAGTTAAAATCGAAACCAACAAAGGCTATAACGAAGCCGAAGAGTATATTTCCTCCGTTGAAAATGAAAATCAAAAGATTTCAGATATCACAGAAGGTAAACTTCAAGAGCTAGATGAAGCTATAAAAAGTTCACAAAATGAACTAAATGGAAAAGAAGGTTTAGAGAGTTCAAAAACTGGAAAAAAAGAAAAGAAGAACTTTTCTAACAGTGAAAGCAAAAGCAATAACGAAGCTGTTGTAAAGGGTGGCAATCGAAACACTACTATAAGCTATAGACTAGTCGACAGAAAAGATATAGACCTCCCAAACCCCGTTTATACGTGCTATGGTTCCGGAAAAGTTGTAATAAACATAGAAGTTGATCAATTAGGAAGGGTTAAAAAAACCTCATACAACAAAGCTGCCTCTACCACTTCTAACGCTTGCTTGATTGATGCTGCAAAAGAATACAGTGCCCAAGCTCGATTTACTGCACACGATACTCGAAAAAAACAGCTTGGAACGATTACTTTCAATTTTCCAGGTCAAAACTGAAAAAACAATTAATAAAAAACAGTTGTATGGATTCAAAATTATCACGTTGTAGCTGGTGTGGATCAGACCCTCTTTATGTTAAGTACCATGACGAAGAATGGGGTGTTCCGGTAAAAGATGACAAAACCATGTTTGAGTTTTTACTACTTGAAACCTTTCAAGCGGGCTTAAGTTGGATAACAATTCTGAGAAAGCGAGAGAATTTTAGAAAAGCTTTTGACGGATTCGATTATGAAAAAATAGCCAAATACGACCAAAACAAAATTGATTCTTTACTTCAAGATTCTGGAATAATTCGCAATAAATTAAAAGTAAATTCTGCTGTTACAAATGCAAAAGCTTTCATTGAAATTCAAAAGGAATTTGGAAGTTTTACTGAGTATATTTGGAGGTTTGTCGATGGGAAAACCATTAAAAACAATTGGAAATCCTCTAAAGAAGTTCCAGCAACCACACAAGAAAGTGATGCCCTGAGTAAAGACTTAAAGAAACGAGGATTTAAGTTTGTGGGAAGCACTGTTGTCTATGCGCATATGCAAGCAACAGGCATGGTGAATGATCATATTGAGAGCTGCTTCAGATATAGTGAAGTTTAGGAGCTTTATTTCAAAATTAAGAATTCACAACGTCTATTAATAGCGTGTTCTTCCTCAGTACAATTACCTCCACAATCCACCAATGGCTTACTTTCGCCAAAACCTTTAGACCTTAATCGAGCTCTATCAATTCCATTTTCAACTAGATATTCTAAAGTTGCATTGGCTCTTCTATTAGACAACCGAAGATTATATTCTTCTGAAGCCCTAGAGTCTGTATGAGCACCGAGTTGAATTTCCATTCTAGGGTATTTATTTAATAAATTCACTAAAACGTCTAAGGTTCTTGCCGCCTGAGGTTTTATATCCCATTTATTTAAATCGAAATAGATATTCTCCAACTCTATGTAAACAAAACCATCGTCCTTGGTTACAACTATTTCTTCAGCATCATCATACGATTCAATTTCCAATTCAATACTCAATTCTATCCTTCCGTCATCTCCGGTCCAAAACTCCTTTACTGTGGGAATATATAGATCTCTGTGTCCTTCAATAATATATTTAGTATTTGGTTTTGTATTGAAAACATACTCAGCTTTTGAACCAACTACCATAGCACCAACAAGCGAGTGATTCTCGTCATACAAAGTTACATTTGTGCCAGGCAAAAGTTCTTTACTATGCTTATCTCTAACATCTCCTTCCACGATAAATCGTCTTTTATTTAATCCCCGAGAAAACGCATAAAGATTATCTGTCCCCTCTCTATTTGAAGCTAAATATCCCTTTTGCATGTTTTCATGAAGAATAAATCCGAAGTCATCTCCACCAGAGTTAATTGTTTCCCCAAGGTTTAATGGCTTTACATATTTATTATCAATCACTGAGCTTGAGAAAATATCTAAACCACCCATTCCTTGATGCCCATCTGAAGAAAAATATAATGTTCCAAACTCATCGATAAATGGAAACTGCTCTCGATGCGGAGTATTAATAGTTTCACCAAGATTATAGGGTTCACTAAATCCTTCGCCTACTATATCGACAGAGTAAATATCAAACGAACCATAGCCTCCTGGCATATCGCTTGAAAAGTAAAGCTTTGTGCCATCCTGATTTAAAAAAGGGTGTTGAACAGAGTAAGTGTCGCTTGAAAAAGGTAATTCTTCAACATTTGTCCACTCACCATCAATCAGCTGGGCTTTAAAAATTTTAACCGTAGCTACTTTTTCATCTCCTACTTGAACCCTTTTACTATTAGTTCTTGAGAAATACATTGTTTTCCCATCTTCGGTGAAGGTAGCATTACTCTCGTGAGTATTCGTGTTTATTTTATCTGAAAAAGGCTTTACATCAATCAACTGATCATCGTTATCTACCCTCGCTTGATATAAATCTAGATAAGGTTTTCCGTTCCATTTATAAATTGGATTTTCAGCATTTCTGACTGAGGAAAAAACGACTTTGTCACCGTAAAAAGCTATGCCAAAATCACCTGTTGAATTAGCTCGAGTCATACGTTTGATATTATAAACATAAGGCACAATCTTGTTCATATTATCTATAAACTTTTGAGTATCGACTACATATCCTAAATACTCACTCATGATTTTATCTGCCTCATCATATCTCTTTAAGGATAACAATGTATGCGCATATCGAAAATACACTTCAGGCTTGACGCTATCTTTATATTGCGAAAACAGAAACGTATACGGACGTCTTGCCTGCTCCATTCGGTAATTGTAGTAATATGAATCTCCTAAATTCTGCAAAATATGTGCGTCAGATTTTAATTCTTCATACATCTTTGCTGCTTCTGCATAGGACTTTTTAGCAAACAACTTATCTGCTCTACTAACGGTAGGTCTTTGAGCCAATATTGCAGAGGGCAATAAAACTATGATAAAAAGAAAGCAAAGATTTTTCATTCTATAAATTTTAAAAGAACCTAGGTGATTTATCATATCCTTTAGACGCTGTACTTATGTCAAATAGAAGCATAATTTCATGGGTGCCCGAGTTAAATCTCCCTAAATTATTTAAGGTATGATCATAGGAGTAGCCTATTCTTAAAGGAGAAGCAACCTTCATGTTTACTAAAGCTATTATTGAATCATCGAAACGATATCCTACTCCCAATTCAAAGTTTTCATTAAATAATGCATTAACTGTCAAGTCCAAAGAAATTGGAGCTCCAGACACCATTTTATTCATGAAAGCGGGTTTAAGTTTCAGTTGATCATTTATTTGAAAAACATAGCCCCCTGTCATAAACATATGTATTTCCTGCACTCCATTAACAACCACACCACTATCCTGTTCAAGATGTTTTGACCTCAATAGGTTTGGCGCTGAAAATCCTAAATAGAATTGATCTCCAAAATAGAAAGCACCTGCGCCAATATTTGGAAAGGTTTTACTCAAATTATTTGCAAAAGCAGGGTCTGGTAGTGGGTCAGAATATACAAAACCGTCGAAGTTTGTACTGAAAAATGAGGCTCCAGCTTTTATTCCTAATGATAACTTATGAGTTTCACCTACAGGTATTACGTAGGCTATATCTGCAAAAACTTTCGTTTCTTTTACTACACCTCCAATTTCGTCGTGCATCACCGAAATTCCTCCCTCAACTCTATTTGTAATAGGTGAGTGTGCGAAAAATGTACCCGTAGTAGGCCCTCCAACAGATCCAACCCATTGTGCACGATATAACAATCCTAAATTAACCGACTCAGGATTATCTGTTGCATACGCTGGATTAAGCATACTCATATTGTACATATACTGAGTATACTGTGGATCTTGTTGAGCAAACACCATTACTCCTACCAAGAGTAAAAATGACTGGATAATATATTTTATATTTTTATATATCATTATCTTTTTCTTACAATTACCTACTTAGGTAAACTCTACCTTGCACTGGGTTTTTTCCAGCCTGATTAAAGTTGATTATATAGAAATAAACACCTACAGGAAGCTCTGAATTACCCATACGCATACCACTACTGCTAGTGCCATCCCAATCAGGACTATCTCCATTACCTTTATATAATATATTACCGTATCGATTATATATTTCCATTGTGAAGTTTGGATACAATTCTCTTAAGTTTTTTATCTCAAAGGTGTCGTTGATTCCATCTCCATTAGGTGAAAATCCATCTGGGATAATTAATTGTAAATCACAGTCAACAATTGAAACTTTAACCTCTATTCTAGTCTTACTTCCGCATCCAGATTCTGAGACAATAGATCCATAGTAAGTTTCACCGTCCACCAGTGGAGTTAGCTCTGAATACGGATTCCCATTTTCCGGAGAATCATACCAAGTTATTTGTGATACATCAATAACATTTAAACTTAAATCTGCAATTGTTGGATTATCAGCTAAACAAAACTTATTTCCTCCTAAAACCAATTGAGGCGTCTCTCCTGCTTCTACTTTAAACTGTATAGGTTGAATTGGAGAAACATTTGCGCCACAATCATTACCACTAATAAATAGATCTGTAACAGTTAATGTTGTTTGCCCAACATTACTTATTTCAACAGAAGGCACGCTAAATGAAGTGTAACCGTCGATAAATATCACCTCAACTGAACTCATATGTGAATTAGCTCCGGTTAATTCGTAGGTTATGTTATAGGGACCATCTGTAAGATAATCAGCTTCAAAAATCTCAACCTCAACTGAAGTATTTATACAAATTATATCATCTGTATACATAGTAGCACCTTCAATATTAGGGACAGTTAAAACCGTTACATCTATAAACGCAGAATCATCATCGTTACACGGAGAAGTTCCGCTAACGGTATAGGTATAAACCCCTGCTAAATCAACTTGCGGATCGAAAATACCTGTGCCACTTGAAAGAGCAGGACTCCAAACTCCATCTGTGTCAGGAGTGCCTCCTAAAACAGTGAATAAATCGATAGGACCATCTGTTTCGCATAAATCTATAAAGCCGTCTAAACCAGCGTCTGCTGCAGGTGTAATTGTAATAGTTACTATTGCACTATCGTCGGCACAAGGAGAAGTTCCACTAACGGTATAGGTATAAACCCCTGGTGGATCAACTTGTGGATCGAAAATGCCTGTGCCACTTGAAAGTGTAGGGCTCCAAGTTCCACCCGAATCAGGAGTGCCTCCTAAAATTGTAAATAAGTCGATTGGATTATCTGACTCACATAAATCTAAAGAACCATCGAGACCAGCATCTGCTGCAGGTATAATTGAAACTGTTACTTCTGCACTATCATCATCGTTACAAGGTGAAGTTCCGCTAACAGTATAGGTATAAACCCCTGGTGGGTCAACTTGCGAATCGAAAATTCCTGTGCCACTTGAAAGAGCAGGACTCCAAACTCCACCTATGTCAGGAGTACCGCCTAAAACAGTGAATAAATCGATAGGACCATCTGTTTCGCATAAATCTATAAAACCGTCTAAACCTGCGTCTGCTGCAGGTGTAATTGTAATAGTTACCGTTGCACTATCGTCGGCACAAGGAGAAG
>Ga0209075_1002910_pt1 | contig 14717 bp, 13 predicted proteins | sample Stecom2011_FD_187523 | JGI IMG/M metagenome (GOLD analysis project Ga0209075, IMG submission 187523) | Agricultural soil microbial communities from Utah to study Nitrogen management - Steer compost 2011 (SPAdes) (version 2) | ecosystem: Environmental > Terrestrial > Soil > Agricultural land... | reverse complement strand
TCTTATTCGCTTACTGCTTTATAACCATGGGCATCAAGTAGGTTATCTATTTCTGCAGTGTTGGTAATTTCTAATTTGAAGAACCAAGCTTTGTCGTAGGGGTCTTCGTTTATTAGTTCAGGTGTGTCTATTAGTACTTCGTTGATGGCTATGACTTTACCGGTTAGCGGTGCGTATATATCAGACGCGGCTTTTACAGATTCAACCACTGCCACTTCTTGGCCTACTTCTACTTCCATACCTACTTCAGGTAACTCAATAAAGACGACGTCACCTAATTGCTCTTGAGCAAAGTCAGTAATACCTACGGTAACAGTGCCATCGGCTTCAACGCGGACCCACTCGTGTGTGTCCAAGTATTTCAAGTCGGTAGGGACATTACTCATTCTTCTCTCCTAAGTTGCTGTAGATCAGCAGTATGTATATTCAGTGTGGTTGTTTCGCAGTAAGCGGCAACACAGATAAATTAAAATTGTTGTTTACCGTAACGCACAAAAGGTAATGTGATTACTTTAGCATTAATTAATTGGCCTTGTATTTCTACTTGGCAATGTTCGCTAGTGTCATTTGGAACACGAGCAATAGCAATAGAGCTTTGTAATGTGGGAGAGAAAGCCGCAGAGGTGATTACGCCTTCGCCAAGTCCTTCTATCACCACTTTTTGTTCGGCGCTCATTATGTCATCTGTGCTGAGTATCAGGCCAACCAATTTAAGTTTAATGCCAGCGGCTAATTCGGCTTCTAAGGCTTCACGTCCAAAAAAGTGACGTTCTTCGGGCTGCCAAGCAATGGTGTGTCTCATGTTGGCAATAAGGGGCGAGGTGCTTTCGTCCATTTCTTTGCCATAAGCGTTAAGGCCCGCTTCTATGCGTAGTGTGTCGGCAGCGGTTAGGCCACAAGGCGTTACGCCAGCGTCTAATAGTTGTTGCCAAAAGTCAGCGGCTTCTTCTTCGGGTAAAATCACTTCTAAGCCTTCTTCACCGGTATAGCCCGTGCGGGCGTAAAACCAGCTGGCTTTTACTTGGCTTTGAAAAGGGTTAAGACTGTCTATTAAGCCTGCGGCCTCTGTACAGACGCTTTTTACTTTGCTTAAAGCGTCAGGGCCTTGAATAGCGATAATAACCAGTTCTGGTCTGTCGGTAAGAGTGACTTCAAAGCCTTTAGATTGTGCGGTCATCCACTCAAGCGTTTGTTCGCGAGTGATGCAGTTTGAAATAACACGATACCAACCGTCCATGTTGTACACGATTAGGTCATCGATTATGCCGCCGTTGTTATTAAGCATGGCACTGTATAGGGCTTTGCCGGTGTCGGCTAAGCGGGTAACGTCGTTGGCAAGCAGTTTTTGTAAATAGGCTTCGGCGTCTAGGCCACGTACATCAACAATGGTCATGTGAGAAACATCAAACATACCAGAGTGTTGGCGCACGGCTTGGTGTTCTTGAGATGCTGAGCCGTAGTGGGAGGGCATGCTCCAGCCGCCAATTTCTATAAGTGTGGCATTGGATTCGAGGTGCTTAGCGTACAAAGCAGTGTGTTTACCCATTCTAAATCCTGAGTGGCTGTTATTGTTTTTAGGTCTATCAGCAATCGTTTTTTTAAATACCTTATTCGCTTATGCGCCTATTTTAAGACACTGACAAAGTAAAAAAGGGCGAGCAGTATAGCCTTAAAAGTGAAAATTAGCACCTGCTTAAATAGGTTGGTTTAACATCATAGCCAAATTACGTTACGCCTTGATGGCTCTTACCATTAATTCAATGTGTTGAGTGAGAACCTCTTCATGGCTGGCGGGCAGTTCTAGGTTTTCTAGTAAGCCGTCCATGTGCGCTAATGCAAAGCCATGGATATTGGCCCAGCAGCTATTAGCCAGCAATGCGGCGGGCACTTTCGTAATTTCGCCACTGGCTTGTCCTTGTTCGATAAAAGTTTGTAACATAGTAAAAGCGGCTCGCCCCGCAGATACTAATTGCGGGTATTTGTGGCGGTTGCTAATAGTGGGGCCAAACATTAAGCGATATTTTTCTGGGTTGTCGAAGGCGTAACGCAAGTACAGTTCACCGGCGTGTTGAATGTTTACCGCTGCACTTTTACTGGGGGTAATGGCGGCTAAAAAGACCGTAGCCAACTCTTGCAGGGCTATGGTGGCAAGCTCGGCTAACAAGGCGTTTTTATCGGCAAAGTGGCGGTAGGGCGCAGTCTGAGACACCCCCACGTCGCGGGCTAAAGCACGTAAGCTTAGCTTTTCTACTCCTTTCTCACGAATAGTACTAATAGCGGTGTGCATGAGCTCTTCGCGCAAGTTGCCGTGGTGGTAGGTGCTTTCTGTTTTGTTCGACATGTTTTTATTCTGTGCTTGTTGGTTTTCTAAGGCTATTTAATTATTGACCCCATGAGAGGTTTAAGACTAGTATGTTTTCAATGTAAACATACATGCAAATATGCCCAAATAAAACAATAAAAGTGGCCAATATGAAAAACTTCATTATTTCTCGACTTTGCCTTGCCCTAGTACTTTGCTTCCCGACTCTGCTTTGGGCGCAAGAGCCTCTTCCTGTGGAAGTAACAGTAGTGCATTGGCAAGACTACTCTAAACCCGTGCGTATTAGTGGGGTATTAGAGAATAAGTCTGAGCAAAACCTAGCTTTTAAAGTAAGTGGCTTAGTAAAGCAAATAAAAGCCAATGAAGGCCAGTGGGTGAAAGCAGGACAAGTGCTGGCGGCGTTAGATTTAGAAGAAATCAATGCCCAAGTGGCGAAAGCACAATCGGTGCTAGATAACGCTGAGCGAAACTTAGGTCGTTTCCAGTCTTTACAAGGGCAGAACGCTCTTTCTATTGATCAACTGCAAGCAGCAGAAACTCAGGTCGATGTTGCCCGTTCTGACTTAACCGTAGCTAAATTTAATTTACGCCATGCGGTTATTCGCGCACCGGCAGATGGCCGTGTACTTAAGCGCTATATTGAAAACAACGAAATGGTTGCCCCGGGCACACCGGCTTTTGTGTTTGCTCCTAATCAGGGTGGTTGGGTCATGCGCGCAGGCGTCACCGACCGAGACATTGTGCGTTTAAACTTAGGCGACAGTGCTGAAGTATCTTTAGACGCCTACCCAGGTGTTGTTTATTCGGCCCAAGTAAATGAGCTTGCGGCCCGTGCCGATGCTAGCCAAACCTTTGGCGTTGAATTACGCATAGAAGAAAAGCCAGACTCGCCCTTGTTGGCAGGTTTTGTTGGCTTCGCCGAGATCACTCCTATAAAAACCAGAAAAGTGATGTTAATTCCTGCCATGGCCATGGTGCGTGCTAATCGTACTGAAGATATTCGTAAGGCCGGAATTCGTAGTGAAGTGGAAGTGTTTATTGTTAATGCCGACAGCCGAGCCGAATTACGCCGTTTGCCGTTACTTTCGATAGAGCAGGGAAGTTTAGTGATAGGCGCTGGTCTTGAAGAAGGCGAGCGAGTGGTTACTACCGGTGCTTCCTTTTTAAGTGAGGGGCGTTTGGTTAAGTTGCCTACCGTGCCTGTTGATGCGCAATCAGCCACTGAGTAAGGAAAGGGAAAATGAAATTACCTGAATTGGCGGTACGCAATCACCAGCTAACATTGGTGCTTTTTTCACTGCTCCTGATGCTCGGGATAGTGTCTTTTTTTACTATGCCACGCTCGGAAGACCCGCAGTTTAACTTTCCGGCGGCGGTCATTACGATAGTGTCGCCGGGCACTACGCCTTTGGATATGGAAAAACTGATTGTTGATCCTATTGAAAGCGAGCTAAACGAGCTGGACGATATTTACGAGTTTAAAACCAATATAGAAGATGGTTTGGCTTTTATTCGTATTGAGTTTTTATTCAGCACCAACCCAGACGACAAATACGACGACGTGGTTACCGCTGTCACGCAGGTACGCGCCACTTTGCCCGACAGTATCGCCCATTTAAGTGTGGAAAAATTAACTCCCTCAGACGTCAATATCATGCAGCTGGCGTTGGTGTCTGAACAGGCCGATTATTTAGAGTTAAAGAAACACGCTGAAGTGTTGGAAAAACAACTCGAGCGCGTTAGTGGCGTGCGCCGAACAGGCATTGATGCTTTGCCTCAACTGGAAGTACAAATACAAGTAGAGCAGCGTAAAGCCAACGCCTTTGGTATTAGTTTGGGTGAGATTGCCCAAGCCATTCAAAATTCAGCACAGAACATTCCCGGGGGTTACGCAGAAAGCGGTGATCGTCGTTTTACCGTGCGTACCAGTGGTGACTATGAGTCTTTAGAGCAAATCGAAAATACAGTTGTGCGTGCCACCGCTGGCAAAATCATTTATTTACGCGATCTTGCCCATGTCAGTTTGACCGAAAGTCTGCCTATTTATAAAGCTCGTTTTAATGGTGAAAAGGCTATTTTTATCTCGGCGGTGCAGCGTGAAGGCACGCAGATTTTTGAAGTCAGAGACGACATAGACAAAGTACTGGAAGCCTACAAACCACGTCTGCCTGAATACATCCGTATGGAGATGGCGCTAGACCAAGCTGAAAGTGTCGAGTATCAGATCACCAGTTTTTTCGACAGCCTCAAACAAGGGCTTCTTTTGGTAGCGGTTATGACCTTTTTGGTGTTGGGCTTTAAGCCAGCGCTGGTGGTGGTGACGGCTATTCCTTTGTCTATCTTTATCGCTATTGGCTGGGTAGACCTAAGCGGTTTTGGTTTACATCAGATGAGTATTATTGGCTTAGTGATTGCGTTGGGTATGTTGGTGGATAACGCCATTGTCGTGGTTGAAAACGTCGGCAGACATTTGCGTGAAGGTAAAACACCCGCGCAGGCAGCCATTGCTGGCAGTAATCAGGTGGCTATGGCGGTGGCTTCGGGCACTTTAACTACGCTGTTGGCGTTTGTGCCTTTGGTGATGATGCAAAACGGCCCCGGTACATTCTTACGTGCCATGCCGGTAACGGTTATTTTAACCTTAGTGGCTTCTTTACTCATTGCTTTAGGTTTAACCCCTTTGTTGGCCAGTCGTTTAGGCAGCAACGTTAACTCTGCCCCTTACTTGCAAAGAAAAATGCAAGCCTTTGCCGATGGTTTTTATCGAAATGTATTAAACAAAGCGTTAGCCAAGCCCAAGCAGGTGATTGCTATCTCGGTGGTGGTGTTATTAATGGCGTTGGCGCTCTTTCCTATTATTGGCGTGAGTTTGTTTCCTAAAGCAGAAAAGCCAATGGTGTTCGTTAATATCGAAATGCCAGAAGGCACCAGCTTTAATCAGACCGATTTAATGACCAGAAAAGTTGAAGCCATGGTGCGTAAGCATGCCATTGTTAAAGATATTGCTGCCAATATCGGCCGCGATAACCCTAGGGTTTATTACAACATAGTGCCTTCTCGCCAAACCGTTAACTACGCTCAGTTGTTTGTTACTTTGCATGAACGCCAACTAAGAACCGTTGAGCCTTTTATTGAAGAGCTACGTGAAGAGTTTAAGCAAGTAGCAGGCGTCGACCTGACCGTTAAAGAGTTTATGCAGGGGCCGCCTGTGGCTGCGCCGGTAGAAATTCGGGTGTTAGGTGAGGTGCTCGATGATATTCAAGAAGCCACCTTGGCGGTTGAAGCCATAATGAAAAACACACCGGGTTTGATAGCCATTAATAACCCCATTAGCAAAGAGAAGGTCGACTTACAGGTAGAGATTAATCGTGACAAAGCCGCTTTGCTGGGTATTCCCTTATCGACTATCGATCACAGTATTCGTACTGCCTTGGTGGGCACTAAGATGGGTCTGTTCCGCGACGAAGAGGGTGATGAATACGATTTAGTATTGCGCTTGTCTGAATACGCCGACCCGCAGTTAGATACCTTTGCCGACATTCAAGTACCTACTGCCAGTGGTCAGCTAGTGCCTTTGTTGCAATTGGCGACTGTGCGCCCAGAAACCGGCATAGCACGTTTTCATCATTACAGTACTGAACGTATGGCGTCGGTGACGGCCGATGTGCTGCCTGAATACACGACAGAAACGGTCACCAATGCTGTGGTTGAGCAGTTAAAAGAATACGCTTGGCCTGCAGGTGTGCATTATCAAATTGGTGGTGAGCAATCGAGCCGTAAAGAAGCGTTTGGTGGCATGGCCAAAGCAACGGTGTTTGCGCTTATGGGTATCTTCGCTGTATTGGTGTTGCAGTTTAGGTCAGTGACTCAGCCCTTAATTGTCTTTGTTGCTATTCCTTTTGCGGCAACGGGTTCGTTCTTAGCCTTATTTATAGCGGGCTATACGTTCAGCTTTACCGCCTTTATTGGCTTTACTTCGCTGGTGGGTATTGTGGTAAACAACTCGATTATCTTAGTCGACTACACCAACCAAATGCGCCTAGAAGGTATGAATAAAATTGATGCCGTGGCTGCGTCTGCGCACACTCGATTTATTCCTATTGTGCTGACAACCTTAACCACCATCGGCGGTTTAATTCCTATTACTCTGTCGGGTTCTGGTATGTGGTCGCCATTAGGCTGGGTTATTATCGGTGGTTTAACATTGTCGACTGTATTGACGCTGATCGTAGTTCCCGTGCTTTATACCATGTTGAGTGAAGATGTGATTGAAGAGCAGTGAGGGGGAAGGGTGAAGGGTGAACTTATGGCCCCACTTTTAGTGTGGGTCTGAAAACGTAGTTGTCACCCAGCTCTTGCGGTACGGGTGGGAAGGGGTTAGCAACTAAAATTGCTTTGACCGCCCACTCATCAAAAAACGGATTGCCACTGGAGATAACCACCCTTACATCGGTGGCAATTTGTCGATAACTAAAGCGAATTTCTACTCTTACACTGCCACTGTAATGCTTAGGAGCCAGTAAGGTTTTACGTAAGTGGGCCAGTACTTTTTGCTGGTATTCACGTTCAAATGGATCGCTGGAAAGCATATCTTTAGAAATAGCCAGACCACTTTGTTCGGTCTTATCTAGGGTTGTTTTTTCTGCTACCGGTTTGGTGGTAGCTGCACTTTCTGCTGGTTCTTTCTTAGCCACAGGCTTTTTTGGCGTTTTGCTGGTGGTCGTCTGCGAGCTGGGTTTGGGCTGAGTTGATTGCTCGCTTTCTATAAGAGCCGACTCTAAAGGCGCAGGTGCTTGTTCGTTAGGTGTTTTTTCTAGCACTGGTTGCGACTGTTGCTGCTGTAACTGAGCTTGCTGTGGCTGTTCATGACGCAATTCAGCCAAGATAACAGGGTATGCTTGCGGCTTGATTTGAGGGGCAGGAGAGATAATACTCGAGCCAAAGAAAAAAGCGTGTACTGCACCAGAGCACACAATAGCTGCCCATAGCGTTTTGTTTGAACGCTTAGCAGCTAAAAGTTTTCTTTGATGTTGCGCCACGGCTTACCTTTTAATCTAGTGCTTTGTCAGTATTATGTGTGTTATAGCTTAAAGCATATTATTCATCTATCGGTCTATTCCGCAATCATGTCATCTGTAGTAAAAAATAGCCAAATGCAGGATATTTATAACGACGCTAAGCACCTAGGACAGCGTGCTCTGCCTGTGTTGCCGTCGGTTAAGCGCAGCGATCTAATTAGCAGATTAAATAGCAAACAGCTTATCTGGTTAAACGCCCACGCCGGTTTTGGTAAAACGCAGTTAATGCAGCAGCTGGCAGCAGAGTGTGAGCACAATAGTGTCGAGGTTGTTTGGTTAACAGTGAATGATAAGGCTCAGCATGAGCATTATTTTATCGCTTTGTTAATTACCACCTGTCTTCAACAGTTGTCTTTAGACAAAGAAGGCAAAAGCCTGTTGGTCGAAGCCCAGCAGAGCAACTTACAAGACGTCGAGCAAGCGCTGTTGTCTTGGTTAAATTGCCTGATCAGACACAAACAGCAAGTGTTGATTTGCCTAGACGACCTGCACTTGCTTGGTGGTGGCGACAGTTGGCAGTTGTTGATCCGTATTTTGGAGCAAGTACCTAGCCATTGTCGAGTATTGTTGGCTAGCCGCTACTTACCTGCGGCCACTGGCAGGCTGCGTTTGATGGCTAAGCTAGAGTGGTTAGACGCTCGCGACTTACGCTACAGCACAGCAGAAGTACAAACCCTAATACAGTTGCATGAACTAACAGGTCGAGCCAATGATATTCAAAACGGTATTGCTTATTTACAGGGGTGGCCTGCAGGAATAGCCATTTGGTTAAACCAGTATACGCGGCTTGCGCCACAAGAGATGACAGCTGACTTTGCTCAATACGAGCTAGACGACTACTTGATCGGTGAAGTCATGCGCACCGTTCCTAAAGAGCTGCATCGGTTTTTGTGCGAATTGGCGGTGATTGGCAATTTTAATGAAGCCTTGCTGAACCATCATTGCGGCAGCGACCATTACCACGCCTTATTAATGCAAGCACTCGACTTGAATTTATTTATCCAACCTAATTTAAAAGCACCGGGTTGGTATCAAATGCATCCAGTATTGGCGGCTGTGTTAGCGAAGAGATTGCCGCAAAGCCAGCGCCACAGTATTCATAGAAAAGCCTTTAACTGGTTAAGTAAACAACCTAAGCAATCTAAACAAGCCATTGCAGCGTTACGTCATGCGCTGGCCGCAGACATGGCAAGGGAAGTGCAAGATTGGGTGTTGGAAGAATCCGAAAGTATTCTGGCTAGCCAAGATTTCTCCAGTTTATTAACCTGGTTGGCCCAGTTAGACGGGGGGCTGTTGCAAGAGTCACCGCGCTTGTTAGCCATCGCTTGTTGGACTTATGTTCTTACTCAAAAGCGTGATCAGGCTAATAACGTATTTGAGCAGCTACAGCGCTATAAATATCTGCAGCCTGTTGAGTCAATGGCGTTAAAAGGCAGCTTGGCGCGGCTAGACAATAACTTAGAAAAGTCGACTGCATTGTGTACGCAGGCCTACAAAGACTTGCCCGTAGAGCGTTTTGCTTTACGCATACTCATGGCAACCACGCTTACGCATTTAAACCTGTCTTTGCAAAAGGTGGATGAAGCCTATTACTGGAACCGCCAAACAAAAATTCTAGCGCAGCAAAATCAGTCACCCAGTTTAGAAGTGCTGGCGCTGTTCGATAACCTACGTATTGAGTTTTATCAGGGCAGAGTCAGTCTTTGCAAAGAGCTAACCGACCAAGCAATCAATAAACTAGCGCAGACTTCTGAAGGGATTGCTCAAATACCAGCAGGGCGCTTATTTGTTTATCAAGCTATGCTCGGCTGGTTAACCGGTGAAGATGAAGCACAAATGCTAACTTTGTTAGAGCAAGGAATTCGCCTGTGCCAACAACAAAACGACGTTAGCCTTAGCTTAGGTTATGCGCTTAAGGCCGTGTTATTAGCTAATGACAAAGACTATGAAGCCGCTTTGCAGGTGTTAAGCGATGCTAAAGTGCTGTTGCAGCAGTGGCAGGTTGAACCCTTTAATTATCAATGGCTGTACATTGTGCAGATAAATATCTTGCTTAGTCAGAACAAGCTGGGTTTGGCACAAAGACTTTTAAACGAGCTGCTTGATGATAAAGGCTTTGCGTTATTGCCTAAGCCTGAAGTGTTTCCGCTACTGCCAGAGTTAACCATGCTTACCCAAGCACGCCTGTATCTGCTTACAGGTCAAACCGAGCAGTGCTTAGCCTTGATAGAAACCGCCAAGGCCGAAAGTGAAAATGCGATTTTTCAGCATTTACTAGGTTTGCTTAAGGCGGTCAGCTTGCAGCGCTTTGGTGGGGCCGAAAGCCAGCATCTGTTTAACTCCATGATGAGAATTTTGCAGCGCGAAAAAATATCCATCAAAATATTTAACTGGCTGCCACTAAAAAAGAAAATCCTAGCAGGTGAAGACAAAGACAGTGCACTTAACACCAATTTAAGTGAGCGCGAGTTGGAAGTTTTACAGAAGATTAGCGAAGGGCTGACCAACCAAGAAATAGCCGATCAATTATTTATCTCTTTGCACACAGTTAAAACACACGCCCGTAAGATCAATATAAAGCTGGCGGTAAGAAACCGTACTCAAGCGTTACGCCGCGCTCGTGAGTTGGCCTTAATTTAGACCGCTCTGTGGATGTCGGAAGAATATTGCATTAGGCTTAGTGGCTTTGGCAGGCAGCCGCTCAATAAATAATTCCGACTGCTATTGTCAGGAATTGTGGTTCTTGTGCTACAATGCCGCCAAATTTCTACTCGACTGGAGAGTTTTATGGATATTATGCAAGCCATTAAAGAGCAAGTTGAAGGCAATACAATACTGCTTTATATGAAAGGTTCGCCGAATCAGCCTATGTGTGGTTTTTCTGCTCGTACCGTACAGGCAGTGATGGAGTGCAACCAAAAATTTGCTTATGTCGATGTGTTGTCTAACCCAGAAATACGTCAAAACCTACCTATTTATGCTAATTGGCCAACGTTTCCACAGTTGTGGGTTAAAGGCGAGCTAGTTGGCGGCTGTGACATTATTACTGAAATGCACGCCAGTGGTGAGCTAAAGAAACTGCTTGAAGAAGCGAGTGCCGAAGCACAAGCCTAAGTTTACTGTAGTACTTTCACCTCAAAGCCGGCCTCATTTAATATGTAGGCCGCTGCTTCTGCTCTGCCCCCACCTATCACTACATAAATGAAATCTTTCGCTAAGTCTTTAAGTTTAGAGCGTAGTTGTGATAACGGAACGGCTTGGCTGTGATTAATAGGGTTGGCCGCTACTTCTTGTGCTAAACGCACGTCTAAAATAATGGTACCGGTATCACCGTCGCTGATAAGTGTCGCCAGCTCTTCTTCACTAATATAAGAAATTACCGGTTGCTTAAGCAGTACTTCGAAGTTTTCTTTGGTTAATACTTTAAGTGTGCCATCGCTGCTCATGGTGACAGTCGCGTTGCGTGGTAAGTGGCTGATTAAAGCGTCTTCGCCAAACAGGGCACCATTAGTTAAGGCCGCTAAGGTTTCAGGCTTGCCGTTTTTAAGGCGGCTAACAATGGCTTTGCCTTTTTGAATAACGTAGCACTCATTGCCTTCTTCACCTTCATTAATAATGACTTCACCGAGTTTCACTTGACGGTCTGTGAAGTCACTCAGCAATTTTTGAATGTTAGCGGCAGGCACACGGTTAAAAATATTAGAGGTAAGTAGGGCGTCTAACCAATCTACTTTTTCGTCGTTGCCTTCTTCTAAGCGCGAGCGCGACAGCTCTGCCCAAGTGGTAATAAGCTCTAGGTGTTGGCGGTTAATAGCAAACAAGGTGCAGTCTGTTTTGGTAACCCCAGCATGGCGATGGATAGCATGGCTGCCATCTAGGGCGAGTATGTTCTCATCGTCATTACCGCATACCTGTGTAATTTCAAATTGGCTGTCTGCCAAGTCAACGCAGCCAGACAGCAAGAAATGACTTTCAGGGTCTTCGGCCCCGCGTTTAAAAATCACTCGTTTGGCAGCCACTTTATACAGGCGAAAGTGTGGCAGTAGGTCCGCAATGGCATGCTCAGAGAGTTCATCGAAAGGGATGAATCTCTGCACTTGTTCTGCGGTTACTTGAATGTCTTTGTTCTCTGTCATAATGGCTTTTTCTGGTTGGTTGATCACAATTATAGGTTAAGAAGTATGCTTACGCGCTTCACTTTGAGAGACGCCTGCAGTCAGGGTGAAACGCATGGCGTCTTCAAAAGACCAGTCGACTACAGTAATTCGCTCACGCGGTACAAACAGAGTATAGCCACCTATCATGTAACTCATAGGTAAATACACAGCGACAACGTCTTGGCCGCTTAAATTGTCTTTTAAAGAGTTAGGTGTTTGTCCGGAAGTAATAAATCCAACCGCCTTACCTAAGTTTTCAATGTCCACCAACACCACTTGTTGGTCTCTGTTTTCTTGCTTATCGAACATGTTAGCAAAGTCTTTAATGGCGCCGTATAAAGTCTTAACCAAAGGAAAGCGAAGTAGAGCGTCTTCAAAGTACTGATACAGCCAACTAACGGGGTTAAATTGAAACAACAAGCCGACCGTCAGTAACCCCGCCAACATTAGCAATAAACCCATGCCCGGAAATAGAGTAGGCAAGTGCAGTATAAGAATAAGGCTGGTGCCTAAGTTATTTAACCAAAGCAGAGCCGACCACAATAACCAGACTGTGATTAATAAGGGTAAAACAACGATAGAACCTTTAACTAAGGGCTGTAGAAATAATTTTTTCATAATGTTTATTGTCTGTAGGTTGTCGATGAGTTGTATTAGTGTGGCATAGCTTGCCGCCTAACTAAACAGCCGTTATAGTGTTAGCCTAGTTTAACCTATACAGACGGAGTTTTTGGTGTCTTTTTTACTAACACCCCCACTGTCTCAGTGGCAGCAATTAAATCGTCGATGGTGAAGCCCGTTTTTTGCTTGGCTTCCATTTCCACCTTATTTTATTGCTAAAGGTTTATTGTTATGACACCTGAACAGTTTTCTGCGTTTGCCGCTCAAGGCTACAATCGTATACCGGTTACTCGTCAAGTTTTAGCCGATTTAGACACCCCCTTAACTACCTATTTAAAGCTCGCCAATGCACCTTACAGCTCTTTGTTTGAGTCTGTTCAGGGCGGTGAGAAATGGGGTCGTTATTCCATTATTAGCTTACCCGCTAAGCAAGTGCTTACCGTCAGTGGTCAGCAAGCTTTTGTGCACTACAATGGTGAGCTAGTTGAAAGCCACCAAGTCAGTGACCCACTCGATTTTGTGACTGAATTTCAAGCCCGCTTTAAAGTACCAGAGCTAGACGGCTTGCCACGTTTTAATGGCGGCTTAGTCGGTTATTTTGGCTACGACACAGTGCGTTATATAGAGCCCAAGCTTAAAGAAAGCTGCCCGCCAGATGCTTTAAATACGCCCGATATTTTATTAATGGTGGCAGAAGAAGTAGTAGTGTTTGATAACCTCAGCGGTACTATTCATTTAATTGTTTTAGCCAGCCCAGAACAGCCCGACGCTTTAGCGCAAGCAGAGCAACGCTTAAACGAGCTGTGCCAACAATTACGCCAGCCCTATAAAGGCACTATTGGCCAGCCATTGGCGCACTCTAAAACAGTTAAGGAAGAAGATTTTCGCTCGCTTTTTGGTGAAAAGGCCTTTCTTGAAGCAGTAGAGAATATTCGCCAGTACGTGTTAGCCGGCGATATTATGCAGTGCGTTATTTCACAGCGCATGCAGGTGCCTTACAGTGGCGACCCAGTCAATATTTATCGAGCGTTACGCACACTCAACCCGTCGCCTTATATGTATTGCTTACATTTAAACGATTTTCATGTGGTTGGCTCTTCACCAGAAGTACTGGCCCGTTTAGAAGACGGTGAAGTAACGGTACGGCCAATAGCGGGTACTCGCTACCGTGGTAAAACAGCGGCAGAAGATTTGGCTCTCGAAAAAGAACTACTGTCAGACCCTAAAGAAGTCGCAGAGCATTTAATGCTTATAGACCTAGGCCGCAACGATGTCGGTAAAGTCGCCAAAGTAGGTGAAGTACGTGTAACCGACCGCATGGTGGTAGAGCGTTATTCGCACGTTATGCACATTGTTTCTAATGTGACCGGTAAGGTCAGAGACGGCGTTACTGCCATGGACGTTATGCGTGCCGTACACCCAGCCGGTACTTTAAGTGGTGCGCCTAAAGTGCGCGCTATGGAAATTATTGATGAGTTTGAACCCACTAAGCGCGGTGTTTATGGTGGTGCTGTCGGTTACTTAAGCTGGAACGGCAATATGGATACCGCTATTGCCATTCGAACTGCGGTCATTAAAGACGGCATGTTAAACATACAAGCCGGTGCTGGCATTGTCGCTGACTCTGTTCCTAAGCTTGAATGGAAAGAAACCATGAACAAAGGTCGTGCCATGTTTAGAGCAGTGGCCATGGCTGAAGCAGGGCTGGATAACTAACCTTTTATAAAGCATATCGAGTAGAGCACACCCATGCTGTTAATGATTGATAACTACGACTCCTTTACCTACAACATAGTGCAGTATTTTTCTGAGCTAGGTGAAGAGGTAAGGGTGTTTCGTAATGATGAAATTAGTTTAGAAGAAATTACTGAACTAAACCCAGACTACTTAGTGATTTCTCCCGGCCCTTGTACGCCAAATGAAGCCGGAATTTCAATCGCTGCTATTAAGCACTTCGCCGGTAAAATACCGATTTTAGGTATTTGCTTAGGCCATCAAAGCATCGGCCAAGCCTTTGGCGGAGAGATTGTTCGTGCCGGTCAAATTATGCACGGTAAAACCTCTGCTATTCATCATGCCAACTTAGGCGTGTTCAAAGGGCTAACCAACCCCTACCAAGCCACACGTTACCATTCCTTAGTAATTAACAAACAGCAGTTACCCGAATGCTTAGAAATTACTGCTTGGACAGAAAACCCCGATGGCAGCATGGAAGAAATTATGGGCATACGCCATAAAACTTTAGCCATTGAAGGTGTGCAGTTTCATCCGGAGTCCATCTTGACCGAACACGGACACGATTTATTAAAGAACTTTTTGACTGAATATAAGGCATAAAAAAATGGCCGAACTAGATATTAAAGCTGCGTTAATTCGTATCGTTGAACGCCAAGACTTAACCACTGAAGAAATGATGTCGGTGATGCGCCAAATAATGACCGGCCAGTGCGATGACGCTCAGATTGGTGCCTTCTTAGCGGCAATGCGCATGAAGAGTGAAAGTATTAATGAAATTGTCGGTGCCGCCACGGTAATGCG
>Ga0209075_1002909_pt1 | contig 14720 bp, 13 predicted proteins | sample Stecom2011_FD_187523 | JGI IMG/M metagenome (GOLD analysis project Ga0209075, IMG submission 187523) | Agricultural soil microbial communities from Utah to study Nitrogen management - Steer compost 2011 (SPAdes) (version 2) | ecosystem: Environmental > Terrestrial > Soil > Agricultural land... | reverse complement strand
TTCATTTCCATTGAAAGAATATCCACAAAGGCACTTTCTCTTTCAATCTTTTCGTTTAATGCATTAATGTCAAGGGTCGAATTTGTAATTTCCATAACTGTTTTAGATTCAATAAATATGGCCTATTTTAAAGACCATGCAAATTGAAAATTATATGACAATTTTGCTGTTAATGATTGGTTAAATATAAAAAGAGGAAAACCATGGTTTTCCTCTTTTCATTAATTTTATTTCAAATATTCTTTTACGGTTGTAAATTAATTTCGCCCATGGAAGTAACTTCACCACGAACAACCGTTACATTTTCTACAACTACTTCTGGAATTGCCAAACCTAAATCGGCTTGAATTGTTACGGTATAAGTCCCTTCTGGCACGCCGTTTAGAAGAAAATCACCTTGTAAATTGGTGTATGCTGAAATTTCTATAGATTCATTAGCTGCCGTAACTTTCGATAATATACCAACAGGAAGCACTTTTCCAGAAATGGATCCGCTTTCAGCTGTAGTGGTAGCTCTAATTACTGGTTTTAGACTATAACCTCCGTTACCTTGGGTGACAATGGATTTGTCCACGTCAAAATCTAGTATAAAATCATATAAAACACCAGGCTCGAGTCTTTGGTGAACTTGAATCTTTAAGCCAGATTGTTGTGCACTTGGAGTAGAAAGGGGTAAGGTTTGACCGTCCACCACTATTGAGTTTTCTTCACCTAGGATTAAACGAATCTGACTGATATCTCCAGCTGGCACCTCATCATTATATAATAGAACATTTACTCCGCCTGTTAGTTCAAGAAGGTTGTATATTCCCCCATCAATACCTAGAACCAGGTCCTCTTGACCACCATTATATTTTATCACAACCTCCTTAACGTCGATAAATACTGCATCATAATCGCCAGGAGCATCTGTAAGTCTTAGTGCTAATTTTGCATTACCTTCAATATTTCTTGAATCGTCATCACTACTACAGGAAGCTAATCCTATAAATACCATAGTGATTAAACTTAATTTTAATAGGGTTCTCATTTTGTGTGGTTTAAGAATTATTTTTGTAAACCTAAAATAATGTAGAGAGCGTTTAAAAGTATTTAAGAACTATTAACTTTATGATTAACGAAATTTAACAGGACAGAACTCCCTTGTGTATTGTAACTTTAGAAAATTTAAAAAATGAAAACCAAAACAGTATTGATTACCGGAGCAACTTCTGGAATAGGAATGGCGACTGCTAAACTTCTTGCCAAAAATGGATTTAAAACAATAGTCTGTGGGAGACGGAAAGAGCGATTGAAAGAGCTTTCAGATGAGCTTTCTAAATTCACAGAAATTTATTCATTGAACTTTGATGTTCGAAATAAAGATGAGGTTTTTTCGGCTATCGGATCTTTACCGAAAGAGTTTTCAAACATAGATATTCTTATAAATAATGCCGGAAATGCTCATGGATTAGACCCAATTGAAGATGGTAATATTGATGACTGGGATGCAATGTTTGATATAAATGTGAAAGGATTGTTGTATGTTACTAAAGCTATTCTTCCAAATATGTTGGTACGTAAATCAGGTCATATTATAAATATTGGTTCTACAGCAGGGAAAGAAGTTTATCCAAATGGAAATGTTTATTGCGCTAGTAAACATGCAGTGGATGCTTTAAATAAAGGTATTCGGATGGATTTAAATGGAAAAGGAATTAAAGTAGGCGCCATTCACCCTGGATTAGTAGAAACAGAATTCAGCCAAGTTCGATTTAAAGGTGATACAGATCGAGCAGCTAAAGTCTATCAAGGATATATACCGTTAAAACCAGAGGATATTGCAGATATTATTTGGTTTGCAGTAACAAGACCTCCTCATGTTAATATTGCAGATCTAACCGTAATGTGCTTAGATCAAGCTTCTTCTACGATAGTGAATAAGTCTTAAAGTTGAGAATTGAAATCTTACCTTTATTCAAAATATGATTAATAAACGACTTCTTATTAAAAATTTACTCGCGCACAACGACGAGAGTAGTTTCTATGATAAAAAGCGAAAAATTGATCTAGGGACTAGAGAAGGTAAGGCAAAGTTCCTAAAACATATTTGTGCACTGAGCAATAGTAATCCAGCCAATAATTCATTTATAGTGATTGGTGTTGAAGATGAATCTAACGAGATTACTGGAACCGACTTCTTTGACGACAGCAAAATTCAAAACCTGATTAATGCCTATTTAGCAAACCCGCCACTAATAAGTTATGAAAATATTCCATTTCCACACTTGCCTTTAGACAAAGTGGTTGGCTTAGTAACTATTCGTCCAAGTGGTAAAATTACTTCTCTAAGGCGAAATATTTGGAAATACTACGGTGGGTCAATTTTTCTTAGAGATGGTAGTATTTCAATGCCTAAGAATTTTGATATCGAAATTAAAGATGTTAATTCAGCAATAGTGAAGTCTATTGAAAATGCTTCAAAAAACAACATTCAAATGACTTTGGATGGCGTTATGGACTTTATAACTAACCGTCATGCCAATTTAGAGAGCCATTATAAAGTTTTTAAGGAGTATTTCATTTTATGCTGGGCAGGAAACCCTAAGAAAGTAAAAGGGGAAACGTATTATTCTCGAGTGGATATTGAACTGATAAACGAACAAGTTAGATTGTTTTATTCAGCTTTGGATGAAGTGAGTATTTCATACACCGAAGATTATTTTAAAATAATAGAATATGTCCATCTCGGATTAAATGACCAATTTAAATACTATGAATTAGAAGAAGTGGTGATTCATTTTAATGAAAATGGATCGTATCAATTGGATTCAAAATTAATTTTCAATCCTCCTCAATTTGATAAAAAAACGCTTTTCCATATTTATAATGCAAACAATTCGATTTTAGAAAAGTTGAATAAAAACATAGCGCTATCTCCAGTTGAAAAAAAGGAGCTTCGAAATCTTCCTTCAACATATCTAATTTGCTTTTTCAATAATTTTGAAGAAGCTAAAGACAAATTACAAGAAGCGAAAGGCTTATTAAAATCGATTGACTCTAAAGCATATCAGCTAACAAAAGAGTCCTTGAGAATTATTAGAAAAGTGAGTTATAGCTAATTTGGCAGTAATAAAATATCAAATCGAACGCAGAAGAGAAATTCTTATTACTTGAATGTCACTACTGCGCTCGAACTGACTTCTAAAATCATTTCGATATTTTTTAAAACTCGAATGAATGAAGCTTATTTCCCAGGGAAATCTGCTTTTCTTTTTTGCAGAAATGCTTGCGTTCCTTCCTTAAAGTCTTCGGTTCCAAAGCAATTTCCAAATTCCTCAATTTCAACTTCAAATCCATTTTCACCATCTTTATAGTTGGCATTAATTGCTTTTATTGCCGAAGCTATTGCTACAGAAGAATTTTTCATGATTCTACCAGCTGTTTTTTCAGCAAACTCAATTAATTCTTCTTGACTAACCACATGGTTTACTAGTCCGTATTGTAAAGCTTGGTTAGCATCAATCATTCCAGCGGTCATAATCATTTCCATTGCGCGTCCTTTGCCAACAAGTTGAGGTAAACGTTGTGTTCCGCCATATCCTGGAATAACCCCTAAAGAAACCTCAGGAAGCCCCATTTTAGCATTGCCAGAAGCAATTCTGAAATGAGCAGCCATCGCCAACTCAAGTCCGCCACCTAAAGCAAAACCATTAACGGCAGCAATTACAGGTGTGGAAAGATTAGCTACAAAATCGAATAATAACTCTTGGCCTTTAGCAGCTAATTGTCCTCCTTCTTCAATCGAGAAATCTGCAAATTCACTAATATCGGCTCCAGCTACAAATGCTTTTTCGCCACTTCCAGTAACGATAATCACTTTTGTTTCAGAAGAATTATCTGCTTTTTTAAAAGCATCGTGAAGTTCTTCAATAGTTTCACGATTTAAAGCGTTTAATTTAGAAGGTCGGTTAATCGTGATCGTTGTGATTCCGTTGTTGGTTTCAGAAAGTATATTTTGGTATTTCATCTTGAAATTTATTTTATAATCTAATTGTTTTAACCACAAATACATGCGGATATTTATCGAAATTAATATGTTTTAGTGGCTTTCACAAATTTAGTAAAATCCTTAATAGATAGCGGGAAACACCACAGTAAAAGTAGTTTTCTCTTCGGAAGATTCTAAGGTGATGCTTCCTCCATAAGTTTCAACTATATTTTTAACCATTCCTAAACCTAATCCCATTCCGCTTGTCTTGGTTGTAAATTGAGGTTCAAAAATAAAATCACGGTTTTCTACAGGCACTCCTATTCCATTATCGATTACAGAAATGCTTACCATAGTTTCTTTAGATTCAACAAGCACGTCAATTCGAGGTGTTTCAGGCTGTTTTTGTTCAACAGACTGAATACTGTTTTTTACGAGATTTGTTACAACTCTAATGAGCTGTGTTCTGTCAAACCTAGCACGAATCTCATCTTCATCTGAAAAGAAATAGATATAATTTTCATTAAAAATATCTAGCCCCAATTTCACAATTTTCACAACATTCAATGTTTCATCTTGCTGTGCAGGCATTTTAGCATATGTTGAAAATGCAGAGGCTATAGAACTGAGTGTGTCTATTTGCTGAAGTAGTGTGTTAGTGTATTCCTCCATTTTCTGTTCAATATCAGCATCATTGCAATCAAACTTTCTCTGAAAACTTTGAACAGTAAGTCTCATTGGGGTTAAAGGGTTTTTAATTTCGTGTGCCACTTGTTTTGCCATTTCTCGCCATGCGGTTTCACGTTCGCTGGCTGCAAGTTGTGCCGCACTTTTTTCTAATTCATCAATCATTTCGTTATACGAATTTACCAACACGGCAATCTCTTGAGGAGTGTCGCGAATATGGATTTTTTGGTTGCGAGTGTGGAAACGAGTTAATGAAAGTTTCTCACTAATTTCTTTTAACGACCGCGTAATATATTTTGATAAAAAGTATGCTAAAGCAATTGCGACTAAAAGCATGAATATGTAGGCAACGGCAAGGCGATATAAATAGTCTTTTAGTTCCTTAGTGAGAAATCCATCGTCTTCAATGTATGGGAGGTTTAGGATTGCCAATGGCTTAAAATAACTGTCTGTAATATAGGTGTATGAAGATTGGTATTTTTGCCCCCCTTCCTCAAATTCTTTGATATAGCTCTTTGTTGTTGAATTTTGAAGTTCGTCTAAAGCATACTTCGGCATTTGTTTGGAAACAGTGTCTTTGAAAAATGAAGGTTTTGAAGATTTTAAAAGATTTCCATCTAGGTCATAAAGGAAAATCTCCAGATTGTGAATATCCTTGATTTCGTAGATTTTATCTTTAAATATCAAGGGTATTTGGTTTGTTTCTACTGGATAGGTAGTGGTTTTTAAAACATAATTTATATTCTCACGAATTGCAGCCTCTTTCCTTAAAAGTCTGTCTCTATGATATTCTTGTGCTTCTTCTTTGTATTGAAAAATGGTTACAATAGCAATCAATATAGATGCTCCTATGACCAAAAATATCATAGATAAGAATATGCGGGTGCGAAGCGATTTCTTGTAAAAGTACATTTACATGTTTTTGAAGAAGAAAGATAGTAATAATTGAACCGTTAACGTCGAATTTTAAAATTCTGGATTACTTTTTCTTTTCACGAATGCGTTTATAAATCTTGAATCCAATCATCAACAGGATGGCAAAAGCAAAAATCCCAACAGTTCCATAAATCCAATTGACAGAGTGTTTCAGAATTGCTAAGAATATAACAGCAAACAGGACAAGTGTTGGAACTTCATTAAAAAGCCTCATGTAATTGGAAGAATATTTCACCACGTCATTTTGAAGTTGCTTAAAAATCTGATGACATTTAAACTGATAGAGAATCAATACAACTACAAAGCCTAATTTCACTTGCATCCATGGCGCATAGAGTAGGCTAGGATTAATCCAAAAAAGCCAAGTCCCAAAAAAGACAGCTAAAATCATCCCAGGCCAAGTAATTATTTTCCAAAGTCGAGAAGCCATAATTTTGAGTTGCTTTCCTAAAATTTCTTTTTCGGGTGAAGGTTTTTGAAAGGCTTCAATTTGGTAAACAAATAGGCGAACGATATAAAATAGACCGGCAAACCATGTGACGATAAAGATGAGGTGAAGCGATTTTATGTAGAGGTAATAGTCGGCCATAAGGTTTTGCGAAAATTAATACAATATTAAGCTTTTCGAATCACACCTTCTAGAATTGAAAAAATCATTTACTTCAAAGAGTCTCTTCATGAATACTTTGATCAATCCTTAAGCGTATTTTTGATTTCTTTATTTAGGAAATATCCAGTTACAATAGTAGAAAGCACATCAGCAATTGGAAATGAAATCCACACCCCCAATTCCCCAAAGAAGATAGGAAGGGTAAAAATTAATGGAATAAAGAAAAATCCTTGCCTTGTTAATGTTAGCAATAATGCAGGCACCGCTTTCCCAATGGCTTGAAAATAAGCCGAGCCGATTAATTGAATAGCAATTATTGGTGTTGCGGCAAATACATAACGCATATAACTTGGTGTTTCAGATAGAATATCTGGATCTGTAGTAAAAACAGATACTATTTGCTCTGGAAAAATCATGATTGCTGCAAAGACAAATAGCGCCAATCCGCTTGCATACTTAATAGCTTTATTAATGCTTTCACGAACTCTTTTATATTGTTTTGCACCGTAATTGTATCCTGCAATGGGTAAAAATCCTTGTGTAACTCCTAGTACAGGGAAAAGCGCAAACATTAACATTCTACCAATAATTCCGTAGGCTGCAACCGATGCTTCTCCGCCATAGTTGAAAAGGATATTGTTCATTAAAAGATAGGTAACACTAACTACAGCTTGTCGTGAAAGGGTTACAAACCCTAGGGCTGAAATTTCTTTAAGAATGGAAAGGTTTAAACCAAAATGAGCGAAACTGATTTTAAGCTCAGAACTTTTGCTCAAAAAGAAATATAGAATGTATGAAAAACTTAAACCATAGGAGATAGTAGTTGCCCATGCGGCTCCTGCCATTCCCCAATCCATTAAGTAAATAAAAATATAATCTAATAGCAGGTTACCAATAGATGGGATAATCATGGCAATCATAGCAAATTTTGGTTTGCCTTCTGCGCGAATTACATTGTTTCCCATCATGCTTAAAGCCAATAATGGCACGCCATAAAGAACAATGCGGTAATATATTTTTGCGGGCTCGAAAATGTCTCCTTTCCCACCAAATGCAGGAATTAGATCATTGATAAACACTAAGCCCAATACCACCATTAAGGTAGTTAGCAACAGCGTTAAAGTAATTTGATTTCCGAAGGTTTTAAGAGCGCGATTTTTATTTCCGCCTCCCAATGCACGAGATATTACTGATGACCCACCAATCCCAATAGCCATTCCTAAAGCGGCTATAAAAAATGAAACTGGCAATACTACATTAATAGCAGCAATAGCGATTGGCCCTATCCAGTTTCCGACAAAAATAGTATCGACTAAAACGTTAAGGGACATCACTAAAATACCAATAGAAGCTGGAAGTGCTTGTTTAAATAAAAGCTTTCCAATAGAGTCGGTACCTAGTGCAGTACTTCGGCTAGGTTGCATTATGCAATTGCGGTTTTTGTGTCTACAATTCGCCAGCGGTCAATCCAACCCGTTAAAACATCTGCCCAATCATCTCGGTCATTTAAGCAAGGAATTGTAGTGAATTCTTCTCCACCAGCTTCCAGAAATATCTCTTTTCCTTCCATGGCTATCTCCTCTAATGTTTCAAGACAATCACTAACGAAAGCAGGCGTAACAACTGCTAGTTTTTTTGTCCCCTCCAAAGCAAAGCGTTCTATAGTTCTATCTGTAGCTGGCTTAAGCCATGGGTCAAAACCTAAACGAGATTGGAAACTATTAGAATAGGTGCCAGGTTTTAGGTTTAGTTTTTTAGCCACTAGTTCAGTAGAAGCTAAACATTGATGCCTATAGCAAAATTCATGTGCAGAAGATGGTGTTGAACAGCAGGATTTATCGAGCTTACAATGCTTTTTGGTGATATCTCTTTTAATGATATGACGCTCCGGAACACCGTGATAACTAAATAAAAGATGGTCGTATTCAACGTTTTCTAATTTCTCAGCAATACTTTTTGACAGAACTTCAATATATTCTGGCTTGTTGTAAAATGCAGGTAAAGAGGTGATTTCCACATTTGGAAAGTGTTTTTTCTGAAGCTCTTCAACTTTTACGTCAATGGTTTCAGTAGTTGCCATAGCAAATTGAGGATATAATGGAATGGTCAAAATTTCATCCACGCCTTGATCTACTAATTCTTGAAGTCCCTTTTTTAGTGTGAGGCTTCCATAACGCATTGCTAAAGCAATAGGAATATTAGTTCTATCTTGAATTTTCTTCTGAAGCTTTTCTGAAAGAACAATTAATGGCGAGCCTTCTTCCCACCAAATTTTTTCATATGCTTCAGCAGATTTTTTAGGGCGAGTATTTAAAATAATTCCTCTTACAATAAAAGACCGAAGCCAAAAGGGAACATCAATCACTCTCGGGTCCATTAAAAATTCATCGAGATATTTTTTAACATCTTTTGGATCGGTACTGTCGGGTGAACCAAGATTTACTAAGAGAACTCCTTTAGACATAGTTTAAAAATTTAAATCGCAAAAAATAGTAGCGAAGCATAGGTTTTTAGGTATAACATGAGCAGACGTTACTTTAACTAAGTTTAAACGATGATGTTAAAAATAAAGCACTCACAAAATAATTTGCAAAGGTACAAGTCTTTGTTCAAACACTTCTCAGGATTATTAAATTTTGAATCTTAGGTTTACGGATTCAAAGCCATTAGATATTTTTTTGGTGTGGTTCCAAACTTCTTTTTGAAAGCCGATATAAAATGACTGGAAGCACTGTAGCCCACTTTTAAACCTACTTCATTTACATTATGCGCGCCAGAAGCTAAGAGTTGTCTAGCAACTTCCATTTTATAATCAAATAAAAAACTAAATACAGAGTCGCCGTATATTTGCTTAAAGCCTTCTTTTAGTCGGTTGAGAGGCAGATTTATTTCATCTGCCAACTCTTGTAGAGTAGGGGGTTCTGCCATTCTAGTAACAATAATTTGCTTAGCTTGTTTAATTTTCGAAACATTTTCTTCATCAGCTAAAAATGGACATTGTTCAATACTAGCGTCAGAAGGTCGATTAAAATATAAGCTCAATAATTCATATACCTTCCCCTTAAAGTACAACGGTTTTATTGAAGGATGAAGATTGTAGTTCATTATTTGATTGAGGATTATTGCCATTGATGGCGTAATTTGCTCTTCCTTATAATATTTTAACCCTCTATTCTCTTCACTCAAAAATGAGATATAGTTTGCTTCTGATGAAAAGAAGCTATGAAACTTGTTTATGGGAAGCAAAATAGATATCACCCAAGAATCCTTTTGAAGAAATAGGTTTAAAGGTAAATCCCGTTGAGGATTGTATAGCAACAAAGAACTGTCTTCTTTTAGCGGTAGCACATAATTTCCTGAATTAAAATTGAATGCAGAAGATCCTTTTATGCAAAAGTGAAATTGAATGAAATTTGATCCAACCTCTCTTCTAAAAGATTGATTGTCATTAGTTTCATTGTTGAATTTTAAAATATAGAATCCAGTTCCTAAAGCAATTTCTTCGTAAAAACTCTCCTCGATTTTAGTTGAGCTTTGAGCGACATTTTTATTTGTATTCATAGATTTAATTGATTGTTTTTATTTAGAACGGCTCTAAACTACACTGTCATAATTGATCTGTATCACGCGAATTTAGTGCATCTAAAGTATATAGGAGGTTGTTTTTCACTAAATTTTACAAGTAGCGATATAAATGATACCGCAAGCGTTGTTTTTAGATTAGTAAGCATAGTACTTTTGAAGCGTTTTATTATGGAAAATAATTCTCCCTCAAATACCGAGAGTGCTTCAGAAGGGAACTTCTATGCAATTGGCCTTAATTATAAAAAGGCAGATGCCGATATACGCGGACTTTTTAGCGTGGGTGAGCACTCGATGGAAAGTATGTTGATGAATGCAAAGTCTGAAGGAGTCCAGTCTCTCAGTGCTTTGTCAACTTGTAATCGAACAGAGTTATACGGAGTTGCAAAACATCCATATCAGCTTATAAAATTACTCTGTGAACATACAAATGGAACAATCGACGAATTTGAAAAAGTAGCCTACGTCTATAAAAATGACGAGGCTGTTTCGCATTTGTTTAAAGTTGGTACTGGTCTTGACAGTCAGATTTTAGGCGACTTTGAAATAATAAGTCAGCTTCGAAATAGCTTCAGGCTTTCTAAAAAACTGGAAATGATGAATCCATTTATGGAGCGTCTTGCAAATTCAGTTATTCAAGCTAGCAAACGAATTAAAAATGAAACTGGAATTTCATCGGGAGCTACTTCAGTAAGCTTCGCTGCGGTGCAGTATATAATGAATAATGTGCCTCAAATATCTGAGAAGAATATTCTTTTATATGGCACAGGGAAGATAGGTAGGAATACATGCGAAAACTTAGTAAAACACACTAAGAATGACCATATCGTCCTTATAAACCGAACCAAAACTAGAGCTGAAAAAATTGCTGGTAAGTTTAATTTGGTTGTAAAAAATCACTCAGACCTAGAGAGTGAAATTTCAGAAACCGACGTGCTTATTGTTGCTACAGGTGCACAAGACCCTACTGTTTATAACGAATTATTGTCTTTAAAGAAACCACTTCTAATACTAGATCTCTCAATACCAAAAAATGTCTCACAAGATGTTTTAGAAAATGAAATGGTTACTCTTGTTCATCTAGATGAATTGTCTAAACTTACAGACAAAACTCTTGAACAACGCGCTTCAGAACTACCACTTGCCGAAAAAATTATTAAAGAAATTGAAAGTGACTTTAATCAATGGGCAAAGGATCGTAAATTTGCACCAACTATTAGAGCGCTGAAAATTAAATTGGCAGAAATCAAAGCTGGTGAAATAGACTATCAGCGAAAAAAAATAGATGGATTTAATGAAGAACAAGCCGAGATTATTAGCGATAGGCTTATTCAAAAAATCACAACTCATTTTGCCAACCATCTAAAAGGTGAAGAAGGTTCGCCTGAAAGTATAGAGCTCATCCGAAGAGTTTTCCAACTTGAAACTGCATAAGAATTGAAAAAAATAATCCGAATTGGTACCCGCGATAGTGAACTCGCACTTTGGCAGGCCAATACCGTTAAATCAAGACTTGAAAATCTTGGATACCAAACCGAGCTTGTTCCAGTAAAATCTCAAGGGGATTTGGTTTTAGACATTCCTCTTTATGAAATGGGAATTGTAGGCGTTTTTACTAAAACCTTAGACGTAGCAATGCTTGGTGGTAAGGTTGATATTGCAGTGCATAGCATGAAAGACGTGCCAACGCTCTTGCCAAAAGGAATTATTCAAACAGCAGTTTTAGAGAGGGCTACTTCCAATGATATCCTTATTACAAATGGCGAAATAGATTACAATAAACCATGTACTGTTGCTACAGGTAGTTTAAGAAGAAAGGCGCAATGGCTTAACCGATATCCAAATCATGAAATTGTCGATTTACGCGGAAATGTAAATACACGACTTCAAAAATTAAAAGATAATAATTGGGAGGGTGCTATTTTTGCTAAGGCTGGACTAGAACGAATTAAAGTTTTACCATCTCAATATACAGAACTCGATTGGATGATTCCTGCACCTGCACAAGGCGCCATGGTAATTGTAGCAATGGAAAACGATGAATTTAGCATAGAAGCTACTTCAAAGTTAAACCATAAAGAATCTGAAATCTGCACAACTGTAGAAAGAGAGTTTTTACGTACCTTAGAGGGCGGATGTTCTGCACCAATTGGAGCATTTGCAAAAATTGAAGAAAATAAAATAATATTTAAGGGAAGCCTTTTCTCACTCGATGGGAAACAAAAATTAGATATAGAAAAATCAGCGGAAGTCTTGGATTATAAAGATTTTGGACAAAATTGTGCTAAGTATATTCTAGAAAATGGAGGAAAGGAACTAATGAGCTCTTTAAAAAGCAGACTAAAATGACACTCTGGGAAAAAACAAAACCAACAGATATCGTCGTTGGTTCATTGGACCTAGGGCTTCTTACTTTTCTTATTTTCGATTTCGGATATAACAATTTTACCGAATTTCATCAATATAAACTTTTTGTACTACCTGCTTTACTCCTAGCACTTGTAGGTTTCAATGTCTACAAACTTTCAAAGTATAATAGAGATCGAGAGATATCTCGAAGCGCAAAATTGAGTTTATATATACTTATGGCGCTTATTGTTTTAGAAGGAATAATAATCCTTTTTAGTTATGAAACTTCTCTAGCGCAAACTTTCCTAAACACAAGATATATAATTGAGTATGGATTGCTTTTTTACTTTTTTGTCCGCCTCACATTTCTAATTAGAAAAATATATAGCCTCTACTTTAATCCAGCAATTCTCTTTGTGGGAAGCTTTGCAATTATTGCACTGGTAGGAACATTTTTATTAATGCTTCCTAGTGCAACAACAAATGGCATTTCGTTTACAGATGCACTTTTCACCTCAACAAGTGCCACAGCTGTTACGGGCCTTGTTGTGCTCGATACGGCCAATGATTTTACACCAATGGGCCAAACTATTATTATGGTTCTTTTTCAAGTTGGAGGACTTGGAATGCTCACCTTCACTTCGTTTTTCGCATACTTCTTTATGAGTGGTGCCTCATTTAAAGAAAGCTTATATATGAAGGATATTTTAGGCTATGATAAGCTTAATAGCGTTATGAAAACAGTAATGCAAATTGTTATATTTTCATTGGTTCTAGAATCAATCGGAGCTTTATTGATTTATAACTCGATACCAAAAGCAACTACTTTTGAAAGCAAAGGGTTTTTTGCAATATTTCACGCAGTTTCAGCCTATTGTAACGCAGGGTTTTCTCTGGCATCAGACAATATGCACGACCCAAGACTCAGATTTAACTATTCTATTCAATGGGTAATAATGATACTTATTATTTTTGGAGGATTAGGTTACCATATTGCGTATAACGTAATACAGTATATCAAAAAGTTCTTTATCAATATCTTTAGTAAAAAGAATAGAGTCTTTATATCAAGAGTAATAAACCTCAATACTAAAATAGTCCTCTACACTACATTAATCCTTATTTTATCTGGTGGTGCTTTCTTTTTCATTTCAGAGCAACAAACCAGTCTATTAGAACACAATACTCTTTTTGGAAAAATTACTACAGCCATGTTTTCTTCAGTAATTGCACGAACGGCTGGATTTAACACTGTTGATATTGCTAATTTCACTATCCCGGGAATATTGTTTATGATGTTTTTGATGTGGGTAGGTGCTTCGCCAGCGTCAACAGGTGGAGGTATTAAAACATCAACACTCGCATTGGCAATCCTAAATATATTTTCCGTAGCTCGAAATAAAAAACACATAGAAATTGGAACAAGAAAAGTAGCTACCGAAGCTGTGCATCGTGCATTTGCGATCATTACAATATCTTTGTTAAGTATAGGTGCTGGAATATTACTCTTGCTAATATTCAACCCAGAATTTTCTGTTGTACAAATAGCTTTTGAAGCATTTTCAGCGTTTGGAACAGTTGGGCTCTCAATGGGAATAACACCACACCTTTCCGAAGCAGGCAAGTATGTTGTAATATTTCTAATGTTTTTTGGAAGAATCGGACTGTTGAACTTGATGATAGGTATTCTAAAAAACATGCATAAAACAGAATATGCTTATCCTGAAGAAAATATTTTAATTAACTAAAAAAGGGATATTAAAAACAAGTAGAAAAAACCATGAAAATAGTAGTCATAGGACTTGGTAACTTTGGAATGTCTTTAGCAATTCACCTTTCCGACACAGGAAACGAGGTGATTGTTGCCGATTACGATCCAGAAAAAGTAACTCAAATAAAAGACAAAGTAGCCCATGCAGTAACAATCGACGCTACCAACGAGCATGCCTACAATGCTTTGCCACTTAAAAATGCTGAAATAGCCATAATAGCCATCGGACAACGAAATGGTGCAGGAATTATGAGTACGGCCATAGTAAAAAAGCTTACTAAAGCAAGAATAATTGCACGTTCAGCTTCAGGTCTTGAGGATACTATTCTTGAAGCAATGGGAGTTGATGAAATAATTCATCCAGAACAGGAATATGCAGAGCGACTCACAAAAAAAATAAACCTAAAAGGAAGTATAGATAACTTTGAAATCGATGGAGAATATTTAGTTTCTGAAGTAGGAGTGGGTAAAGGATTAATTGGAAAAACAATCCAAGAACTAGACTTTAGAAAAACATACAACCTCAATATTATTACCATTATTCGAAAGAAAATGCACACTAATTTATTGGGGAGACAAGTAGAGAAAAAAGAAGTCATCGGACTCCCTAAGCCCGATATGGTCTTTCAACAAGGCGATATCTTAGCGGTTTTTGGAAGAAATAGTGATGTGAAAAAATATTTAAAGCAACATGACGACGGTTTTATCAACTAAAAGATTAAAATCTAACCAAAGATCTTTGTTGCTTCAAGCAGGAGTTTCACTGGTGGAATACAATGCAATTAATATTGAATTCCTCTCGTTTGAAGTTCCTG
>Ga0209075_1002908_pt1 | contig 14721 bp, 14 predicted proteins | sample Stecom2011_FD_187523 | JGI IMG/M metagenome (GOLD analysis project Ga0209075, IMG submission 187523) | Agricultural soil microbial communities from Utah to study Nitrogen management - Steer compost 2011 (SPAdes) (version 2) | ecosystem: Environmental > Terrestrial > Soil > Agricultural land... | reverse complement strand
CGGGGGAGATGTCGTAGCGCTGCTGGCGAAGCTTTTCGCTGTAATAGCCAAGGTCCCAAGCCTTCAGGTCATCCAGGCCGTGTTCATCTTTAGCGAAGGCCTTCAGCTCGGCATAGTCTTTCTCAGCGACCGGCTTTGATTTGGCCGCCAGCTCATTGAGAAAACCCAGTACCTCATCGGTATCCCGGGCCATTTTTTTGGCCAGGGAGCGTTCGGCGTAGTTGTTGAAGCCCAGCAGCTTGGCCAGGGCATGGCGGCGCTTGAGAATTTCTGCCATCACCTGAGTGTTGTCCCATTTACCGGCATCCGGCCCCACATCCGAGGCGCGGGTAACGAAGGCTTCGTAGACTTCGTGGCGCAACTCGCGGTTATCGCAGTAGGTCATCACCGGGAAGAAACTGGGGAAATCCAGGGTGATCACGTAGCCGTCCAGGTCTTTTTCCCGAGCGGCCTGCCTCGCCCCTTCCAGGGCGGTGTCCGGCACACCCGCCAGTTCCTCTGCATCGGTAATATGCTTGAACCAGTGCTGGGTGGCGTCCAGAACATTGTCGCTGAAACGGTTGCTCAGCTCCGAGAGCTCCCGGGAGAGGTCAGCGTACTGTTTTTTCTGCTCGTCGGGCAGGTCAACGCCGCCAAGATGGAAGTCGCGCAGGGTGTTTTCCACGGCTTTGCGCTGGGCCTGGCTCAGTGCTTTGAAATCGTCCCGGGCGGCGAGCTTTTTGTAGGCTTCGCACAGGGCGGCGTTCTGGCTGACTTCAGTGCTGTACTCTGTGAGCTTTTCCAGGCAGTTTTTGTAAACTTCGCGCAGGTCGTCGTTGTTCATCACACCATTGAGGTGGGAAATGACAGACCAGGCATTACTCAACCGGTTTTCCAACGCCTGCATGGGCTGAACGAGGGTGTCCCAATCGGGATCCTCATTCTGGGCCAGGCTCGCTATCTTCATGCGGTTTTCGCTGAGAATCTGGTCAATGGCCGGTTCCATGTGCTCGGTTCGCACATGATCAAATTTTGGCAACAAATCATCAGTCAGTAATGGGTTGTTCATGGATCCCCTTCTCAGCAGTGAGTTGGTAAAGTAGCGTGACATAGGCGACGCTAGACTGTTCGGCCCCGGGAGCAGAGTCCGGATGGTGGGCCTTTCCAAAACACGCCGTAAATACATCCATGTAGGCTCGGCTCCGCCATCCATGGCTCCGCACGGTTTTGGAAAGGCCCACCGTCCGGACGACCCAGACTCGGGGAATAATCTCATCTAAAGAGTATATGTAATGACGAATGTACGTTCTCACAAGGGTATCACGCCAGAATTAGGAGAGCGCACTCTGGTGGATCCAAGTGCGGTTGTGATCGGTGACGTTAAAACCGGTGACGATTGTTCCATATGGCCAATGACGGTGGTGCGGGGTGATATGCACAAAATCCGCATCGGCAACCGCTGCAGTATTCAGGACGGCTCGGTGCTTCACATAACCCATGCCAGCGATTTTAACCCCGGTGGTTTCCCGCTGACACTTGGCGACGATGTTACCGTGGGCCATAAAGCGCTGCTGCACGGCTGTACTATTGGCAATCGGGTGCTGGTGGGCATGGGTTGCATCATTATGGACGGCGCCGTGGTGGAGGATGAGGTGATTGTAGCGGCAGGCTGCCTGGTCCCGCCCGGTAGAACGCTTGAATCCGGGCACCTTTACGTTGGCTCACCCTGTAAAAAAGCACGGGCGTTGACTGACAAAGAGCGCTCGTTTTTTACCTACACAGCAGCTAACTATGTGAAATTAAAAGATGAGTATCTGGCTGAGCTGAACTCTTGATCCTGATCAGTATTTAACCGTATGCGAGGTTGAAAAATGATCAAACGTTCATATATCTACTAGCAGCAGATGTTCACGGATATCCAAACGGCACTAGCCGGGTTGCAGAGTAATTCCGGGAACTAGGCTGATTTTTTCATATGAGTCTATGTGAAAAGGAGGAAGTCCCCATGAGCAATCTTACTCGCTGGAATCCGATCAATGAGTTTGAAGACCTGATGAATCGCTATAACCGGATGTTTGGTTTATCACGCTCCGGTGGCGAGGGCAGGGATTTGTTCAACCGCAGCGATTGGGCTCCTGCTGTTGATATCAAGGAAACAGACGAAGCCTTCACCATTGAGGCAGAACTGCCGGGAATGGACAAGAAGGATGTAAAAGTGAGCGTGCATGATGGCGTGCTTTCAATCGAAGGCGAACGCAAGCACGAAGAGGAATCCAAAGACAAGAAGCTGCACCGTGTTGAACGCTTTTACGGCAGCTTTGTAAGGCGCTTCACGCTGCCCGAAAATGTGGCAGAAGACAGCGTGAAGGCCAGTTTCAAAGATGGCCTACTCACTCTTTCACTGCAAAAGGCAGAACCGAAAGAGCCCAAGGCCATTGAGGTTGATATCGAATAATCTGCCTCATTCTTCTGAAGCTGAATGCTGTGGCCGGGAGTCAGCTCCCGGCCACAGCATTTTTTTTCGCACCCGCTTGTTCCAGCGCGCTGGCATAATCTGCGCTCTTTCGGTGTTGGGATACGAGATCCAGCAGGGTTTCACCATTCTCGCTCGTGGCGTTGACCTCACCACCGGCCTCCACAAAAAAGCCAACAAAGCGCTCAAAATCACTTGCCCGCATAGCCCGATAGGCTGTCAACAAGGCGGTGTAGTCAGCTCCTCCACCTGTCTGCTCAGGCAGATGGCTTTTTACGCGCTCATCGCTCCACTCTTCATCAAGAACCTTGGGTTTGTCCGGGCCGCTCATCTGAACTCTCTCCTCTGTTGGTACGTTTTTGCTCAAGGCAGGATTTCCACCGGCAGGTCGCCGGTTGAAATGGATTCGTCACACTCCGGGTCGCGTATGGCTATCTCCACACGGCGATTCAACGCCCGGTTTTCTGCGGTATCGTTCGGGGCCAAGGGGTTGGTTTCTGCCCGGCCGGCAGCAACCACCCGTTCTGCAGGTACCTGTTTGCTCATCACCAGCTCATGCACCACTGAGACAGCACGGGCGGCGGAGAGGTCCCAGTTGGAGCGATACCGGCTGCTGGATATGGGCCTGTCGTCGGTGTAACCGGACACCAGCACGTCGCCAGTGCAGCCCGCCAATACGTCCACTACCCGCTCGATAATCGGGATCATTTCCGGTTTTATGGCGGCCTGGCCGGAGCGGAAGGTGGCTTCTTCCGAGAAACGGATAACCACCTTGTTCCTGTCGTAATTCACACTCAAAGCCCCGGACGCAACTTCCTTTTCCAGCTCGCGAATCATCCGGCTGGCCAAATCAATAACACCCCCTGCAACCACAGTGTCGGCCGTATCCGGTGCGCGCTCGTCAATAAACTCGGGCTCCCGGGTTTGGGAGTCTGTGGGTTCCGGTAAGGAAACCGTATCCGATTCCACCAGAGTAATGGGTGAGCCGCCAACACCATCATCCAGTACATTGGATGAGCCGAACGCCAACGACATGGAGTTGGCCATGGCTTTGTATTTTTCGATATCCATTTCCGCAAAAGACAGCAGCAGAATAAAAAACGTCAGCAGCAGCGTGGCGAGATCGGCAAAGGTAACGATCCACGCAGGTGTTTGATTGGTCTGCTTGGGCTTTCTGGCCTTCCGGATAGATTGCAAAACCTCAGGCCTCCCGCTCCGGCACCAGCCCTTTGCGGTGTTCGGGCGTTACAAACGAGGAGAGTAGCTCTGTCATCACTCTGGGGTTTTCGCCACGCATAATGTTGCGTATGGAAGTGATGATCAGTATCTGGTTGCGGCTTTCATCTTCCGCCTTGAGCTGAAGTTTGTCGGCCAGAGGCAGGGCAATCAGCTGGGCAATAAACGCACCGTATAGGGTTGTCAGCAAGGCAATGGCCATGGCCGGCCCAATGGAAGAAGGATCGTCCAGCGAGTTAAGCATCTGTACCAGCCCCACCAAGGTGCCCAGCATTCCAATGGCCGGTGCCGATTCGCCTATACCCCGGAATACTCGTTCTGCCACCTCGTAGCGTTCCGCCATTTGTTGGGATTCCTGAGCCAGGGCCTCTTCAACCAGCTCAGGCGGGTGGCCGTCTACACACAGGTAGATGGCTTTCTGCAGAAACTCGTTGCTAGTGCGATGATTTTCCAGGCCCAGAATACCTTCTTTACGCACAACCATGGCCAGCTCACCAGACTCGCGAATCAGGTCGGTAGGGCGTTCAACTTTGTCGGTAAAGGCGGCGCTCATGGCCAGGCGGAAAGCACTCATCACCGAAGACATGCGGAATTTTACGAGTGTGACCGCAAAGGTACCGCCAATGACAATGGCCAATCCCGGCAAATTGAGGAAGGTAAGAAGCGAGGCGTTGGCCAGCATCGCCAGAATCACAATCAGAATGCCGGCGACAAGCCCTACGAGGGTAAGAATGTCCATGCATAGCCCTTCATGGATAGCATTTATGGATAGCCCTTACGGGTTGCTGTCTTAGTCGTTTCGCAATACATCGATAACTGATGCTGTGTCTGGCTGCACGCCCCGCCATACACGGAAGGATTCAGCGGCCTGCTCAATCAACATGCCCAAACCATCGAATACCCGAACGGCTCCATTATCCAGAGCCCACTGGTTGAATGTGGTCGTCTGCAGAGAATACATCATGTCGTAAACAACCGTGCCTGCCGTAATCACATTTGTGCGAACGGGCGGCAAGTCTCCCTGCAAGCTGGCACTGGTGCCGTTGATAATAACGTCGAACGGCTGATCTGGCGCCTCGAACCCACAAGCGCTCAGTATGGTGGCGCCGGCATCTTCTGCAAACAGTGTAGCCAGTGCCTCAGCTTTGGCCACTGTGCGGTTTGCGATAGTCATACTGGCAGGTTTTTGTGCAAGCAGCGGCCCCAGTACGCCACGTACGGCACCCCCTGCACCCAGAACCAGTATGTTTGCGCCTTTAAGCTGAATACCATGATTGACGGTAAGGTCCTGCACCAGCCCCTGGCCGTCAGTATTGTCGGCTACCAATCGGCCCTCACTGTTCTGATACAACGTATTGGCCGCACCGGCTTTTTCAGCTCGTGCCGTGCGCTGGTCTGCCAGCTCCCACGCCTGTTCCTTGAAAGGAACTGTTACGTTTAAACCCTTGCCGCCACTTTCAAAAAACTGACGCACCGTATTCGCAAAGCCATCGAGGGGCGCCTGAATGGCGGTGTATTCCACGGGCTCGCCTGTCTGCTTTGCAAAAAGACTATGGATTTTTGGCGATTTGCTGTGATTGATCGGGTGGCCTACCACCGCGTAAAGCTCGTTGCTCATTGCTAACCTCGTTTACGTCGCGTTACCGGCAAGCCAATCGCGCCCGGTCAGAAAGTGCTCCGTCAGGCGTGCTTCTTCACTGCCCGGCTCCGGTACCCGGCTGTAATCCCAGCGCACCAACGGTGGCAGCGACATCAGAATAGACTCTGTGCGCCCACCAGATTGCAAGCCAAACAAGGTGCCGCGGTCGTACACCAGGTTAAACTCCACATAGCGCCCGCGCCGGTAGAGTTGGAAATCCCGCTCGCGCTCACCGTAAGCCTGATCCATGCGGCGCCTTACGATAGGTTCATAAGCTTCAATATAGCTGTCGCCCACGGACTTCATCAGCCCGAAATCCTGCTCAAAATCGCCGGTGTTGTGGTCGTCGAAAAACAGGCCACCTACACCGCGAGGCTCGTCCCGGTGCTTCAGGTAAAAATAGTCATCGCACCAGTCTTTGTAGCGCTGATACGTATCGTCTCCGAAGGGCGCACAGGCGTCTTTGGCGGTTTTGTGCCAGTGTATACAGTCTTCATCAAAGCCGTAGTAGGGAGTCAAATCGTAACCACCGCCAAACCAGTAAACCGGCTCACCTTTCTCCGGCGTAGCGATAAAGAACCTTACGTTGGCGTGTGAGGTGGGCACGTACGGATTGTTCGGATGAATTACCAGAGACACACCCATAGCCTCCCAGGGTGCACCTGCAAGATGAGGGCGATGGGCAGTGGCCGACGGCGGCATGGTCGCACCCATTACATGGGAGAAGTTAACCCCGCCCTTTTCAAAAATACGGCCGTCGCTGATGACTCGGCTCACACCGCCGCCGCCCTCCGGGCGATCCCAGGCATCACGTACAAACTCTGCACCACCTTCCAGTGCTTCCAGGCGCTGACAGATGGCATCCTGCAATCCAAGCAGATACTGCTTAACCGCGTTGCTATCGGGTTGCTGTGGCATGAATTCTCCTAACGAAGCTGTTTACCGCTAACAATATCAATAATTCGGCTGGGTTTCCGGTTACCGCCAAGGGCTCCCGGCACAATCTGATCAAGCTGATCTTTGAAGTAGTGGCCCACCTGCTCTGCATCTCGGGCTGGTTCTTCCCCGGCGGGATTGCAGGAGGTGGAAACCAGAGGCATATCCGCAGCTTCACACAAAGCTTTAACCACAGGGTGCTCGCTGACTCTCACCGCAATGGAGCTGTGACTGCCACGCACCCACTCTGGAATCTGTTGGTTCACGTCCGGCAGCAAACAGGTCACCGGGCCGGGCCAGTGGCTCAGTGCCGCCAATTGAAGAGGCTCGGGCAGAGGGTCCAGCAGGAACCGGATCTGTTCCACAGACGCCACCACCAGAATCAGGCCTTTCTCAACCGGCCGGTTCTTGAGCTGAAGGATTCGGGTGACCGCCTGGAGATTCCAGGGATCACATCCAAGACCCCACACAGCCTCAGTGGGGTAGGCAATAACGCCACCTTGCAGGATTGTGCTGCAAGCAAGCTGTATCTGCTGATCGTCTAGCGGGTTGGGTGCAGCCATGCTGATGTTGTCAGACCAAAACGGGGTGAATCATCACACCGGGCTCAGGCGATTTTCTGGAAACCTCCGGGGGCGGAACTGACCAATCCTTCAAGCTCGAGAAGCAGAAGGGACTGGACAAGCTGATCTGCCGGAAGACCGGTAGCCATACACAGTGTATCGGTTGATTGTGGATCATACCCTAATGCCTCAAACACCGCGATTTCCCTGCTGTCCAGACCTGCCAGCGGGCTGGCAGCCGGTGCTTGCGAATGCTGTTCCAGCGGTTGCGCCCAGGAGGCACCCAGCTCCTCCAGAATATCGTCTACCTGTTCTACCAACCGGGCGCCCTGTTTGATCAGATAATGGCACCCCCGTGCCACCGGACTGTGGATCGATCCGGGAATTGCAAAAACCTCACGCCCTTGCTCCAACGCCAGGCGGGCGGTGATAAGAGAGCCGCTTTTAAGCCCGGCCTCGACCACAAGAATGCCCCGACTCAAACCACTGATAATGCGATTGCGCTGGGGAAAGTGTGCGGCCCTCGCCGGTGTACCCGGCGGGTATTCCGACACCAGCAGGCCATTCGCGATCACCCGCTCACCAAGCCGGCGGTGCTGGTTCGGGTATATGCGATCAAGGCCACAGCCAATAACAGCAATGGTGGGGTTCCCGGCATCCAGAGCGCCCGCATGGGCTGCACCATCAACCCCCAAGGCCAGTCCACTGGTTACCAGCAACCCCCGCCCACTCAGCTCTCCAGCAAATGAACGGGCGTGGTCAAGGCCTGCAGGCGTAGCGTTACGGCTGCCAATAATACCAATCTGTTCGCGGCTCAACAGGCTGGCATCACCTCGCGTGTATAGCACCAGAGGGGCATCGTGGATGTGCCGAAGGGCTTCCGGGTAGTCCGGGCTTTGCCAGCTCAGGATGCCGATGGCATGTCGTTCACAGGCCAGCAGAACTTGCCGGGCAGTGCGAACACTGGCGTTGGTCTCGTCCTGCTGTTGCCACGCCAGAATTGCCGCCACGGTTTCAGTGTGCAAGCCAAGTGCCCGGAGTGTCGCAGCGTTTTTGGTGAGCAGTTCAACAAGGTTGGGAATGGTTGCGAGCATAGCTCGCCGGCGGGTACGCCCGAATTTGGGCAAACAGGTAAGAAACAGCCACTGCGCAGAGGGGAAGGTAAACACAACATCATCCTTGAAAACAACAAAGCCGGGCCATCCTGGCCCGGCTTTTAATTAACTGATCACTGAATCAGGGGTTGGTAACCTTATCGCCCACTGAAAGCGGACGGGTTGCCTGCAAAATTAGCCCGTAACTCATTTTTTCATAAACCTGGAACACCATCAGCAAGCCAGCTCGCTCGGAAGGCAGCTCAATGGTTTCGTTGGTAACCGGATCGCGGGCCAGATTACCACTCTTGAGAATGGCCATCACGTTACCGGCTTCGAGCCCTTCGCGGGCACCACGGTTAATCGTAACCACGTTGTACTGGCCAATCTGGGTAACGCCACCGTCCACTGACATCATCTTGCCTTCAATCTCCTGAGCTGGAGAGCTGGGCACAAAGCTGGTGGTCAGGCGACGGTCTTCATTAACCAACAAGCGGTCGCCAATACGCACTTCTTCACTGGAGCGGGTCAGATCCAAAGTCAGAACTTCGCCGTTTTCTGCAGAGATATCACCACGGGCAATGCTGCGCGCTTCCAGGCCAAGAAACTCACCGGTATCCGGATCAACAAATTCCTGGCTGCGACGGAAAACGCCAACTTTATCAGCTGGCTTCTTGCCGCGGGCATAAACCCGATCGCCAGCACCGAGTACTATGCGTGCGTCTTTACCTTCGAGGATATACGGTGCCGCATCGATCTGCTCAGGGGTGACGACACGGGTGTCCGTCAGAAAGCTGCTGATTGCATCCAGAGGAATAGCCGGGATGGGTGTATCAATCCGCTCAGAGCGCACCTGCGGGGACAGTTTCACAACACCGTTGTTCGACGTTACCTTGGTGACGCGGGGTTTGCCGTCGATATAAACCAGAGCAAGCCGATCGCCCGGGTAAATCAGATGCGGGTTGGCAACCTGGGGGTTAACGTGCCAAATTTCCGGCCAATACCACGGATTGCTCAGAAAACGCCCTGAAATATCCCAAAGAGTATCACCCTTCACAACAGTGTAACGCTCAGGATGATCAGACCGCAGTTCAGGTGCGGCGTGAGCCCAGGAGGTTAATAGCAGCGTAGTGGCTGCCAGAGCGTACAGCAGTTTCCTCATTGTCTAAGTCCTTGATCGCGTGCCTTGATTCTATGCATTCTGGTAAGGATGCAGCCAGTTTTCTGCAGCTTATTACGTTGTTATGCAACTTACTATAGAAGATGTCTCGCAAATTGTGATGTTATCTTTTGTTCCTCCAGTAAATTCTATGGGATTTACCGAAGATTTCAGCGATTACCTGGTCAGTTTGTACTCAATCGACAATATGGTGGATAATGTACCCATCAGAGGCAACGCGCTGCGTATCTTATAGTGTGAAGGGAACAATTTGCGCTCTACGCTGTCGCATTTCAGAGATCGCTTTCACACGGTTACAAAAGACAACGTTAAAAGTCAGCCAAAGCCGTTAGTCATTCAGAATGTCAGCCGAAATTCCTGACATTCGTCATACAGGCCAAAAGTACGAGCATTATGATACTAGATATTCTTGAATACCCGGACCCCCGTCTGCGCACCATTGCCAAGCCGGTGGACGAACTGACAGACGCCGACCGCAAGCTGATCGACGACATGTTCGAGACCATGTACGATGCGCCCGGTATTGGCTTGGCCGCGACACAGGTCAACGTTCACAAGCAGATCATCGTTATGGATTTGTCTGAGGACAAAAGCGAGCCAATGGTGTTTATCAACCCACAGGTTGAAGTACTGGATGGCGAACTCGAAGCCATGCAGGAAGGTTGCCTCTCGGTTCCAGGCTTTTATGAGGATGTAGAGCGGATAGAGCACTGCATGATTCGCGCACTGGACCGTAACGGGAAGCCATTTGAGCTCGAAGCTCGCGGCCTGTTGGCGGTTTGCATCCAGCATGAGATGGACCATCTCAACGGCAAGCTCTTCGTAGATTATCTGAGCAACCTCAAGCGCAACCGCATTCGCAAGAAGCTGGAAAAGCTTCAAAAGCAAAGTGCGTGAATAGTGCCTGATGGCCGCGTGAGGACAGTGTAAAAGCTTCGACAGTATCGGACCGGGCCATGCCCGGTCTTTTCGTATTCAACGAGACAGAGACCCAACACCGTGCGACTCGTTTTTGCTGGCACTCCGGATTTCGCAGCAACCGCTTTGAGAGCGCTGCTGGGCACCCACCACACCCTTGTAGGCGTATACTCCCAACCCGACCGACCCGCTGGCCGGGGCCGCAAGCTCCAGCCCAGCCCGGTGAAGCAGGTTGCACTGGACAACAACATTCCAGTGTTCCAGCCGGAAAGCCTGAAAACCCCGGAAGCCCAGCAGGAACTGGCCGATCTAAAGCCCGACGTAATGATCGTAGCGGCTTACGGGCTGATTCTGCCCCAGGCCGTGCTGGACATTCCTGCCCACGGCTGCCTCAACATCCACGCCTCTCTCTTGCCGCGATGGCGTGGTGCGGCGCCAATCCAGCGTGCCATTGCAGCTGGCGATGCAGAAACCGGCATTACCATCATGCAGATGGACAAAGGTCTCGATACTGGCGCCATGTTGCTGAAATCCGCAACGCCTATCGGAGCCAATGATACCGGCGGCAGCCTTCACGACCGCCTTGCCGAGCTAGGTGGCCAGGCGATCATCGAGGCTTTGGACCTGCTGGAAAAGGGCAGCCTCCAAGGCGAAGTGCAGGACAACGAACTGGCCTGTTACGCCCACAAACTGTCCAAGGAAGAAGGCCATATCGACTGGTCGTTGAGCGCTCTGGCGATTGAACGCCTGATTCGCGCCTTCAACCCCTGGCCGGGCACCTATACGGATTTTGAAGAACAACGGCTGCGAATACACGAAGCCACGGCCATTGAAGAGCAAAGCTCCAAACCGGCCGGCACAGTGATAAGCCGGGAACGGGAAGGCATTGATATTGCCTGTGGTACCGGCACCTTGCGCATCACCCGCCTACAGCTGCCAGGGTCTCGCGCCCAGAGCGTGAATGACCTGATAAACGGGGGCAAACAACTGCTTTTACCCGGACAGGAGCTGCGCTGACATGGGCGACTACGACCAACCCCTGCGCGCCGTTGCGGCGGATGTTCTTCTGGCGGTGGAATGCGGTGAATCTTTGTCCCAGTGCCTGCCACCGGCACTGCAACGGGTTGCTCTCAACGAACGCCCAGCGCTTCAAGCCCTGTGCTACGGCACCTGCCGCTGGTTTCACCGCCTCGACAGTGAGCTGAATAGCCGGCTTAAAAAGCCCATTAAAAGCCAGGACCGTATTGTTCACCACCTGATGCTGGTCGCTCTTTTCCAGCTCCGCTTCAGCCAGCAAGCTTCCTACGCGGTTCTGAACGAATCGGTGGAAGCCTGCCGCGCCCTCGACAAGCCCCATCTCACTGGCCTGGTGAACGGTATTTTGCGATCCGCCGAACGCGAAGGGGCCCCGGAACCACAAGATGACGCCAGCCGTTTTAGCCATCCCGGCTGGATGGTAGAAAAGCTGCGCCATAACTGGCCCGATAGCTGGCAGGCGATTCTCGAAGCCAACAACGCCCAGGCACCCATGACACTCAGGGTTAACGCCCTGCGCTTCAGCCGGAATGAATATCTGGCCTTGCTGAACGAAGCAGGCATTGAAGCCAGTGCCACACGCTTTGCACCCCACGGCATCCAGCTTGGCCGGCCGGTGCAAGTGGATCAATTGCCCTGGTTTGCCGATGGCGCCGTGAGCGTACAGGACGAAGCTGCGCAGCTTTGCACCACCCTGCTGGATCTCGCACCGGGGCAACGGGTTCTTGATGCCTGTGCAGCCCCCGGTGGCAAAACCTGCGCCATCCTGGAAAGCCAGGCGGAACTAGCCGAAGTGGTCGCCATTGATGAATCCGCCGCGCGCTTGCCCAGGGTTCAGGAAAATCTGGACCGGCTGGATCTGCACGCCAGCCTGCTGGAGGCGGATGCCGCAGATATTGAACAATGGTGGGATGGCCAGGCTTTTGACCGCATTCTCCTCGACGTACCCTGCAGTGCCAGCGGCGTTATCCGCCGCCATCCGGACATCAAACTGCTGCGCCGTGAAACCGACATAGTGCCCTTGGCGAGCATACAGCTTGGGCTTCTGGAAGCCATGTGGACAGTACTGAAGCCGGGAGGGCGATTGGTCTATGCCACCTGCTCCGTGTTCCCTCAGGAAAATCACCGTATAATCCAGAGGTTTATTAAACAGCAGAGCAGTGCCGTTCTTATTGAGCCGGAGGCTCAGTGGGGGACCGATATGGGCGCAGGGAGACAGCTTCTCCCCGATCCAATCAGCCATGACGGCTTCTTCTATGCCGTGCTGGAGAAACCTGAATCATGAAGATCCTGATCCTCGGTGCCGGGCAAGTGGGCGGCACACTGGCAGAAAACCTGGCCAGTGAAGCCAACGATATAACCGTTATCGACACAGACGCCGTGCGGCTTCGGGAGCTGCAGGATCGCCTTGATATTCGTACCGTACAGGGCATGGCCTCTTACCCTTCTGTTCTGAGCCAGGCCAACGCAGAAGATGCCGACATGCTGATTGCTGTGACCAACAGCGACGAGACCAACATGGTTGCCTGTCAAATAGCCTCCATTCTGTACAGTACGCCCAAACTGATCAGCCGCGTCCGCGCCAGCGCCTACCTGTCGAACAAAAAGCTGTTTGGAAGGGAGACCGGCTTCCCCATCGATGTGATGATCAGCCCGGAGCATCTTGTTACTCGGCACATTACGCGCCTGGTTGAGTACCCCGGCGCTCTGCAGGTACTGGAATTCTCCAAAGGGCTGGTTCGACTGGTCGCCATCCGCGCCACTGAAGGCGGGCCGTTAGTGGGCCGGGAACTGTCTTACCTGCGCACGCACATGCCGAAAATCGAGACCCGGGTTGCCGCCATTTTCCGCAAGGACCGGGCGATTATGCCCAAAGGCGACACAGTGCTTGAAGATGGCGATGAGGTGTTTTTTATCGCCGGCGCCGATCACATTCGCTCGGTAATGAGCGAGCTGCAACCGTTGGTAAAAAACTACAAACGGATCTTTATTTGCGGCGGTGGCAACATCGGCCAGCGCCTGGCCTATACCCTGGAAGATCGCTATCAGGTAAAGCTGCTTGAGCGAGATCATGATCGCTGTGTACTGCTTTCTGAAGGCCTACGCAAGACGGTGGTTCTTGAAGGTAATGCGGCAGACAAGGACATACTGCTGGAAGAGAACATCGAAAATACCGATGTGTTCATTGCGGTGACCAATGATGATGAGGCCAACATTATGGCTTCCTTGCTGGCCAAGCGTCTGGGCGCCCGCAAAGTGTTCACCCTGATCAACAACCCTGACTATGTGGATCTGATCCAGGGTGGGGAGATTGATGTAGCAATCTCACCTCAGCAAACCACCATTGGCAGCTTGCTTACCCATGTTCGCCGTGGCGATGTTGTAAACGTTCACTCGCTACGCAGAGGCGCTGCAGAAGCCATCGAAGCAATTGCCCACGGAGATCATAGATCCTCCAAGGTGGTTGGCAGACGCCTGGATGAAATCAATCTGCCTCAAGGTGCGACCATTGGTGCGATTGTGCGCCACAACGAAGTACTTATCGCCCACGACCACTTGCGAATACAACCGGACGACCATGTAATCCTGTTCCTGGTGGATAAATCCCGGGTACGGGAAGTTGAGAAGCTCTTTGCCGTAGGGCTGACCTTCTTCTAGTTCAAAATCAACAGCATGAAGACAACTTAGAAATACCGCTTTGGCGCGCGTATAATGCGCCTTTTTCCGAATGGTCCTCTTGTGAGCGGGCCACACACAGACCGAATCAGCAGGCAAACGTTGTGACAGAGCAGGCGAAAAACAAGGCAACGATCAGCACCACTCCAGACATCAAGACGTTTCAGGGCTTGATTCTGGCGCTGCAGAACTTCTGGGCGCAGCATGGCTGCGTAGTACTTCAGCCCCTGGATATGGAAGTGGGCGCAGGAACCTTTCACCCGGCTACCTTCTTGCGGGCCATTGGGCCAGAAACCTGGAATGCGGCGTATGTGCAGCCAAGTCGCCGCCCCACAGACGGCCGCTATGGCGAGAACCCCAACCGTCTGCAGCACTACTACCAGTTTCAGGTAGTGCTCAAGCCTTCTCCTGACAACATTCAGGAACTGTACCTTGATTCGCTGCGCGCTCTGGGGCTCGATCCGCTGGTTCACGACATCCGTTTTGTAGAGGACAACTGGGAATCGCCTACGCTGGGCGCCTGGGGTCTGGGCTGGGAAATCTGGCTGAATGGTATGGAAGTCACCCAGTTTACCTATTTCCAGCAGGTGGGTGGCCTGGAATGCTATCCGGTTACCGGCGAGCTCACTTACGGTCTTGAGCGCATTGCCATGTATCTGCAAGGCGTAGACAGTGTTTATGACCTGGTGTGGACAGAAGGCCCGGACGGTGTGGTCACCTACGGCGACGTGTTCCATCAGCAGGAAGTGGAAATGTCCACTTACAACTTCGAACACGCTGACGTCGAGTTCCTGTTCCAGAGCTTTGATGTGCACGAGCGCGAGAGTGCACGGCTGATTGAAGCCGGCTTGGCACTGCCTGCCTACGAACAGGTTTTGAAAGCATCGCATACGTTCAACTTGTTGGATGCCCGCCACGCTATTTCTGTAACCGAGCGCCAGCGATTCATCCTGCGGGTGCGTACCCTGGCCCGCGCCGTGGCCCAGGCGTAC
>Ga0209075_1002907_pt1 | contig 14728 bp, 12 predicted proteins | sample Stecom2011_FD_187523 | JGI IMG/M metagenome (GOLD analysis project Ga0209075, IMG submission 187523) | Agricultural soil microbial communities from Utah to study Nitrogen management - Steer compost 2011 (SPAdes) (version 2) | ecosystem: Environmental > Terrestrial > Soil > Agricultural land... | reverse complement strand
ATATAAGGATAGACTGAAAAAACCTCAAGGCTTTAGTCTTGAATAAAGGTAATCTTTATCAAAAAGAACTCCTATTATATATATAGCCCTTATAAAAAGAAGTTCCAAACTAAACCAAAACGGATTGGGAAGTCGCAGAAGATACAACTTCACTTTTTAATCATATAATATGTATAGAATTATTGAGCTATCATTGTATGTAAATTTTTATACTATTATCTTTGCTATCTTATTCTTAACATACATATATATAATGATACATATTACATTACCGGATGGTAGCATAAAGTCGTTCGAAAAAAACACGACTGCCATGGAAGTTGCTAAAAGCATTAGCGAAGGTTTTGCTAGAAATGTTATTTCAGCTAAATTTAACGAAACTGTTATTGAAACCTCTACTCCACTTACCACCGATGGATCATTAGTTCTATATACTTGGAACGACGACGATGGTAAAAAAGCATTTTGGCATTCGTCTGCACACATATTGGCACAAGCTATTGAAGAGTTGTATCCAAACGCCAAACTTTGGGTCGGTCCAGCAATTGAAAATGGGTTTTATTACGATATAGATCTAGGAGAAGATACTATTTCGGATAAAGATTTTAAACGCATTGAAGATAAAATGCTAGAAATAGCTCGTGGTAAACACGATTTTAAAATGCGTGAAGTTTCAAAATTGGAAGCACTATCCTATTATAAAGGAAAGAACAATTATAAACTTGATTTAATAGGAAATCTAGAAGACGGAACTATTACCTTTTGCGACCATTCGACATTTACCGACTTATGTCGTGGAGGGCATATCCCAAATACAGGAATAGTTAAAGCTGTAAAAATATTAAGTGTTGCTGGTGCATATTGGAAAGGAGATGAAAATAATAAACAGTTAACTCGTATCTACGGAATCTCATTTCCTAAACAAAAAGAGCTTACTGAATATTTAGAATTACTTGAAGAAGCTAAAAAAAGAGACCATAGAAAATTAGGAAAAGAATTAGAATTGTTTACCTTCTCACAAAAGGTTGGTCAAGGTTTACCACTTTGGTTACCTAAAGGGGCAGCTTTACGTGAACGCTTGGAAACCTTTTTAAAGAAGGCTCAGAAGAAGGCCGGTTACGAAATGGTGGTAACTCCACATATTGGTCAAAAGGAACTATATGTTACTTCTGGTCATTATGCAAAATATGGAGAAGACAGTTTTCAACCCATAAAAACTCCAAAGGAGGGTGAAGAGTTTTTATTAAAACCGATGAACTGTCCTCATCATTGTGAAATATACAACACTAGTCAGTGGTCTTATAAAGATTTACCTAAACGTTTTGCAGAATTTGGAACAGTTTATAGATACGAACAAAGTGGAGAGCTTCACGGTTTAACAAGAGTTAGAGGGTTTACACAAGACGATGCTCACATTTTCTGTACTCCAGATCAACTAGACAAAGAGTTTAAAGATGTAATCGACTTAGTGCTATATGTTTTTGGTTCTTTAGGTTTTGAAAACTTTACAGCCCAAGTATCCCTAAGAGATCCAGAAACTCCTGAAAAATACATAGGAAGTCTTGAAAATTGGGAAAAAGCAGAGCAAGCTATTATTAATGCCGCAAAGGACAAAAATTTAGATTACGTTATAGAAACTGGCGAAGCTGCTTTTTATGGTCCGAAATTGGACTTTATGGTTAAAGATGCATTGGGTAGACAATGGCAATTAGGAACTATTCAAGTTGACTACAATTTACCAGAACGTTTTGATTTAACCTATAAAGGAAGTGACAACGAGTTACACAGACCTGTCATGATCCATAGAGCTCCTTTTGGAAGTATGGAGCGTTTTATTGCAATTTTACTAGAGCATACTGCAGGAAATTTCCCACTATGGTTGATGCCTGAACAGGTTATTGTACTCTCAATTAGTGAAAAATATGAAAAATACGCGAAAAAAGTTTTTAATGTCTTAGAAAATAACGAAATTCGCGCCCTGATCGACAATAGAAATGAAACTATGGGTAAAAAGATTCGGGAAGCCGAAATGAAAAAAATCCCATATATGATTATTGTTGGTGAAAATGAGGAACAAGAAGATAAGATATCAGTTCGTCAACATGGTGGAGAAGATCTTGGCATGATTACTGTACAAGAATTAACCAACATAATTAATGTTGAAATACAAAAAACATTAAAAACATTTTAAAAGTAATAAGTTTAATTAAAAACATAAAGCCATAGCAATACGTAGAAGAAAACAAGTTTCGAGACGAGTAAGTCAAGAAGATCAGCACAGAATTAATTCTAAAATTAGGTCTGAAAATGTGCGCTTAGTAGGTGACAATATAGAAGTTGGAGTTTACCCAACTAAGGAAGCACTTGCCATAGCAGATGAACAAGGTTTAGATTTAGTAGAAATTTCGCCTAAAGCAGATCCCCCTGTTTGTAAAGTTATGGATTATAAGAAGTTTCTTTATGAACAAAAGAAACGTGAGAAAGTACTAAAATCTAAAGCTAGTAAAGTTGTAGTTAAAGAAATTCGTTTTGGTCCTCAAACCGATGAACATGACTACGAGTTTAAAAAGAAACATGCAGAGAAGTTTTTAAAAGAAGGTGCAAAGCTTAAAGCTTTCGTATTCTTTAAAGGACGTTCTATTGTTTTTAAAGAACAAGGACAAATACTCCTTCTTAGATTAGCTCAAGATTTAGAAGACTTAGGTAAAGTAGAACAAATGCCTAAACTGGAAGGTAAACGTATGACTATGTTTATAGCTCCAAAAAAATCAAAATAATTCCTGATTTTCAGGTTGAAAATAATAAGTGAAATAATAAACTAGGAGAACAAGATGCCTAAAATGAAAACCAAATCTAGTGCTAAAAAACGTTTTAAATTAACGGGTACTGGTAAAATTAAAAGAAAACACGCCTTTAAGAGTCATATCTTAACAAAGAAATCTAAAAAGCGTAAGCTTGCCTTAACTAAAACAACTTTAGTACACAAGGCAGACGAGAATAATGTTAAAATCATGTTACGATTAAAGTAACATTGTTTTAACCGGTTAAACAAATTATAAACCCTGGAGTTGGGCCTCAAAAATTTTAAACTAACTAATGTTGGTTTTAAAATTTTGAATCAAAGTGTCAAAAAAAACAAATAGACCGCCCACTACAAAAAACAATTAAAATTATGCCAAGATCAGTAAATTCTGTAGCAAAAAGAGCCAGAAGAAAAAAGGTTCTAAAACAAGCAAAAGGTTACTTCGGACGTCGTAAAAACGTTTGGACAGTAGCAAAAAATGCGGTTGATAAAGCGATGCAATACTCGTACAGAGACCGTAGAAACAAAAAGAGAACATTCCGTGCTTTATGGATTACACGTATTAACGCTGGAGCCAGAGAACATGGATTATCTTATTCTCAGTTTATGGGGAAATTAAAAGCTAATGAAATTGAATTAAACCGTAAGGTTTTAGCAGATTTAGCTATGAATCACCCGGAAGCTTTTAAAGCAGTAATAGACAAAGTAAAATAAGGCGTTTCGCCTATTTGTATAACATATTTCACTTATAAAAAACCGACTCAAATTGAGTCGGTTTTTTTATTTAGAACCCTATGGTGCTATTTTATTAATTGCAAATTTAAACTCTTCTCATCAAATTAAGCAACCACCGTCCTTATTATAACGTCAAACTGATTATAAGAAACAAAACCTCTTATAACCCATTAGTCTCCGCTTGTTTTAGCTGCGTTACAATTTCACTCTCTTCAATTTAAGCAGCTCTATCTTAATCAAAACAAGAAAAAGCCTCTTCTGTTGTCATAAAACTATTAGTAATAATAATTTGAATCTTGTGTCGTATTTATCTTTTCTTGACAAACGTATTGGTTTCTTTTAAAAATAATCAATACAGATTTATTACACTTTAATACAAAAAAAAGGTCGCATTTCTGCGACCTTTTTATTACATATAAAATGTATTATTTTAGTTCTTAAGAACTCTTTTAGAAACTTCTCCTAATTCAGTTTTTAATTTTAAAATGTAAACGCCAGAATTAAGATGTGAAATATTTATTGAATTTGAGTTTTGATTACAAGAAGTATCCAATAAAACTCTTCCATTTAGGTCATAAACAGTTACAAGAACTTCAGTATCTAAGTTACTTGATAAATTAAGAATACCGTTTGTTGGGTTTGGATATACACGTAAAGCGCCTAACAAATCAAGTTCTTCTACTCCTAATGTTTCCACTACTTCAACTACAATTTCTACAAGCTCGCTCTCGCATCCATTATCATTAGTACTTGAAACCCAAAATGAAGTCACTCCTATTGTAGATGTATTTGGTGTTGGTGCTGTTTCAGAACCTACTCCATTTACATCAGTATACCACAGTAAACCTGTAGAACTTGAAGTAGCTGTTAAAGGTGAAGCAGTACTATTTTGCTCTAAAGTTATTTCTGTAGTTACTGTTGGTACATTTGGCGTAACCACTGGAGAACCATATAACCAGTTACTTGTTGATCCTGTTAAAGCAAAATTAGTTAATGTACCATCATAATTGTTTGATGTATTATCTATTAAACTTGTAAGACCTATATTATTTCCTGCAGGAAATCCTTGGTTAAATTTATAATAAGCTAACAAACCTGAAGCAACTGGATCTTGAGATGCAGTTATTTGAGTTTCACAAGAATTTTCTACTATTTGCTCAGGAGTTCTCGCGATATCCCAAACTTTAAGTTCTTCAATAGATCCACTAAAGTGAGAATTAGCATCCTTAGTAGCTCCTATTTGATATGGGTCAAAAGAATCATAGATAAAATAGCCTATTGACATTTCATGAGAAGCAATTTCTACACCATCTACATAAAGTTTTAAAGCAGCGTCATTATAGACAGCAGCTACATGATGCCAAGTATCTACGGATATTACACCTGCGTCTGATATTAATGTGTTATTCCCGCCTCCTAAGAACATTTGTAACGTATCATCAACAAGACCGAAGGTAAATTGTCTCACACCAGGACCACTATGATTACTTAAAATAGTTTGATTTCCGGTAGTTTTGGTTGTTTTAATCCAAGCTTCTACAGTAAGATAGTTACTATAAGACAAATCTCTTTCAAGACCATCAGCAATTAAAACATAGTCATCAATACCATCAAAATTTAGATGGGTTGCAGACGGTTGCGCGTAGGATGAAACTGACATTAATGATGCGGTAAATAAAGTAAGTAATTTTGTTTTCATAATAAATAAGGGTTTAGATTTCAAATTATTAAGTGCTAATTTTATAGCAAAAATAATTTATTTTTTAGGGGTGCAAAGGTCTGAAAAAAACCCAAAAACACAAATAGAACAAAAAAGTTTTTTTACTAAAGTATTTCCTTCTATTTCGGAGTTATTTTAATATAGACTCTGCTTTATTCAGGAGCGTTTAATCCTTCAACAAGTAGACACCCTTTGTATAAAATCCTATAGGTTTTACTTGATATAAAAACACTAATACTTGTTATTATTTAATTAATATTGTTTTTAAAGTAGGCAGATATAATTTATTCGAAACATTAAAAGTTAAGTACAACTTATGGTTTTCTTAAAAACGGTTATAATAAATTAAAATTTACTAGTAATCTATTATACTATCATTTTTAGAAAATGAAAAAACAAAGAATAAAATAAAGAGTAATAAATATTTTATTTTAAGTTTTTTGCTTCTTTTTTCGAGCTGCAGGAAATAACACGTTATTTAAAATAAGCCTATATCCTGGTGAGGTTGGATATAATTCTAGTTCAGTTTTTGGATCGCCTACCTTATGTGTATAGTCTTCCGGATCGTGACCTCCATAGAACGTAAAGAAGCCTTTACCCTTAATTCCATGTATGTATTTAGCTTCTCCATTCGTTTTATTTTCACCTAAAACTAACACATTCGATTTAATTTCCTCTCGAGTAAAAGCGGTTGTTTGTCCCATAAATCCTTTTACTAAGGCTGTATGATTTTGACACAACATGGTTGGAATTGGATCCCATTTAGCTGAAAAATCCATTAAAGTAAAATAGTCTGTCATTTTTGGAATTCTCCTTTTGGAAGTCATATCTATAGAGGAAAACTCATAAATAAGTGGATTTCTTTCTATAGTAAAATCTTTAAAAGCAAATGTTTTGTTAAAGTCGATTTTAGATTGATAATTGGCATCGCTTGGGTCTCCATCAAACATAGATTCACAAATATCTACTCCTTCCGCAGCCAATGCAATATCAAAACTATCTGTAGCACTACACATAGCAAACATAAAGCCTCCGCCAATCACATAGTCACGAATTTTTAAAGCTACAGCTAATTTTGCTTCGGAAACTTTTGAATATCCCAATTTAGCAGCTAATGCTTCTGCCGATTTCTTTTCTTCAATATACCAAGCAGCAGTTCTGTAATTAGCATAAAACTTCCCAAATTGTCCCGTAAAATCTTCATGATGTAAATGCAACCAATCGTAAAGAACTAAGGCATCGTTCAAAACTTCTTCATCGTAAATAATTTCGTATGGAATTTCGGCGTAGGTTAAAACCATAGTTACAGCATCGTCCCATGGTAATTTTCCTTTAGGTGAATAAACCGCAATTTTAGGAGCTTTTTCTAAAACTACAGCCTCCATATTTTTACTAGGACTGCTAATTTCCTCTAAAATGGCTTCTGTTTTGGCATTGGACAAGATTTCAAATGAAACACCTCTAATCTGGCATTCTCGTCTTATTTCTTCAGAATCCGGTAATAAAAAAGAGCCACCCTTATAATTTAAAAGCCATTTAACTTTTAGCTGTTTCTCAAGAGTCCAATAAGTCATTCCGTAGGCTTTCAGATGGTTTTTCTGATCTACGGCATTCATAGGAATAAGGATGTATGAGGCAAAACTATTTACCCAAAATAATAAACTAATTATTAATGCTAACTTTTTCACAGTTGAAATATAGTCAAAATAATCACGTTTAAATTGGATTTAAACAATTTTTAACCTCCTTGTTTTACTACTTATTTTCCGATAGAATGTTAGAAATAACTTTGGTTTCAGGAAATTGATCGAGGATGATTTTAACAAATACTGTTATTGGAATAGCCATAATTAATCCTGGGACTCCCCAAATAAAACCCCAAAGCATAAGCATTACCAAAACAGTTATGACGTTTAATGAGAAAGATTTTCCCATAAAAATAGGTTCTAAAATAGAGCCAAACAAAACTTGAACACCAGTTATAGAAAGGATAAAAAAGAATAAGATACTTGTTGGATCTAATTCTATAAATGCGAAAATTGCTAATAAAACCACCGTAATTATAGATCCTACCATTTGTACGAAATTTATAATAAAAGCGAATAAGCCCCAAAAAATAGGAAAACTGACATCAAAAAACAGACAAGCTAAACCTGTTCCAATTCCTGTTGCCAAACTAATAAAGAACTTAACTTTTATAAATTTTATTAGATCTTTTTCTATTTTGAAGAATGTTTTAACTGAAGTATGACGCTGTTTAAGTATAGTACTGTTTAATACTTTTTCAATATTGATAGATTCGGCCAACCATAAAACAACAAAAAATATTGTCATTAGAATCATAGTCAATGTCTTTCTAACAAAGTCTAAAGTTCCACCAATATTATCCTTTTGAATAAATTGTTGCCAAGTATTTTGGTTATTATCCAGCTCGAGTCCAAAAGTTTCTTGGCCAAATAAATATAAATTATTTATTTTCTCCTCGGCTTTTAAAAAAAACTCAGTATCTGAGTTTAAAATTTCCTTAGAAGATATTTGGATTAATTCTACACCTATTTTTACTCCTGCAGCAATCAATAATATAACCACCAATATACTAATAGGCTTTGGAATTTTCTTTTTACCTAACCATCGCATAATTGGTAAGAATAGCAACGCTATAAACATAGAAAACACCAAAGGAATAAATATAAACGAAAGTATTTTTAGTAAATAAAAAACTAACGGAATAACTATAACTAGCAATAATATGTTTGTGGTTCTTAACTTGTCCATAAGACTGAATAATTAAAACTAGGGCATTATATTAGAATGGTACGTCGTTATCATCTTCTGGGTCTCCAAAAGCATCACTGGCTGAAGGGAAATGTGTCGTTTTAAACGCATCGTCACTTGCCACCTCATTCATTTTTGAATGAAATTCCTGTCCAAATGGGGTATCGAAATCATCAAGATTATCAAATTTACCTAAATGTCCGATGAACTTCAATCGTATATTTTCTAATCCACCATTTCTGTGTTTAGCGATAATAAATTCGGCTTGACCTTCGGTTGGTGTTCTTTCGTCATCATCCCATTCATCAATTTTATAATATTCTGGTCTATAAATAAAGGATACAATATCTGCATCTTGCTCAATTGCTCCTGATTCACGAAGATCCGATAATAAAGGCCTTTTACTTCCTCCACGAGTTTCAACCGCACGGGATAATTGCGATAGAGCGATAACAGGTACACTTAATTCTTTAGCCAAAGCTTTAAGGTTACGAGAAATGGTTGAGATTTCCTGCTCCCTGTTTCCTCCCTTTTGACTACCTCCGGCAGTCATTAATTGTAAATAATCTATAATAATTAATTTAATACCATGCTGTGACGCTAATCGTCTAGCTTTTGCTCTTAAATCGAAAATAGAAAGAGAGGGAGTATCATCAATAAATAAAGGTGCTTTTTCAAGGCTTTTTACCTTCACATTTAATTGTTCCCATTCATGCTTTTCTAACTTACCCGTTCTCAGTTTTTCTGACGACAAACCTGTTTCACTAGAAATTAAACGCATAATTAATTGCACAGACGCCATCTCTAAAGAGAAAAAGGCGACTGGGATGTTTTGGGTAACAGCAATATTTCTTGCCATAGACAGTGTTAACGCCGTTTTACCCATACCTGGACGAGCAGCAACAATAATTAAATCACTCTCTTGCCATCCTGATGTTAACTTGTCTAATTTTGTAAAACCAGAAGGAATACCACTTAAACCTTCTTTATTAGAAATTTCTTCAATTTTCTTTTTTGCTTGGATAACTAGTTCCTGGGCTGTTTCACTCGATTTTTTAATATTTCCTTGGGTAACTTCGTATAATTTCGATTCTGCACGATCTAATAAATCAAAAACATCTTGAGTTTCATCGTATGCATCTTCAATAATTTCACTAGAGATTTTAATCAAACTTCGTTGAATAAATTTCTGTAATATAATACGTGCATGGAACTCGATATGGGCCGAAGAAGATACTTTTTGGGTTAATGAAATCAGGTAAAAATCACCTCCAACAAGGTCCAGCTTTGAGTTTTTCTTTAATTGACTAGAAACGGTTAATAAGTCAACAGGTTCGCTATTTTCGAATAATTGAAAAATGGCTTCAAAAATGTGCTGATGGGCTTCTTTATAGAATGCGTCGGCACTCAAAATATCAATTACCTCATCAACACCCTTTTTGTCAATCATCATCGCTCCAAGAACAACCTCCTCTAAATCAGTGGCTTGAGGCGGTATCTTTCCTCTTTCAAGACTAATAATAGTACTTTTATCTACTTGATATCCTTTTATTTGATTTGGTTGTTTCATATGTACGAAAGTAGCTAAATTGAAAAGATAAATGATGAAAAATCCTGTTAAGGTTGTTCACCATAAGTTAACAATTTAACTGTTAATAACTTAATTATATTGTTGATAAGCATAAAAAAAATCTGAAATAAGACATTTCAGATTTCAATTTATAGGATTGAGAAGTCTTAACCTTTAAAAACTCCTATTTCCAAATATTTTTCCATGCGTTTATTTACTAAATCTTTTGGTGATAAGTTTTTAAGCTCCTCATAAGTTTTAACAATAGCATTTTTTACAGCCAAATATGTATTCTCTCTATCGCTATGTGCTCCACCAAGTGGTTCTTTAATAATTTCGTCTACAATGCCTTGTTTCTTCATGTCTATTGCAGTCAATTTTAAAGCATCGGCAGCTTGTTCTTTATATTCCCAGCTTCTCCATAAGATAGATGAGCAAGATTCTGGTGAAATTACTGAGTACCATGTGTTCTCTAACATCATTACTTTATCTCCTACTCCAATTCCTAATGCTCCTCCAGAAGCACCTTCTCCAATAACTATGGTAATGATAGGCACTTTTAATCGAGTCATTTCAAGAATATTCCTTGCAATAGCTTCTCCTTGGCCACGTTCCTCAGCTTCTAAACCTGGGTAAGCTCCTGGTGTATCTAAAAAAGTTACCACTGGGATACCAAATTTTTCTGCAGATTTCATTAAACGTAAGGCTTTTCTATATCCTTCTGGATTAGCCATTCCAAAATTTCTATACTGTCTAGTTTTGGTGTTATATCCTTTTTGTTGACCAATAAACATATAGCTTTGGTCTCCAATTTTTCCTAAACCACCAATCATAGCTTTATCGTCTTTAAAGCCTCTATCTCCATGTAACTCCAGGAAACTGTCACCACATAAGGCGTGAATATAATCTAAGGTATATGGGCGACTTGGGTGGCGAGACATTTGCACACGCTGCCAAGGGGTTAGGTTTTTATATATTTCTTTCTTTGTGGCAATTAGTTTTTTTTCAATTTGCTTACAAGTTTCGGAAACATCTACTTCACTTTCTTCACCTATAAGTTCGCATTTTTGCAATTGTTCTTCAAGTTCTTTTATAGGGAGTTCAAAATCTAAATATTCCATTGAAAATTATAGTTTGTTTAATTAGCATACAAAATTACACAATTTATTTTGTTTTAATTTTAGAATCAAATCCAAATATTGGTGTAAATTTAGTCAAAAGGATTTAAATAGTTCTATCTGACTAATTTTAAAAATATTACTTCAAATTATCCCGAAGAAGTTTTTTTGCTTTTCTCTTTTTCTGATTTTTTAAAACTCCATTAAATAAAACTACACTTATAATAATTATAGCCCCTACATAGAAGGATGAGCTCATTATTTCATTTTCAGGAAAAAATATTAGCGCTAAAATTATACCATACACAGGTTCCAAATTATAAGTTAAAACCACTGTATAAGGGCTAATATATCTCATAACATAAACCGAAGCTATAAAAGCATAAGCTGTACACACCGAGGCTAAAATAAATAGATAGCCAAAATCTGAAGTGCTTAACACAAAAAATTCTTTGGTAAAACCATTTCCAAAAAACAGCATAAACAAACTTATAAAGAGTACACCACTTATAAACTCGTAAACGGAAATAACCGTTGCTGAGTGCTGTTCTAAAAACTTACCATTTAACACGGCGAAGGTAGACGACAAAAAGGCTGAAACGATTCCTAAAATAATCCCATTTAAATATTTAAACTCGCTATTCGTGATAACAATAACTCCGACGATTATAAGGAGACCAAATATAATTTCGTACCATATTATTTTTCGTTTATAAATAAATGGTTCTATTAAAGAAGCAAAAAAAGCTCCTGTAGAAAACATAGCAAGAGTAATAGAAATATTTGAAACTTTTATCGATTCAAAAAAGGTAATCCAATGTAAAGCAATAACAACGCCTGCCAGAGCTAATCTACCTACTGATTTTATTGGAATTCTGAGTTTGATTTTAGCTACTACAACAAAGCCTAGCATTAAAATGGTTGCCATAAGCATTCTGTACCAAACTAATGGAACGGCATCAATACTTATTAGTTCTCCTAATACAGCCGTAAATCCTGCAATAAACACCAACAGATGTAAGAGCAGGTAATTCTTTAACTTATCGTTTTGCATTGTAAAGTAAATAGGCTGCTAAAACACCAAAAACAGCATTTGGGAACCAAACAGCCACTAAGGGAGAAAAGTCCGATTGAGAGGCTAAAACACCAAATATTTTATCGAAAAACACAAAAACCATAGCAATACAAATCCCAAATGCTAGGTTCACTCCCATTCCACCTCTACGTTTTATGGAAGAAACAGCAACAGCTATTATCGTTAGAATAAACACAGAAACCGGCAAACTCCATTTACGGTATTTCACCAATTTGTACCTATTTATATATGAAGATCCTCTTTTTTCTTCTTTCTCAATAAATTTATTTAATTGGCCATAAGGCAAGGTTTCTGCAATGTAAACAACCGGCGTCAAATCCTCTAAATCGAAAGGAAAAATAGTGTCCTTCCTTCTTGCTATTTCAATAAGATCGTCTCTTTCTCCTATATAACGTTTTGTGTAGTTTACTAGTCTATAGGTAGAGTCTTTCTCAATGTACTTAATGGTATTGGCACTTATTTTATATGACATTTTATCGTCTTCAATATGCTCCAATGTAAAATCCCTTCCAAGTTTCTGCTTTACATCAAAACTACTTACGTAAATATAGTCGTGGTCATTAATTTGTCGATACACGTTCTGATTATCTAGTGCATCGTTCTTGTTTTTAAGGTATTTATAATTAAAATCGTTAAACCCATTACTAGCGTTTGGGGCTAAATACATTCCTAAAACCAAAGCTAAAATGGCAACTATGGTGGCGCCAATCATATAAGGTCTTAAAAATCGAGAAAATGAAACCCCCGAACTTAAAAAGGCAATAACTTCAGTATTATTAGCTAATTTGGAGGTAAACCAAATAACCGAAAGGAATAAAAATAGTGGGAATAATAAATGTGCGAAATAAATGGTAAAATCTAAGAAGTAAATCAGTACTTCTCCAAAAGGCACTTCATTTTCAAGTATTTTACCAATTTTCTCTGCTAAGTGAACAGTTATTCCAATAGGAATAAACAACAATAACATAATGAAAAATGTAAACAAATAACGCTTTAATATGTACCAATCAAGTATTTTCATCCTCTCCTAACCTCTCAAAAAGAAAGGTATTATTAGGTGTTTTTAAGTTATTATAATTTTAGAAAAACTTTCTCTCTATTTCACAAAATACATTAAAGTCTCTTATCCATTTGTTTCACCATCATATCTTTCCATGTTCTAAAATCTCCTGCTAATATATGTTTTCTAGCTTCACGAACCAACCACATATAGAACCCTAAGTTGTGTATAGTAGCAATTTGAGCTCCTAGTCTTTCATTTACAGTAAACAAATGTCGTAAATAAGCTTTAGTATAATCGGTATCAACAAATGTCATTGCAGATTCATCAATTGGTGAAAAATCTTCAGCCCACTTTAAGTTTTTAATATTTATGGTTCCATGAGCCGTAAAGAGCATACCATTTCTAGCGTTTCTAGTTGGCATTACGCAATCGAACATATCAACACCTAAGGCAATATTCTCTAGTATATTAATTGGTGTTCCTACGCCCATTAAATAACGAGGTTTATCTTCAGGTAAGATATTTGTCACCACTTCTGTCATAGCATACATTTCTTCAGCTGGCTCTCCAACAGATAAACCACCAATAGCATTTCCTGCTGCCCCTGCATTTGCAATATACTCAGCAGATTGCATCCTAAGGTCTTTATATGTACTTCCTTGAACTATGGGGAAGAATGTTTGATTATAACCATATTTCAAAGGTGTTTTCTCTAAGTGATTGATACATCTATCCAACCATCTATGTGTCATATGCATAGAGCGTTTAGCGTAATGGTAATCGCAAGGGTAAGGTGTACACTCATCGAAAGCCATAATTATATCCGCTCCAATAGTTCTTTGAATTTCCATAACATTTTCAGGAGTAAAGGTGTGATAACTTCCATCGATGTGTGATTTAAACTTCACTCCTTCTTCCTTAATTTTACGGTTAGATGAAAGTGAATACACTTGATAACCACCTGAATCGGTTAAAATATTTCTATCCCAATTCATGAATTTATGTAAACCTCCTGCCTTTTCAAGAATATCTGTTTGAGGTCTTAAATATAAATGATAGGTATTTCCTAAAATAATATCTGGGTTAATATCGTTTTTTAATTCACGTTGATGTACTCCTTTTACTGAAGCTACGGTTCCAACGGGCATAAAAATTGGTGTTTCTATTTTACCGTGATCGGTTGTTACTACTCCAGCTCTCGCACTAGACTGTGCGTCTTTTCCTTTTAATTCAAATGTCATATTCTTATTTCATCAAGTGGCAAATATAAATAACATAAGTGTATAGATTCTTAAACATTTAATAAAATTGATTCATATTAAAAATAAAATCCTTTCTTAACTTCACTACGACTACCTTATAACAATCAAATATGAGTAGATCCTTACAAACAACTTTAAAATAAAACTTAATTGTTAGCAAATGCACACAATTCGTTAATAAGTGCGCTACATCTCTTTTTGATTCCGTATATTAAAACTTTATTTTTGCAGGTATATAATTAACTATTTAAACATGTCAAACACACAAGAATTAAAAGATTTAACAACACAAGTACGTAGAGATATTTTACGTATGGTACACAAAGTAAACTCTGGTCATCCTGGAGGTTCCTTAGGTTGTGCTGAGTTTTTTGTAGCACTTTACCAAGAGATTATGGATAGAAACGAAGGTTTTGATATGGATGGAATGGGAGAAGATTTATTTTTCTTGTCCAACGGTCATATTTCTCCAGTTTTTTATAGTGTTTTAGCTAGATCTGGATATTTTCCTGTTGAAGAGCTAAACACCTTCCGTTTAATCAACTCGCGCTTACAAGGGCATCCAACAACACATGAAGACTTACCTGGAGTTAGAATTGCATCTGGTTCTTTAGGTCAAGGCATGTCCGTGGCTTTAGGAGCTGCA
>Ga0209075_1002906_pt1 | contig 14729 bp, 10 predicted proteins | sample Stecom2011_FD_187523 | JGI IMG/M metagenome (GOLD analysis project Ga0209075, IMG submission 187523) | Agricultural soil microbial communities from Utah to study Nitrogen management - Steer compost 2011 (SPAdes) (version 2) | ecosystem: Environmental > Terrestrial > Soil > Agricultural land... | reverse complement strand
CTGGGCCTGTTTCTCTGGGAGCTGGATCACGGCGCCAGCCTGGAGACTGCCCGCACCATGGCGGTCAATGCGGTAGTAGCGGCGGAGATGTTCTACCTGATCAACAGTCGCTATATCCTCGCCCCGGTACTCAACCGCGAGGGGTTGCTGGGCAACCGTTACGTACTGCTGGCCCTTGCCGCCTGCGCTTCCCTGCAGCTGATCTATACCTACGTGCCGGTCATGCAGGAGCTCTTTGGCTCGGTAGGCCTGACAGCGGGGCAGTGGCTCAAGGTGCTGGGGGCAGGTCTGCTGGTATTTGTGGGTGCGGAACTGGAGAAACGCCTGATCCGTAATACCCGCTTCGCGCCGGCAGGAGGTGGTCATGCCAGAGGCCGCCATCTTCCATAAGCGCCGCCGGCCCGTCTTGCTCGGGGCGGGCCTGGTTGCCCTCATCGTTGCGTTTGCCATTGCCTTTTTGGTGCAGCCTCAGCCGCTGGAGGAGCGCTTCGTGCGTTTGCATGCGCAGGATGTATTCGGTAAAGGCACCGCGGTCACCCGGGAGCCCCTGGGGGTTCAGGCAACCTTGCTTGATTACCAGTCAGACCCGCTGCTGTTGCTGAAAGCGCAGGCCGCCCTGCACGTATTCCCGGAGCACGCACGGTTGCTGCTGCACTTGTTTGGAGAGGAGCCAGAGTTCCGGCGTGCCTTGCGAGCCCACGGCGAGTATCTGATACCACCGGCCATGCATTTTTATCAGAACCCGGTTGGCTCGATCGAGATGCTCAATCGGGTGTCCGGAACCCGGGCGCCACTCACGGCGGAAGAGCGGGCGTGGTATGCCATCAACTTTGCCAATCAGGAAGGGCAGAACTTTACCGGCCAGTTTGTGGTTGCGCCATCGGGAGAGATTGAGTGGATCTGGACAGAACGGATCACAGAGGGTATCGCTCAGTTCTTTACCGGAGGTATCCGAACCCTTGAATCCCGGTATCGGACGGATCAGAGCATCCGGATGCAGGACATTGGCTGGGCTGCTGTTGATGTGGTTATGGTGGGGAGTGCGGTCAGGTTGCTGAAGGCCGGGCGGGCCTCGGCCCAGGCATCCCGGGCTGCCACCGTTTCAGGCCGCTCAGCTGCCTATGGTACCCGCCTGGCCCGGGCTGGCCGTATGGCGTCGGTGGTGGTGGGTAATGCGAAGTGGCCGGCAATGGTGGCGCTGGGGTATATGGTGGTACGCCACCCGGTGTTGCTAAACGATCTGTTTGCGGGCGTGGCGGGGGTATTGGGTGTGCCGCCGTGGATGGTCCAGTTGCCCGCTTGGTTCCTGATCCTCTTGCCATTACTTCTCGTGGCGAGATGGCTGGTACGCACCTGCCTGTGGCTGCTGCCAGGCCGCGGCCGCCGCTTGCACTGAATTAGAGCGAGCGGACGAGCCTGGTATTCCTGCTTTCAAGAAATTGCGTGGCTTCCTCAAGCTGGTGTGCACTGGTAGCGTGAACGGTAACGACGAACTTACCCTTGCGCAGCGCCGACTGGGCCTTCATCAGGTACGGCATGTGGTCCGGACGTGCTGTAAAAGCACCGGCAAGAAGCAAACCAAAAATGCCCCCGAAAGCGGAGAACACGACGGCGGAGGTGATTGCGTTCTGGGTCACAAACGGCAGGCCAAACGCTGTAAGGATCAGGAAAAACACAAAGCCGGCAACGACGCCCAAAACGCCCAGCGTAATGTGTGAGCGCACCATGGTCCGCCAGATACCCTGATCTTCCGGCTCCAACTCTACCCCGGGATGGCGATCGGTGGGTCGTACCAGCAGGATCTGATCATCTGCCAGCGTTGTATTCTTTGCCAGAGCTCTGACTATCTCACTCGCGGCGGACTCGGAATCGAAGATGGCCGCCACTTTATGGTCGATATGCTCACCGGAAATACTCACTGAGGGTTTCATCAGGTTTCCTCCTGGGTGGCTGGGGGGGACGTGACCCGCACCAGAACATGACTGTCCTGAAGATTACGGTAGTACAGCCAGGGCTGTATTTCGAATGACTATCTCGCAATGGAACAGACAGAATTCCCGGCTGGCACGGGCGAATGGCGGGTTCTATGCTGACGTTAGAGCGTTCGGAAATGGTGGGGCCAGAGTAAGACTCCGTGCTTTCGCGGAAAAGGAGGTTGAAAGAATAATAGGCAGCTATTAGGTAGTTAGCATAGTAATTTCCACGATCACGATAACATTTCAGCTCTGCCATGATTGTGACATTTCCATTACACAACGGGAGCGTGAAACGACATGCATCATAAAAACACTGGTTCTCATGCCCATTACTCCATGTCCGAGACGTTGTTTTCGTCGCTGGAGTCTCAGGCTGACTGGGCCAGAGTCCTCACTGGGGTGGGAGAGTTTTTACTCCTCGGCGCTTTGGTGCTTATGGTGCCGGCCGTGGTTTATTTTGATGTGGCGGTCCTCGGCAACTCGGTAGGAGAGATCTCGGCCACCGAGATTGCCCAGGAGTTGCTGGTCTTGATGACGGCGGCCATCTTCGGCTACAAGGCCTTCCGCGAGCCCCGTTCCCGTGGGTTTCTGGTGCTGGTGGCAGGCTTTTTCAGCGTTATTCTTATTCGTGAACTCGATTCGTTCCTGGATGCGGTTGTCCATGGCTTCTGGGTATGGCCGGCGACGGCAGCCGCCTTGTCCGCAATCTTTATGGCGAAGGTGCCGTTCAAGGGGACGGTTCTACGGCCCATGGCGGACTACGTTGGCACCAAGCCTTACTATTTTATGGTGATTGGCCTGGTAACGCTGCTGTTCTTCAGCCGTGTTTTCGGCAGTGGTAACCTGCTCTGGGGACATTTGCTGGGAGACGCTTACACCTCCGGTTTTAAGGCGGGATTGCAAGAGGGCCTGGAGCTGCTGGGTTATATCCTGATCGGTTATTCGGCCGTGTTGTTCAGCCGTTCGCGCTCCTGAGACGAGGGTTTACCCGCTGTCATTTCGGCCTCCAGCTCCGCGATTAAACCGGCCAATGTCGTCGGTTGTTCCGTGGTGGAGGGCCTGGGCGGCTCTGGCAGCCGTTCCAGAGCCCTGTGAAGATCCTGCACTGTTTCTGCCTTTTCTAACGCGGCCCGGAACGCTTTGTTGTCTTTGCTCATTCGGTTTTCCTCATATAACCCTTCACCTGACGGAACAAGGCCCAGGCCATAACCCCGGGCTCAGACAGGAAGTCGCCAGCTTGGTGCTGAAGAAAACCTTATAATACGATCCGGGATTAGTTGACCACTATATTGGAGGCGTACGGGTGACCGCAACAGAGCAGTGCTATGGATTGCAGAGCATCATTCTTCATCATTCCTTTGATCAGGTTAAAGGCCGTACCGTCCGGATAAACTGCGCTGAACGGACACACATCGGTGGTGTTAACGGGGCCGGTAAAACCTCTGTGCTCTCCCTGATCCCTGCATTTTTTGGTGAGGAGCCAGAGCGAATTGTCAGCAAGGGTTCCGGGCGTCTTTCATTCGTGGATTACTACCTGCCGTCCCAGCAGAGTCTGGTGATTTTTGAGTACACCCGATATTCGGGTGTTTGTTGCGCCGTCATGTATCGCCACCCAACAGGTAAGCTCTGCTATCGATTCGTTGAAGGGGCTGCCGACGAGACGTTTTTTGCACCCGGCGTGATTGAAGAACTGCAGGCAGGATCAACCCACGATCTGATATTCAGCAAACTGCAGGAACTGGGCAAGAAACCGTCCCAGATGATCGACACCATCACCAATTACCGGGCCATCATTCAACGCAATCAAAAACTGATTAAGCGGAACCCGGCTGATGCACGGAAGCTGCGTGCCCTGGCTGCGGATTACGGGCTGGGCAGTGCCAATACGCAAATGAGTCATATCGACCGGCTCACCCATGTGGTTCTGAACAAGAACCGGCTGATGTCCAGCTTCAAGACCATGATCGTCGAAACCCAGTTCGAAAACATTCACCTTCACGGGCGACCGAAGGCTATTGATGAAAAGGACCTGGTCAAAGACATAAAAAGTCTCAAGGCTTTTGAAAAACAGGAGCCAAAAATTCGGGACTGTTTGCTAAAAGAAGCCCAACGAAAAGCCATTGAAACCCGGATGGAGCAAACGGTTTCCAACTTATTGGAAACCGTGGAGGTTGAGGACGCAAAGCAGAAGGAATACCTACAGTTTGCCGAGCAGGTTGAAGAAGCGCTACACAGCAGGGAAGACGCCTTTAAACAGCAGGATCGGGAGCTTGGGCGTCAGCAGGCGGAGATGGAGCACCAATGGGAAGTCAAAGACAAGGACCTTCAAAACATCTATGAGGCTCGCGATCAGTTTGAGGCAGCACAATTGCCGGAGCTTGTGCAAGCTGCGGTCACGGTAGGAGAGCTCCGAACTCGTTTCCGGAACGCGGAAGCGGATTTAGCCTCCCTTACTGACAAAGTTACTCAAATTGATTCTGAATATAACGCCGAGATTGCGGCGATCACTCATCAGCATACCAAAGCTCAAGCCGGAAGGCAGGCGCGTATAGAGGGTGCCATCAACGCTCATAAAGACGCCAGAGTTGCCCACGAAAGCGCTATCGGCAACCTTGAAAGGGAAACACTCCAAAAAGTAGCTGAGTACAAGGAGTCGCGTCGTGCCGGCGAGCATGAGATCCGTGACGGCCTGTCCCGGGCTAAAGCATTCCTTGACCACCAGGGGCCAACTCAGGAGGAGCAACGCCGTATTGAAGAAGCTGAGTCTGCGCTTCACCTCGGTGAGGAGCAGTTGACCAAAACCGTTGATGAGTTCAACGATGCCAGGGAAAAAACCCAACAGGCCAATCGGGACAGGGAGGACGCTCAGCGTTCATTGAATGAGGCGGAAGACGCTCTCGAGGTATTGAATCACAAGGTCGACTCTCTACAGCGCCGGATCACACCGGACGACAGGTCCTGGTTATCGTCGTTACGCAAGGAGGACCCCAAATGGGCGTTCGGGCTTGCCAGGGTGATCAACCCCGACTTGCTGGAACGTAGAGATCTGAACCCTCAGTTTGCGAACATGGCACCGGAACCACAGAGTGCGGTTATGGGATGGAGCCTGGATCTTAGTGTGCTGCCCGTCCCCGAGTTTGCGGCTTCGGAGGAAGAGCTTCAGGCGCGTTTGAAGCAACTTGACGATAAGCGTGATCAGGCGCGAAAGGCCCGTGACGCAGCAGAGAAGGATGCCCAAACCTGTAATAGGGCCTATCAAGAGCGGGTGAGGGAAGAAGAACGATTAACCACAGAACGCCGGTTAATGAACGACACCGTGGGTCGCCTTCGCGGGGAACTCAAGCAGATCCGCTCCGACGTTAAATCTGCCATTGCCGACAGGCTCCGGTCTGAGCAAGCACATGTGGCTGAGCTGAAAACGCGTCTTGCCAGCTACAACGATGAAACCATATCTGAGATAAAGTCGATCGAAGGCAGGTCCGGCCAGCGCAGGATGGATTTAATCGGGCTGTGGGCGGATGAGGAAGAGAAACTCAAGTCGCAGATCGCGGATGCTCAGCGGCTATTCGATGATGCTGAAGCTGAGCATAAGCAACGATTGGCTTCCAGGAAAACCGCGTATGAACAGCGATTGAGCGAAGATGGCATTGATCCATTGGAAGTCAGGAAAGCAAAAGACAGGGTCGAGACCCTGAAAGCGCAACTCGAGCGGATCGAAGCCGGTGAGGACGACATTCGGAAGTATCAGCATTGGCTGAAAACTGACTGGGCCAGGGTCGATGGTCTCACGGCAACCTGCCACAACCTGAAAACGGAAGCGGAGCAGCTTGCGCAGAAGCGGAAGGCCGCTGAGCTTGCCCAGGCAGACGTGCGAAAAGAACATAACGCAAAGAGTATGAAGGCGAAGGAGCAAGCTCGAACGATCAGGGGCCAGATTGAAGAGGCAAACGGGATTCTGGGAAAAGTTCAGATGTCGACAGAGCTCCCTGGCTTACCCGGTCATATTCAGAGCCTGACGCGGGAGCTCCAGGATGCCTTCGGTAAGCTGACCGATCTCAGGCGGGAGGTGTTGGCTGCCTTCAGAAGCGCCCAGGGTGTCCTCAATCAATACCCGGACTCCCAGATTCAGAAATCCTGGCAGAAACTCAGAGAGCTTCGCCGGAGTCGGTTGTCTCCCTCTGAAAGCGAGTTCGACGAGCCATTTATGCTGGCCCAGGTTGAGGACCTCCGCTATTTGCTGGACCAGGATATTCCCCATCTCCGGCAGACATTGATTGAGCAGTTCTCGAATGAAGCCGGAAAAGTTTGCGATTACTTCGATGGTCTGGAAACGGTCATGCGGGAGGTGAGTTCGGTATCGCGCACACTGAAGCAGAAAATCAATACTGACCAGCAGATTGATTCCCTGAGCGACATCCAGGTGGTGCTGAAACCGCGAATTGAGGACGACGACAGCTGGGCACCCCTAAAGGCCTTTACCGTTCAGTGGCGCGACTGGCAGTCTTCGCACCGAAGGGAAATCCCAAGTGACACCGTGCTGTCAGCTTTCCAGTTGGTGACGGCCACGCTGAGCTCCGCTAACTTAGGGGAGAACATAGAGTCCATGGTGGATATGCACCTCACCATGAAGGAAAACGGCAGGGAGGCGGTTATTCGAAACGATAATGATTTTCTGAATGCCAGCTCTCAGGGACTGACCTATCTTGCCATCATGGCGGTATTCATGGGGCTGACGCGGTATCTCTGCCCCGATAATACCACCCGGATAACCTGGCCCATTGATGAGTTGGGAACGTTGAGCCCAAACAACATTGCCCGATTGGCGGACATGCTGGAGCACAACAACCTGACCATGGTCTCTGCCTGCCCGAAACTGGACCGGCCACTGCGCAAGTTCTTCGAGAACAAGGTCAGTATCCAGAAGGGACGTATTCACAACTTCGAACAAGCAGGGCCGGGAACGTCTCAAAAGGCGCTGTTGAGTCGTCTTACCCAACCATCCGCCGGCGCGGTAGCAGAAGGAGCTGGCTATGCAGAGTAATCCTTTGTTTGAGCAGACGGTTACCGCGTTACTTGGTGGAAGAATCATCTGCGAGTACAGTTGCAGCGATCTGTACAACTACCTGTCCTTACCGAATCATCAGCAACAGGTTGCGGATTTTTTGCAACAGATGAACCGTACGCTGCGTCAGACCAGCAGTCAGGATGCCTGGTTGTGTGCCTATAACGAACTGAATGCCCCCGAGGCGAAGGCTGCGGTCCGTCAGCAGTTCCGGGATGCAACCACGCATCTGGAAGCGCTGGTCCAGTTCCTGCGTCTGCACATGATGGTGGAAGCCAGCCAGCGGCCAATTGCGCCCGGCGAGGAGGTGCGGGAAGGGCACCTGCTTGAAAGAATTTCCTCGGCCCCGTCTCTCGAAGCCAAACTAAGATCATTAACCACAAAACAACCCTTCAAGACGACTCGTACGGACAGTGCCGGCCAGATTCGAATGGTGATGACCCGGTTAGTGGAGGACGGCTACCTGAAGCAGGTGGGCACCAGCGGAAGTGTTTATCAGGCGACGGCCAAATGGTCCTGGCTGTACGATTTGATGACCTTCATTAAGACCCATGAAGGCATCCGTGATGACAGTGATGAGGAAGACTCCCAGATGAGGTTGGCGTAATGGCCCGGACGCACGATGCGCAGTCAACGCTTCGGGTACTCACTACCCACGCCGAAGCCATCCTGGATGCGCATCTGAATCAGGGGAACCGGATACCGGCGACCGATGACAACGTTGGGATGCTGGAGACCCTGGAACATCATCGGCTGATTTGGCGGCTGGCCGAGGATGAAGATCCCCAATTGAAGAAGGTATTGGCTCACTTTCTAGACCATATCACGGAGTCTGACCGTAGACGCCAGGCCAGTGAACACGTTGACCAGCTGTGGAGTGAGCTGAATCAGCTGTTTGTGGAATACCGGGAGACCAAGCGACTGGCCGCGTTTGAAGACAGAGAGCGAGTTGAAGGTACGATTAAAGAAGTCCTGTCCGAAATCATCGAGGATATACGCACAGCGACGGTCACCTTTTCGGCATACATCACCAGCGGATTCAGCTATATCACCGATATCGAACTTCGCATACGCAAAAATGAGGAAGTGATTGATCAGGCCCGCCGCCTGAGCAATCTCTTCGATAGCTTCAAAATACGTGAACTGGAAGATCAGGCTGGAAACGACCCTTTCCTGAAGCGGCTGCTGCTCAAGCACCTCCCGGCCACATTGGAAGAGGGGAGGCGGAACCTGTCCTATGCCCTGAACCAGCTGCGAATTCTCCTGGTACGCATGCGAGAGGACCAGCGGCTCAGCAAACTGATCGGTGGGTTTGAATCACATTACGCCAATAACCGCGGGTTTGAGCCGTCCATTGATGATCTGGACCTGGCGTACTGTCCACCCGTGCTGAATACCGTGGCGCCGTTCCGGATTGTTTCCTATGGCGACATTTATGATCCGGCAGATGATCAAGACCTTATAGACATCGCCCAATGGGCCCGGCCCCTTGACGCTCAGGTGGATGAGCCCGGGATAGACGCAAAGGCGGTTTCATCCGTTGAATTTGACGTAGATGGTGAGACCGAGCAAGAAGAGGTTGATCCGGTAGACGACCTTGTCGAGCAGCTGCTCCGGCATTTGCTGGATGGTGATGTCTGTGATGGTGAAATTCGGGCACTGGAAGTGCTTGCTAACAGCGATCTCGATCTGGACGCAGCAACATGGCTGCACACACTGGAGTCCGAAATCGATGCGTTGGCGCCGAACGATTACGACCTGATTGAAGTGGGTTACCAAAGCGAGCCGGATCCACTCTACCCGGACAACCTTTATATCCTGGACATGATACTGAGGCGACGTGGTGACAGCCGACTTTAACGCCATCAGGCGCCTTCTGACGTCAGGGAAGAAAACCGCCAATAAGAACCCGCTCTGGACCCGCATACATGAGGAAACATGCTGTGGGATCCTTGTGGGTCGCGAATACCAATTCACGGAAGACGAGCTACACCGCCTACGCAAACACGCGCAAAGCTTGACCGGCCTGGACCCTCTGTTTGACGCCACGGCTGTCAGTCGCTTGGACATGGCCGAGAAAGTGCCGGACGAAAAGCTGGCCACAGACTCGGTATTTGGTCAGTTGGTTGTTATGGCCACGGCCGGGAAAGGTGAGATTAGGGCCGGTGGAAAAGCGGCCTGTGTTCCACCTGGTGCGGTAATCAGTGTGCCGTTTAAGCTTCTGGATCCAGGACATCTCCGCCAACAGCGACTGGTTGTCATTGAAAACGGAGCACTGATGCCAGAGTGCCACCGTATTCGGCTGCCGCAGGGCTGGGACGACTGCGTGTTTGTCTACCGAGGCCATCGTGAAAATGTCCGGCATGTCCAAAAGCTGATTGATCGGCATCCGGCGGACCTTCTTGGTTTATTTTTCGATTTTGATCCTGCTGGTCTGAACCTGGCGTTAGCTGTGGGCAAGGGAAAGATATTTGTCCCCATAGAGGGCCTGGCGTGCAGTGACCAGTTTCTCTCAGTGTCCAACAACCCGTCTGTGCACCGAAGACAAACCCGGGAAATGGCGTCCTTGTTGGAAAAAGCACGAAATACCGCGTGTGAAAAGCTTGTTGGTTGGGTTCATCTCAATGAGGTTGCGGTTATGCAAGAGCATATAGTGAGCCGCGATATACAGCTTTCGGTAGTGGATGTATCTGTTGTGAAAGTGGATCAGTCGACCTGAGCTTATATAAGTGAGGTCAGTGGCAAGGCACAGCGCATGCGGGTCAAAACACTCGGTCAGTCCGGACTGCTAGTTGACGTGATGGGAGCGGAAGGGTAGTTGGTACCCCCGGCAGGACTCGAACCTGCTACCTTCCCCTTAGGAGGGGGACGCTCTATCCAGATGAGCTACGGGGGCATCAAAAACGAGGCGGTATGATAACGGTCGATGGCCTGCGGCTCAAGGGGCCACCGGCCCCTGAGTGCGCAACTTGTGCAAAATTGAGTCGGAGTTTTCGCCGTCATCGCCGGTTATCACCAGAAGCGCCCGTTTGCGTTCGATCAGTGTCTCCCGATAGGTGTGTATCAGGTCGTCCAGGGTAACGGAGCGAATGGCTGAGGCCAGCTTCTGACGGCTGTTAAAGTCCGGGTTGTCCCGGTCGATCTCGTGCCAGTAGCGGTTGGAGACGGCATTCAGCTGGCGGTCTTTTTCCAGCAGCTGGCTGATCACAGCCTGCTTTTCCCGGTTCAGGCGTTGGTCGTCCAGCTCACTCAGGTGCTTGATAAACCCTTCCGAAAACTCCTGCACGGCCTGATCAATGGCCTCGGCACTGGCTTCCGGCGATTGCACCACCAGGCCCAGGGCCGGTGTTTCGAGCATTTCGAACGTCGTGGCATAGACGATGTAACCCATCTGGCGGCGGGTTCGGATTTCTTCATAGAAGGGGCTGCTGATGATCTGCGTCAGCAGGCGGAATCTTGCCCTTTCCTCAACGGATTTGTTATCGCCCTGAAGGTACAGGGTGTAGCCCGTGTCCGGATGCTCTACGTCCAGTACTGCTTTGGTCTGCCCGTCGGGAACCCGGCGGACCAGAGAGCGCGGAACGCGAGTGCGGTCCCGGCCTTGCAGGACCATGGCCTTCATTTGCTGTGCCAGATTCAGGGCGGATGCTTCTGTCAGGTTACCGTGGGCCAGCATCACCGGGTCGGTTTCCCGTACCAGTTCACGGCCAAAGGCTTCCAGTTCTTCCAGCGAGACCTCTTTGGCAGCGGCCAGCCGGTCGGTGACTGGAAAGGTGCCTTCGATCAGTGCCGTCTGGATATATTCGGAGGTCTGCTGAACCGGACGGTTTTTCGCCATGTTCTCCAGGTTGTCGACCAGTCGCTGGCGGGCGATGTCGAATCTCTGCTGAGTGAACTGAGGATCCGAGAATTCGGCCAGAATGCGGTTGGCCAGCTTATGCAGCTTGTCGTTGTAGCCGCCCACCCGGATGGTGATGCCTCTTAAATGGGGGTACACGGTGTAATCCAGGCCGGCCAGGCTGGCGGCGTACGCCCCGGCATTGAGGTTGGTGTTGATGGCGTCTACCAGCAGGCGCGTGAGCACATCGGCCCGGGCGGATGCGCGGGCAGCGGGTGACCGCAGGCTGATAAAAACGTTGGCTTTGGGAGTATTAAACCGGGTGTCCCGGGCATACCAGACATCCATCCCGTCGAGCTCTGCCAGCTGTATCGGTTGCGGCATGGGCTGGCCACTCACCAGCTCCAGGTTTTCCGGTACGAACGGGTTGGCGGGTGGAAGGGCCAATTCGCCGGCCAGTTTGCTGCTGGCTTGCGGAGACAGGCTCAGCGGCTCTCGCTGCCAGGGGGTCTTGTACCATGGCGTCAGCAGGGGGGCTTCGAGGACGTCTGGTGCCGCAACCCAGACCATCAGGTTATCGGGGGTCAGGCGGTCGAGGATGTCTTTATACAGGTCCGGCGCATAGCGCTCCATCAGCCAGGGTGCGCTCAGCACGTCCTTGGGCGGGTAATCCCGGAGCAGCCGGGACAATCGCATGGCTTCGTGCAGGGGTTCACCAGGTTCCCGAAAGCGGAAATCAATAGTCGCCAGTTGTTGCATTTCCTCAAACCGGGCGCTGCTGATGCCCCCGGCTTTTACCTGATCGATATACTGAAAGGCGAGGGCGAGTATGTCGTCTTGCCGCGCCAGCCCTTCACGGGTCAGGGACATGCTGATATCCAGCGTGGCATGCGCACCGGTATCCATACCCAGGCCGGCCGACAGGCTTTCAACCAGGCCGCCGCGCTTGAGTACATCAAACAGGCTGCCCGGGCCCTCGTGGCCCAGAAGGTTGGCCACGTACGATGCCGGCTTGGTTTTATAGTGGTGTCGTTGGGAGGGAATCGGGAACGACAGGGTCAGGCTGCGGCTGTCTTTGAGTGTTTGCGTGGTGACTTTTTCCGGCAGCAGGTCCTGCTGATACAGGGGTTGAGCGTGCTCCTGAATGCGCAGGTTACGGTTTTCAATCACCGAAAAGCGACTGCGCACCATTGCTTCGAGCTCGTCCAGGGGTTGCGGACCGTAAACGGCGAGCGTCATCAGGTTGGCAGAATACTGCTGCTGCCAGAACTCGATCAGGTCCCGCCGCAGGGGCCGCTCCTGGGTATTCTCCAGGGTAGTGAGATTGCCCACCGCAAACTGGCTGAAGGCATGCCCGGGATTGCCCGCAGCTTTGCGCACTGAGAGCACCCGCCGCCCGTCTTCTTTCAGCTTGGCGCTGTATTCGGAATGGACCGCATTTCGCTCCCGGTCGACCAGTTCCGGGGTAAACAGGGGGTGGGAGAACTGCTGGGCAAAGCGATCAAGTGCCGGCTCCAGGAACTGACTTTCCACGTCAAAAAAGTAATTGGTATCGGCAAATGCGGTCCAGGCGTTATGACTGCCGCCATGGCTGCGGATAAACTGCTGATATTCGCCGGGCTCCGGGTACTTTTCGGTGCCCAGAAACAGCATATGCTCCAGAAAGTGGGCCATGCCTTCCCGCCCGGCAGGATCATTGCCACTGCCAACCGCAACGTTCATAGACGCAGCGGCTTTCTCGGCCGACGGGTCAGACGCCAGAATCACCCGCAGGCCGTTGTCCAGCTCCAGGTATCGGTACAGATTGGAGTCGTTGGGGCTTTTGTTTGGCGCACTGTCGGCCAGCGCGACCGGGCTGAGCAACAGCACACCCAACAGAAGCAGAAACAGGAGCTGAAACCGGTACAGGCGGATGAGCGGGCGGCATTGGGCGGTCATAGGGCCTCGTCTAATGTCAAAACAAAGGGTCGGGATCAGTGCATCTGGCCGTTTCTGGTACTCGCCGGCTGCTGAGCCAGGGTCTTGCGGGCCAGGTCAGCGGCTTTGTCTGCGTCCAGGTCGCCGGTGGCAATGCGCTCCAGCACCGTGGCCATGATCGCGGTTGCCTGCCGGTACTCGGCAAACTCTGCCTGAAATGCCTTGTCGATTGCCTGGTAGACGGCTTCGATCTTGTCTTGCCGGCTGCCCGCATCGGTTGCCGTATCGTTGATGGCCTTGAGGCAGGCGCGCGCAATGGCAATGTAGCGTTCGGCGTTGGGGTTGTCGTTGTGCATGCTGTTGGACGGAACCTTGCAAATGAAGTGAGTTGGACGCGTATGCGCCGGCTAAGTTCCGGATTATCGCACTGCCGGCCTCCCGTTGCATTGCCTGCCGGGTTTTCTCCTGGCTTTTAGAGTAATGGCTCTATAAAAAACAAAAGGTTGCGGAGTAATTGCTCTAATAAAACGGGATACATGAAGGTTGCAAATAAGTAGAATGCCGGCGAATGGAACAAAGCCTATACTTTAGTCTTAGGCTCGCTGACAAGTCGACATAAAAAAAGCAACAGGCAGGATGGAAGACCTATGAATTATTTCCTGACAGGCGGCACCGGTTTTATCGGCCGTTTTCTGGTAGAGAAACTGCTGGCCCGGGGCGGCACAGTACATTTGCTGGTACGGGAGCAATCCCTTGGCAAGCTGGATCAGCTGCGGGAGCGCTGGGGTGTCGACGAGAGTCGGGTAAAGGCAGTTATCGGTAACCTGACCCGTGAGAACCTGGGTATCAGCCCGGAGATTATCGAGGCTCTGCAAGGACGGGTGGATCATTTCTTCCACCTGGCGGCGGTTTACGACATGAGCGCCGACGAAGAAACTCAGTCTGTTACCAACATCGAGGGTACCCGAATGGCTGTTCAGGCCGCCGAAGCCATGGGCGTCGGGTGTTTTCATCACGTATCGTCAATTGCCGCTGCAGGGCTTTTCAAGGGTATTTTCCGCGAGGATATGTTTGCCGAGGCCGAAAAGCTGGATCATCCCTATCTGCGTACCAAGCATGAGTCCGAGAAAGTGGTTCGCGAGGAGTGCCGGATTCCGTTTCGGGTCTACCGGCCGGGCATGGTGATCGGCCACTCCGGCACCGGCGAGATGGACAAGGTAGATGGCCCTTATTACTTCTTTAAACTGATCCAGAAAATCCGCCAGGCTCTGCCTCAGTGGATGCCTACGGTCGGGATTGAGGGCGGCCGGCTTAATATCGTTCCGGTCGACTTTGTGGTCGATGCGCTCGATCATATTGCCCATCTTGAGGGTGAAGACGGCAACTGTTTCCATCTGGTGGATTCCGACCCGTACAAGGTGGGCGAAGTCCTCAATATTTTCTGCGAAGCCGGCCACGCCCCTCGCATGGGCATGCGTATTGATGCCCGGATGTTTGGTTTTATTCCGCCGTTCATCCGCCAGAGTATCAAGAACCTTCCTCCGGTAAAACGGATCACCAGTGCGGTACTGGAAGACATGGGCATTCCGGCGTCCGTGCTGTCGTTTATCAATTACCCCACCCGGTTTGATACCCGGGAGCTGGACCGTGTCCTTAAGGGTACCGGTATTGAAGTACCACGCCTGCCTGCCTATGCCCCGGTTATCTGGGACTACTGGGAGCGCAATATGGACCCGGACCTGTTCAAGGACCGGACGCTCAGGGGCACCGTTGAGGGTAAGGTGTGCGTGGTGACCGGAGCAACCTCCGGCATTGGCCTGGCAACCGCTGAGAAGCTGGCTGAGGCCGGTGCGATTCTGGTGATTGGGGCCCGTACCCGGGAAACACTGGACGAAGTCACCAGTCAGCTGAAGGCCAAAGGCGGTGATGTTCATGC
>Ga0209075_1002905_pt1 | contig 14729 bp, 16 predicted proteins | sample Stecom2011_FD_187523 | JGI IMG/M metagenome (GOLD analysis project Ga0209075, IMG submission 187523) | Agricultural soil microbial communities from Utah to study Nitrogen management - Steer compost 2011 (SPAdes) (version 2) | ecosystem: Environmental > Terrestrial > Soil > Agricultural land... | reverse complement strand
GATATCGCCCGCGCCGCCTGGTTTCTGATTGCCGAAGCGCCCTACATCACCGGCCAGATTCTGAATGTGGATGGCGGTCGCACCCTGACCATCTGAGATCCCAAATGCTACTGGAGACTCTTCATGAGAAACGTCGTTATCGCTGCAGCCGCACGCACCCCCATTGGTGTCTTTGGAGGCTCCCTATCGTCACTGTCCGCCGTGGAGCTGGGCACCACCGTGGTTCGCCACCTGCTCCAGAAAACCGGTATCGATCCCTCCCAAGTGGACGAAGTGATCCTGGGCCAGGTGCTCACCGCCGGTTGCGGCCAGAACCCGGCTCGCCAGACCGCTCGCAACGCCGGTCTGCCCGATGCGGTTCCCGCCCTTACCATCAATAAGGTATGCGGCTCCGGCCTGAAAGCCCTGCAACTGGCTACCCAGGCCATCCGCGTAGGCGATGCCGACCTTATTATCGCCGGGGGCCAGGAATCCATGAGCCAGGCTCCCCACGTTCTGCCCAAGTCCCGCAATGGCCAGCGCATGGGCAATTGGGAACTGGTGGATACCATGATCCAGGACGGACTCTGGGATGCCTTCAACGACTATCACATGGGCATCACCGCTGAAAACATCGTGGAGAAATACGGCATTTCCCGGGAAGAGCAGGATGCCTTCGCCGCCCACTCCCAGCAAAAAGCGGCAGCCGCCATCGAGGCCGGACGCTTCGCCGACGAAATCGTGCCAGTACAGATTCCCCAGCGCAAAGGCGATCCCCTGGTTGTGGACAAGGACGAGAACCCGCGCCCGGGTGTGACTGCCGAGGCCCTGGCCAAACTACGCCCGGCCTTCAAAAAAGATGGCACCATCACTGCCGGTAACGCCTCCTCCCTGAACGACGGCGCCGCAGCTGTAATCCTCTGTAGCGAAGAAAAAGCGAAGGAATTGGGCCTGACACCCCTGGCCGTCATCAAGGCCTACGCCAATGCGGGTGTGGATCCGGCGATCATGGGTACCGGCCCGATTCCGGCGACCCGCCGCTGCCTCGAGCGGGCTGGCTGGACCGTGGACGACCTGGACCTGGTGGAAGCCAACGAAGCCTTCGCCGCCCAAGCCATTTCCGTCAACCGGGACCTGGGCTGGGACACTTCCAAGGTGAACGTGAACGGCGGCGCCATCGCCCTGGGGCACCCCATCGGCGCCTCCGGCTGTCGAATCCTGGTGACCCTGCTCCACGAAATGATCAAGCGGGATGCCCGTAAAGGCCTGGCAACCCTCTGCATCGGTGGCGGCATGGGCGTGGCACTCGCCATTGAGCGCTAAGCAACAACCTCCCCCTCTCCCTCCTGGGGAGAGGGGAGAAAGAGCCTCTTTCACAGCGAGCCCAGGAACCAGCCAGCCCACCATGCTGCATATCATCCTTTACCAGCCCGAAATCCCACCTAATACCGGCAACATTATCAGGCTCTGCGCCAACACCGGCTTTCAACTTCACCTGATCGAACCTTTGGGGTTTATTTGGGAAGACAAGCGGCTGCGGCGGGCGGGGCTGGACTACCACGAGTTCGCCTCGGTTCAGCGCCATGCAAGCCTGGATGAGTTTCGGACACGCTACCCTGCAAGCCGCCTGTTCGGGCTCTCCACCAAGGGCCAGCGTTTTTACCATGAGGTGCAGTACCAGGAAGGGGACGCCCTGCTGTTTGGGCCGGAAACCCGCGGACTGCCTTCAGAGATTCGGGAACAGCTGGGAGCTGACCACCTGTTACGCGTCCCCATGAAAGACGGCAGCCGCAGCCTGAACCTGTCCAACACCGCGGCCCTGGTCTCCTATGAAGCTTGGCGCCAATTAGGCTTTGTCGGCGGCCTGTAGCAGGATAGCGGCTATAAAAAAACGGGCTTGGTAGCCCGTTTTTTGTTCTATCAGCCCTTAGTGAGCTGTGTTGGCGCCTTCTACCTGGCCTTGCTGTTGCTGGGCCTGGCGCTTGAGAGCGTCGGCATACAGGGCGTCGAAGTTGATCGGCGCCAGCATCAGCGCGGGGAAGCTGCCCTTCAGCACTGCCGCGTCGATGGCCTCCCGTGCATAGGGGAATAGGATATTGGGGCAGAATGCACCCAGGGTTTGGGCCAGTTGCTGCTGCTCCAGGCCTTCGATCTGGAACACTCCCGCCTGCTGCACTTCAACGATGAAGGCAACCTTGTCTTCCAGCTTTGCCGTCACGGTCAACGACAGAACCACTTCATGCTGGGTGGGGCTGATTGCCTGGTTGCGGGTGTTCAGATCCAGGTTTACCTGCGGCTTCCATTCCTTCTGGAAAATAGCCGGGGAGTTGGGAGACTCAAAGGACAGGTCCTTGAGATAGATACGCTGCAGCGCGAAGGTGGCCTGCTTTTGGTTGGCTTCAGACATGGTGGTTCCTTAAAAATTCGTATTCGTTTGGTAACGATGCATTATAGTTGGAAACGGAAGGTTGTGTTGTGACCAGGTTAGCCTTCGTTTCGCCACGGTCTCAGCCAAGCCGCGGAGGCTTAGCGGAGCATGGCATCCAGCCGGCCCTGGCGCTCCAGCACATACAGCTCGTCACAGCCTCCCACGTGCTCATCACCGATCCAAATCTGGGGCACCGTATAGCGGCCGCTTTTCTGGATCATTTCCTCACGCAACTGCGGCTTGCCGTCCACCGCAATCTCCTGATAGTCCACACCCTTGCTGGCCAGCAACTGTTTAGCGCGGATGCAATAGGGGCAATACTGGGTCGTATACAAAACAACAGGTTTGGCCATAGCTCTACCTAACTCAGCAGATATGCCAAGTGTGCAGGCATATCTGTCTCCGGTGCTGAAAAGCAGGGAATCCCCTACCGTTTAACCAAAGGCATGTTGGCATTCCGCCACTCGGTCACGCCCCCGGCCAGCCTGCGAATGTCCTGATAACCCGCAGCCCGCAAAATTTTCCCGGCCAGGCCGGTGTGCTGCCCCATCTTGTCGACCAGCACAATCTGCTTGTCCTTATATTTCTGGAGTTCCACGGCCCGGTCTTTCAAGTTGGCGAAAGGAATGTTGATGGACCCGGTAATGTGGCCCTCACCAAACTCCTTCTTGTCCCGCAAGTCCACGACGACAGCCTGATCCTTGTTCAACAGCATGACCAGCTCCTGGTTGCTCAGGGACTTACCCGCCTTCCGGCTTTCCGTGGTCAGCAGCAGTACCAGCAAAACCACGAACAGCGTTGACAAGATCCAATGATTGACTACGAACTCGAAAAATTGATCCATTCTTTTGATCCGCCTGAAAAATTGCGGGCATTATACACCCCCGGCCGGCTTCGCTGAAGCCGCAGCCCGGATGCCTTTTAGCTATCGCCCCCATAGAGCACAACATTAGCCAAGGCCTTCCAGGCACGTTAAAATAGCGGGCCTCAGCAAATTATCGAAAGGCTGCTGATGTCCCTTCTTCGTTACCAGCAGTGTTTTCCATAATTTGTTTGCCTGCGGAAATGGTGATTATGACAGACCAACGTACACCCACTGCACTCATCATCCTGGATGGCTGGGGCTATCGGGAAGAAACCGAAAACAACGCCTTGTACCATGCCAACACTCCGTTCTGGGATGAGATCTGGCAGCAACGCCCTCACACCCTGATTCATACCTCCGGGCTTTCTGTGGGCCTGCCGGAAGGACAGATGGGCAACTCCGAGGTCGGCCACATGAACCTGGGCGCCGGCCGGGTGGTCTACCAGAGCCTGACCCGGATCGATAAAGACATGCAGGATGGCACCTTCGCGGCCAATCCGGTCATTACCGACGCCATCGACAGCGCGGTGCGCCAGAACAAGGCGGTACATATTTTCGGCCTGCTCTCCACCGGCGGCGTACACAGCCATGAAGAGCATCTGTTCCAGGCGATCCGGGTAGCGGCCCAGCGCGGTGCCCAGCGCATCTTCCTGCACGCGTTCCTGGACGGGCGGGACACGCCGCCCCGTAGCGCCGAACCCTCCCTGAGAAAAGCGGATGCCGTCTTCGCGGAAGTGGGCGTCGGTCGCACCGCTTCCATCGTCGGCCGCTATTTCGCCATGGACCGGGATAACCGCTGGGATCGGGTGCAACTCGCCTATGATCTCATCACCCTGGGCCAGGCTCCCTTTACGGCCGCGACTGGCGTCGAAGGCCTGCAAGCGGCCTACGAGCGGGGCGAGAACGACGAGTTCGTGCAAGCCACCCTGATCCAGGCCGAAGGTCAGGAGCCCGGCACCGTAGCCGATGGCGACAGCATTATTTTCATGAACTTCCGCGCCGACCGCGCCCGGGAGCTGACCCGCGCCTTCGTGGAGGACGACTTCAGCGGCTTTGAGCGCCAGGCCCGTCCGCGCCTTTCCAGTTTTGTCATGCTGACAGAATACTCTGCGGATCTGGATATTCCCTGTGCCTATCCGCCGGAATCCCTGAAGAACGGCCTGGGGGAGTACCTGGCCAGCCAGGGCAAGACCCAGCTGCGAATTGCCGAAACGGAAAAATACGCCCACGTCACTTTCTTCTTCAGTGGCGGCCGCGAAGAGACCTACCCCGGCGAAGACCGGATCCTGGTGCCCTCCCCCAAGGTGGCCACCTATGATCTGCAGCCGGAAATGAGTGCACCGGAAGTAACCGACAAGTTGGTCGAAGCCATCAAGAGCCGCAAGTACGACCTGCTCGTGGTGAACTACGCCAACGGCGACATGGTCGGCCACACGGGCAGCTTTGAAGCCGCCAAGAAAGCGGCGGAATGTCTGGACGGCTGCTTGAAACGGGTTGCCGAGGCACTGGAAGAAGTTGGCGGCCAGGCCCTGATTACCGCCGACCACGGCAATATCGAGCAGATGCTGGACGAAGAGTCCGGCCAGGCCCACACCCAGCATACCACCGGCCCGGTGCCCCTGGTGTACCTGGGCGACCGCCAGCTCCAGCTGAAGGATGACGGCGCCCTGTCTGACATCGCCCCCTCCCTGCTCAGCTTGATGGGCCTGGAGCAGCCGGAAGAAATGACAGGCACCTCGCTGGTCCAGTTCCTGTAAGCATCGGGCTTCAAGGAACAGAGCCTACCCACTACGAAAAGTCCCGGGCCTGAAGAATCAAGCCCGGGATTTTTTCTTTAATGGCATCCATTTCCAATCGCACCAGATGCCTTAATTTGATCCCTTAAGCACTTCCCCCAAGAATCCCGCTACAGACACAACACGCCTCAACAGCTATGCTATCTGACCAACAGCCGTGTTTTAATGGATTCCACTGTGGTCACCTTCAAATGACGCAACCAGTGCGCCTTCTGGCTAACACTTTCATCCTCGTTGCCTGTCTTGCCTTTTCCGTTGTGAGCGCGGTCATGCCGGGCAAGCTTATGGCTTCGGATATCGCTGACCTCCAAGCCACCCAAAAGCAGCTCAAGGAACTCAAAAGCCGCATGGGCAAGCTGGAGAGGCGCCTCAACTCCGCCCGGGGCGAGCAAGGCAAGCTCCAGGCGGAGCTGGCCCGCACCGAGCGGCGCATCAGCAATCTGCTTGGCGAGATTCGCCAGCTCGAACGCAGAATCGCCCAAAGCCGCCAGCAACTCGCCGATCTTCAAAAACGGGAAGACGCCCTCAGCCAAGAGCTCGACCAGCACAAGCAGCAACTGGCGGAGCAGATCCGCGCCAGCTACCGCATTGGCGATAACAGCAGCCTGAAGATGCTGCTGGCTCTGGACTCTATCGAGCAGTCAGAGCGGATGCTTACTTACTACAATTACTTTCACCAGGCCCGCACGGAACGGATTAATGGCTATTTGGTCTTACTTGAGGAGCTGAAACAGACCCGGGAGGCAAGAGCCCAGGAGAACGCGCGCCTTCAAGCCAGCCGGGATCAGTTGCAACAGCGCCAGAAGTCCCTGACCCAGGAGCGGCGTAACCAGCAGCAAACCCTGGCCAAGCTGAGCAAGGAGATCAAGGCGGGCGAGTCCCAGCTCAGTCGCCTGACCCAGGACCAGAAGCGCCTGGAGGCCCTGGTCAAGGAAGTAGAGCAAGCGCTGGCGGATATTCCCATGCCACAGAGTGGCCAGGCACGGGACTTTCACGAAATGCGCGCTAAACTATCTTGGCCGGTTCGTGGTAAATTGCTGAAGCGGTTCGGCACCCAGCCCGACAGCGACGGCATCAAGTGGAACGGTATCTTTATCCAGAGCGACAGGGGAACCCCGGTTAAGGCCGTGCACCCCGGACGCGTGGTTTTCGCCGATTGGCTACGGGGATTTGGGCTACTGGTCATTGTGGATCACGATAAAGGCTACATGAGCCTGTATGGCTCCAACCAGGCTATCTACAAGCAGCCGGGAGACTGGGTTCAAAGTGGCGAGACGTTGGCCAGCGTCGGCGCCAGCGGCGGACAACCCCAAAGTGGGCTGTACTTTGAGATCCGTCACAAGGGAGAACCTCAAAACCCGTTACATTGGTTAGCGAAATAGCATCCGCTCTGCACTAGGAATTTTTCGATGATAAAAAGTTCTCGTTTATTCGCCGGATGTGCTCTTTCCGCCTTGTTACTGACCTATCCGACGAGTTATCTCGCCGCCGAGGAAATGGTCGAACCCGTGGAAGAGCACATGTCCATCGAGGAAATGGATTTTCTGGATCAGGCTCCCCAAACCGATCAACAGGTTCCCCTGGAGGAACTGCGCAAGTTTGCTGAAGTTTTCGATCGTATCAAGCGCGCCTATGTGGAACCGGTGGATGACAAGACCCTGCTGAACAATGCCATCAAGGGCATGCTATCCGGCCTGGACCCCCACTCCGCCTATCTGGAGCCCACCGCCTTTGAAGAGCTTCAGGAGGCCACCTCCGGCCAGTTCGGCGGCCTTGGCCTCGAAGTGGGCATGGAGGACGGGTTTGTGCGGGTCATCTCCCCCATCGATGACACCCCGGCCCAACAGGCAGGCATCGAAGCCGGCGACCTGATCATCAAGCTCGATGAGCGTCCGGTACAAGGCATGACCCTGAACGAGGCCGTCTCCCTGATGCGCGGCGAGCCCGGCAGCCCCATTAAACTGACCATCGTCCGGGAAGGGGAAGCTAATCCCCTGGAGTTCACCCTCAAGCGCGACATCATCCGGGTTGCCAGCATCAAGAACCTGTCTTTGGGCAATGGCTATGGCTATGTGCGCATCGCCCAGTTCCAGGCCCAAACCGGCCAAGATTTCATCAATGCCATCAACAAGCTCAAACAAGAGAACAATGGCGTGCTGAAAGGGCTGGTGCTGGATTTGCGCAACAACCCCGGCGGGGTTCTCCATGCGGCTGTTGAAGTAGCCGATGCCCTGCTGGATGAGGGCCTGATTGTCTACACCGAAGGCCGCATCCAAAGCGCTAAGCTGCGCTTCAACGCCAAGCCGGGCGATGAGCTGACTGGCGCACCGGTGGTTGTGCTGATCAACGGCGGCTCCGCCTCTGCCTCTGAAATTGTCGCCGGGGCATTGCAAGACCATCGTCGGGCGATCATCCTGGGTACCGACAGCTTTGGCAAAGGCAGCGTACAAACCGTCCTGCCCCTGGACAGCGAATATGGCCTGAAGCTCACCACCGCCCGCTATTACACACCGAACGGCCGGGCGATCCAGGCCCGGGGTATTATTCCGGATGTGGAAGTGGAACGGGCCAAGTTGACCGAGATTCAGTCCCAGCCCCTGTTCAAGGAAGCAGACTTGAACGGCCACCTGTCCAACGGCAGCGTCCAACCGGAGCCTGTAAAAGGCGACAAGGGACGGAATTCCGAAAAGAGCGAGGCGGCCCAACTGATCGAGCGTGACTTCCAGTTGCGTGAAGCCCTCAACCTACTCAAGGGACTGAGTATCATGGCCTCCCGCGGCCAAGGATAACCCTTGATTTCACGCAGCCTTCCACTCCGTAGTATTCGCAGTCTTCGGTGCTGGATCATCTTCGCGGCGGCACTGGGTGCCGCCCCGGCCCTGGCTCAGCCCCCGGTCACCCCCACCATCGCCATTATCATCGACGATGTAGGCTACCGGCGGGCCGAGGCCCTGCGGCTGATTGATATTCCAGCGCCCCTGACCCTGTCTTTCCTGCCGTTTTTGCCCCACACCCGTGACCTGGCCTTGCGGGCCCATGGGGCCGGCAAGGAAATCATGCTGCATATTCCCATGCAGAACGGCCTGGGCACCGATTTGGGGCCGGCCGGCCTGACCCTGAGCCTGAACCAGGACGTCTTCACTGATCGGCTCCGCAGGGCACTTCGCAACATTCCCTACGTTCGTGGCCTGAACAACCATACCGGCAGCGTTTTGACCCAGCACCGCCGTCCCATGGAATGGACCATGCAGGAAGTCAGCCGCTATCCCCTGTATTTCGTCGACAGCCGCACCACCGCCCAAACCGTGGCCCAGAAGGTCGCCCAGGAATATCAGATTCCCAACCTGGCGCGGGATGTATTCCTAGACCACGAGATTTCCGAGGAGGCCGTCGACCGGGAGTTTAAGCGCCTGATCAGGATTGCCCGCAAAACCGGCACGGCTATCGCCATTGGCCATCCCCACGAGGTCACTGTCTCCTATCTGGAACGGGAACTGCCCAAACTGGGCGAACAGGGTGTGGCAATCGCCACCATCAGCGCTCTTTGGATGATCCGCAACAACGGTGTCCGCCCTTTTGATGGCAGGCTCCCGACGGCGGAACTACCGGAACCGGTCCAACCACTGCCCGAGCAATTGGTACAGGCGACGGCGGAACCCGAACTTGCGCCGGCCCGCACCATCGAGCTGGGGTATAGCTCCCAGTAACAGTCCGGGGCAGGGATTAAGGCAGCAATCACGAAAAAATCGGAACTGTACTGAACCGCAGAGAAAACGGCTGTGCCTAGGGAAAGAGCGCCAGTGCGCAGGATCGGCAGCCCCGGAAAGGGCTGCCGACAAGGGCTTACAGCATTCGTACTTCAATGCCTTGCTTGGCCATATAGGCCTTGGCTTCGGGAATGGTGTACTCGCCGAAGTGGAAGATACTGGCCGCCAGAACTGCATCCGCCAGCCCTTCCTTCACCCCATCCACCAAGTGTTGCAGGTTGCCAACGCCGCCCGATGCAATCACCGGCACGGAAACGGCAGAGCTGACCGCCCTGGTTAGCCCCAGGTCAAAGCCAGACTTGGTGCCATCGCAATCCATACTGGTAAGCAGGATCTCTCCCGCGCCATAGGCGGTCATCTTGCGCGCCCACTCCACCGCATCCAGCCCGGTCGGCTTGCGGCCGCCATGGGTAAAGATTTCCCAGCGGCCGGGCTCACCCGGGGCGGACACCTTCTTGGCATCGATAGCAACCACAATGCACTGGCTGCCGAAGCGGTCTGCGGCCTCTTGCACGAACTCCGGGTTGAACACGGCAGCAGTATTGATACTGACCTTGTCCGCCCCGGCATTCAGCATCCGGCGGATATCGTCCACCGTGCGGATACCGCCACCCACGGTCAGAGGGATAAACACCTGGCTGGCCATGCGCTCCACTGTATGGACAGTGGTAGCCCGATCCTCATGGCTGGCGGTAATGTCGAGAAAGGTGATTTCATCCGCGCCCTGCTCGTCATAGCGGCGGGCAATTTCGACCGGGTCGCCAGCATCGCGGATGTCTTCAAACTTGACCCCTTTGACCACGCGGCCCTTATCGACATCGAGACAGGGAATGATTCGTTTTGCCAGCGCCATAGTGTTGCAATGCCTTTCGTTTCAGAGGTTGGAACCACCCCTTGCGTCAAGGGGGTCTGAGAGGGGAATTCTGGAGGCCGGCTTGGTACCTGCCTGCGGAAATCCCCCTACCCCCTTTACCAAAGGGGGGATAAAAGGAAGCTTAGCGGCTTACTTGGTCACAAAAAGCCTGGGCTTCCCGTAAGTCCAATGTACCTTCGTAAATTGCCCGACCGGTAATGGCGCCCAGGATACCTTCGCCAGCCACCTCAGCCAGACGCTTGATATCATCCATGTTGGTCACGCCACCGGAGGCGATCACCGGAATAGGGGTCGCCTGGGCCAGGCGTACGGTCGCGTCCACGTTCACGCCCTGCATCATGCCGTCGCGGGCGATATCGGTGTAGACGATGGACTCAACTCCGTCCTCAGCAAATCGCTTGGCCAGATCCACGGCTTCCACGGAACTCACCTCGGCCCAGCCGTCAGTGGCCACCTTGCCGTCTTTCGCATCCAGTCCCACGATGATATGGCCCGGGAACTTGCGGCAGGCTTCCGTCACGAACTCCGGCTCCTTGACCGCCTTGGTGCCAATGATCACGTAGCTGACCCCAGCATCCAGATAGGCCTGGATGGTTTCGAAATCACGAATGCCACCACCGATCTGGATCGGCAGTTCCGGGAACCGGCTCGCAATGGCCCGGACGATTTCACCATTGACCGGCTTGCCCGCAAAAGCGCCATTGAGATCCACCAAATGCAACCGGCGCGCACCCTCGTTGACCCAACGCTCCGCCACCTCGACCGGGTTGGATGAAAACGTTGTGGAGTCTTCCATGCGTCCCTGACGCAGGCGGACACAGAGGCCATCTTTCAGATCAATGGCAGGAATAACGAGCATTCGGTGAGTTCTCCTATGAGGCAATTCTGGGAATTCTAATCTCCCCCTCCTGGTGGATGTCCACATCGGAAAGGGAGCTGAAGGGAAAGGCCATGAACCAGGAATCACCCAGACTCCTACCGGCTCGAAAGGTCCGCCCTCTCCCTAACCCTCTCCCCAGGTGGGAGCGGGAATCAAAATCAAACTGGCCGCCGGGTTTATCGAGTTCCGTCCCAGCTGACAAAGTTCTTGAGCAGGGCAAGCCCTGCGTGCTGACTCTTCTCCGGATGGAATTGAGTCGCAAATACATTGTCTTTCTGCACCGCAGCCGCCAGGGAAACGCCGTAGCGGCACACGCCGGCCACGATATCTCCGGCGGTGCCGTCCACGTAGTAGCTATGCACAAAATAGAAACGGCTACCATCGGGAATATCCTTCCACAGTGGATGGCTACCCTGTTGATAGACCTCATTCCAACCCATATGGGGGACTTTCAGGCGCTCTCCGTTCTCGGTGAGTTCATTGCCAAAGAAGCGAACCTTGCCGGGGAAAACGCCGAGGCACTCTACCCCGCCGTTTTCCTCGCTGTACTCCATCATGGCCTGCATGCCAACGCAGATGCCCAGCACCGGCTTGGACTTTACCGCTTCCAGAACCACCTGGTCGAAACCCAGGCGGCGGATCTCACGCATACAATCGCGAATGGCCCCCACGCCCGGAAGAATGACCCGATCTGCCGCCAGGATTTCCTCGGGCTTGGAGGAGATGATGGCTTTTACTCCGTCCCCGGCCTTTTCCAGGGCCTTGGCGACGGAGTGAAGGTTACCCATGCCATAGTCGATAACTGCGATTGTGTTCATGGTGATGCGCCTACGTTTACAGACAGCCTTTTGTGGAAGGCATCATGCCCGTCATCCGCGGATCTTCTTCCAACGCCATACGCAGGGCGCGGCCAAAGGCCTTGAAAATGGTTTCAGCCTGGTGGTGAGTGTTGGTGCCACGCAGGTTATCAATATGCAGGGTCACCGCCGCATGGTTAACGAAGCCTTGGAAGAACTCCTGGAACAGGTCCACATCGAAGTTACCCACCGTGGCCCGGGTGAAGTCCACATGCATATGCAGACCCGGACGGCCGGAGAAGTCGATAACGACCCGGGACAGGGATTCGTCCAGGGGTACATAGGCATGGCCGTAACGGCGGATGCCCTTTTTGTCGCCCACGGCCTTGGCAAAGGCCTGGCCCAGGGTAATGCCCACATCTTCAACGGTATGGTGATCATCAATATGCAGATCGCCCTTGGCTTCAATTTCCAGGTCGATCAGGCCATGGCGGGCAATTTGGTCCAGCATGTGTTCCAGAAACGGAACCCCAATATTGACGTTCAGTTGGCCGGTACCGTCCAGGTTAACCGCTGCTACAATCTGGGTTTCAAGGGTATTCCGCTCAACCCGCGCCTTACGCTCAGACATGCTGCACTCCACAAATCTTTGGATCATACGAGACTACTGGGCGACCACCGCGAACAGTAGATCGCCTATTATATCCCGTGCGGGCAGGCCTTGACAGTCAAGAACCGGTTTCCGGCATTGCGGAAACCCGAGCCTGCCCTTCCAGCCCAGGCGGGGCTGCTTGGATCCGGCAGGCTCTTGCCTAACTCAGGCCGCAGCGAAGTGCTGCTTCAGGTTGGCGATGTAGGTATCCAGCAGGGAGCTGAACTCATGCTTCACCACCGGGCTGATTGCCAGCTTCAGCAGCCCCGGCAGCGGCAATTCCAGGGTGGCTTTGGTGCTGAACTGCAGGGACGTCTTATCGCCCTCGGGAATCAGCTTCCAGAATCCGGAAATCTGACCATTCCCCACCCCCTTAACCGGCTCCCAGGTAATCAGCCGCTTGTCCTTATCGGCATGATACCGGCAGGCATAGATGGTTTGCAGAGCATGCTTGTCGAGCCCCACCTTCTCCATTTCCCAGCGGTAGCTGTTATCGCCCAGGGGAATCAGTTCCTGGACCTTGGGAAAGAAACTGGCCGACTTCGGCACATCCGCCAGCAAATCGAACACTTGGTCCAAATTGGCGGAAACATCGAAATTGCGGCTGACTTCGATCGAAATGCTGATCGCCACTCGGGATCTCCTTCAGTTGCTGTTATTCTTGGACGGGCACTCTGGAGCAATCCATGTCCAGAGCTGGCGCCATATGGGGGTAAAAGCCGCCCCATGTTAGCGATATAACTGATTCATTTCTATGACGTGATTCCACAGGAACCGATCATCCGTGAATAACCGCTTCACCCCAAGTGATACCCCCACCTCCGAAACCGAGATATTCAGTCGCCAGGTGTTGGACTGGTTCGACCGCCATGGCCGCAAGAACCTGCCCTGGCAACAAGACAAAACGCCCTACCGGGTGTGGGTGTCGGAGATCATGCTGCAACAGACCCAGGTTGCCACCGTGATTCCCTATTTCGAGCGCTTTATGGAGCGCTTTCCCTCCGTCCAAGCCCTGGCAGAGGCGGATCTGGATGAGGTGCTCAAGTACTGGGCCGGCCTGGGCTATTATGCCCGCGCCCGTAACCTCCACAAAGCCGCCCGGCAGGTGTGCGAGATGCATGATGGGCAGTTCCCGGACACCGTGGAAGAACTCAGCCAACTCTCCGGCATCGGCCGCTCGACCGCCGGCGCCATCGTCTCCATTGCCTATCGCAAGCGGGCCGCCATTCTCGACGGCAACGTCAAACGGGTCCTGGCCCGCTACGCAGCCGTGGAAGGCTGGCCCGGCACCACCAAGGTACTCAATCAACTCTGGCAAATTGCAGAAGCCTACACCCCTGAGGAACGACCTGACGATTACACCCAGGCCATGATGGATCTCGGCGCCACCCTCTGCACCCCACGCAAGCCCAATTGCCTCACCTGTCCGTTACAGTCGGGGTGCCAGGCCCTGGCCCAGGGCCGTGTAGAGGAAATTCCTGGCAGCCGTCCGAAGAAGCAGATCCCCGAGCGTAAGTGCCAGCTCACCCTGATTGTGAATGGGGCCGGCGAAATCCTCCTGGAGCGCCGGCCGCCCAGTGGTATTTGGGGAGGCCTGTGGTGTTTGCCCCAAGTGGATGAACAATCTTCCGATGAAGAGATCCTGCAGCAATGGCGCCAACGGCTGGGGATTGAGCTGGAGCTCCTCTATGAGCTGAGCCCCATACGTCACACCTTCAGCCATTTCCACCTGACCATGCGCCCGCGGGTGTGGCGTCTGACAGCCAACCCCGTAGGCCTGATCCGGGACGAACCCGACCTGGACTGGTACGCACCCAATCGTCCCCCGCCGGGGCTGCCAGCCCCTATCAAGAAGCTGCTAAAACAATATCCCAAAACCATGCAGCTGGCGCTGTGATCCTGGAACCCTTGGATTTTGGTGCCAAATTTCAGCATGATTGTAAATCCGCTAGAATGCGCCAGCTGTAAACTGATGAAAGGACGGGCAGAATCAATTATGTCTCGCACTGTGTACTGCAAGAAATATCAAAAAGAAATGGAAGGCCTGGACTTCCCCCCCATGCCCGGTGCCAAAGGGCAAGATCTATACAACAACGTCTCCAAGCAGGCTTGGCAGGAGTGGCTCCAGCACCAGACCATGCTGATCAACGAGAAACGTCTCAACCTGATGGATCCGGAAGCTCGCCAGTATCTTTCCGAGCAAATGGAGCGTTTTTTGAACAACGAGGACCATGACCAGGCGGAAGGTTACGTACCCCCGCAAAAATAATCTTCAGTCAGTATTGACTCCAGTCTCTGAAAGGGGTTTAATAGCGCCCCGTTGCCCAGGTAGCTCAGTCGGTAGAGCAGGGGACTGAAAATCCCCGTGTCGGTGGTTCGATTCCGCCCCTGGGCACCATTACCGAATTCAAGAAACCAGCCTAGTGCTGGTTTTTTATTGCCTGCAATCCACCGAGGGCGCCCGATGGGCGCCTGTGTCGGTGACCTGGGCGGCCCCGTTCGATTCCGCCCCTGGGCACCATTACCGAATTCAAGAAACCAGCCTAGTGCTGGTTTTTTTATTACCTGCAATCCACCGAGGGCGCCCGATGGGCGCCTGTGTCGGTGACCTGGGCGGCCCCGTTCGATTCCGCCCCTGGGCACCATTACCGAATTCAAGAAACCAGCCTAGTGCTGGTTTTTTATTGCCTG
>Ga0209075_1002904_pt1 | contig 14730 bp, 12 predicted proteins | sample Stecom2011_FD_187523 | JGI IMG/M metagenome (GOLD analysis project Ga0209075, IMG submission 187523) | Agricultural soil microbial communities from Utah to study Nitrogen management - Steer compost 2011 (SPAdes) (version 2) | ecosystem: Environmental > Terrestrial > Soil > Agricultural land... | reverse complement strand
GCGCTTGCAGGAAACCCTGCCGGGAACATCCGAAAACTCCGAAGACACAGATTTTGGCACTTACCGATGGCAGGTGACCACGGTTGTTCAAGGCACCGCAGAGCCATCGATGAGGCGAGTTGAAGTGACGGTGGCGAAGTATGCGGTTGAACAGGGCGAGCCTTTCCCGGTACACACGCTGTCTGCGTTTCTGGGAGAGAAATGATGCTCGCTGGCGCGCATAGGTCCACCCCCGCAGGTCAGGCCGGTTTTACCCTGATGGAAATGTTGATTGCCGTCACCATTACTGCGGTTATCGGCCTGGGTGTATGGCAGGTTGTCAGTGGCGTGGTAACGTCCAGAGACAGGGTAGACGCGCTGGCGAATCAGTTCGACGGTTTACAGAAAGCCATGCTTCTGCTTGAGCGGGACATTACCCAGGTGGTGAATCGGCCAGCCAGAGATGTCTACGGAGACTTCAAACCCTCGCTGACGTCGAGAGAGGATGCGTTTGCACTGATGATTACCCGGCAGGGTTGGCGCAATCCACTGGGCCTTCGGCGAAGCGGGCTGCAGCGTGCGGGCTGGGAGTATACGGGTACCGAACTCCGGCGACGGTATTGGCCGGTCGTAGATCAGGGGCAGGATGACAGCAGCCGTGATGTGTTGCTGCTCGAAGGCGTGCTTGAGTTCAAGATTCAGTTTCTGGATGACGAGGGTAAATGGCAGGAGCAGTGGCCGTCAGACCAGGTACTTGCCAATCTGGCGCCGGGTGCCAGGCCAGTGATTCCTCTACCCAGGGGGATCGAAATAACACTTGAACACGAGCGGTTTGGTGAGCTCGTCCGGATGTTCACGTTGCCCGATTTCGTTCAGGACCAGGCGCAGGCAGTCGTCACCCAGCAGCAGGAAGCGACCACTGAATCCGGCACGGATGAAACCGCTGAGGAGCAGGGCGCGGGGGGCGGTGGATCGTGAATTCGTTGCAGCGGCAGTTACCTTCCCACCAGACCGGTGTGGCGCTGATTATGGTGCTGCTGGCCATGGCATTGGTTGTCTTGCTGGCGGCCGGGATGACCAAGCAGCAAAGCCTGAGAGTGTATAAGGCGGGTCACTACCTGGCTCAACAACAGGGACAGAGCATCGCACTTGGCGCAGAGGAGTTTGCCAGGCGGATTCTGGTACGCGATTTTGAAGAAGATAAAGAAAAGAATCTGTTGATCGACAGCCCGGATGAGTTCTGGGCAATGCATGCAGCGGTTCTGCCGCTGGATGAGAGTGGTGTTGCGGAAGTGCAGATTGATGATCTGGGTGGGCGCATCAATCTGAATGATCTTGTCACACCGAACGGGCAGGTGGACCCCCTCACCAAAGATCGGTTGTCGCGTCTGTTGGTTGCGCTTGGCATTACGGGCCTGAATGTCGACACCCTGATCGATTGGACCGATCCGGACGATCAGACCTCCAGTGCTTACGGTGCTGAGGATGGTCAATATCTGATGGCAGAGCCGGGATACCGTGCGGCCAACCAGCCTTTTGTTTCAGTCACCGAATTACGGTTGATTGAAGGTATGACGGAAGAGATTTATGTAGCACTGCGCCCACACGTAACCGCTGTGCCTGTCAGCGGTATCGGGATCAATGTCAATTCAGCCACCGGGCCGGTATTGATGTCGCTGCATCAGGACCTGAACGAGGCTCAGGCTGAATCGATCATTGCCAAACGCGAAGAAGAACGCTTTGAGAGCATTCAGGATTTCCTGGCCATGCCGGAATTTTCCGGAATGGGGCTGAAAGCCAACGGCTTGACCCTGCAAACCCGTTTTTTTGAAGTTGTATCACGGATTACCTACGATAATCGTGTCGTAAATATGGTCAGCACGGTGTTTCGTAATCCGGAAGGTGAGGTCCGGACTGTTCACAGGGATACCGGACAAAAGAACAGAATTTCCAAGGAACCTTACACTTTCTCAGAAGGATAGCCATGTCTTATCGTCTATATGTCCGGCCATTACCGCCGTTTGTGGACCCGGACCAGAATCCGGAGGCCCAGCTATACAGCTGGGTACTGCATGATGCCAGTGGCGATGCCCAGGCGCATGGCAGTGCTGACCCTCGCGAGGCTATCGAGCAGACACTGGCGCAGAACGCACTTGACAAGGTCTTGCTCATTGGGCTTATCCCCGGGGATGAAGCCGCGTTCTGCCTGGCTGATATTCCCGCCAAACAAAGCCGGTTCATCCAGCAGGCACTGCCTTATGCGGTTGAAGAGCAGATAGCACAGGATATCGACACGATCCATCTGGCGCTTGGCCGGCACGCCTCCGATGGCTATCTGGTTGCCGCCATAGACAGAATTCAAATGGCACGTTGGCAAACGCTGTTTTCCGGTTGGAGTCATGCAAGGCTTGACGCCATATATCCGGATGCGTCGTTGCTGCCGGCCCCTGAGTCCGGGTGGACGATGTGCCTGGATGGCGACTTTGTGATGATGCAAAGTCAGCGTGGGGAATGGTTACGGATGCAGGCGGACAATCTTCCGCTGTTTGCCATGACCATGGCTACCCCCTCATCGGAAGAGGTTATTGCGGAAATCCCGGTGCAGCTGTTTGGTTCGGAATCGGACCTCGAAAGCCAGCAACCCCTGATCAGCGAGTTGTCCGGAGCTTCTGGCCGTGTGAACGTTCAGCAAAAACCGCTCGAGTTTTCAGTACTGGAGTTTCTGGCCTGGTCCCATCACCAACACGTGTGCCATCCCGTCAACCTTTGTCAGGGCCAGTTTTCAATCAAGGTGTCTGGCTCAAGTCCGCTTAAGCCTTGGCGTCCGCTTATTGCCGTGGCATCACTCTGGCTTGTTATCCAGCTCGGCCTGGAGATTGGAATGGGTGTGTATCATCAACAACAGGCAGACGAGTTGCAGGCCCAGGCAATGGCGGTCTATCGAAATGCCTTTCCATCAGACCAGCGGACCCATGCTGGCAATGTCCGTAGAGTGATAGAAGGGCAGCTGCGCGTAGCGGGCTCTCAGGGGCCGGATGTGGACTTCATCACTCTGATGAAGTTTACCGGAGACCAATACGGGCGATTGCCGGGTTCCGGAGCCGTCACGTTCAACTCCATCAACTACAGCCGGAACCGGGGTGAATTAGTGGTGGATATAAGAGCGGATAGCTATGACCGCCTGAGCCGTTTGCGTAACGGACTGGCCAACGAGGGCTTGCAGGCGCAGATTGGTTCGGTCGTTAATGAGACCAACGGTGCTCGTGGCCGATTGACAGTTTCCGGAGGGTAAACGGATGTTGCAACGTATCAAGGATCAACCCGCTTTTGGCAAGCTGATTGCCAGGTACGATCAACTGCCCACCCGAGATCGCCAGGCCCTGATTCTGCTGGCTGTGGCACTTTCAATCGCGGTACTGTATTTTGCCGTTTGGCGTCCGGTGACTGAATTTCACGACAGAGCCCAGGCCAGTCGTGAAAACGCTGAGGAGTTGCTGGCCTGGATGCAGGCTAACGAAGCGACCATCAACCGGCTTGGATCTGCCGGCAACCAGACAGCGGCCGCAGCGGGCGTAGAAAAGCCTGAAGATGGCCGTGCGCTGATGGCGCTGGTGACTCGCTCTGCCGGTGAGGCAGGATTATCGCTGCAACGCTTTGAGCCAACGGGTGACAACGCGATACGGGTGTGGATGGAAGGTGCGCCGTTTGCCGATGTGGCAGCCTGGCTTGAGCGCCTTGATGCAAACCACGGAATTATTATTGATCAGGCCGCGATGGACAGAGGTAATGAGCCCGGCAAGGTTTCGGTGAGGCTGACTCTGGCTATTTGATCAGGCCATTCCATTGAAAGACAGGAGACGCAGTGTCTGAAAGCCACGATTTTGACCTGATAGTAATTGGTGCCGGTTCAGGCGGTGTTCGGTTGGCCAGAATGTCTGCCCAAAGAGGTGCAAAGGTAGCCGTTGTTGAATCGCGCTACCTTGGTGGTACCTGCGTTAACGTGGGTTGTGTACCCAAAAAGCTCTTTGTATACGGTGCTCATGTCAGGGATGATCTTGACGATGCTGAGGGATATGGCTGGCGCATACCAACGGAAGACGTCACCTTCGACTGGCCCACGCTGGTCGCCAATAAAAACGCTGAAATTGAACGCCTGAACGGCATCTACGGCCGAATGCTTGAGAATGCCGGTGTCACCATTATTGAAGGCACCGCCAGTATTCGGGACCCGCATACAGTCGTGGTGGGTGATCAGGCCTACAGTGCAGATCACATCACCGTCGCAACCGGCAGTTGGCCAGTCATTCCGGAAATTCCCGGCAAAGAGTGCCTGCTAAGCTCCAATGAGATGTTCTATCTGCCGCAGCTGCCACGTCATGCCGTGGTGTGGGGTGGCGGCTACATTGCCGTGGAGTTCGCAGGGATACTGGCCGGCCTGGGCGTGGAAACCACACTCCTGTACCGGGGTGATCTGTTCCTGCGAGGCTTCGACGAAGATATACGGCGCTTTGCCGAGCAAGAGATACGCAAGAAGGGCATCGACCTGCGTTTCAACGTCACCATCAATTCCGTCGAGCCTGATAATGCGCATTATCGGGTGAATCTGAGTGACGGTTGCAGCCTCGATACTGGCCTGGTCATGGCGGCAACGGGCCGGAGGGCCTTGGTTGACGGGTTGGGACTTGAAGAACTCGGAGTGGAATTGAACACGTCTGGCCACGTTGTGGTGGATGATCATTTTCGCACAGCGGTGCCGTCTATTTCGGCGCTTGGGGATGTGATTGGCACGCCACAGCTGACGCCAGTCGCGTTGGCTCAGGCGATGGTCCTGTCCCGGCGTTTGTTTGGTGATGGTGAAGGGGAGATGGATTACAGCGCTATTCCTACCGCGGTGTTCTGTCAGCCCAACATTGGCACTGTGGGGTTAACCGAACAGGAAGCGCGGGAAGCAGGGCACAGCCTGCGCATCTATCGCTCCGAGTTCAGGCCCATGAAGTACACCCTGAGCGGCCGTGATGAACGCTGCCTGATGAAGCTGGTGGTTGACGACCAGACAGACAAAGTCCTGGGTGCACACATGGTTGGCCCGGATGCAGGTGAGATCACCCAGGGCTTGGCGGTTGCGATCAAGGCGGGGGTGACGAAGGCGCAGTTTGATGCCACCCTTGGTATTCATCCGACGTCTGCGGAAGAGTTCGTCACTATGCGTCAACCGGTGGAATAACAGAAACCGTGGCGGCCTGCCCGTGACGTCTTCACGGCAGGCTCCACGCTTACTCGGCCGGTTTTTCCTCTTGTCCGGCTTTGGCCGCGTTTTCAAAAGGAATCTCGAACCTGAATGACAAGCCCTGACCCAGGTCAGGCTCCAGTTGGACATGCCCGCCCATCAGCTCAACCAACCGTTGTACCAGTGACAGTCCCGGCCCTGCGCCGCCACCCTGGCGATTGTTGTCAAAGCTACTGAAGGCATCGGTAAGTCGCTCGGCGGCAATACCTGACCCGGAATCGCTGACGGTGCAGGCGATCAGTATGCGGTTGGCATCCATGTCAAGCCAGTTTGTTCGGACAGTGACGAAGCCATCACTGGTGAATTCAAGGGAGTTATCGAGCAGGCCAGCAAGAACCTGCCGAACTCGTGGAGCGTCACCTACAACGAGCGGCCGATCGGGCCAGTCACCTAAAAAGTGTGCTTCTAACGCGAGCCCTTGTTGCTCCGCAGCGTGCCGGTATGAAGCCACGCAATTGGTGAACAGGGCCCGAAGGTCAAACTCCTGTGCGTCGATTTTCAGGTTGCCACTGTCCATTCGGGCGTAATCCAGGATATCCGAGATCACTGTCAACAAATCCAGGGCCGATTGTTTTGCTGTGCTCAGATAATCGGATTGTCGATTGGTCAGCGGCTCCTGCTCAATGTGGTCAATCATTCCGAGCACCCCGTTCAGGGGCGTTCGCAGTTCGTGGCTCATCGTCGCAAGAAACTCCGACTTCGCCATGCTGGCATGCTCGGCCTTCTCCCGGGCAGTTTCGGAAATGGCAAGCGTCTCGTCTCTTGCCGTTTTGAGGTTCTCGAGATGCTCACCCAGTTGATTGAGTTGTTCCTGTATATCGGCAATCTCACTGGCGACACCTTTCCTGACGACGGGCTCGCGGCCGTAATCGCCGAGAATTAACTGCTCGACACGACTGGACAGTTTCTGCATGGGACGCAGGATATTGCCCAGAAAGACGTTAATCAGAAGCACGGTGAACAGCAGCATTCCGGCGCCGACTGTGCCGGATGACCACCAGATGGCGTGCTGACGTTTTTCGAGAACCTCCGGATTGACTCCGACGTGCACGGTTCCCACACGCAGAGAACCGGAACTGAAGTTCCATCCGGATTCGTGCCAGTCCGAGGCGTTTCCAGCACCAAGATCCAGGGGTTCCTGCAGAATTTCCGCCTCGTACACGTCAAAGTTACGCCAATGACTTTCGTCGGGCTCAGTGTTCTTGCTGGCAAACCCGAGCTCTTCGCCGAGGACATCAGTCACCCTGAGCCAGTCAGCGTCACTACGCCGAAGAGATTGCGAGAGTAGCTGATCCAGTGCCTGACGGTTGCCGGATACGACGGCATACTCAAGCGCTGGAGCCAGATTGTCTGCCAGCATCTGACTACTACTGGCCATATCCCTGCGTGCATCGTCCAGCCGCGCGGTCGTGAAAAAGGCCATCAGTACCACAAACATGACTACTGCGGGCAGTGCGCCAAGTAGGAGTAGCCGCCGGGAAAGAGTCATAGTCGAAGCCTTTCTGCCGTGTTCAGTCATTTGGCAGGCTCCCGTGCGGACTGCTGGAGAAGCTCATCAACCGCATTGGCGATCCACTCTCTGTCAGGCAATGGAATGTTGAGTGAACGGGCAACCTGTTGGTTAACCTCAACACTGAAACTATCCGGATATCCAGGTGCCGGGAACTTTCCGGTCTGTAAGTAGGTTTCAAGATAGTATGCGGCGGTGTTTGCCATAGCATGAAAGGGCGCATAGCTCGAAGCCATTGCGCCGGCCTTTACGTAGGCCTGATTGGGGCCAATGAGGATTTTGTTTCTCCGGTATGCTGTCAGAAGTATATGCTTGATATTCCGGGGGTTGAAAATATCCTCATCGTTCCCTCCAAGAAGGAAGTCTCCGTAGCTCAGCGCTCTGACAAGCGTGGGGATCAGCTGGTCCTTGCTGCTTGCCACAAACACCTGGCCCTCAAGGTCGTAGTCCGGGAGGAGGTCGACCAACTCTTTGTAGCTTTCCGCATGTTCTGGACTGGCCAGCATCGCCACTTTGGTCGCCTGGGGCAGAATGGCCTTGCCGGTCAGTGCCTGGCGCAGCAGAGGAACATCGTAGAGCACGCCCGTTATCCGCCCGTCTGATTTGTCGGCATAGGCATTGATAAATTGCCCTTCAACAAGCACTGCCAGAACCGCAGCTGTCCGGTTACCCTCGCGGACACGGGCAAACGCCCCCGGGCCAATGGCGATAACGGGCTCGTTTTTCAGCAGATGAAGCTGGTTTTCGGAAAGCGTTTGCAGTTCTACGTTGCTTTGTAAATGGCTGGAGATGAGATCAGAGATACGCTTGTCGAGAACGGCATTGCCGGATGTGGCTATGTAGGCAACGGGCGGGGAAGCGTTGATGGCCTGGGAATAGGCATTTGGAAGCCAGGTCACCATAAGCGTGAGCGCCAGGAGCCAGGCGCTCCCGGTGACACACACTCTTCTCTTGCTGACCTTGGTTGAAGAATGCACTTTTGCTCTCATACCGTCCTGATTGGTAAACAACGCTGACCGCGATCAGGTCGATTCAAATACATCAAAACCTGACGCCGGCTTCAAGGAAGAACTGGTTGTGATCTGCAATGATATTATCGGCACTCAAGTCGGGCTCCCGGTTCAGGTAGTGCTGCATGGTGAATGCCAGTTCAGCACTATAGTCAGCCCCAAAGAATCGTTTGGCAATACGTGCATCTATCCGTTCGAACTGGGTGTTGAATTCATCGGCCCAATAGAAGGCTGAAGAGGCCTTCAGACCAAATGGTAGATCCTGAATCAGTGCCACACTGCCTGAATGACGAACCGACAGGCGGGTAAGAAGGCCGGTTTGGTAATCCTGTTCCTTTGTATCCACTGAACCGGATGCGTCTATAATTGGCGCGCCACTGTACCAGGTGTCCTGGTCAAGATAGCCATAACTGGCCCGCACGGCTGTACCTGGATACTCCAGCATCGCTTCAACTTCAAAGCCTTTCTGATCGACCGCCACGTTATTGTCGAGTGTCCATTCTTTGTGCTGGATAATACCGCTGATCATGTCGCGCATTTCATCCTTGAACCCCCGTACTTCCAGCGAAAGTATCGCGGCGTTCATGGGGAATTGCCCAAAGTAACTGATTTCGCGCGATGTGATCTTTTCTTCTTGGAGGTCTTTGCCCAGGGTCAGTATAGCCGGTTCCTGAGCGGCATCAGCGACAGTAATTCGCTCACCTTCGAGATCGGAATAGAGTGCCGGTGTCACGTTAGTCAGTGTGTAACCCCAATCCTGATCCTGCTCGAAACCATCCGGAGTGCGGACTGCCTTGGAAAACACGAAGCGGAAAGCGTGCCGGCTATTGATAACGAAGTTGGCAGCAACCCGTGGCGAAAAGTAGCTATCATTCGTGGTACTGGTGCGCTCCCAGTTACCGCCGGCGTTCAATGTCAGCCATGACAATGGCGTGTATTCAAGGTTACCAAAATATCTGGACTGGTGATTGTTACCCCGGCCGTTGAAATAGGTTTCAGAACGCAGGGTATCCTCACGGAATCCGGCACCTGAAACCAGTTTCAGGTCGTCGTTGAAAATGACGGTGTCCTGAAACTCAAGTTCAAGCCGGGTATCTTCGTAATCAGCGTTAATCTGTGCTTGCAGTGGCGCGCCGCCAGCACCTTCAAAGCAGGGCCTTTTCCGGTTTTCATCTCGAAAATAGATCGGGTTGTCGTTAGGGTTGCGCAGACACGCAGCAACGGTATCGGGGAGTTCTATTCGATACCTCTGCTGGCGATTAAAGTTTTCAACGCTGGCCTGAATATGAAAGAAGTGGTTGTCGGAGGTGCTGTAATTCAGTTTTGACTGAATGTAGTAATCCCGCAGTTCAATGTTCGGATGCTCAATCGGGTTTAGATCCCCGCTTTTGTCCAGATCCTGGAATTTGGTTCCATCTACGATACCGGCCCTGAACTCGACATCCATCTGCTGAGTAAATTTAAGACGGGAATCGTAGGTAAAGGAGTTTACGTTGTGACCATCGTTAAACGGCACCCGTTCATCATCACCGCCCAACTGATAATCAAAGCCACCAAATTTTCGTTTCTCATAGGTCAGTCGCCAATCGACGTCTGAGCCGGCATTGCCCACTGAGCCAAACGTTCTCAGATGATTTCGGGAGCCCCGGGTTACCCGGGTTTCAACGCCGGCCGTATCGGCTGGATCACGAGTTATGATGTTGATGGTCCCCAGAAAGGCATTGATGCCATAGGCCGCTGAATTGGGACCCCGGGCCACTTCGATACGCTCGATTACTTCCAGGGGCACTGGCATGGTTTCCCAGTCCATATCGGACAGGGTCGCCCGGTGCGCTGTGCGGCCATCTACCAACACTTGCATGCGACGTTGCTCGTAATGAACCGTGCCGTGATAGGTTGTGACCGGCTGGTGGCTGCCTACAAAATTGACCACCATGCCGGGTACCAAACGGAATACCTCGTACAGGTTGACGATGCCGAGGTCGCGAATCTGATCACCGGTGATTACCGTAGTACTTCCGGGAACACGGGTTTTTGGTTGTCGCAGACGGGTTGTGGTCAGCACTTCGGGAATGTCATCGCCGAAGGCTAGCATTTCGTCGTTGAAATCAGGCTCTGGCGTGTCAGCAATAGCCTGGCCAGAAGCTGCACCAGCCAGAGTGACGGAAAGTAATGCGAAGCTGAGTTTCTTACCCAACTTGCGAGCCTGTAACTGCAGATCTGACAGGTAATTCGTATCGGGCATGGGTGTCGTTCTATAATTGGCCGAGCATTGAAAATTTAGTTGTAGTTCTCCATTAATCGTAGGAGAACCAAAGCCATTTGTCTCTAAAAAGTTTGCAGAGGCTACACGTCTGGAGTGACCGTTTTATGAATTGCTGGGAGATTCTGGGCATTGAACCGACCGGAGACCGTGACCAAATTCGCCAGGCTTACGAGCGCCAGCTGAAATTCGCTTCAGATGACGAGGCGCGCAGACTCGATGAAGCCTACCGAGAAGCGACCGGAACGGAACCGGTGGTATCAACCCGCTCCGAGCCGGAAAGAGGGCCGGAACCTATGCCTGAGCGAGAGCTCGATGCCAGCGAGGCCCAGGTCGTTCGAGAAGTTGTCATCCAGGTCAAAGCCCTGATGAACGATCATGCACGCCAGCAAGATGCTGGTATCTGGAAAGCCATTCTTTGTGAGCCGCCCGCTGACCAGCTACCGCTTCGCAGGGAGCTTGCGCGTCAACTCGAACCCCAGATCCGCCCCATGGCTGAGAATGGCTCTTTTCCGGTCCCCGTTGCACGCTTTCTCGGTGAATGGTTTGATTGGTTCAGTGTGCGGGAAACCCTGCAGGAACCTGATCCCCGTACCTATCCGGAATCCGATATGACGGACGTCGCTGCCGACGAGATGGACACGGAACAGCAGCCGCAGATGGTGAACTTCTGGCCCGCAGTCATTGGCTGGGTCATCGGTTTAGCGATTCTCACGGCGCTCTTCGGTGGCATGGGCGGCTGACGCCTGCTCGATTTTCACCCGGTATTTCTGGGCCAGGATGGCCCCGACAATCACCTGGATCTGGTTGTAACACATAATTGGCAGTACGATCATACCGAAGCCTGGGTGCCCTGAGAAAAGCACCTTGGCCATAGGCAGGCCGGAAGCAAGGCTCTTTTTGGAGCCGCAAAACACCACCGCGGCTTCGTCTTCAAGACTGAAGCCCAGCTTCCGGACCATCAAGGTCGCAATCAACATGAACAATCCCAGCAGACCGAAGCACAGCAGTATGGCTAACACAATTGCCTTAAGCGGCAGGTTCTGCCACAAGCCACTCACGACCGAATGGGAAAAAGCCGAATATACGATGATCCAGATCACGCACTGATCATAGCGTGACATCAGGGATTCGTTCCGGTTCAGAAATCCACCCAGCCAGGGGCGCATGGCATGGCCCACGGCAAACGGCAGTAAAAGCTGCAGCACGATGTCTTTCAAGGCCTCAGTCACCGAGAAATCGCCTGCGCCTGAGGTGGAGACCAGCAACAGGAGTAAAAAGGGCGTGAGCATCATGCCGAAGACGTTGGACGCGGCCGCGCTGCAAATGGCTGCCGGCACATTCCCTTTTGCCATTGCGGTATAGGCAATGGAAGAGGAAACCGCCGAGGGCAACACGCCAAGATAGAGAAAACCGAGGCCAAGGTCTTTCGGCATCCAGTTCGGTGCCAGGTCGCTTAGGCCGTTTATCGGCAGCACGGCGAGTGGAAAGAATACGAAGGTCAGGGACGTAATCAGAATGTGCAGGCGCCAATGAGTAGCACCATCAATGATTTGTTGGCGTGAAAGTGCAGCACCGTGCAGGAAGAACAGCAGCGCGACGGCCAGGGTACCGATTGTCGCCAAAGCCTCAGCGGCGGCGCCAGTAACGGGCAAAAATGAGGCCAGAACGATGGCGCCCAGCAGAAACAGGGTAAATGTATCAATACGGAACTTCATGGTAGGGCCCTGGTTTAACGGGTGATTTCCGGGTCAGAGAAGGTGTAATCGGCGGTATCAACCGCGCGCGTTGCGAAACGATAGCTGAAGGTAAATCCCGGCCAGTTGACGGTGTTACGCCCTTGAGCGTCGAGATACCAGGAGGAACAGCCGGTGTCCCATACGGTGCCGTCCAGGCCTCGTTGTACGACCTGGCAATATCGGGTCTGGCGATCCTGCCGCACGTCCATGGCTGCTCCGGGATACTTCGCCAATGCATTCAATGCACTGATCACATAGCGGAACTGGGACTCCAGCATATAGAGGATGGAGTTATGGGCCAGATTGGTGTTCGGGCCATACACCATGAACAAATTCGGGAAACCGCTGACGGTAATGCCCTTGAACGCCTTCGCGCCGTTGGCCCAGGCGTCGTTGAGTGAAACACCTTCACGACCGGTTATCCGCAGTGGCGACAGGAACTCGCTCGCCCGGAAACCGGTAGCAAAAATGATCGCGTCGGCGTCCCGACGTTCACCGTCTGCCGTCACAACGCCGGTTTCATCAACCCGGGCAATGCTGTCGGTAATGAGATCGACGTGGGGTTGGTTGATTGCCGGATACCAGTCATTGGAGATCAGTATCCGTTTACAGCCGATCTGATACTCCGGAATGATGTCTTTGAGTTTTTCCGGATCTGTCACATGGGTTCTGGCTTCTTTAATGGCCTGTTGGGCGAAGATATCCAGAAGCTTGTTGAACCGGGTGAAGGCAATTGCGCGGGTCTCGTTCTTCATGTAGATCATTGACCGATAAAGCCTGTCCCATAAAGGCAGTTTCTGGAACAGCGATTGTTCGGTATGGGTAAACTCCCGGTCCGGCTTCGGTAATACCCAGGCCGCGGAGCGCTGGTACAGATCAAGTTTTGCCGCCTTCGGCACGATGGCCGGTACAAATTGAATCGCGCTGGCCCCGGTGCCGATAACCGCTACCCGTTTTCCCGTCAGATCGTAATCGTGATCCCAGCGGGCGGAGTGGAACATGGCCCCTTTGAAACTCTCAAGACCGGGGATATCCGGGATGGCTGGCCGATTCAGTTGCCCGGTCGCGGTGATCAGAACACTGGCGGTATAGGTGTCTCCCGCTTCGGTGCGCACTGTCCACTGATTGGTCTGGCTATCAAAGCTTGCGTCTGAAACCGCCTGGTTGAACCGGATGTGTGATGCCAGCCCGTACTTTTCAACGCAGTGCTCCATATACGACTGAATTTCCGGTTGGGCACCGAACTTGCGGGTCCAGTCGTGCTTGGGCTCAAACGAATAGGAGTAGAGATGGGACTGAACGTCGCAAGCGGCACCCGGATAGGTATTGTCGCGCCAGGTGCCACCGACACGGTCAGCTTTTTCCAGCAAGGTAACCTCATGAAAACCGGCCCTTTTCAACTGGATGGCCATGCCGATTCCACCAAAGCCGGTGCCGATGATAATCACGGAAGGTTTTTGTTGGTCGTGCCGATTCATGGTGACTGCCCGTTGTTATTGTATGGCCAGACTATAACCCCCAATTCAGACAACAAAAAGCCCCGTTCAACCGGTTTGGTTGCGGGGCGCTGAAAAAGGCTGTGTTCCTGGCCAAGCCTGTCTACATGTTGCTGGCGTTTGCCGCAGCCTGGTAATGCCAGTCAACGGATTTGGGTTGATGACTATCAGCAACAAACAGGTGCCCGACAGTCGGCACGGCATACCAGAGATCGCCTCTGGCGGGGTTCTGTCGGGCAAATTCCGCATGGCTCATACCGGTTTCCCAAAGCTCCGTGCTTTGCCAACCCTGCGGCGAGAGTTCAATGCGTACTTCCGAGCCAATCAGGCTGATGGACTCAATACGGAGTGGCAGCCGCGCAATGGCATTGGGCGACCGGGCGAGCTGGACTTCATGGGGACGAAGGTATAGCTGGGCTTCCTGATCCCCTTTGGTGCCAGCCAGCGATACCCAGGCGTCTCCCTGAACCAGTTTCTGGCTTTTGATCACACCGGAAAGAACATTAACGTGGCCCAGGAAATCAAACACGAAACGGCTGTCCGGGCGGGCGTAGAGCTCGGTGGGGCTGTTAACTTGTTCAACCTTGCCTTGGCTCATCACAACCACCTGGTCAGACAGCTCGAGCGCTTCTTCCTGATCATGAGTCACGAAAATGCTGGTGAAATGGTATTCGTCGTGCAGCGCCCGTAACCAGCGGCGCAGGTCTTTGCGAACTTTTGCGTCCAGGGCGCCGAATGGCTCATCCAACAGGAGAATGCGCGGTTGGGTTGCGAGGGCCCGGGCCAGTGCAACGCGCTGCTTCTGGCCGCCAGAGAGTTGGGCTGGATAACGATTGGCCAGTTGCGGCAGCTGGATCATTTCCAGAAGCTTCTCCACCCGCTTTTGAATTTCCTGTTTTGAGGGGCGTTCTTTTCGAGGTAGCGAATCCAGACCAAAAGCGATGTTCTCGGCCACCGTCAAGTGACGGAAAAGCGCGTAATGCTGAAACACAAAACCGATGTTGCGGTCGCGCACGTGGAGTTTGCTGACGTCATCGCCACCAAACAGAATTCGACCGGCGTCGGAAGACTCCAGTCCGGCAATAATTCTTAGCAAGGTGGTCTTGCCCGAGCCGGACGGACCGAGCAGGGCGGTCAACTTGCCCTCCGGGATGTCCAGAGAAACGTTGTCCAAGGCCTGGAATTTGCCGAAGGATTTATGGATATTCTCGATGGTGATGCTCATTTCAGACACCTCCTTTTTCCGGCGCCGGGTATTCTGATTTTGCCTGTCGCCACTCTACAAACGCCTTGGCCACCAGAGTAAGAATGGCAATGGCTGCTAGTAGTGATGCACTGGCGAAGGCACCGACGATGTTGTAATCCTGGTACAGCAATTCGACATGCAGGGGCAGGGTATTGGTTTGGCCGCGAACGTTGCCGGATACCACTGACACCGCACCAAAC
>Ga0209075_1002899_pt1 | contig 14746 bp, 9 predicted proteins | sample Stecom2011_FD_187523 | JGI IMG/M metagenome (GOLD analysis project Ga0209075, IMG submission 187523) | Agricultural soil microbial communities from Utah to study Nitrogen management - Steer compost 2011 (SPAdes) (version 2) | ecosystem: Environmental > Terrestrial > Soil > Agricultural land... | reverse complement strand
CAACTGTACTGGGTACATTACCCATTGCGCTTTCGCTAGGTGCAGGATCTGAAAGCCGCGTTTCAATGGGTGTAGCAGTAATTGGTGGACTTATTTTTTCTACGATTCTCACCCTATATGTTATTCCAACAATTTATACTTTTATCTCTTCTAAAGAAAAACTAGTAAGCAATGTGGATGAAGAATAGCACTTTACGTAAAATAGCTGTTGTTGTATTTTCAATTTTTATAGTTGTTTCCACAAAATTGACTGCACAAGAAACTTTATTGTTGGATGAAGCCATCAATATGGCATTGCAAAACAATTATGACATACAGCTTTCTAAAAAAAATGTCGCAATAACTGAAATAGAAAATAGCATTGGAAATGCGGGTTTCTTACCACAAATTGCTGCAGATGGAACATACAACAGCCGAATTGAGAACACGGAGTTAAGCTTTGCAGATGGCACTTCTATCAATAGAGACAATGCAACATCAAACAGTTTAGATTTAGGTGTTGGTCTCAATTGGTATATTTTTGATGGAACTAAAATGTTTATTGCCAAAAATAAATTTGAAGCGCTAGAAGAATTGGCTGTTTATGATTTAAAAGCAACAATCAACAACACTACTGCTGAGGTTATAAATACGTTTTATCAAATTACGGCTGAACAGCGCACTTTAGACCGCTACCTTGAACAAGAGGAGTATTCTGAACAAAGATTAAAGCTAAGCGAAGTTAAAGTAGCTACAGGAGCAGCTTCTCAATTGGATGTATTGCAAGCAAGAGTTGATTTAAGCGCTGACCGTTCTACCATTTTTAATCAAGAGATTAAAATAAACATGCTCAAAAAGCACCTCAACCGTTTGCTAGGGCGGAAAACATCTATTGATTTTTTAATTATCGACAGTATTCCTATTGGACAAAAGCTTGATAAAGAAAATCTTGAAAAGAATTTAGAGGAAAACCCAAACCTCAAAGCTTATAAAAAAGACATCAGCATTGCAGTTATGGAGAAAAAAGAAACCTTTGCTAGCCGTTTGCCCAAAATTGCGCTTAATGGTAGGTATTCTTATAATAATTCAGAATCTGAAGCGGGATTTATTAGCAGCAATAAAACTGATGGAATCAATTATGGAGCAACCATTAGTATCCCGATCTTCAATGGCTTTCAACTAAATAGAGCCGAACAGATTAACAAAATTAGAATTGAACAACTACAAACGAATTATGAAGCTGAGTTCTCAAAGATAGAAGAAGCTTTTTCAATAGAGTTCTACGCTTATGAAAAATATCTGCAACTTTTAGAAATGGAGAGATCCAATGTAAAAACTGCAAAAGCAAATTTAGACTTCGCACTTAAAAGCTATGACCTTGGAAGCTTGTCTGCAATTGATTTACGTGAAATTCAATTGACAACTTTAGCTGCAGAAGAACGGCTTATTGCTGTTCAATTTACATTAAAAGCCACCGAAACTGAGTTGCTTCGCTTAACCAATCAATTGATTCAGCCCAAATAGTTCTTGTAAGCAACATCAAAAAGAGAATTAATTTTAAATATACTTCAAGAAATTAGCTGCAAAAATAATTATAAATGCACCATTAAATCTATGAATATATTTTTTTAGCTATCTATTCATCAAAAAGCAACTATATAAGGTATATTTACTCTTCGACTGAAGCGTAAACTTATTATTTCAAATGGCAGCATATTTCACAAACAAAGAGGTTTCAATTGCAAGTTTACCACAATATGAGCAAGTGAATTTTCACCCCATATCAAAAAATCAAAGATCCAAGGCGCTCACTATACTCTTAATCTCTTTTTTGTTTCTACTACTGCCTTTTATCATATTTAATCAGCTTATTTTATCAGACCCCCTTGCTACTTTTGTGAGTGTATTTACACTTCTATTCATAGCGTTCAAGTGTGTTGATGTTATTCTGAAACAGAGTAAATATGGTTATGCTTTGAGAGAAAAAGATGCTTTATTTCGAAGGGGGTATATTACTACAGTAACAACAATTATTCCATTCAGCAGAATTCAACACATGGCGATTAATCAATCGCTTTTCGACAAGCTTTATGGAATCTCTACCTTAAAAATATATACTGCAGGAGGTAGCAGTAGTGACATTGCTATTCCTGGGCTTAGTCCTAAAATAGCAAACAGCTTAAAAGATGCCATTTCAAAGCAAGTAGACTCAAATGATAGAGAAGCCATTTAATCAGCCACAACGACAATCAATTATTGGCATACTGCTTATCTTTTTTAGCTTAAGCTACAAGCTATTCAAAGGTTTATGGGCTTTGCTGTTGCTGATCATTATAAAAGGACCAGCGGATAATACTTTACAATACATTTTAATTCCCCTCGCTGTAGGTTTTCTTTTAATGATTGTTTACAGCTATTTATACTATTCCCGTTTCTTATTTCATGTCGATTATGAAAAAGAAGAGTTTGTATTGACAAAGGGTGTGTTTTCCACTGAAAAAATCAATCTTCCTTTTGATAAAATTCAACAAGTTGATATAAAACGTTCAATTCTTCAACGAATAATAGGGGTTTATAGTTTAACGATAGACACTGCTGGAAGCAAAAGCAATGAAATTCAGATTAGAGCATTAAAAGAAAACGACGCAAAAAGCTTATCGAATATTTTAACTGAAGCAAAAGTAGAGGGTAGCACTAAAGATAATCAAGAGGGTAACACAGAATTTAAAGAAAATCAAAAACTCGCTAATACTTGGGTATATAGAATTGGCACTTTAGGGCTTTTAAAAGTCGGATTGACAAAAGGATTTCTTAGAGGGTTTATAATTATTACAACTTTTATTTTCTCTATTTACAGCAAAATAAAAACAAACTTAGAGGACGCCACTTCTCTTTTAGAAGAAAAACTAACGCCATTTATCGATACAAATTTTCACAATTTTACACTTGGTATATTTCTGTTAATATTTGTGCTTTTACTAAGCATGTTGGTTACTATTGGCGAAGTTTTTATCAGATATTTTAATTTACAAATAAAGCAAACTGCGCATCACATAGAAGTGGAGATGGGTCTAAGAACCAATACTAGGATTACCTTCCAACCACGCCGTTTACAACGCCTAAGAGTTAGGACCAATCCTATTCAACAGTTTTTTAACTTAAATGAATTCGTGTTTTCCTTAGCAAGTAGCGAAAATGATTTGAAAAACAGTAAAATTTCAGTACCCGGATTAAGTATTGAAATTATTAAAAAGGGTAAGAGTTTTCTTTACGATGGGAGGCTTATAAAATTAGATAGCTTTCATAAGCCTCACTGGCTTTGGTTTAGAAGAAGAATACTAATTATTTTTATACTTTTTAGCCTGCTTATTTCAAGCAACTTACAGTATGACTTTAGCAATTGGAATTTATTGATTCTTATTTCTACCATCAGTTTTATAATTCTGGTTTTATACCAATGGTTGTTATTCCAAAAAATGAAATTTGGTTTTACTGAAGACTTTTTAATTGTGAAAAAAGGTTTTTGGACAAAGAGTGAAGATATCATTGAATTATATAAAATGGAAGGTGTAAGCATAAAACAACCATTTTGGTATAGAAAGCGCAATGTTTATAATTTGAAATTTCACACCGCTGGGGGTGACCTTACCATTCGAGCGGTATCCGATGAATTTGTGAAAAAGATTAACTACCTATTATATAAGGTTGAAAGCACCAATAAAGCGTGGATGTAATGTCTTATGTAATAGCTATAGTATAACATAGCTATTATACCTAAATCTATTAACCTCAACGCTCAACTTAAATAGAATTAACAATATCCATTCTTTGTAATCTTAGTGATAAGGAAAAAGCATAAGCACATAAAAAAGATTAAAACTTCAATACAGCTACCAAGATATCATCTACCTGCTCATTGTTTCCCTTCCATTCATTAAGTCCACTTAAAAGCAATTCTCTTTGCTCTTCGGGGGCTTTCTTGTGAATTTTAATAAACTTATTTCTAAGTTTTTTATTCATTAGTTTTTTATTTTTTGGCCCCCCAAATTGATCAGGATAACCATCAGAATATAAGTAAAAAACATCTCCTTCTTGAATGGGTATTGTGTGCGATTCAAAAGAAAAATCAAGAGGTGTATCTCCTCCAATAGAGCGTCTAGAACCTTTAATTTCAAAAATCTCATTATCTCTCACATATACTAAGGGACGGAAGGCGCCAGCATAAGTTAAGATATTCGTATCATAGTCAACACATATAAAAACAATGTCCATACCATCCCTACTCTCACTACCCTGATCATCTTGTTTTAGGGCTTTCTTTATAGAGTTGTTCATCTCTTTAAGAACCACATCAGGCTGGGTAATTTTACGCTCTAAAACAATTTGATTGAGGTTATTTATGCCTATCATGCTCATTAAGGCACCAGGAACACCATGGCCAGTGCAATCTGCAGCTGCAAACACCATTTTGTTATCAATATCGTCAAACCAATAAAAGTCGCCACTAACCACATCTTTAGGAATAAATAGAATAGAAAAAAAGTCTGCAGCTCTTTTTAGCTTAGCTGCTTTAGGAAGAACAGCTTCCTGAATCTTTTGGGCATAATTGATACTATCGGTAATGTTTTTATTGGCAATCTCAATAATTTGATTTTGAGATTCGAGCTTAGAGTTAACCTCTTCTACTTTTTCCTTTTCTTCGAGCAGCTCTTTCGTTCTTTCATTTACCTTTTGAGTAAGTATCTGCTGCTCCTTTTTTAGCATTCTGGTACGGTATCTCATTATCAAGTAAAAGCTTAACAAAGCAACTGAAACAGTTAAAATATAAAACCAAGTGGTTTGCCACCAAGGTGGGCTTATTGAAAATGAAAAGGTTAGCGGGCTATCAGACCAGACATTATCAGAATTTCTAGCCTTAAGCATAAAGGTATAGTTGCCAGGAGGTATAGCTGTATATACTGCTTTCTGATCTATAGTTGTCGGAAGCCAGCTGTTGTCTAAACCCTCTAACTTGTATTGATAAACTACTTCATTTGGATTGGTAAGAGAGATGCCTACATATTCAAAAATGAGGTTGTTGTTTTTATAAGTTAATGAAAGATCTTTTGGAAGCTTATGCTCTAATTCGCCATACTCACTCCAATCTACATCAATAAAATTTAATTTAATGTTATTAAGTGATAAAACTGGAGCATATTCGTTCTTTATATCTTTATCTTTATTATAGATAAATAAGCCATTTATAGTGCCAAACAGCATTTCACTTTCGCTTCGAACTTCTACTGCATTCATATTGCACTCTAATCCACCAAACCCTTGATTTTTATTGTAGTTTGATATCTCAATTTGATTTGTAGAATCTTTTATTGCAGCATAAACAGAAGCTATAGAAACCTTATCTACTCCTTTGTTGGTTCCCGCCCAAATGTTGTTGCTCTTGTCTTTTGATAAGAAGTAAATATTTTCAGAAGAAAGCCCTTCTTGATCGCTAAGATTGTAGGCTATCTCCTTGCCATCATATATATATATACCATTGTTTGTCCCAATCCACAACAAGTCATTATCTAAAACAAAACTTCTAGCCCTTGTACAAACCAAACCTTCTTCACTTCCAATAAACTGATGTTCACTTCCATTTAGCTTATAAATGCCATTTTCTGAAGCAAAATAAATATGCTCATTGTATTCAATTATATTGTAAACAGCTACTTTAGGCGCTTCCTTAACTACACTCAAAGTATCATTCTTAAGCTGATATACCCCATTTTTTCCCCCAAAGTAAACAGTATTTTTAGATTGGAAAGAAGTGTAAATGTCTGCATTAGCAGCATTTACCTCAGCACTCATTGTAACGGGAATAAACTTTTCTCCTTTCAGCTTAAACAAGCCTTTGTTGGTGCTTAAGTATATCTCATCTTTTATGGCTGTTATGTCGTAAACATAATTAAATTGACTTACTAGATCAAAAAGCAGGCTCGTGGTCACCTTGTTATTTTCAATTATCTGAAGCGCAAGACGGTTGGCTACATAAATTTTACTATCATGATAATGAATAGCGTATATATAACTATTTTTTAAAGCTGAAGTTTGATTAAAATGGCTGAAATTGCCAATGTATTTGACCAATCCTGTTCCTATTGTTCCCAACCAAAGGTTGCCTTCATTGTCGTTGAAAACACTCCATACTCTTTTGTAATTAAAACCATTTACATCGGTGTAATAACTAACAGTATAGTCATCTAAATCAACAAAATACAGCCTTGTATTAAGTGCCCCGAATACAATATGGTTGCCATATACAATTGATGAAGTTAGGGTTACATAGCTACCACTTTCAACAGTTGAAATTTCAGTATTAAGAACACTTATCTTATTGTTTTTAATTAAACATAAACCACTTATAGTCCCAATAAAAATATCGTTGTTTTTTCCTTCAATTATCGTTTTAATATAGTTGTTGCTTAATTCGCTGTTTCCTTGGTGGTATTGCACCACTTTATTTTTATTATTGATTTTAAACAAGCCGTTTGCTTGTGTTCCAATCCAAGTATTTTGTTTGGAATCTATAAAAATAGAGGATATCCAAGCGCTGTCTAAATCACCTACACCAAAGTCTTTTTTTACGATGGAGTCTAATTTACTATCATACACATAAAGTCCTTTTGCATTGCCAAAATAAGTTTTCCCTTTTTTTGAATAACTGACATAAAAAGGCGTTTCATTAAGATAATTTCTTCTTACGGTAGTTAAAGAGTTGTTTAACAAGCTGACTCCTGAGTTTGTAGCACACCAAATGTTTTCATTGGTATCTATGGCTATTGAAAACACCACATTATTTGTCAAGCCTTGTTTTTCTTTTATGCTACTAAAGCTGTAACCATTATAAATACCCAAGCCACCACCATTTGTACCATACAACAAAAACCCGCTATTCGTTTGATTTATAGCCAATATATCTGCTTGCTCTAAGCCATCCCCCACATTAAAATTGATAAAATTATAGGTTTGCGCATTGGCTATGGCACAAATGAATAAGATGGACAGTAGAAAGGAAATAATTCGTTGCATGGTTAAAATAATAGAGCATTATCCTGAAATTACTATAACAGGATAATGCTCTATGTTATACATAATTATCGGTTGTATGATTGTTATTGTTTTACTATTTTTTTTACGATTACGTTGTTATCGAATTGTATTTGTATAAAGTAAACCCCATTTGCTAAGCGTTCTATATTCAATTCCATATTCGGATTACTTCTGTTAATAAGGCTTTTCTTTTCAACAAGCTGTGCCCCAGTATTGCTCAATATTTTAACAAAAACCTCCGTATTATTCATCTCTTTAAAAAGAAGGTTTACATTGTTTTTGGTTGGGTTTGGCATTAACTCAACTTCTAGCTGATTGTATTTTAAAACCGTGAGTCCTGTTAGGCTAGTGTCATAAATATAAATTCCAATACTGTCAACATAAAAATTAAGGGAGTCAAAAGAATCTTTGCCTGGCTGAACATCAATAGAGTATACTGAATCATTAGGAAGCCCTGGAATGTCTGCTTTTATAGTATAGTTGGATCCTAAATTAAGGCCTGTAAATTCATATGCCCCTCTTGAGTCAGTCAATTTTGAGCCTGCTGTTCCTCCAGGGTGCTGGTTTAAGGTAATATCTATCCCCGGAATTGGGTCGCCCATTGCCTTATCGAAGTTATTACTCCCTCCTTTTCCAGAACTATTGCTAAAGCCATCTAACTCATAAACATACCCTTTAACTACTCCTGAGCCTGTTTGGGGTACTGTTGGAATTAAGCTTATATCTTTATTTGCCAACCTTGGGTTTATACAACTTAAGTTAAACACCCAAGCGCTATCCCAATTAGAGTGATCATTGAGGTTGCCATAATAAGTATTTACTGTATTGGGAATATTGGTGCTGGCTTTTATAATAAACTGTTGCTCGGGCAAGTAGTCAAATCGGTATTCCCCATTCGCGGTTGTATTCGATGAATCAAATAAAGTAAACGCACCTGATGCTCTTACCTTGTATAGGTAAACCATTGTATTAACGATAGCAGTATTTTGGTTGTCTTTTACATTTCCTGAAATTGACAGTTGGCATTTACAAGTAATTCCCGATAAAATATTTGAAGATGTAGCGCCTAATAAACTGTTATTTTTTACCGTCACATTTTGAGTATTTATCGTGCTAATCATGTTTATTGGATATGTATTGATATCCTCAAAACTCAATTGACCACTAACGGTATCTACACAATAAGAATAGAAATCTTTATCTAATTTAGCAATGAAGTATCCACGATTAATATTTAAGCTATCAATGTGTCTTTTAACAGTTAAAAAGCCATTATCTTCAGTATTAACAAGCACATCACTTCCATCAGTAGAGATATTCTTAAAAGATTCAATTATTTTATATGAGGATCTGAGATTTCCATTTTTATCAAGCTTTGCCAACTGATCGCTAGGGTTGTTGTAATCGCGATTATCGTAGAAGTTAATAGCTATGCCATTGTATTCTTTATCTTTAGCTACATTTAACAATTGAGCAGATCCTGAAGAAAGATATAGTTTTTTTGAATGATTGATAGCTCCTGTTGTTTGGCTAAAGTTGAGCGTAACAATTGCACTCATTTCTTGATAATCTTGATATAAGCTAACTACAGAAGCACTCCCATCACTAAAAGTAATTACCTTTTTAGGTATTTTACTGTCAAAATCCATAAGTGTATCATTTCCTAATTGATTGACAAGGTTAAAGCTGTTTTCCCACACTTTATTTCCATTTGAATCTAACTTAATCAAGCTAATAAAATTTTGGAAAGTCTCCATAGTGAATCCACCTGCAGCAAAAATATACCCTCCATCATCTGTTGATACAGCACTTTCTATATAAATTCCATTAGAGTCTGGAGCAGGGAATCTAATGTCTTTTGTCCATATTTCATTTCCATTCCCATCTATTTTTATGGCAAAAGAGGAGTTCCCATATGAGCCATAGGCAGACCCATACACAACAGCCTCATTGGCAGCTTCATTAACTGCAACTCCTGAAGGAGAAGAGGAGATTGATGTGTCAATTTCATAGGTTTTACTCCATAAAAAATTTCCACTAACATTATCCAAAGCAAACACTGAAGTTTGATTAAATCTATTATTATAAACAAACAATGACTTACTCCCTAGCTTAACTGAGGCACTAAGATTGTTATACTCATATGGCTCATTAATGTTATAAATAGTATCCAGTTGATGTGTACCATCAACATTTAACTTCATCACCAAAAATTTAAGCTGCTGATCCCCATCATCATATATGTTAGATAGAAAGTAGCCATTGTCCCCTAAGTCTACAGCCCGAAAAGGGCTATACAAACCCATGGGGCCATTATTCATATCTTTTATTATTGTAGTATCTACAAAGGTTATAGACTTTGCTCTTTTCGTACTAACGGAAACTTGAGCATAGGTAAAAAGTGTAGATATAAATAGGCCAAGAAGGATAAAGTGTCTCATAACTACTAGATTTTTAAATAAATAATTATAAACAAATGTAAATAAATAACAACAAGAGTCGCAAACATATTTGAACAAAGCTCACATTTTAACACAAAAAGGCATCAAAACCCTACCCTTAAGCAACTTATAGCACGACCTTTGCTAATGCTTTCTCAAAGTTATCATTTAAAATGTTATCCTCTTTTTTGTTTTTCCAAATAGGTTTTTTTGAGTGCTTGCTCTTTGCATAAATTCATGCGGAAAGCCCAAATCAATTTCGCTGATTTTATTAAGCTTTTGCATTTGCTCAACTGTCAACTCAAAATCCAAACACTTAAAGTTATCTTCCAGCTGAGAACGTTTTCTAGCGCCAATTATAGGAATTATATTGGAATTGGTTTGTAAAATCCATCGCAAGGCAAGTTGCGCTGCCGGCCTTCCTACTTCATCGGCTACTTCTTTAAGCTGGCGGCTAATTTCTAAATTCTCTTCAGTCATTTTAATGCTTTTCTCATTCAATCGACCCTCCATCTTTTCTAGATACTTGCCAGTCAATATGCCAGCACCTAGCGGCGACCAAGTATTAATTGTCATTTTAAAATCATTGGCCATTGGAAATAAGTCGCGCTCTGCCGTACGCTCTATTAAACTATACTCCAATTGAACAGCAGAAAACTCTACCCAACCATTTTGTCTTGCCAACATATTTGCTTTGGCAATAATCCAAGCAGGGGTATCTGATACTCCTATATGAAGTACTTTACCTTGATCTACTAGTTGATTTAATCCACGCATCACCTCTTCAACATCAGTGGTAAAATCCCAAATATGCAACCAAAAAATATCGATGTAATCCGTTTGTAGCCTTTTTAAACTATCATTGACAGATCGCATCATATTTTTACGGTGATTACCCATAAAATTAGGGTCGTCAATTTTGTCATACAGCGCATACTTTGTCGATACTACAAAGTGGTCTCTATTGCCTTTAATAAAATCTCCTAAATACTGCTCGCTCGTTCCATAGGTATAAAAATTGGCCGTATCTAAAAAATTTCCGCCGGCATTTGCATAAAAGTCAAAAAGTCTTTTGCTTTCAGTTTTATTTGCACCGCTTTTCCAATCTTCACCGAATGTCATTGTCCCTAAGCATAATTCAGAAACTCTCAATCCTGTTTTTCCTAACAACTTATATTTCATTTTTGTCATTTTTTATTTTTTCTTCGACCAAAAGTTACTATTTTTAATGACCCTATAATTGGTTGTTTTTAAAAATTTACTTTTGAAGTTATAATTAATAGCTAACAAATTTCATTTTTTTACACAAACTAGCTCAATAATTATGGGGTAATAATATAAAAAACTACACTCCTTATGCCATTAGCAGATATTACAACAATTGAACAACTTCACAGGAATCTTAACATGGGCCCAGGTTATGGAGGGTATGCGGAATTGGTAAAAGCCATTAAGCTTCCGAAAAAAGAGTGGGAAGGTTTCACTTTGTGGAAAAAAGAACGATACAGTAGAAACTGTCTTGTTTCTTGTGACAGCTATGAAATGCTGTTAGTTTGTTGGTTAGCAAACCAGAGTTCTCCCATTCACAGTTACGACTTTCAAGAAGGTTGGATCAAGGTTTTAGAAGGAGAATTGACAATAGAAACATACTTGGTAAATAAGAAAGATAAAACAGCAAGCTTAAAAGAAACTATACAACTTAAAAAAGGTGAATCTACCTATTTGAATGACAGTATGGGTTTTCATAAAGTTTATACTAAGGATAAAAAATCAGTTAGCTTACACCTACACATCGAAAAAGTTAAACGCTGGGAAGAGTTTGACCCAAACACAAAACAATTTAAAATAACAGTTCCACACTACGACAATGCAACTGAGTATTGTGAGTAAACACATAAAATGATAATTGTCATTTTTTAATGCCCTTGATAGCCTGAACTTTGCCCTTAACTCAAAAAAACATGAGTGTTTTAATAGTTTTAATATTAGTTAGCATAGTAGTTGCCATCGGATTTTTAATTGCGTTTATATGGTCAGTTAAATCTGGGCAATATGAAGATGGCTATACTCCTTCTGTAAGGATTCTATTCGACGATAATAAACCAAAAGAAGAAACGAAAGATCAAAACAATAAACCAGAAAACCAAAAAGAATCAACATGCAAGTAGAAAAGTTTAAATACGACAACAACATTGTTAGGTTATTCGCCAACGCAACAATTGTTTGGGGAATTACAGGAATGACTGTAGGACTCCTCGTAGCACTTCAATTTGTTTTTCCTACTTTAAACTTCGATTTAGAGTATACTACTTTTGGAAGAATTCGCCCTTTGCATACCAATGCGGTGATTTTTGCATTTGTAGGAAATGGAATCTTTGCTGGAGTTTATTATTCACTTCAGCGTTTGCTAAAAACGAGAATGTACAGTGATTTACTGAGTAAAATTAACTTCTGGGGTTGGCAGCTCATCATTCTTTCTGCGGTAATCTCCCTTCCAATGGGCTATACCACTTCAAAAGAATATGCAGAATTAGAATGGCCTATAGACATTGCAATTACAATTATATGGGTTGTTTTTGGATGGAATATGTTTGCTACAATTCTTAAAAGAAGAGAAAGGCACCTCTACGTAGCCATTTGGTTTTACATTGCTACATTCGTTACAGTTGCAGTCTTACACATTGTTAACTCCATTGAAATTCCAGTTACTTTTATGAAGAGTTATTCTTGGTATGCTGGAGTACAAGATGCATTAGTACAATGGTGGTATGGGCATAATGCAGTGGCATTTTTTCTTACAACGCCATATTTGGGACTCATGTACTACTTTGTTCCAAAAGCTGCCAACCGACCTGTTTTCTCCTATAGACTTTCCATTATTCACTTTTGGGCTTTAATTTTCTTATACATATGGGCGGGTCCACACCACTTACTTTATACTGCATTGCCAGAGTGGGTGCAATCTCTAGGGGTAGTATTTTCAGTAATGCTTATTGCACCTTCTTGGGGTGGAATGATCAATGGACTGTTAACCCTTCGAGGCGCTTGGGATAAAGTTCGCGACAGCGCAGTATTGAAGTTTTTTGTAGTTGCAATTACAGCTTATGGAATGGCAACTTTTGAAGGCCCAATGCTTTCACTTAAAAACGTAAGTGCTATTGCACATTATACAGACTGGATTGTTGCCCACGTTCACATTGGAGCACTAGGCTGGAATGGGTTTTTAACCTTTGGAATGTTGTACTATTTATTCCCAAAACTATTTAGAACAAAGTTATATTCTGAAAAATTAGCCAACTTCCATTTTTGGATTGGCACATTGGGGATACTTTTTTATGCTATTCCACTATATTGGGCAGCCTTTACACAAAGCCAAATGTGGAATGAATTTACTAGTGACGGCTTTCTAAGGTATCCTAACTTTCTTGAAACTGTTACCAACATTATCCCAATGTATGCTTACCGTGCATTTGGTGGATTGTTGTACTTATCTGGAGCTATTGTAATGGTATTTAACTTAGCATTAACAGCTAAACACGGTAGTTTCGCTCGAGAAGAAGAAGCTGAGGCTCCTGCTTTAAAGCCTTTGAATAAAGGCTATAAAGACGATCACTGGCACCGTTGGTTTGAAAGAAAGCCAATTCAAATGCTAATTGGATCACTCATTGTTATCTTAATAGGTGGCTTAGTAGAAATGGTGCCTACTTTCTTAGTAGAGTCAAATGTTCCAACGATAAAAAGTGTGAAGCCATATACTCCTTTAGAGCTGCATGGTAGAGATATTTATATTGCTGAGGGTTGTAACAACTGTCACAGTCAAATGATTCGTCCTTTCCGCTCTGAAACAGAAAGATATGGAGAGTACTCTAAAGGTGGGGAATTCGTTTATGATCATCCATTTTTATGGGGTTCAAAACGAACTGGTCCAGATTTAGCAAGAGAAGGTAGTGCAAAATTGAGAAAACCTAACTCATGGCATTTCAAACACTTTTATGACCCGAGAAGTGTATCTCCGGCTTCAATCATGCCTTCTTATCCTTGGCTTTTAGATCAAGAAATTGACACAGCAACTACTGCTGCAAGAATTCGCGCAATGATTACCCTTGGAGTTCCTTATGAAAAAGACTTCCCTCAAAAAGCTAATGCAGATTTGATGGCTCAAGCCAACGAAATGACAGAAGGCATGCGCAATGAACTTGAAGAAGAGGGTTTCGAGGTTGAACCAAACAGAAAAATAATCGCTTTAATCGCTTACATGCAGCGTTTAGGGGTAGACATAGAAAAGGGAAGAACTGCTGAAAATTAAATTATGCTAAAATTTATTAAACATAATATGTCGACAATCGGAGGGATAGAAATCTTTCCAGTGATTTCCTTCCTCATATTTTTTATCTTTTTTATTGTTCTTTTTATATGGGTATTTAGAATAAAAAAATCAGAGATAAAAGAACTGTCTAACATCCCATTGAACGACAAGGACGAAGACATCAAAACAACTAACGACTGAAAAACTTTGTTATGAAGAAAACAAAACCATACCTAATAGCACTTTTGCTTCCTACAATTGTGCCCTTTGCTGCCAATGCAGCCGAGCACAGCATTGCTGAATTGTCTGGACTTTCAGACCTAACACTTTTAACTTTAATGCTATCTCTTATTGTCTTGTTACTGTTTGTCATTTATGCATTATCAAACAGTGTTCAAGCAATTAGCAAATCGTCAAATTATAAAAAGAAGATAGAAAACAACACTTCAACAGGAACAAAGCTAAAAAGTTGGTCGGCTTTGCTAATATTATCAACTGCTAGCTTTAGCTCATATGCTTCTGGAGGTAATGCCACAGCCCCTTCGTTTGTAATGAGTGATGCCTTATTTTGGATACTATTCAGCTTTATGCTTATTCTAGCATATATTATTTTTGTGTTATATAAGGCTTTCAAAACGCTTATAAAACTAGAAAGAGGGGAAAGTTTAACAACGGAAAAAAGCGAAAGTATTTTTGATGGCATCCTAGTAGATAGGGTAGCTGTAGAAGATGAGCAAGACATAATGCTCGACCATGAATATGATGGCATTAGAGAGTTGGACAACAACCTTCCTCCCTGGTGGATTTATTTATTCTATGGTACAATCATTTTTGCAGTAGTTTATATGGTTCGTTTTCATATTACTGGAGATGGAAAAACAGGAATAGAAGAATATGAAATAGAGATGGCAGAAGCTGCAGCAAAAAGAGA
>Ga0209075_1002897_pt1 | contig 14748 bp, 10 predicted proteins | sample Stecom2011_FD_187523 | JGI IMG/M metagenome (GOLD analysis project Ga0209075, IMG submission 187523) | Agricultural soil microbial communities from Utah to study Nitrogen management - Steer compost 2011 (SPAdes) (version 2) | ecosystem: Environmental > Terrestrial > Soil > Agricultural land... | reverse complement strand
ATGTAATACCCAAAACCGAATTCAGCACCCTTACCATGGGTGTTGCTTTTAAGACCGGCCTCAAAAGGGCCGGTTTTTTTATGCCCTAAAGAAAATTAAGACAATATTTTTAGCTTATGTAGGTTGGCCTTTAGGCCAACATAAAGATCATTGATGAGTGCTTGGTGGACACTTTGAGAGCGCTCGCTGTGTTGATTGCGCCAAGCAAGTAGATGTTTAACTACTGCATTGAACCTCTGGCATGCTATCAATCCATTCTTGTATTAATAGTACAGCTTCATCATCGCTAACAGCGCGTCCAATGGGCGGCATACGATCGGTAGCTTCGTTCATTTCCATGCGCCTTGGTATGCTGGATTCTTTACCGTGCCCTGGCCAAATGTCAAAGCCGCCACCACGCCAGCCGTGCGACGAATTACACACACCGTGTGAGCGATCAATATTAGCTCTAGTATATTCCAAACGTAAGCCCGATAGGGCTGCAGCACCATAAGGGTTATGGCAATGCGCGCAGTTAATATCTAAGTAGGCCTTAGCTCGATCTTGCAAGGGCTTTGTGTTATCACGCCAATTGGGTGCGTAAGGTAAATTTTTCGCAGCAGCGGGTAGATCTATTAGCCCTAAAGACTGCCAGTATTCAAGTTGATTCACTTCTTTGTTATTAACGTTAATAGAACGGTTAAGATGACGAATTTTAGGGCCTATGGGCAAAAAGGCTGTTTTTTCATTTTTCTTAACTTGATGGCAGCTACCGCACCGCTGTAGCGAAGGAGATTCATAATCAAAATCCAATTGTTCTCCGTTGTGTTGAAATCTAACCGGCGTTTTACTACCACCTATGGCTAAATAGGCATCTTGACTGGTTTCATCCCAAACATAGGGAATAAATATCCAGCCACTTTGTCTGCGAACCATTAAGCGTACTTCAACAATATGCTCACTGGCATCCGCAGTACTTATACTTGGTAGTGCAAACACTTTAACCAGTACTGTTCCTACTGGAAAATCTAATGAGTCGTCTTGTTGATAGCCTATTTTCGTATTTTCAGGCAAGTAAATATAACGATACTTGCGAGCGTGGTCGCTAAACAATTCGCTATTAAGCTGATAGTGAATACCGCCCTTGCTTGCCTTGATTTGATTAGGTGCAGAGTTAAATAAGCCATAATCTGATAATAAATTGCAGCGCACAGTCTCTAAAGCTTGCCAATTAATCTCTTGGTCATTTTGGTTACAAACAATAGGGTTAGGTCTATCAGTTTTGTGATTGCTTGATGAGTTGTTTGGGTCAGAACTTGCGCTGTCAGAGCCGCAAGCAACCAAAGTTAAAACAGTTAAAAGGGCGCAGATGCGCCCGATTAAAATGATTACTCGCACGTTGGTCTACTTAGGCTGTTGATCCAAGTTTTAATTAATGCTGAGCCTTCTACATGAATAATTGCTCGTCCTAGCGACGGCATCGACAGTCCAGAGTCTGTGGAGTGCATGCGGTTATATAGTAAAGAGGTATCAGCATTGCCGGGTACAATAATTTTACTAGAACCGGCGGCAGCTCCTGAGATTGGTACCTGGCAGGCACCGTGCCATGCTTCGTTGCCATCCCAAGGGATGTTAAAGTCAGCACGGAAAGCGGTATTGCTAGCTTGGCCTTCGTGGCGGTGGCAATGGCCGCAGTTAATATCCAACCAAGATTTAGCAGTTGCTGTTAATAGCTCTTGCGTCCCGTTATATGCACTAGGCAGCATGTCATCATTAAAGGGAGTGGCTTTTTGCACCGTGCTAATCTCAGGTAAGCCCGTTAACATACCTTCTTCAAACCATTTGGTTAATTGGTTTTTAGGGCCATGACCGTAATCGTAGTCAGAGTTCAAAAAACGAGCTTTTGGGCCTAGAGGTCTAAACTCAGGCTTGTCTGCACCTTTTTCTTTGAATTGATGACAAGTTAAGCATTGCTGTTCTGAGGGGACGGAATAGGTAAACGATAACTTATCTACTCCATGCTTTAAATTCTTAACAGTAACAGGTCCACCAGAAAGGCTACGAAATGCCTCAGTTCCAGATTGATTCCAAACATAGTTGCGTGCAATCCAACCTGTATCACGTTTGATTAACAAACGAGTTTCAATTAATTTTTCTTCTTGAAGCCCACGCTTGGCCGTGTCGGCAGGCATTGCAAAGGTTTTAGTGATTACAGTTCCTGTAGGGAATTCTAGTGCTTCAGTAGCAACAAAAGTAGCGGTCTCGCCTTCTGGAATAAACACAAAACGGTACTTAGAAGCGTAGTCAGTGAATAACATGACGGATAAGTCGTAAGGCAGAGCCTGTGCGCTGTCTGTTTGAGAGGGGTCGCAAGTGTTGCTGAACAAATTATACTCAGACAGTTTAGTTGCTTTTGCTTCGAGTACTTTCTCCCAGTTTACGGGTTGGCTAGAGTCTGTACAGGTAAGCTCTTCTTGTTCAGTGATATAGGTTTTAGAGGTAAATGCTGTATCGGTCTTTTCTTTGTCAGAGCTTCCTCCACAGGCACTCAGTAATAGAACGGTTAGGGGTAGAACCAAAGCGTTAATATGTTTCATGATGGTAATCCAAAGGTTTAACTTGGAAAGTAGGGGGCAGAAGCCCCCAGTATTGATGGGCTAGCGTGTTAACTCAAAGTGCACAAGAATCGTTTTCTAAGTCATCTTCTAAACAACCGTACTTGTTATCACCAAAGGTGACTGTTGCAGGGCTGCCTGTGTATCCAGATGCACAAGACATAACACCGCTAGGGTCATCCATTATTGACCAAGCAAAGGAGAAGTCGGATTGGAGCTGTTCTAGTTTGCTTAAAGGCTCACCATCTTTAAAGTTGTTTTGTGTTGGCTGGGTCTCAAAAACTGAAGCTGCAAACAGTGTGCGATTATCAATTCCATTCTTCGATTGACATACGCCACCTTCAGGTGGGTAGGCACCAAATAAACTTACATCAATAGGAGTAAACATCTCGGTATCAGGAAGAGTAGCTACGCTAGTTGCAATTTGGTTAATACCAAGAACAAGAGCCTGCATAATTGATGCACCGCCGAAAACTGGGTCTGGGTGAGGAGTATTGGCTAATAATTCACCTACGCCATCATACAGAATATGCGGTACGGTAACTTTTCCATTTGCAATATCAGGATACAAAGAGTGCAGTGTTTTATAGCCAGCAATGATCTCAGAAATTAACTCCCCTTCAGGGTTGTCGATTCCATCTGCCACGCTTATCGTGTTGTCATGAATGTTAATGTTGCGCACTAAGGGTGACCAACCGTCCATGAAGGTGGTTGCCAAAGGATGAATGTCGCCATAACTATTTACGCCGTCTCCAACGTCTTCTTTAGGAGTAGCCACTACGTTTTCATCCGCTAAAATATACGAGGAAACAGCAATAGAAGTAGTTTGATGATCTTTAATGATGTTGTTGTAGATCTCTACATCAGATGTGGAAAGAACAATAACACCGGTACCAGGTGGCACAATGTGAACGCCGCCAGCAAAAGCACTTTTATTAGCAAAGTTTGGTGCGTTATTCGCAATCACTTCGTTATCAAATACGCGAACGCCTGCACCATAGATACCATTACCGATAGGTAAATCGAAAATTAGGATGCCACCTGTGTTGCCTTTGGCAGTGTTACCGTAGACATCAGCTCTTTTACTGTTTTCGATTTCAATACCAGCTACGTTTTTAATCGCAATATTATTACGCACAACAATGTCTTCTGATTGACCGACATAAATACCTGCGTCAGCTGAGCCTTGAACAAAGCTGTCTTCTATTAGAATATTTTTGCACTCAACTGGATAAACGCCATAAGCACCGTTAGTAGACTTGAAGTCGGTTTCCCAAACAGTGGCTAAACGACGAATAATAACGCCATCCGATCCTTTTACTTTTAAGGCGTTGTTGTTTGACTCGTAAATACCAAAGTCTTCAAACACAAGGTTGTTGGTATCGTTAATTAAGAAACCGTCGGCTGAAGCACCATTGGTATCAATGATTGTTTTTTTCATACCGGCGCCACGGAAGGTTAAATTAGATACTTCTACACCGTCTACTGCACCATTAAACTCAATAGTATTTTTAAAGTTATAGCGGCCTTGAGGTAATACGAACGTATCTCCTGTTTCCGCCATTGCTAACGCTTCAGTTAAAGAGTTCTGTACGTTGGCATCACTTAAATCATCTGCAGAACCAATACAAATAACACGCTTGCCTTGAGTAGAGGATGGCTCACAATCAAATGCCTTGGCAACATCAGTAAAGTTGGGTTTTTCTTCCGAGCTTGATTTAGATGATGAACTGCCACCACAAGCAGTTAGCGCTATAGCAGCGACGGCCATAGTCATGGCCATAACGATCGGTTTGGTCCGACCAAATGAGTGTATTTTTTGCATGATTACTACCTTTCTAATTTTTTATTTGGCTAGATTCCATTCTTAGCACTAAGGGTTAGCCTTCTAGCTATTAATGAGTAGAGCGCATTATTGCGGGGGTATAAATTCAAATCGTGCTGCAAAGCATACAAGTGACTGTGCAAATCATGACGGGCCCATGCGTAGCAAAGGACTCAGAGGTGCGTGGAGGGTTGAAAAGAGTGCTGTGCAAAACATGAAATGCATGAAATGCACAGTATAAACTAACGATACTGAGTGTTTTCTAGGTTGGTTTTCGCCAGCCTAATTTTCTCGATAGTCCGAAGGGGTGCTGTTATGAATTTTACGAAAGGCACGGTTAAATGAGCTCATCGTACGATAGCCGACATCGAGTGCAATATTGGTAATAGGTGTTTCAGGCTCTGTTGCTAAACGTTCAGCGGCTTCTCCAATACGCAGCTCATTAATGTACTCGTTGAAGTTGTTGTATCCAAGAGCATTGTTAATTGTTGAGCGCAGCCGATATTCAGGCATGTCTAGCTTCTTGGCTAACATGGTTAGGGTTAGGTTTTCTTGACGATAAAAACCTTTGTTCATTAGTTGCTGTAAGCGTTGTAACTCTTCAGCGCTGTGACTATTAGTAGCAATTGGGTTGAGTGCTACAGAGGTTGGTTTTTTAGCTTGGATTTCAGCTACTTTCGGAATTAGCTTCCATAGCTCAGAGCGCCCTTGCAGTAGCAGCCAGGCAAGAATAAGAATAGCTAAATTAAGCGCAAGATAACGTGAAGCGGCATCACCAATTTTCAGATTAAAAGATAATATGCTCCAGCCGACCGCCAAACCAGTGGCCACCATAACACCACCACGTAAGCGCCGACGTGCTTCAACCAAGTCATTGTTCCAATTGCTTGCCACCTCCCATAGGCCAGCGACTACCAGTATGTACTCAAACCATTGCGGTAAACCTTTAAGTATAAAAAGCAGTGCGTCTGGCTTGCCAATGAGCAGAAAGAATAACGGTGCTAGAAAGCTATAGAAAGCAATTGGCCACAAGAGCTTGCGTGACTCTTCTGGGGGAACAAAAGTAATACGGCAGCACATCCAGAATAGCGCAGGGCTAGCGCTTTGAATGATAAAAGAATACGCATGGCAAGAAGGCGGTAGCCAAGGATGAAATAAATGACAGACTGCCGCTACAATTAATAAAATAAATAAGCGTGCAGCTACTGATTGATGAAAATCACGGGCAATTAGTAATACCAACACTAGGCTTAAACCACCACCAAATGCGGCCAAGAACAATAATGTGTCGAAAGGCATAGTTAGCTGATTCATGTTTTTTCTTATTATAGTTATTAGTCGTACTTTATTTATTGATTACCAGTCTGTCATAAATCTAGCACTATTGTACTAGTAGTTGGAGTTGTTAATAAAAATATATTATTAAACGCTCTTATTTTGAGGGTTTTATGCAGCCATAGGCTAGGCTTTTAATAATTGGTGTACCATTTTAAGTCTTAGACTCTTTAAGCCACCCTTTTCAGAAAGTAATTATTACAAGCCACATGCCATTCTTTAAATTATTTGCACACTAATTGAACAATCTGCATACCTATTTAGATAGACGATCTACTACCTTCTGCCTAAGTTAATTCGGCTACATCCCAATCAATCCGTTATAAAATAAATAATAGGAAGGAATGATGTCACCAATTAAACTTACTTTACTAGGAGTCGCTTCCACGCTCCTCACTTTCAGCTTTACAGCGAAAGCAGATCCTCAAGAAGTTTACGATCTTGCCCAAGGCTGTTACGCCATTCAATCACCACACAACGACAACTATGTACGCCGTTATCAAAGCGGTGGCAGTGTGAACGGCGGCTGGAGTTTCGACTTTAAGGCCAACAACGCTGAACAAGCCGCCAAGTTTTACTTCAAACCCTCGGGTTTAGAAACTTACATGATGCGTGACGAAGGTGGCCGCTACCTCGACACTCGTTTCCCTGCAGAAATTACCGGCGGCAATGTGGTTGGAAAGCACGCTAACTGGCGATTAGATGGCCGCATGCACAATGGTGAGCATCAAGTGCGTTTCACTAGTCACGCACTCGATCGTTGGTTACGTCATAACTGGAATAGCCAAGGTATTTATTTTATAGACTTGCTTAACCCTCGCTTTAACAACAGCGAAGAGTGGTTTCGCTTAGTTCCACAAGAAGGCTGTGCCGAGTTCCCAGAAGCCCAACTTAACGTTGAAGGCGACCGTACTGTATTAAAAGGCAACGCCGATTTGCCCGTACGCGGTTCTATCGATGCCCATACACATATTACCTCTTATGAGTTTATGGGCGGCACTATGATGGCGGCCGCACCGTTTCATAAGTTTGGTGTTACTAAAGCATTAGAAGACAGCCAAAGGGAGCATGGCTCTTGGGGTTCGTTAGACGTTATTGGTAATCTAATGGGATTCAACGACCTTAACTTCCGTTACGACACCGCTGGCTGGCCTAACTTCCCGTTCTGGCCAAACCATAAAAGCTTGTCGCACTCTGGGTATTACTACAAGTGGATTGAGCGTGCGTTCTTAGGCAGCCAGCGCATGATGGTAACGCATTTAGTAGAAAACGAAGTGCTCTGTAATATTCAGTCCACTTTATTACCGCAAAGCTGGCGACCCACCAACAGCTGTAACACCATGGACAGTGTTGACTTGCAAATTCAACGTCTTCATGAAATGCAAGACTACATAGACGCACAAGAAGGTGGCCCAGGTAAAGGGTTCTTCCGCTTGGTTTACAGCCCAGAAGAAGCAAGGCAAGTGATTGCCGATGGTAAAATGGCAATAGTTATAGGCATGGAAGTGTCTGAGCTCTTTAACTGCGGCTTGAAAGACGCTACTTGTTCACAAGCCTATATCGACAAACAGTTAGATAAATACTACGACCTAGGCGTACGTGCTTTATACCCCATCCACAGGTTCGATAACCAATTTGGCGGTGCGCGCATTGAAAACGGCATCATCAACGTGGGTAACAATCTGTCTACGGGACGCTACTTCTCGACGCACAGTTGTGATGACCAAACCGAAGGCCAATGGATGACCAACGACGCACCACTGTTCGGGCTTGAAGGCCTAATTGGTGTTACTGGTACGACCAACTACGATGAGTCTAAAACTCAATGCAACAACAGAGGGCTGACAGATTTAGGTGTTTATTTGGTAAACCGCATGATGGATAAAGGCATGATTGTTGAAGTTGACCACATGTCGCAAGAAAGCCATAAAGCGGTACTCGATATTGCCGAAGCGCGTCAGTACTCAGGTTTAATTACGGGCCACAGCCACATGCACGCAGGTGAAAATGGTTCAGTTCACACTGAAGCTGTACGTTTAGCAGAGTTGGGCGGCTTTTTAGCTACCTATAACTCTGACGCGCTTGGCCTTGAAAATGCTATTGGCCGTTACTTAGATAAAGTTGAAGCAACCGAATACTTGAATGGTGTGGGCTTCTCAACCGACATGAGCGGTATTGGTAACCAGCCTGGCCCACGTAGCAATGCAGACGTAGACCCACTGACTTATCCATTCACTACGGAGCTTGGTTTTACCATCGATAAGCAGGTGACCGGTAATCGTGTGTTCGACTTGAACCAAGACGGCATGGCTCATTACGGCTTTATCGCCGACCATATTCAAGACGTGCGTGAGCGTTCTTCTAACCGTATTTATGAGTCCATTATGAATTCAGCCGAAGCTTACTTACAAATGTGGGAACGTGCAGAAGCTAACCAAAATAAAGACTACGTTAACCCGTTAGAGTCTTTTGTGCGCGTATTTAGCCGCAGTGGTTCTAGGTGTTTAGACGTTCCTGGTGAAGACGACAACCTGAATACGAGCGTACGTGTTGGCATTTACAATTGCCAACCGTTGGCACGTGATCAGCGTTGGTTATTTAACAAACTAGACGGCAGCCTAAGCAACCAAGAAGCCGGTGGTGTCTACTGTTTAGATAACAACAGCCAACCTTGGAACAACGGCTACCCAGTCTTAAAACACTGTAATGGCAGCGCAACACAAAGTTGGGCATATTCTGGCCAGCGTATTACTAACGCTCAAAGTAATAACCATTCTTTGGATGTCTACGGCAACGGTAAAATTGGTTTTTGGGTGTCGCACAATAACGTTAACCAGCAATGGGAAATGCGCCTAGACACTCCTAGCGGGCAATGGGCTGAATATCGTAACGAAGCCTCAGGCCAGTGCTTAACCGCTAACGGCAGTGGTCAACCGCTGAGCATAGGCCAGTGCACGGGTAATGACAGTCAGTTGTGGAAGTGGAATCCAACCCAGGGTGCTTTAATCTCGGCCACCAACAACCAATGCGCCAGCAATAACGGTGCTACGGGCAACGGTACGCTAATGATCCTAGGTGATTGCAACAACAGTCAACCGTTTGAGCAACATGTTGATAGTTCGCTACGACTAAAAAATGCTAACCAGTATGCGCTAGACGCCGCCAGTAATAGCGCTGTTCTATGGCAACATCACGGCAATAGCAACCAACGCTGGCACGCCACCTTACCTCAGTAACATTTATTAACTCGATAAAAAGGCGCATGGATGCGCCTACCAGAAAAGGTAACTAGAACCTGTTAGTAAGCGCAGAATGGCGGGTGAGGATTACCCTAACAGCTTAACAAACTCAGCAGGCACTGCTTCGTTGATGTAAGACAGCCCTAAGAAATTCTGATAATCCATTCTATCGCAGCTAAACGGGTCGGGTTTAGTCAGTTCAAAACCTAAGTTTTTATACAGGTCTTCTAACCACAGTATGTATAAGTTACCGGGTTCTAATACCAATGCTGCACCGCCAGCGTCGGTAATGACTTTGGCTTGCAGTTCTTCAGGCAAGTTTAATTCAAATACCACCGGCTTCTCATCTTTCTGAAAGTAGAGGTTGCGGTTATGAGCGGTACGGTTGGCCCAAAAGTAAGCCAGTTCTTTGCTTTGCGTAACAAATAAAGGGTCTTTGTGGCTACTGGCTTCATGGCCAATGGTGCTTAGGGTTTGCAGGTGTTTCTCTAAGCCTTCTGCATCACCACTACCAATTAAACCGTTTGCTTGGATAGATTCAACCAACCCAGAAGCCGTACCATGATACCAAGTACCGTCAGTTGCAAAGCCGGTGGCAGATAGAAGCTGTTTTGCGTCTTGTAAAAAATCTGGAGTAGTAAATTCTTGCATACAAATACCCAAGGCCAGTGTAAGAAAAGCCGTTAGTATAGCAGTAATGGCTTAATAGGATTAATGCTAATCTGTTTAAAGTCTGTAATACTGCGCATAATAATCAAGCCAATAACAATAAATAAGGTTAATTATGCGAATACTCACTGCCGTTGCTAGTGCAGCCTTTTTACTTGCTGCCAGTTTTACTATCCAAGCCTCTGCTACAGACACTACCACTTTGAAAGCCAAGGCGATGAACCCGAAGTTGCCGCGTGCCGAGCGTGTAGTGGCCATTCAAAGCTTATATCCAGAGCTTTTAGCTAATGAAAATGCTGCTAAAGTTAAACTGTGTGTATGGGACATAGTTGGTCGTTCTGGCCCTATTTATGCCTCTGCCAAAGACCAACAAGTTAAGTTGTTAGAGCTTGGCCTAAACGTTGAGATTTCTGCGTACACCAATGAAGGCGTATTGAGTGAAGACTTACAAGCAGGGCAGTGTGATGCTGCATTGTTTACAGGTATTCGTGCGCGTTCTTTCAATAAGTTTACCGGCACTATAGATGCTGTAGGTGCCATCCCGACTTCTGAGCATATGAGTCTGTTAATGCAGGTTTTAACTCATCCTAGCAATGCCGAGAAGATGGAAGAAGGAAACTTTGTGGTCATGGGCTTAGCGTCTATGGGGTCGGTTTATTTCTTTGTTAACGATAAATCCATTAGCTCTATCTCAAAAGCAGCAGGTAAGCGTATTGCCGTTATGGATTACGACTCTGTGCAAACAGAAATGGTATTAGGATTTGGTGCCAGCCCAGTACCCACCAGTATTGTGAGTGCCGGTAGTAAGTTTAATAACCGTGTGATTGATGTTTTACCTTCGCCGTTAGCGGGTTATCACATGATGGAGCTGTACAAGGGTATAGGCGATAAAGGCGGTATTATTGATTATCCTTTTATGCAGATCACCTTGCAGCTAATTGGCCATAAAGACAAATTCCCAGTAGAGCTAGCGCAATTAATACGAGAAGATTTCTTTAGTCGTTTTAAAGAAATTGAAGAAATGGTTGCTCAACAAACTGGCGAAGTACCAGACAATGTTTGGATCGAAATTCCTGACGAAGATAAAGCCGACTATCAACGTGTAATGCAAGACGCACGTATTACCTTGCGTGATAAGAATTATTACGATGGTGGCATGCTCACCTTACAGCGCAAGGTGCGCTGTAAGTTTGAGCCGGCACGTTCAGAGTGTACTAACCCTGTCGAGTAATGCGTTAGTCTATTTAGTGTAAACGGAATTGACGCACTAACTCTTGTAGGTTCTCTGCTAGTTTTGCCAGCGCATCGCTGGCGGTAGCAGAGTGACCTACGTTTTCAGCGGTATGGGTGGCAACATCAGCGACTGCTTGTAAGTTCTCAGTGATTTCTCTGGTTGCTACTGTTTGTTCCTCTGTTGCCGTCGCTATCTGGTGCACCATGTCATTAATGGTGGTGGCTGCTGCTGTAATTTGTTCTAAAGAAAGTCCTGCCTCATTGGCTCTGGTGCTTGATGCCTTGGCTTTTTCACGACTTTGTTTAATAGCATTAACAGTACGTTCGCTGTTGCCTTGTAATTGCTGGACGACGCTTTGAATTTCTTGAGTACTATTTTGCGTGCGGCTAGCAAGTGTTCTTACTTCGTCGGCCACTACCGCAAAGCCACGTCCGGTTTCGCCTGCTCGTGCCGCTTCAATGGCTGCGTTAAGTGCCAGTAGGTTGGTTTGTTCAGCAATGTTTTCAATAACAGTAAGTACTTGACCAATCTGGTCACTATCGTTCTTTAAGGCATCCACAATAACACTGGTATTTTGAATCTCTTGGTCAAGTTCACGCACACTGTCGATGGTTGCCTGCACCGAGGCTTGGCCTTTACCGGCTTCTTCACTGGCGTGGTTGGCTGTGTTTGCTCCCTCTTGTGCATTACGGGCAATTTCGGCAGCGGTGCTGCTCATTTCATTAACCGCAGAGGCAGCAGAATCCAGTTGGGTGTTCTGTTCTGCAATGCCAGCAGCAGCGTGCTCACTGATTTGTGAAAGCTCGGTCGAGGCAGCAGCAACTTCTTCGGCATAGCTACTAATGTCTCCAAGAATAGAGCGCAGTCTTTCCTGCATTTGGGCAATGGCACCGAGCAAGCTGTTTTTATGCTCGGGTTTGACTTTGGTCTGTTGGGTTAGGTCGCCACTGGCTATGACTTTAACAATTTCAGTAGCATAGGCAGGGTCGCCACCAAGCATATTAACCACGCCGTTAGTTAGCCAGAAAGAGAGCAGTACACTAAGGCCAATAATAACAATGCTGACCATTAAAATAGTATTGAGCATGGTTTGAACACCGGCCAAAGCGGTACTTACTGGTTGCTCAACAATTAAGCCCCAGCCTAAAAGGTCTAAATGATAGTAGCTACCAATAACAGCGGTGCCTGCGACATTATTATAAATTTCGGTATTTGAAGCTTTGGCTTTAATTTGTTGGGAGGCGCGGGTGTTTAATGCTTTGCTTCGGTCAGACTGCACGCGTGAAGGTGTAATAAGTTTGCTGTCTGCGTCTATCAAGAAAATATCGGGATTGCCAGGGATAACTAGGCTTTGAACCTGTTTAGTAATGTTGTCTAGTAAAACGGCGGCGCGCAGTACGGCGATGACTTCGCCCTGATCTCTGATCGGAATAACGACATTACTAATAAAGTTTCCGGTTGAACGAGATACCAGTGGCGCAGAAAATACTTCGTTACCAGCAATGGCGCGCTTAAACCAAGAGCGGTCTGCTACTTGAAACTCGGCGGCTTCATAATATGAAAGAGGAGTAGCTTTGCCGTCGGTATAAGTAATCCCCGCAAGGCCTTTTCCGTCAGGAGTAACTACATAAATACTGTCGTAGAAACCATTCGCGTTGGCAATGCTTGAAAGTGCAAAGGGTAAGCGATCTGCGTCTAAGTCTTTCATTACTTTTAAGGTAGAGGCAAAACGGATTTCATCTTGGCGTGTAGTTAGCCAAGTGACAAAAGAATCAGTAGCACTGTCGGCAGCAAAGTCTAGGCTCTCAAGTGTGCTTTCGGTTGTTGAGTTTTTATAACTGAAATAAACAATGGATGAGACCAGTACTACTGAAAAAACCACCAATGAAACGATCATGGTGGTAAGGCGGCCTCTAAAGCCGATATTGTTCCATAGAGAGTTCATAGCTAAGCCCTGTTTGGTAAAAAAAGTTCATACCAGTAAGCTTAGATCACTCTTCCCAGATTACACGTACAGGCTCGCCAAAATCGTCTAAAATAACTTTTTTTCGTGGTTTTCTAGGCGTAGTTGATCTTGGGGTGGATTTAGCTCGGTTCTGTATTTTACGTTGATCGATATTTTTTAAAGCGTCGTTTACAGGCGTTCGTTGTTCACTACCACCTTCAAAGGTGAGAGCCTGGCCATAACGGCCGTCTACTAAGCCAGAAGCTCCGTGCGGCATTTCTTGCACAGATCCACCTTGCTTAAGGAAATCAACAATTTCTTGGTCTAACTGATTGCGAACTTCGCGTTTAGAGGGGCGTTTCTTCATAGTTTGATTGTTAATTAAAAAACACTCTTAATGAATTATGATAAGTTTGGGTCAATACCTGGCTCACTTCTAACTCTTTTACCATAGCAATTTTTTCTGCAATAAAAGGTAAATATTTAGGAGTATTTTCGCGGCCACGGTATGGCGCGGGTGTTAAAAACGGAGCGTCCGTTTCTAACAATATATTTTCTAGGGGCGTAGCAGCGACTACTTCACGAACATTATCAGCCTTATTAAAGGTGACAATACCGTTTATACCTAAGCAAAAGCCGAGGTCTACCGCCAGTTCAGCCAGCTCCATGCCCGATGTAAAGCTATGTATTACACCTTTATTAAGCATTTGTGGAGCGTATTCTTTTAAAATAGCCATACAGTCTTCGTCGGCATCACGGGTATGGATAACCACAGGGAGCTGATGTTGAATGGCTATTTCTAATTGCTGGCAAAAAGCATTGCGCTGAATTTCACGCGGGCTGTGTTCATAAAAATAGTCTAAGCCTATTTCGCCAACAGCCACGACTTTATTGTGAGTGCAATGCTCATGCATGTATTGAGCGGTGCTGTCATTAAATTGTTCGGCTTCGTGTGGGTGCACACCTAGGGTGGCATAAACGTCTTCAAACTGTTGAGCCAGCTCTAATGCTTTAGGCATATTGCCGGGTTCAACGCTAATAGTCATAAAACGCTCGACGCCCACCGCACGGGCAGCAGCCAGCAGGTTTTCAGCGCTGTCTTCTTTCAGGTAATCAAGGTGAAAGTGTGTCTCGATGATTGGTTGATTGAAAACAGGAATGTCGCGCTTTTTGCCCATGTAAAAATCCGGATAATCTAATGTAGAGATTGATTATAGCATTTTTAGCAATCCGAGCGTAGCCAAGGAAATTTAGGCGTTTTTAAACGCTTCTGGCTACGACCCGAATATAAAGGTATGGACAGTTAATAAGTTAGTTTTGTTCTTGCGCAGCACGGTTTCGACGAAGCCAGACTACACCCCAAGACATACCCAAAATACCCGCAATAACCGAGCCAGCCAGCACACCTAGTTTGGCAGCGTTAAGTAGGTTGGGGTCGCTAAAGGCGAGCATGGAGATAAAGATCGACATGGTGAAACCAATACCTGCAAATAGGCTGACCAGTACTATACCGCCCCAAGTAACGCCGGCAGGTAAACGGCTCATGCCTAAGCGTACTGCTATCCAGCTAGCACCTACTATGCCTAGAGGTTTACCTAGAACCAGTGCCGCCGCAACACCAGTAGCTACCCATAAAGAGCCGCCTTGGCCTAGGTCGATACCGCCTAAGCTAATACCTGCGTTAGCTAAGGCAAAAATAGGCATGACCACAAACGCAACCCAAGGGTGAAGGACGGCTTGCATACGAATAGCTGGCGGCACTATGTCACGTTGAGCACGGCGTAATTTTTCGATTGGGCCCATTAGGTCGTGTGGGGTGTCTTCTTTTAAGCGTTTTTCGACCAGTTCTTGGTTATAGCGTTGTATTTTTTCCAGCGGTGTTAGGTAGCTACGTGCACGAGTGACAG
>Ga0209075_1002896_pt1 | contig 14748 bp, 1 predicted proteins | sample Stecom2011_FD_187523 | JGI IMG/M metagenome (GOLD analysis project Ga0209075, IMG submission 187523) | Agricultural soil microbial communities from Utah to study Nitrogen management - Steer compost 2011 (SPAdes) (version 2) | ecosystem: Environmental > Terrestrial > Soil > Agricultural land... | reverse complement strand
GTTGCCGCTGGATTTTGAGACAACTTTTTGAACTCTCTGTCCTCCAGGGCCATAGGTGTAGTGGGCAAAAACACTGGCCTGACTCCCCGGAATTTGGTTGCGGAACGCGCGCATTCTGCCCGCCCAATCCCATTCAAAATGTCGCTCGGTATTCTCGTCGATGAGGTTGCCCGAGGCATCGTAAGCGTAAGCGTGCGGGACGCCCGCCGAGGTCATGGAGGTGAGTCGATTCGAGGTCGATTCCATCACGTAATCGCGCGTCCATTTGTCCGTGCCGGTTCCGTAGAAGTGCTCAAGCCTAGTGAGGCTTCCGACGGCATTATAGGTGTAGTTTTCGGTGTACTCGCGCGTCTGAAGAGGGTCGTTGGCGTTACCGCCGTTTGGAAGGTATTCCCAGGGCTTGGATGGGTTGGTGCTCTGCTCGCGGCCGTCCGCCTCGATGAGTCGGTACAGGGGGTCGTAGGCGAAATTTCGCACGAGTTCATCCGAGCCAGCGACGCCGACCTGATTTCCCCGATGAGTCATCGTCGTGACATTTCCGACCGCATCATATTCATAGAAAATATCTTGATGCTTTGTCCCCGCGCCGCTGTAGGTCTCAAGAGCTTCGTCATAGGTGTAGTTTTCGGAGCGAAGACGCGCCAAATGGAAGGTCTTTTCGTCATAGACGTAGCGGGTCATCACCCCGTTTCCCAGAGCAGCCAGAACCCGTTGTCCCTTTGCATTGTAGGCAATGTGCTGGACGTAGGCGTCGCCGTCCATTTTGACCGACTCAAGGGTACCCGCATTATTGTAGGCAGGCGTAATTTGCTTTCGGAACCCGTCGACGTCTTCGGGATACGTCACTTGCCGCAGGCGATTGAGCCCGTCATAAGCCGTGTCGGTTTGATAATCGGTGGCCGCGAGAAGTTCGGTTTCTTTGTCGCCAAGCGTCTCGTTCTTTGAATCATTGAGCGTCCAGTCGACCCGGTATGTGTCGACGACATAATTATTCGAGGCATCGGCTGTGTTATATGCTTCGATCATCCGTTGAGGATTGATGACCCGGCGCGTTTTCGCGCAGATATTTCCCTTGAAATCGTATTGCGAAAATTCGATTCGACCCGCTTCATCGTAATGTCGATACGGCTTTCCGAGGCGATTCGAAGTTTTGGCTGTGGTATCATCAGCCTCCTCATCGCCATAAATCACGTGTTCGACGAGACGAATCGGGTCGCCGCTTGCATCCCGGCCCCACGACATTTTGGGCCTTAATAAATCATCGACATTCTTTAGCGCCAGCCCTCCTTTGGCGTCTCGAGCCTCCACGGGGGTGCCTGCGGCATCGAAGATGGCTTTGGAGATCCCGGCATCAATACTCTCAATGCGAAGCGTTTGATCGGCGAGGCTATAGACCTGCTTTGCAGCCAGGCGACCCAGGGGATCGATGACTTCGAGAATATTACCTCGAATATCATAAGTGCTCCGGGTGGTGAGCAATTCGGTCGCAAGGTCACCAGCGTTACGCTCGGTCACCTCTTTAACACGCCCCAGCGCATCAAAGATGGCGCTCGTCGGTGTATCCCAGTGATTCTGAAATTTGTTCTCATTGACCCCCTCAATGATGCTATGTCCACCATTGTCATTGGCATCGTAGCTATAGCGCTCCCACGGCGTGGGCTCATAATCGTGAGGCGTCGACAAATCAGGCGCTGAAATCGAGCCTGGGACGCCGAAGACTTCGATATTTTCAGCGCCGTTTGGCTGTCTGGTTTTAAATTGCCTGCCGCGCGCATCATAAAATAGTTTAATGGACTGACCTTCGGGTGCGGCGGATACTTCTTCGAAGGTCCATCCTTCAGAAAAGAAGGGCTCCCACTTCTCAACGATCTTCCCTTTATTATTATAGCGCTGCGAGCCGCTGACACGCACGCGCTGGGTTGCAGTCGTTGAGCCTATGGCATCTGAAGGTGCTCCGGTTGCCGTTAGGCCTGCACTATCGAAGTCAAGCGCTTCGGCCTGGGCGCGGCTCTGGACGACGCGCCCGAAGCCATCGGAGTATTCGATCGTTTCGATCGTTTCATCGGGAGCAATGGGTGTATAAGAGTTGTGAATGTGGTGAATTCGCTGGACGGTGCGTACCGAGACTGGAGCGTTTGTGGCCTCAAAATCCGCGAAATCATAACTATAGGAGGTCCCCGGAGTTGTGAGCGTATCGCCAAGAGTCTCGCTCGCCTTTCCCATCACCGCGACCTTTTCGACCAGCCCCAGCGGCGTGTAGGCAACCTGGGAACGGTTGTCGTTGACGTCCGTGATTTCGACGGGTTTGAACAGCCGGTAATCGTAGCTTGCCGTGGTTTTGAGCGTTGTCTGGGGGCTTGATAGGGTCTGTTCAACCTCTGTGGGAAGCAAGTTGTAGAAGTCATACGTGACGCGGGTGACGTGGCCGACCGGGTTCTTCATTTGCACCGGTAGACCGCGGCCGTCGACACCGTCTTGAAAGTCGAATTTTGTGCGTCCGGAGACGCCGTAATAGCGCCCGGTCGCGGCGTCGTAGCGGTAGCCCGCTCGCCCGCTCATGGCGTTGATGCGGTCTTTGAACGCGTCTGGGTATTCGGCAGGCCACGACGGTGTCTCCGCATCGAGATACACGGGCGCACCGCCGTCGCTGGCCGGATAGGCGGCATCAACGATGGCGTCGGTTAAGACAAGTGATTCGGTGCGAACGGCCGCGCCATAATCGCCGATTTCTCCCTTCGCCAGACCCTCAAAGGCCGGACCGTCGTAGTAGATAATGGAGTGGGACTGGATCTCTCGGGTCGCCAAGCCGTCATCGACCTGGGCTTTGAGCCCGATCAATGTCGTCGAGCCGTCGTCAACGATTTCCCAGGCTTCAGACTCCGAGGTTCGGTCGACGATATACGGGCCGTCGTCGACGTCTTTATAGATAAAATTCGTCGTGCCGTGGGTCGCCAAAAACGGCTCGGGCCCCACGACGTCGGGGCGCGTCCACCCTCGCGGACACGCGATAGAGGTGGTCTTTCGGGGCTGGCCGTACGCGTCGTAGTTTTCTGACCACTCAAACGAGGTCGCAGGATCGTCGCCTCGGTCCCAATTTGTGGTGCGATGGGCGACTGAGTAGGCAAAGAAGATGCCGTGGTCGTCGGCCGAGAGGGCTTGGGTGCTGAGGTCGCGAAACGAGTGAATCGACTCGGTGACCACAAACGGCTTATCGGCGCGGGTGGGCTCGACGGCGTGGTCGAGCGCGTAGAGCTCGCTTCGAAGCTTGCGGCCGCGCAACGCGCGCAGTGCCTCGCGACGTTTGTCGACCGAAAGCCCGCCGAGTTTCTCCTGGAGTGTCTGTCCGTCAACGCCGGGGGCGTCGCTATCGCCTCGCCAGGCCCAGTCGCCCAGGAGCTGGTTGGGGTGTGTTTTGGTATTCGGATGCGCCCACCACTCCGCTGAAAAGTCGGGCACGCTCCACTGGTTTGAGTTGTCCCAGACGCCGCCGAGCATAAACCAGTGGCGCGTCTCCAGAGGCGGCGAGAAATCCTGGGTGCCCACCGTCTCAAACGCTTCGCCTTCATGCAGCCCATCGCTATGATAGTCGTCGAAGACTTCCGAATCTCGCTGCACCACGCGCGCAAAACCCCGAAATTCGCGCTCCTCACCGTCCCAATATCCGTGGTGATACGTGTATTCGGTCGTAAGCTTTCCCTTCGAGATCTGATCGATGACCTCGACTTTCGCGATGGTCTGCACCGGGAATGGAAGCGGGGTCTTCCAGCGAGTGCTCGGGTCTTTGTCATCGGCGACGTAATAGTCGGTCGACGGGCGGTAAGCCACACGGGTTAGGGCCCCCATATGGTTATTCATCTCGGTCAATAGATACGGATTTTTCCCTCCCGTAAGGTCGAGAAAATACATATTGGCGCGACCCGGCGCCATCGCATCTCGGCTCCAGAGGATGCCGGGGCAACCCGAGCCCTTTAGATCGATCAGGCGCACCGCGTCGGTGTCGGTCACGCGTGGGGTGCCCTGAATGGTATACCCTTGAGAAAACCCATTGCCGGACTGATTCATCCAGACGGTGACACACGCGTCCTGGATGTGAATAAGGTCGGCGACGCCATCGCCATCGACGTCGCCCAAAAGCACGTGCTCGGGGCGATACCCCCAGGGGAAGCGCGGCGAATTTTTGATGTGTACGCGCTTTCCAAAGCGGCCGTAGCCGAGGTTTGGCCAGTAGTCGATATGCCCGGAGTGGATGAGCACGATATCCTGGAGGCCATCGCCGGTCATATCCGCTGTTTTGACCCGCGGGTCCGAGAAGCGCACGTCCGGAAAATCCTCGATATCTTTTCGCGCAATTCTTCGGGTCTTTTTCCAGGCTTTGTCGGGGTCACGGTCGTTAAAAAAGCATTCAAATGAGGTGCCCGAGCGCAGCACATCGGTCAGCCCGTCGCCGGTAAGGTCCATCAGCTTCACGTCGGGGTCCGAAAAATTCACCGACGGAGCCATGTCGTAGGGGACAAATCCGTCGCGGTCCCACTTTCCCTCGAAGGTCAGCGGGAAATAACCCTTTAAGTTGGGGTGAGAGACCATCAGATCGGCGCGGCCGTTTCCTTCGGCGTCGATAAATTGAACGCCCGGCTCGGCCAGGCTCAACCCTGCGGGGCTGGCGTTCATCGGGCGCGGCCAGTCAAAATTTCCGTCCCCACGATTTCGCCAATAGCGAATGACCTGGCCGTTTAGCTCGACTAAATCCGGGAGCCCGTTTCCAAAAAGGTCGACCGTTTCAAGGGTCGGGCTTGAAAGTGAGACCTGGGGAAGTTGCGGCCCTTCAACGCTCTCGAAACGGCGGCCGGTGGGGTCGAAGTCGTTATAACTAAATTCGAGCGGGGGGAGCTGCTGGGTCTCGGTGCCTGCCTGTCCCTCGACGATCACGCGTTTTAGAATGGATAAGCGGTTGGTCAGGGCATCTGGGTCGGCATACTCGAGGTGATAGGTGCGGATGATTCCATCATCACCATTCAGGTGATTGGAGCGAACGCGAATCTGTGTACAGCGCTTCGTCGTGCGGACCTCGAAGCCCTGTCGATAGCTTGAGAACGGATCAATAGGATCTCCCCCGGCATCGACCCGATCCTCCCAGACAAACTCGACCGCGACCAGAAAATCGGGATTAGCCGCCTCACCGTGATCGACGTATTCGATTTTATGCGGATAGCGCTGGGTATAGTCGTGGGAGTCGTCCTCGGCGGTCTCCTGAAAGTAGCTATAGCGAATCTGGTTTCCGAAGGGATCGACGGTTTTTGAGAGCCCCCACGAGAATATTTTGGATGGATGGTTGGGGTCTGCAAGCACCGCCGGGTCCGCGCCTTCAGGAAAAGGCGTGCCATAATAGCTTATATTTCCGCCCTTGGTCCGTACCTCCCACCAGTCGCCGCCCGCCAGTGGGGTGTGACGCTCAATCCGGGCAAAAAGTCCCTCGGTACGCGGCCGATAGGTGCGAAGCACGGCCCTATTTTGCGTGCCCTGTCGGACTTCATCCACCAGCACCAGATCTTCGGCGCCTGAGAGCACAAAGGTGTCTTCTCCCTCCTGATAGGTCGGCACGCCCTTCGACGTCTTTCTTGAAACCCCGGGGATACCCAATGACCAACCCAGTCCAAAAAAACCGTTCGCACTCCCCGTGCTATAATTAAGCGCCAGGTTAGGCTGAAAGTCATTGCGCCCGCCAGGGACAGAAATGGGCACACTGAAATTGCCGGTCCCCGTAAAAAGATCCGGAGAAAAAGACTCGCCGATCCCCCCGAGCGCACCGCCGCCCTGAGGAAGAGAAATGATGTCGGAGGCGATGCCAGATTTATTACTCATGGACGATCCTTCGGCGGTGATATTGAGCCCCCAACTCATCTGCCAACCAAACTGCGAGCGTCGACACACGATGCCGGATAAGACGATTTATAAAACGCCCTTGAGATTTTATCGTTATGCCGGTAAAAATACAAGTACATTCTAGGTCTGCAGCCCAAAGCGGGGGCAACTTTCCGCACGTTATTAAGATGTTTTTATGTTCACTGAACGCAAGCGAATTTCGGTTTTAGGCCCATTCTATTGGGTCCATTGAGACGTGACGCGTGTTATAATTCTGTAAAAAAGAGACGTAAATTATGCGAATATTTGATGCGGATATCAGGGTTGTCAGCGGTAAGACCAATAATCCCATTCCCGGCCTGCAGGTCGGTATCTGGCCAGATAAAGACACTCCATCGTCACCTCCTTTTCGCATAGAAATCACGGACCAAAGCGGTCTTGTTCACTTTGAGTTTCCTGAAGACGAATACGATCAACTCCATAAAGGAATCCCGCTAAACTTTTTTATTCTGGAAGGTGAACCGCCGCCCAGCGAACAAACGATTATCGACGTTTTTGATATCCAGTGGGAGCCTACATATGTCCCTTCACTGGCACGCAATATTCCGATTAACTATCCGGCACCTGGAGATGAGCCCCAGCAAGTTGTTTTTGACGAACCCATAGCGGTCAGACTACCTGCCGAGCCTACACCTATAATATTTGGCGGGACGTTGACGCTGGAATGTACGGACGGGAACGCCATTGCCGGCGCGATCTTCGAGCTCGTCGATGCCGAAGGCACGGGGCAAGGGCCAATGCTATCGCTTGTGACGGACGCGGCAGGCAACGTTGCGCTTTCATTTAGCGAAAAGGACGTAGCCAACTACTTCGGACGTTTTGTCAGTCGTTTTTTCTTTCGAGCATGGGAAGGTCATCGGCTAATCTATGACTCGCGAGAAGATGCACAGTCAACACCAGCGTGGCTAGCTGATGGGATATGGAATCTTAAAACGACGCCGAGTTTTGATCCCATTTCAGTAACAGCAGCGGCACAATTTGCCGTGGTGTCTGTATGGGACGCCGAACTGAATGTCCCTAATAGACAGATCACGGTTGAGCTCTTCGAAAGTGGACAAGTCCCAAGGATTGCAGCGCCAATCAAAGTGGTCGCAGCAGACCAGGACGGAACTGCCGTTTTTCGTTATTCAGATCTCACCCCAGCCTCCCCTTCAAAGGCTTTTTTCTTTCGCGTGACTCCGGAAGGACGGAATCCTATCGATAGTCGCCCTTTCGATTCGGTCGATGAGCTTTCTTTGCCTAATAATACCAAAACAGGTTACTGGGTACCGACTGCGCCGGGCCCTTATGAAGAGAGATTTCAGTTTATATTGCGTGAAGACCGCCACTTTATCGTTGAAGGCCGGTTAAGCAATGACGGCGCGACGACCGCAGGACTCTCGGGGGTACGCGTAAAATTATTGGGCTCCTCTGCGAATGCAGATCCCGTCGCTTTTGCGATAACAAGGGCTGGAGGTTCGTTCTCACTCGTCGTTCCAGAACCACTCTTTCGAGAATATCGAGTCAACACGACTTGGGGTTCACGAACAATAAGTGCTTTGGTATTCGAAAAGCCTGATGGCACAGCACTTCAAGTGCGTGTGCAAGGATCGACCGATGCCTGGACCGATTCTTTGAGCGTGACCCTCGATAAGCCGATTTCGAATATTGCGGTTGAGGTGTCGGCTGATTCCCTTGACGGTCTCGTCGAGCAAACGTGGTCCATTCGAGGGAAACTCGTAGACGATTCCCTCAACGCAATGCCTTTTTATGAAGTCGTCTGTTACGAGGTCGTGGGTGAAAGTGAAGTCTTCCGCACCCAATCGATGACCAACTCACACGGGTATTTTCCGTTATTATGGACCGAGCCATATTCATCAACGGCTTCCTTTGAGAAAACCTTACGATTTAAGTTCAATTCGCACGACGGAAGGACCGAAGTTAATTCGGAAAATCAACCGGTAGACCAGCTGGTTGATATGAGCTCGGATGACGTCTTACTTCAGGTCATGTCGTCAAGCGTTCTTCTCGGAGATTTTCAAAACAGCCATGTCAACTTGGCTATGAAGACGGCCTATGAGGCTGTGCCTGACGCTCCTATAGATGGAGATTATATCTCTCCGGCACTTCAATACCGTAATGCTGTGGTGCAAGAGCGACTTTTCCAACAAAACGCATGGGAACTCAAGTCAGCCTGGCAAACTGGATGGGCTAGTGAGTTCGAGCAACCGATGTCGCTTAACGTGACTTGTCGATGCAACGATTGCGCGAATGCCTTTAGCAAAATTGCGTATCTGGCAGATCTCATCGACTACGCTTCCAAACGAATGACCCTCAATGAAAATAGCGTCGACATAGTATCCTTATCAGCAGCGCTCGGTCAGCCCATAAAGGACTTCAACGTGGACTGCGAAACCGCCGAAGAAGAAATTTGCCAGACGCGTATTGCCGTGGAGGTGCTGCGAGCCAAATTAAAAGAGAAGTATGATAACTCGCTCGACGAACAGATCTCTCGAAACAACATTCGCGACAGCAAGAGTGTCCGACGATATCGCCAACTCGCCTATTTCACGCTGCTACGCGAGTTGGGTGTCTCTTATGATGAACTGCGGGCATTTCCCAGTACCTCGTCCCAGCGCCCTGGAGCGAACGAGTATATCGAATCGATCGCGAATCGTCTGGGAATAGATGTTCAACATGTGGAGTCGCTTATTCTCGATGCACAGGCTCCTATTGCCAATCCGATGGGCATATCAGAGAAGAAACTTGAGCAGCTTTTCGGACTTCCAGCTACCGAAAGTGACCTGAATCTGAATGATGGCATTCCAGACCCATTCCGAACCATCAATACGTCGGCGCTTTTAGGCTGGCAGCGTGCGCAACTGAAAACCCAGTGGGAAGCGCAAGACCGTCCATCTGACGCGGACGCACTTCACCCTGCGGTTGTCGACCCCGACATTGTGGAGCGTGGAGAGGTTCGCGCAGCTTCCTCGGCCATGTCTCTATTAGACGAGCGCATGCTTTGGCTTGAGGGGCGAATTTTTGTGCTCAAGAGCGCTGTCGATAATGAAAGCAATCCAACTTTCAAACTCGATGCAGCGCTCCAAAATACGCTGGTAGAACTTAATTTGCGGGTAGACGTGGCATCCGGAGAAAGCCCGTGGAGTGAGAAGATCCAGCCTATCGTGGATAGGCGTGAGAGTGGACAAGAGTTCACAATACTTCTCGCATCTCATTATCTTTCATTGGCCGAACTCGATTATTTGACCTTTCTTCACGAGAAGGTCTCCACTTCGAACTTGCCGGGTGATTCTGAATGGGAGAATTTAATTTCTATCCTTGTAGGAGCGGAAAAACGAACGCAATACGCAGCATGGCGTGCTGAGGAGGCGGCCAATAATTTATTGCTTGGCCCCGAGGATTTCGTTCTTCTCTCGCCGCAGCAATATGAGGTGACTTTTGAATCGATGCCCGAATCTTACCTGTTGCGATTCGACTTCGAGCGTCGCCAACAGTGGGCGGCGATATTGGAAAAGCGTACGAATAGGTGGGATGGACTGGCTCAAATGCTCGAGTCTGCTATCCGAGCCACAGAAAAGGAGACTCTCTCGATCCTTCGCGACGCGCTGATCGTATTCTATGCGTCGGAACAGGAGGGGACTCAATCTGAACAGGCGCGTTGGGCAGGCGAGCAGTTGATTCTGGAGATGCAAGCCGAGCAACGAATCACGACGCGAGTAGATCAAGCGATCGAATCACTTCAACTGCTTTTATACGAAACACGAATTGGTACAATCGATTCGTCGGTCATTCAGGCTACCATTGACCCTTATGATTTCGATGAAATCTGGACCTGGCTTGGCACCTACCAAGATTGGCATAGCGCGGTTCATGTTCTGTCGTACCCAGAAGAGTATTTAAATGCGGTGCCGCGAGGAAATGAAACCGCTCTCTTCGAGCCACTCGGAAAACATTCAAAAGAGAGGCGAACACTTAACGCTCGCCAGAGTGACGAGTTGGCTAAAAACGTCTCCTTAAAATTTCAAGCTCGAGGGAATTTAGAACTCAAAGCCTCGTGTTCGATTCGTCCTAATTATCAGGGAGGAGCTCCCACCCATGATCTTTACCTCTTTGCTCAGGAAAGTGTGGTTCATGAGCAAGGTTCCCAAGAGGTTGGAAATATCTGGGTCTCATGCATGAACACATACACGGGGCATCAAGAGGAATGGCAGCAACTAGAGATTCCTCAAAAAGAAGCTGCTCACCTTATCGGCGCAACACAGTATAAACATGAAATTTGTGTTTTTTATCGACGCAGAAACAACCTGTACTGTATAAAGAAAAACCCATTTAGCGACAACGATTGGTCCTCCGCCGCAATCGATTTGGGGGTTACCGGCGGCATCGCGTATCCCGAGGTGTTTCTAGCGCAACAAACAAGTCCATTTTCGCAACCTGTTATTGTGGCGGTAGAGCGGTGGAAAGATAATCCTGATGTCATCGCTAATCAGTTTGATGGGAGTGAACTGCTCTGGGACGAGTGGAAAATGCTCTTTTTTGAAGATTCATCATTTTATTTTGAGCCGTTTCATTGGCCCCGCATTCTAAAACTGGCATTAACAAACGCCGCAGATGCGTATCATTATTACCACTATAATGAAGCAATAGAAGATCCTCGTTTTGAAGATACGCATTCCGCTTTGTCGTGGGATACAGAGGGAATGGCGGAGGGACATGGAGGAGTATGGGACGATTCACCGTCACGTGTTGATTTGGACGTGGATCCTCGTATGTGGGTACGACATATCGCCCGTACCTCAAATGGTGTCGCGTTGGTCGTATATGATTCGGTTCAGAAACTAACAATCATTTGTTCAGCATCCTTTGAGGGTGCTGCTTCTATCGAGTACGAACACATTTTTGTGGAGTTTGGAGAGCCCATAGGTTTCATTCGAACAAATAATAAAGAAAACGAATTCACGTGTCTCATTGAGAGATACGATGGTCAATATGAAAGTATTTCCGTCGATATATCAACCCACGAAAGCTTAAGAAAGTCGGTCACCGATAAACAACCTCAAGAGTTTATTTTAGAACTCGCGGCTAGACAGCAGCTTTCTCATATTGCCAGTCATTGTGGTGAAGCAAAGAATAAAGGACAAACCGTCCTTGCTTCAGGCGAGTTAGATGGCTTCAGTGTTTCGTTTGTGTGCAATTTTTCAGAGGAAAACGGTAAAATTATTCACTCTGCCACAAGACTTGTTATTCCGGAGACTTTTGGACTCGACACCGAGGTAAAACGATTTCTTAAGAACGATAAGCTTCAGCGAATTCGTCTCATGAACGAGGTGATGAACACTCACCAGATGCTTGGTACGAGTCTTACTCGAACCTACCTGCGGGAATTGTATTTTTTCGTGCCACTTTGGATGGCACAATATCTTCGGGCTAGTGAGGAATATAAAGCTGCGCTGGATTGGCTCCGAACGGTCTATGACTACGCATCAGAGGAGGGGAATAGGCGGATCTATGCGGGTCTCAAGCAAGATTACGCTGAACAGTTAGCGTGGGAGCGCGAAGACTGGCTTCGAGATCCCTTGGATCCACATTCTATTGCCCACATCTTGCCTCAGGTTTATGTACGACACACCTTCCTGGAGGCCGCCCGCACTCTTATCGAGTGGGCGGATGGGGAGTTTGTTAAAAGCACCGCCGAATCAGTGGCCTTAGCTCGCGAGTTATACGAGGAAGCGCTTGAAGTATTGTCTGAACCTGAATTGAAAACCAGCGGGGTCTCCGCATGCCAACTCGAAACGCTACCCGATCAGATTTTTCCTCTTCTTCTAACGGAACATCCCCGAAATAGCTCGGCAATTGTGCGCATCCGCATGACGCTCGAGGATATTTCGAACGCAACAGAGCGAGAAGCGGCAAAGAATGTCGTCCTTCAATCGATATCTAACCCCACCCATGTCAACGCCACGCAGCAACTCCTTACTGGCATCCAAATCGCTGAAGCAGAGCGAGACGCTCGCGTTCCTGCTGCGGAAACTCTCGCAACCAATCTCAGCAATGAGGAGATGCTTCTTTCGAATGTGCGTACCCTGGTCCAAAGTTCCCCACGGTACCGTCACACCCTTGATTACGGTCAGAATGCGATTCGTAGTCGCTTTGAGCAAGGTATCGCGAAAGTGGCCCAAGTTGCGCTTTCGACAATTCAATCGACGCCAGAAACGGTAAACGCGCAATTCTTAGCGAATTCAGCGGCGCTCACACTTTGGGACGGAGGAGAACTCAATTTCGCTTTTAACGTTCCAGAACTTGCAGCGACAATAAAGGAGCGAGAGCTAGAGCTTCATGGAGCGTATATTGATTTTTTAAAACCGACGTCACCACCGCCACGATTTGGCTTTTGTGCTCCTCCAAATCCAGCTCTTGAGCAAGTACGGGCCCATGCCCAATTTAACCTCGAGAAGATCCATCACGATCTTACCATTTCCGGGTTTAAACGATCGCAACCACTATATGTGCGAGAGGCGGGCTCAGGTAGGGCTGGAGGAGTTCGAGCATTGACCTACGCAACCTCCGGTTTTCGTTTTGAAGTACTGCTAAGGATGGCCAAAGAACTCGCCCAGATTGCTTCTCAGATCGAAGGTGAATATCTGGCGGCGCTCAAATCGTATGACGAAGAAACGTATCGGCTTCTGGGCGCCGAACATAACCTCGAGCAGGCTAAAGCTGCCCTGGCTGTCCATGAACTCCGAGTAAATAGCGCACAGCAGGGAGTAAGTATTTCGCGTTTGCGGCGTGATCAAGCGGAATTCAGTCGAAGGTATTATGCTGATTTGATTCAGTCAGGGTTACTTGATGACGAGCAAAAAACGCTAGATTACCTGGAGGAAGCTGAAGACTATCAATTTATGGCCGAAATGGCTCACTATGGGGCAGCGGCTTCATATGCAACAGCGACGGCCCTTTCAGTCTTTTCAAAAGATACAGTAACGTCATCTGGTGCTAATATCGCTAAAGGGGTGGCAGCTACCCTGAGCTCCACGGCAGCCGGGCTGTCAACAAGGGCAAGTAGTTATTCAACGATTTCGTCAAAGTACCAAACAAAGGCAAGTAACGCGCGGCGTGAGCAGCAATGGCGCTTTCAAAAAAACCAATCTCTCAAAGAACGCGAACTTGCCGAAGCACAAATCGGGGCAAGCCGTATACAGTGGCAGATTGCTTTTGCAGAACAGAATATAGCAAGGCTCAGCCAACAGCAGGCAGTTGAGACATTCCAATTTCTTTTAAATAAATTCATGTCGGCGGACCTCTATCAATGGATGATCGGCGTGTTACGCCAGTCATATAAATCGATTCTTCGTGAAGCGACTAGCGTCGCTAAGTTGGCTTGGGAGCAGTTGGTCTTTGAGCGCCAGGAGTCCATTTCCAACCCGTTCGACCGCGACTACCTCGTACCTGCGAATGCAGCACCTGAGCTACGAGATGCCGGTGGGCTTACGGGTTCCGCTCGCCTGAGGTCTGACATCGTGGAACTCGAAGCGTTTGAGCGAGAGTTAAACAAGCGGCGACTTCAGCTGTCAAAGACATTCTCGATTGCGAGAAATGCTCCCGAACAATTGTATAATTTGCAGCAGAGCGGACGCCTGGTGTTTGCTACTGAGTTAGAGATGTTCGACCGTGATTTCCCAGGACACTTCAGACGTCGCATTGAGCAGGTGCGCGTTAGCCTTATCGCACTAACTCCGCCAGTCGAGGGGATTCGTGCGTCACTGATGTCTCACGGCACATCGTATTCAATAATTAATGAGCTCTCTGCTCAGTCGGTTGCAATCGTGCGAGAACCACAACGGGTTTCACTCTCAAGTCCGGCTAATGCCAACGGTATTTTCGAACTCGAACCGCAATCGGAACTCCTTCGACCGTTTGAGGGACTCGGTGTCGCAACTGAGTTTCTGTTTGAGCTTCCGAAGGCGGCGAACGCGTTCGATTTTTCGTCGATCTTCGACGTTTATATATCGATCGACTACAGCGCACAGCATAGCGAAACTAAACGTAATCTTACCGTGCAACGCCTTCCCAGACAGATCAGCGAGACTCGCGCATTCAGTGTACGTAATGAGTTTCCAGATGAATGGTATACGTTGCACAACGAACCCATAGAAAACGCCCTCATTGAATTTAAAATTACCCCGAATGATTTCCGTCCAGGACTGGAAGCAATGACCGTAAATCATGCGCGGCTGCTCTTCCTGATGGATGATCTTACAACTCAGTCGATGAATGTTGGATTTGTTTTTGTTGCTACGGACTCAAGCGCTCCGTCTGATGACCCATTGAGTCCACTTCTTGCGGTCGTTCCACCAGGAGGGGCCATTGCGAGCACTCGGCGCTCGGCGGAATGGATGAATTCTGCCGTAATAGTAGAAAAACCGTTTGGAACTTGGGCCTTCACATTTCCAAGAGCAGATCACCCACTTTTGTCGGTGATAAATAATAAGAAGCTCAATGATGTCATTCTGGAAATTGATTATCGTGCAAACCTCGCTGCGTGGCATTAAAAGAGCGCATTTTTAAAGTGTTACCGATGTTTGGCGGTTATGATCTCACCACTCTCAAAGCCCGGAACCATCACCGTCTACCTGTTGCTCATAATGTCCTAATAAATACCTTTCCATTTCAACGAAATGGGACAGGGCGACTCAAAATCTAAGACTTGGGTTTGCGCCCAACCTCGTCTATATCGGTGTCTTAGAGTACCTGAACTGGTGCGAATTGTGCCAGCGCGCGGTTGCGTCGGCGCTGCGCGAGGTTTGCGTGCCCCTAAGGGTGGCCAAAATC
>Ga0209075_1002895_pt1 | contig 14750 bp, 12 predicted proteins | sample Stecom2011_FD_187523 | JGI IMG/M metagenome (GOLD analysis project Ga0209075, IMG submission 187523) | Agricultural soil microbial communities from Utah to study Nitrogen management - Steer compost 2011 (SPAdes) (version 2) | ecosystem: Environmental > Terrestrial > Soil > Agricultural land... | reverse complement strand
TATCAATATTTTACCGAAGGTGGTGGAGTTCGTTTTAGGGAAGTAAGCAAAACCCAAGAAGTGAAGGGAATCCTTTTTCAAGATTATTTCAACTACGGTCCAAAAGAAGATATGATGGATGATTACATCAATGTAGATTCCTATTTCTCAGCTAATGGATTAAAAGTCGTTTCAGAAATTAAACTGGAAAACATTAGAGTGGAATAAATAGTTGCTGGATGAGTTTTTGGTTTTAATTAAGTTGTTTTGATAGATTACTTGGTCAATAAAAGGAGTTTGGTTATTGCCCGTTTCTAGCTTAAAAAAAAAACAGCGCTTTGGACCTTCAGGTTTTCAACCAGGATTTTGAATAAGAAGATATTATTAATTAGCTTTAGCCTATGGTTATCTGTGTAAACTATTTAATACGCGACAACTAATGAGCTCTTAAGTTATTTTCGAGAATTACTAAAGGACATTCAAAAAGTATTATTTTTGTTGAAAATCACGCACATGAAAATTGTCAAACTACTTCAATCGCATCGTTACTTACTTTTGATGATTTTTGCAATTCTTTTAGCGCTTTGGCCTTTAAGTTTTTTTGTTTTAACTCCAAAGTGGGATAATGTTGATGCGTTTTTACCCTATCGTTATTTTATAAGTGATTATTTGTGGAATGGGCATTTTCCTTTCTGGAATAGTTTTCAATTATATGGTTATCCCGCATATCCAGATCCACAAAGTGGAATATGGAACCCTATAACTTGGGTGATTATGCTCTTTGGTAAATACACTATGAAATCGCTTATTGTTGAGCTTTTGATATACTTTGTTCTTGCCGGAACAGGTATGTATTGGCTAAGCAATGCGGTGTTGAAAAACAAAGGAGTTGCTTCAATTATAGGGTTGAGTTATGCACTGTCTGGGGCATTTGTGGGTTCAGCCCAATTAATGGTGTTCTTAGCGGGTTCGGCTTGGCTTCCTTGGTGTGTGTTTGCACTTTATAAGTATTCAAAACACTTTGAATACAGGTATATTGTGTTGGCAGGAGTCCTCTTTTCTTTAAATACTGTTGCTGCAAGCCCTGCTTATACGATTGTTTTGTTTTATATTTTTGTAATTTGGTTTGTCCATTTGTTTTGGATTCACCGGAAAAATCGAGTTTTAATCAAGAAAATCTTTCTGCAAGGAGCTTTGCTTGTGGGCGTTATTTTGGTTTTATTATTGCCCTATATTGTTTCTTTAGTGGAGTTTTCTCCATACTTCCAACGTACCTCAAAGCTTCCTTATTATGGTGGACATATTTTAAGAAATCCGTTTACTTTGGTGAGTTATCTTTCGTTTGTTTTTCCTTATGGTGTAATTAGTAATTCCCCAATTTTTGATATTACAAGTTCTACCTTAAGAAATGGGTATATAGGGATTCTTGGCCTGTTCTTTTTTCTTTATGCTTTGATTTTTTCCTATCGCAACAAAACAGTTGTTTACGGATTTTTAGGGCTTGTGTTTTTTCTTATTGTAGCTTCAGGAGGAGAGACTTTCGTTTATAGAATTCTTTATTATTTACCAGGTTTTGGAACGTTTTCTCATCCTTCCTTTTTTAAAACGTATGCCCTGTTAATCATGTTGTTGATTTCAGGATATGGAATGGTGCTTTTTATTAAAAGTGAGCGTTGGAAAATGTTGAGTGAGAAAAGAACAATTGTAGTATCAGTTTTGGTTTTGATTTTTGGACTAGGTGCTTTGATTTTGTTCTCTAAAAGTGACATCATAAATGCCTTTGATAACTTAATCGCTTTGACTGAGTTTTCAAATTTGTCTTTAGGCACGCATGTGAAGTTTAATTTGTTTGTTTTGTTGTTGATTATAGGTGTTGTTTTACTCCTTAAATATTGGCTCCGACTGGCCTTGTTTACCACTTTTTTTCTATTTGCATTCTTAGATTTAGGTGTGCAAACCATGTTGACATTTCCAGCTACAATATCTTATAATATTCCGTATAGTGAGTATCATGAATCTTTTAAATCTTTTCCTAATGATATTCACCAGCCTAGCGTTGACCAACCCTTAGCATATTATAATGATAATAATGGGCTAATAGCAATTCATGGAATTTGGTATAATAGATCAACTTTCAATAAAACCATCTCTTATAAAGGTTATAATCCTTTTAAGATTAAACATTTTGAAGATGCACATAAAGACAGTTCTCTGTCATTCAATCTTGCAAATCCTTTGTTTTTCTTTGCTGAGGCTGAACGTAAGCAAGGTGATTCAGTTCAAAAAGGATTGGTTTGGGGAGATGTTGATTTCAATATTAACGGTATTGATTTATCGACAGTAGAAACAATTGAAGTAGGATACAATGAGTTTAAAGCTTCGGTGGTTAATCAATCAAATTCAGCTCAGTGGTTGTTGCTTAATCAAAATTTTTATCCGCGTTGGAAAACCTTCGTTGACGGTGTTGAAACCCCAATTTCCTTATTGAATTCACATATAATGGGAATTCAAGTTCCTCCTGATGGTAAGTCTAATATCAGTTTTAAATATCACGCCCCATATATAGTATATTTGGCCATTGTAAATATAATTGCATATATTTTGGTGCTTTTGTATTGTATAAAGGTATTTTTGTACCCGAAGAGGATAGGATTCAAACAAGAAACGAAGCGTAAGTAGAGATGGATATATGTGAAAAGACTACATTCTCTAAAGGGGGATTTGACCGTCACCCATGGGAGTTAGCAAGAATTAATGTAGTCAAAAATATATTAAAAAAAACCGTAAAGTTAAAGTCTGACGCAAGTATTTTAGACTTGGGTTGTGGTGATGCTTATGTAGCGCTTCAATTGTCAAAACATTTCTCATTAGCTAAGTTTTATTGTGTTGATATCGCTTTTACCACTGAAATAATAGATGAATTATCTGTGCACCTTGAAGGCCATCCTATAAGCTTGCATTCGTCTTATGATGACCTAGTGGCCCAAAAAACAAAGCCTGTAGATGTTGTATTGTTACTTGATGTAATCGAGCATATAGAAGATGAAATTAAATTTTTGGAAAATTTACGTGTTTCAGGAATTATAGATGGAAATACTAAAGTGATTATCACTGTTCCTGCATATCAATCTTTATTTAGTAGCCATGATGTTTATTTGAAGCATTTTAGAAGATATAATGTTGCATTACTAAATGACCATTTGAATCAAGCTGGTTATAAAAGTTTAAAAGTGGGGTATTTCTTCTTTACTTTATTGCTGATTCGAATGCTTCAAAAATTGTTTTTGCGAAATAGACCCGTAAGCGATGAAAAAGGTATTGGTGCCTATAGTTCTAAAGGGATATTTGATCGAATTGTTGTGAATGTACTATATTTAGATTTTTTAATAGGGAAATTCTTTAGGGCTTTAGGCATTAGAATACCCGGACTTTCTTGTTTTTCAATATGTCAGATACAGCAATCGTAATTCCTTGTTATAATGAAGCAAAAAGACTAGATGTAGTCAGGTTTACTGATTTCTTAAATCAGAATAGCAATTATGCTTTATTTCTTGTTGATGATGGAAGTACAGATGAAACAGTCGAAATTCTTGAAGAAATAAGACTAGCAACTCCTAATCAAGTAATAATTTTAAAGCAGTCAAAAAACTTAGGAAAAGGCGAAGCGGTTAGAAAAGGCTTGCTTGCAGCTTATGATTCGGCTACTTATGATCAAATTGGGTTCTTAGATGCTGATTTATCGACACCTTTTTCAGAGTTTAAAGCGATTACAGATTATTTATTATTGAACAATAAAAAAGCAGTGTTTGGCTCTCGGTTGAGAATGGCAGATACTATTATTGTTCGTTCTTGGATTCGACATTTAATCGGGAGAGTCATAGCAACATTTATTCGGTGGACTATAAAAACACCTTTTTACGATACCCAATGTGGGGCGAAAGTTTTTACAAGAGTGTCTGCTAAATTAGCAGCTGATCAGCCGTTTATTTCTCGTTGGTTATTTGATGTAGAAATTATTCTAAGATTGAAAAAACAATGGGGAAGTAAATTTCAAGATAACTTACATGAATATCCCTTAAAGGAATGGAGTCAAGTCGATGGATCTAAAATTAGGTTTATAGATATGATAAAAATCCCAATAGAATTAATTAAAATCAGAACAAAAGGATAGCACCAATAGAAGTTTAAGCTCTTGGCATTTTTTAATTTCTATATGCCAAATACTATTTTAAGACTGTATTGATGGAGTTTGAGGGCGGCTTAGGCTCTCGAAGTCCACTCAATTCTCACACTGGCTACTGTAATTTTTTTGTAAAAAAATTACATTCCCGGCATTCCACCTTTCATTTGCTTCATCATATTTGCCATATTCTTCTTGTTGCTCATCATCTTCATCATTTTCTTGGTGTCGTTGAATTGCTTTAAAAGTTTATTTACTTCTTGAAGATTTTGACCACTACCCATTGCGATTCTTTTCTTGCGACTTACATCAATAGCGTCTGGGTTTTCACGTTCAAATGGACTCATAGAATAAATAATCGCTTCAATGTGTTTAAAAGCATCATCTTCAATTTCTACTCCTTTCATTGCTTTTCCCATTCCAGGAATCATTCCCATCAGGTCTTTAACGTTACCCATTTTCTTCACTTGTTGCAACTGACTTAAGAAGTCATTGAAATCAAATTGATTCTTCTTGATTTTCTTTTGAAGTCTTTGTGCTTCTTTTTCATCGTATTGCTCTTGCGCTCTTTCAACCAAAGAAACAACGTCTCCCATTCCTAGGATACGGTCTGCCATACGTTTTGGATAGAAAATATCCAAGGCATCCATTTTTTCTCCAGTACCGACGAACTTAATTGGTTTGTTGACAACTGCTTTAATTGAGATTGCAGCTCCACCTCTAGTGTCACCGTCTAATTTCGTTAGAATTACTCCATCAAAATTAATTTTCTCATTAAATGCTTTCGCAGTATTTACAGCATCTTGTCCTGTCATGGCATCTACCACGAAAAGTGTTTCGGTTGGTTTTACTGCATTTTTAACATCTGCAATTTCCGCCATCATTTGCTCATCAATCGCTAAACGACCGGCGGTATCAATAATTACGACGTTGTGACCGTTGCTTCTTGCGTGTTGAATCGCTGCTTGCGCAATCTTAACAGGATTTTTTTCTTCCTTGTTAGAATAAACGTCAACTCCTACTTGTTCACCAAGCACATGCAATTGGTCAATTGCAGCAGGACGGTAAACATCACAGGCAACCAATAAAGGTTTTTTTCCTTTTTTTGTTTTTAAATAATTTGCAAGTTTTCCAGAAAATGTAGTTTTACCCGAACCTTGAAGTCCAGACATTAAAATGATTCCTGGATTTCCTTGGTAGTTGATCTCTGTCTCATTTCCACCCATCAATTCCACCAGTTCTTCGTGACAGATTTTAGTCATTAATTGACCTGGGGAAACAGCGGTTAATACATCTCTACCTAATGCTTTTTCTTTAACAGTAGTTGTAAATTCTTTAGCGGTTTTAAAGTTGACATCGGCATCTAATAAAGCACGACGCACTTCTTTAAGGGTCTCCGCAATATTAACCTCAGAGATTTGTCCTTGTCCTTTAAGGATTTTAAACGCTTTTTCAAATTTATCTGTTAAATTTTCGAACATGCTTGCAAAATTTAGTTTGAAGCGCAAATTTAATAAAAACGTCCTTACTAATCAAGAATTATTTCTTTCCTGCCATAATAGGACCTATAATTTGTGTAAAACCTCAGTAAATACTTCTTAGTTATTCGGCTTTATGGAAATATTGTATGCGTAACCCAAATGGGTTTAATGGTTTAGGTAGTTGAAATTAAACCAATTAAATTATAGGTCGGAAATGTTTTTTTATATCTTTACTTTTATAAATTATTATTAAAACACTATAAGAATGAAAACAACTTTGAAATTGTTATTGGTTATTTTTCTTTTGACATCAGCAGGATGCTCGAAATACGAAGAAGGATCTTTCTTTACTATAAAAACTAAGAAAGGAAGGATTACCAATACTTGGGAGCCTGTTAAATACGTCTACTCTGATGGTAGTTCATCAACAGATGTTGTTCCCGGAAAGATTACTTTAGATAAAGACATGAGTGCATCTGTGGGGGTTGAGTATAATGGGTCTTTAGTATCTGTTCCAGGAACTTGGAGGTTTATTAATGATAAAGAAGGTATAAATATAACGGTGAGTCTTTTTACTTATTCTGATAGTCGTGATTATGAAATTGTAAAATTAAAAAGTAAAGAGCTGTGGGTTAGAGATAAAGACCAAGTTGTAACCCATTTTAAAGCAACTGACTAAACCATATTTGTTGTCGCTTTAAAGAAGGTGTTCAGTAGCGATAAAACACAAGTTGTTCAATCATGTACTGTATCCTTTCAAATCAGAAGTGAGCAGTTTTTGTTTTATAACAACGAACTATAGTTAAGAACTGGAAATACTGAAAGACACTATAGAAAGTAAGTCAGTAAGTATTTCATAGACACATATTTAATATGCGGCGCGGATTTCTTATAAAAGAGGTTCGTGCTTTTTTCAATCAATATCCCTACTTTTTGTTATTTTTGTATGACTTGCATAATAGTGTAAATATATTTTTATGAAAAAAATTCAAATGGTTGACCTTGTGAGTCAATACGATAAAATAAAACCACAAGTTCAATCTGCTATTAATAATATCCTAGACAAAGCTCAATTTATAAATGGACCAGATGTTCATGAGTTTAAGTCAGAATTAGGAAGTTATTTAGGCGCAAAACACGTAATTCCATGTGCGAATGGAACGGATGCATTGCAAATAGCAATGATGGCACTTGGTCTAAAACCAGGTGATGAGGTAATTACTCCATCTTACACTTATATCGCCACAACAGAGGTGATAGGCTTGTTAAGATTAAAGCCTGTATTTGTTGATTGTGAGAAGGATACTTTTAACATTTCTCCAAAAGCGATTGAAGCTGCAATTACTGCAAGAACAAAAGCAATTGTTCCTGTTCATCTTTATGGACAGTCATGTGATATGGAAGCAATCATGAAGATTGCCAAGAAATATGATTTAAAAGTAATTGAAGATAATGCGCAAGCCATCGGTTCAGATTATACTTTCTCTGATGGAACCGTGAAAAAAACAGGAACGATTGGTGATATCGGTTGTACAAGTTTTTTCCCGTCTAAAAACTTAGGTTGTTATGGAGATGGTGGTGCGATTTGCACTAACGATGATGAATTAGCTAAACAGCTTGAAATGGTTGCTAATCATGGCCAAAGCAAACGTTATTATCATGATGTAGTAGGGTGTAACTCTCGTTTAGACACTATCCAAGCAGCTGTTTTGAGAATAAAATTAAAAGAGCTTGACAATTACATAGATGCAAGAAGAAAAGCAGCAGACTTTTATGATTCGAAATTCAAAAATATAAAAGGATTAACTGTTCCATTTAGAGCAGATAATACTAAGCATGTATTTCATCAATATACTTTGCAATTAGCAGATAATATTGACCGAGACGCTTTAGTCGCTTACTTAGGCGAAAAAGACATTCCTGCGATGATTTATTATCCAGTTCCTGCGCACAAACAAAAGATGTTTGCAACATTAGAAACTTCTAGTGGTAACCTAGAAAATACGGATTGGTTAACAACAAGAGTTTTCTCTTTACCAATGCATACAGAGCTAGAGCAAGAACAACTTGAATACATTTGTGCAGCAGTAATTGATTTTATAGAGGGATGAAAAACATAGCGGTTGTTGGTACTGGATACGTTGGTTTAGTTACAGGAACTTGTTTTGCTGAAACTGGAAATAATGTAATTTGTGTTGACATAGATGAAGATAAGGTAAACAGGATGAAAAATGGGGAGGTTCCAATTTATGAACCCCATTTAGATGTCCTTTTTGAAAGGAATATTAAACAAAATCGCCTGAAATTTACAACTGATTTAGCGGCTGCAATAAAAGATGCTGAAATTATCTTTTTAGCATTGCCAACTCCTCCAGGTGAAGATGGTTCGGCAGATTTATCTTATGTTCTTGGTGTAGCCAAGGAGTTAGGTCAGTTAATTACCGAATACAAAGTAATTGTTGATAAATCTACAGTGCCTGTTGGAACAGCAGATAAGGTCACAGCAACAATAGCAAATGAAACAGATGTTCCTTTTGCAGTGGTTTCTAATCCCGAATTTTTAAGAGAAGGCTTTGCTGTGGATGACTTTATGAACCCTGATCGCGTGGTTATTGGAACGGAAGATGAGAAAGCAAAAATCATCATGAAAGAATTGTATCAACCTTTTATTCGTGATGGTCATCCCTTAATTTTTATGGATGAAAAATCTGCTGAATTAACCAAATATGCAGCGAATGCTTTTTTAGCAACTAAAATTACCTTTATGAATGAGGTAGCTAACTTTTGCGAAATTGTAGGAGCAGACGTTGATAAGGTACGTGAAGGAATGGGAGCTGATGCGAGAATTGGACACCGATTTTTATATCCAGGAATTGGATTCGGTGGAAGTTGTTTCCCCAAAGATGTGAATGCTCTGCTGAAAAGTGGTCACGATAATAATTTCAATTTTTCAATTATCGATGCCGTACTTGCAGTAAATGAAAAACAACGCATTAAGTTACTGGATAAAGTTTTGGACTACTTTGGAAATATCGAAGGAAAAAAGTTTGCACTTTGGGGTTTATCTTTTAAACCTGATACTGACGATACACGTGAAGCACCAGCATTATATTTAATTGATGAGCTATTAAAGAGAGGGGCAAATGTGGTTGCGTTTGATCCTGAAGCAATGAAGAATGTGAAAAAGCAGATCGGTGATAAAATAGCTTATGTTGAAAATCAATATGACGCTTTAGATGGTGCTGATGCTTTGTTAATCGCAACAGAATGGGCTGTTTTTAAAAATCCAGATTTTAATCTGATCAAGTCAAAACTAAAAACTCCACTTATATTTGATGGAAGAAATTTGTTCAATCTAAGTGATATGCAAGAAAAAGGACTTTATTACAGTTCTATTGGACGTCAAACAATTATCCCAAACCTGAAATAATGACCAAGAAAAGAGTTTTAATTACTGGTGCTGCTGGATTTTTAGGATCTCATTTATGTGATCGTTTTGTGAAAGATGGATTCCATGTTATTGCAATGGATAATTTAATAACTGGTAGATTATCGAATATCGAACATTTATTTCCTGTTGAGAATTTTGAGTTTTATCACCAAGATGTCTCTAAATTTATTCATGTTCCAGGAAAACTAGATTATATATTGCATTTCGCTTCGCCTGCAAGTCCAATCGATTATTTAAAAATACCCATCCAAACCTTAAAAGTTGGATCATTGGGTATTCATAATTGTTTAGGATTAGCACGTGTGAAAAAAGCACGCGTTTTAATTGCTTCAACTTCTGAAGTTTATGGTGACCCTGAAGTTCATCCACAAACAGAAGAGTATTGGGGGAATGTGAATCCTATTGGTCCACGAGGAGTATATGATGAAGCTAAGCGTTTTCAAGAAGCGATGACAATGGCTTATCATACTTATCATGGCGTAGAAACAAGAATCGTTCGGATTTTTAATACATATGGACCAAGAATGCGATTGAATGATGGAAGGGTGCTTCCTGCATTTATCGGACAGTCTTTGCGGGGTGAAGACCTTACAATTTTTGGAGATGGAAGTCAAACCCGTTCTTTTTGCTACGTCGATGATTTAGTTGAAGGAATAGTGCGTTTGCTGTTTTCGGATTATTCAGATCCTGTTAACATTGGTAATCCAGATGAAATTACAATTAGTGATTTTGCCGAAGAAATTATAAAACTGACGGGAACAACACAAAAAGTCGTTTATAAAGATTTACCTGTTAACGATCCTAAGCAAAGGCAACCAGATATTACAAAGGCCAAAGAATTATTAGGATGGACACCAAAAATCAGCAGAGAAGAAGGTTTGAAACTAACCTATGAATATTTTAAAAACCTGTCAAAAGAAGAGCTGTTTTTAAAGGAACATAATAATTTTGACGACTACATTAAATAACATGGAATTTTTCTCTCACCCTACAGCAATCATTGATGAAAATTGTTCTATTGGAAAAGGAACAAAAATCTGGCATTTTTCTCATATTATGCCCAACTGTGTTATTGGTGAAAACTGTAATATTGGTCAAAATGTTGTGGTTTCACCAGAAGTTATTCTAGGGAATAACGTGAAAGTGCAAAACAACGTTTCTATTTATACAGGTGTTGCGTGTGAGGATGATGTTTTCCTTGGTCCATCAATGGTTTTTACCAATGTTGTGAATCCACGAAGCGCAATAGTGCGAAGAGGGCAATACAGTAAAACTTTAGTAAAGAAAGGTGCTTCGATTGGTGCAAATGCTACAATTGTTTGTGGACATGATATCGGAGAATATGCATTTATTGGTGCTGGAGCCGTTGTCACGAAAGAAGTTTTACCTTATGCTTTAGTCGTTGGAAACCCAGCAAAACAAATAGGATGGATGAGTGAATATGGTCACCGTCTTAATTTCGATGAAAATAACATTGCTGTTTGCGAGGAAAGCGAAGAGAAGTATGCACTAAAAGACGGAAACGTTACAAAATTATAAGTGCTATGATGGACGATAAAATAAAATTTGTAATTGTTGGTTCAGGTCATATTGGGAAGCGTCATGCTGCAATGGTAAATGAAAATAATGAGTCTGAACTTGTCGCATTAATTGATATACTACCTAAAGAAAAACTAGCGATCGAAGCATTTGATGTTCCGTTTTTTAATAGCATTGAAGATTTTCTTGCTTCAAATATAGCTTTTGATATTGCAAGTATTTGTACACCCAATGGTTTACATGCAGAGCAAAGTATTCAAATTCTAGCACAAAATAAACATGTGGTTTGCGAAAAACCAATGGGTTTATCGAAAGACAATTGTGAGAAGGTTATTTTTAAGTCTTTACAAATGTCTAAACATGTCTTTTGTGTAATGCAAAATAGATATTCCCCGCCTTCAGAATGGATAAAATCTATAATAGATGAAAAAATACTGGGGGACATCTTTATGGTTCAAATCAACTGTTATTGGAATAGGGATGACCGTTACTATAAAAAAGGAGGTTGGAAAGGAACCCAAGAATTAGATGGTGGAACTTTGTTTACACAATTTTCTCATTTTATTGACATCATGTATTGGTTATTTGGGGATATTAAAAATATTCAAGGTAAATTTGCAGACTTTAACCACCAAGACTCTACTGATTTTGAAGATTCAGGTTTTGTTAATTTCGACTTTGTTCAAGGCGGAATGGGATCGGTAAATTATTCTACTGCAGTTGCAGGACAAAATTTAGAATCCTCAATAACCATAATAGGAGAGAAGGGATCGGTGAAAATTGGAGGACAATATATGAATGAAGTTGAGGTTTGTAATATTGAAGGTTTCGAAATGCCTGATTTAGCACCAACCAATCCTGGTAATGATTATGGAGCATACAAAGGGTCTGCTGCGAACCACCAATATGTTATTCAAAATGTTGTAGATACATTAAAAGGAAGAAATATAGCAACAACAAATGCCTTTGAAGGATTGAAAGTTGTAGAAATAATAGAAAGAATTTATAAAGTACGAGATGAACAATTCAATACACACTAAATTAATAGAGAGAAAAGAGAAACTTGCCGTAATTGGTTTGGGTTATGTAGGCTTGCCAATTGCCCTTGAATTTGCGCGAAAAATGGATGTCATTGGTTTTGATATCAATCAAGAGCGTGTGGATTTAATGAAAAAAAACATTGATCCCAGTAATGAACTAGAAGCTTCAGATTTTGAGGGCCGTAGTATTGAATTCACTACGAATATTGATGTTTTAAAAGAAGCAACATTTTTTGTTGTTGCTGTTCCAACTCCTATTGATGAATCTAATCGTCCTAACCTTAAGCCTTTATTAGGCGCTTCTGATACTGTAGGTAAAGTTTTGGAAAAAGGTAATTATGTCGTTTTTGAATCTACTGTTTATCCAGGATGTACTGAAGAGGATTGTATTCCTGTATTGGAACATCAATCTGGATTAAAAGCTGGACTTGACTTTAAAGTAGGATATTCTCCAGAACGAATCAATCCAGGAGATAAGGTTCATACTTTACAAAACGTTGTGAAAGTTGTTTCAGGTAATGATGAAGAGGCATTAGAGGAAATCGCTAAGGTTTATGAAGAAGTTGTAGGGGCTGGAGTACACCGCGCAACCTCAATTAAAGTGGCTGAAGCAGCGAAAATTATCGAAAATACACAACGTGATCTTAATATTTCATTAATTAACGAATTGTCAATTATATTTGATAGGTTAGATATTAACACATATGAAGTGCTTGAGGCCGCAGGAACTAAATGGAATTTTTTACCTTTTCAACCAGGACTTGTAGGTGGACACTGTATCGGTGTTGATCCTTATTATTTAACACATAAAGCAAAGGAGGTGGGATATCATGCAAAAGTGATTCTTAGTGGACGTTATGTGAATGATTCAATGGGATTCTATATCGGAAAGCAAACGGTTAAAAAAATGATTGCCCAAGGTAAAGATATGAACAACGCGAAAGTGTTAATCATGGGGGCGACTTTTAAGGAAAACGTTAGTGATATTAGAAATTCTAAGGTGATTGATGTAGTCAATGAATTAAAATCATTCTCTGTGAAAGTTGACCTAATTGATCCACATGCGTCTTCTGATGAAATGAAACGTGAATATGGAATAGGTCTTTCAGAAAATTTAGGTGGTGATTATGACGCTGTAATTGTTGCGGTAAATCATGAAGAATATGCTAAATTAGAGGAAAAAGATTTTAAAGCTTACTTAAAAGATGGAAAAGGTGTTTTTGTTGACATCAAAGGAACTTTTAAAAATAAGATTAAGGAATTAGAATATTGGAGTTTATAATGGAAAAGAATATATTAATAACAGGTGGCGCTGGGTTCATTGGATCGCATGTCGTAAGACGAATGGTGAACCGTTATCCTAACTATAACTTTGTGAATTTTGACAAGTTGACTTATGCTGGGAATTTAGAAACCCTCGTAGATATTGAAGGAAAGTCAAATTATACTTTTGTAAAAGGAGATATTTGCAATCTTGATGATTTAAACGGTGTTTTTTCAAACCATCAAATCACGGATGTTATCCATCTCGCAGCAGAATCACATGTCGATCGTTCTATTTCTGGACCGATGGAGTTTGTGCTTTCAAATGTAGTGGGAACAGTAAATATTATTAATGTTTGTAGAGAACATTGGTCAGATTTGTCAAAACATATTTTTTATCATATTTCTACTGATGAGGTTTACGGAAGTCTAGGAAGCGAAGGCTTGTTTGAAGAAACAACTGCTTACGATCCAAGAAGTCCATATTCTGCATCAAAAGCAAGTTCAGATCACTTTGTTCGCGCTTATCACCATACGTATGGATTGAATATTCGGATTTCAAATTGTTCAAATAACTACGGAAGTCACCAATTTCCTGAAAAACTAATTCCTTTAATGATTCACAATGCTGTTGAAGGAAAAGATTTACCCATTTATGGAGATGGATTAAATATTAGAGATTGGCTTTGGGTGGAAGATCACGCAAGCGCAATTGATTTAATTTTTCATGAAGGAAGAAACGGGGAGACTTATAATATTGGAGGATTGAATGAATGGACCAATATCGACCTTGTTCACCGTTTGGCGAAAATTATTGATCAACGCTTGGGAAGAGCAGAGGGTGAGACAGCGAAGCAGATTAAATTCATCACTGATAGAGCAGGTCACGACAGAAGATACGCTATTGATGCCACTAAACTTGAAACAGAGCTGAAATGGAAGCCTTCCATCACTTTTGAAGAGGGATTAGATAAAACAGTGGACTGGTATTTAGAGAATCAAGAATGGGTGAAGAATGTTATTTCTGGGGAGTACCAAGCCTATTACGAGAATCAATACAATTCATAAGCGATGAATCTAATTAAGTCGTTATTTGGTACCAAGAACAAAGAGCCTTTCGACTTAAGTGTTCTTAAAGTGGACATGCACAGTCACCTTATTCCTGGAATCGATGATGGTTCGAGGTCTATGGATCAAACCGTTGGGATGTTGTTGCGTTTTGTTGAACTGGGATACAAAAAAGTAATCACTACTCCACATATCCTCTTTGATTATTATAAAAACACACCAGAAATTATTCTTAATGGATTAGAAGAAGTTCGCGCTGAAGTAAAAAGGCTAAACATACCTATTGAAATTGATGCCGCTGCAGAATACTTCTACGATGAACATTTCGTTGATTTAATAGAAAATGAAAAACTGCTTACATTCGGAAAAAACAACGTGCTTTTCGAATTTTCTTTTGGTACTAAGCCGAAAAATATTGATGAACTCATCTTTAATTTAAAGTCCAAAGGATACCAACCCGTTTTGGCACATTACGAAAGGTATTTATACTTTTTAAGGGAAGGAGTCGAACCCGCAAGAAAGTTTCGCGAACAAGGTGTTCATATTCAAATGAATCTCAATTCACTCACAGGACATTACGGTCCAGAAATAAAAAGACAAGCAGAATTACTCGTTGATAACGATTTAATCGACTACTTGGGCACAGACTGCCATAGAATCGATCATTTGGATATTCTTCAAAACAACCTAGATCGAAAGCATTTCAAAAAGTTAAACAAAATGACTTTTAGGAATAGTGATTTGCTGTA
>Ga0209075_1002894_pt1 | contig 14751 bp, 17 predicted proteins | sample Stecom2011_FD_187523 | JGI IMG/M metagenome (GOLD analysis project Ga0209075, IMG submission 187523) | Agricultural soil microbial communities from Utah to study Nitrogen management - Steer compost 2011 (SPAdes) (version 2) | ecosystem: Environmental > Terrestrial > Soil > Agricultural land... | reverse complement strand
CCACTCGCCATCCGCCGTCGTCTGCTCGGGCTGCGAGACGTTCTCGACAACGGCGCTCTTGATCCCGCAGTCCTCGAGGACGGGATGCCAGATATCGAGCGCGCGAGGCCGGGTGCCCGAGGGAGGCCGCTGCACGAGCTCTTTCCAAGAGTGCCACGCGTCCCAATCCTCCTCCGAGTAGAGGCGGAGCGCGACCTTGAATTTCGCGACGTCCATCCCGCGAAAGACGGTCGTTGCCCCAGACAGAGCGTAGCCCTTGCGGACGTCCCAGCGCCGCGGCGAGCTCGCCCCCGTCACCGTCGCTATGCCGGGCGACTCCCGCCCCGCGAGGCGGATGAAATCCACAGGCTCTCTGAGGGGAGTCCAGCTCACGCGAGGCCCTCCTGGATGACGAGGTCGCGGAGCACGTCGCCCACGCGGAGGCGCAGCGTCTCGAGGACCTCCGCACCATCGCTCGCCTGCGTGACGATATCTCCGATCGTGATCGTGATCGTCGAGCTCCGCCCCGCCGAGATGCCGCTCAAGTCGGGGGCGGGCAGCGCGGGAAAGCTCGGCACGTCGATGAGATCGCCGATCGCCTCATGAGCGCGCGGAGCGCCATCCTCGACCCCGAGCGCAAAGCCAACCGAAATATCATCGCCGTAGCCCTCAAAGAGCTTCGAGGGGCTTTTGATCTGTGCGACCTTGCGGAAACCTGCGGCAGCCGCGGCAGCGAGCTTGCCACCCGCTTTTCCGACCATCCCCCGCGCGTTGCCGAGCCCCTCCACAATCCCATACCCGAGGTTCTTTGCCGTCTCGACCCACGACGGCAGCTTGAACTCACGAATTGCCGAAAAGAGGCCCTCAAAGCGCTCCTTGAGGAAGATGATCACGTCAAGGACGACGAGTCCGACGCGTTTAAAATGCACCTCGACCTTGGTCGTCAAGAGCGTGAACGTCTCCGCCCACCAGCTCGCCAAATCGACCAGATTCGCGAGTCTATTTGCCAAGAACCCGAACTGAGCATTCGCTCGACGCGACATCGCCGCGCCCACCTCGTTCGACTTCGTGAACAAATTCACGAAACGCGAAAGGCTCTTCAGAAGAGGCTCGATATTGACCGAGTCGAAGAGGCTCGAGTAGTTGCGCTTAAAGCGCCGACCGAGGTTGCCGAGGCTGTTGAGCCGGCGCTGCGCGAGGCCACCAAAGCGCCTCTCCGCATCATCCGCGAGCTTCGAGACGTCTTGCCCCGCGCGCGCCGCGCTGGTCGCCATGAACACAAAGCTCTTGCCGTATTTCTCGCCGAGGGCCGCGCCTCGGATCGTCGCCCCGCGAACCGTATGCTCGAGCGCCTTGCCGCGGAGGCCCGCGCGATAGGCCGCCTCCGCATACCCTACGATCTGCTCTCGCGCGCCCCCCGTCGCGTCCGCGACCCTGTTGATCGCGGCCTGCATGCTCTCCGCGTCTTGGATCGCATACCTCGATCGCCCTCGGAGATGCGCCATCGCCTCGAGGCGGAGACGCTCGGACCGTGCAAGATCCGACTGCACCAGCGCGAGCTTGAAGAGAGCGGCATAGAGCGCGACGGCAGCGAGCGCAGCGGCGACCATCGCCCCGCGGAGCAGCATCATGCGGCCGGACGAGGTCTTCAGCATGCCGCCCATGTTTTTCAAGCGGCTGACGAGCCCGCCCGTACGCGCATCGAGCTGCTGCATCGCGCCGCCGAATCGGTTCGTTTGCTTGAATGGCGGCTTAACTTTTGCGAAAGTGCCGCCCAAATTCGTATATTCGCCCGTCGTCTTCGCGATGTTGCCCTGCAGCGACTTGACGCGCTCCTCGAGGTTTTTGTAGGCCTCGGACGACTCTTGTCCGCCCTTTTTCATGTCGCGCATAGCGCGCTGGAGCTGCGAGAGCTCCTTGCGGCCGCGCTCGATCGTCCCACGCATCCGCTCCAAGCGCTCAGCAGCACTCTCCGCAGGCCCGCTGACCTGATCGTCGAGAACTACCCTGAGCTGTGCGTTTGCGTCGGTGGCCATTTATCGCCTGTTATTTTGTGAGCGCAGCTACAAGCAGCTGCCTGATGATGGAAATGTCGTGAAAGGCCTCGACGATCTCGAGCGCGCCCGCATAGGCCGAGGCCTCCGCGATGACGCTCTCCTTTTCATCGTGGCCGAGGGCTGCAAGCAGGAGTGCCGCGCGGCGGCCGGGGTTGTCCCGAGCTCCTGCTCGCAGCTCACTTATTTTCCCGCAATCTCCCTCGACCTCCCTACGGCGAGGTCGTGGGCCGCGTCCGCGAGAAGATCGAGGACGGCGGGGTATTTGTTAAGCACGTCGGTAAGCTTTTGCGCGTCGGGATGAACGACCCCAGGGCGCGCGAACTCCTCGACGTCCTTTGTGGTGTATTTTCCGCGATCGCGGAATCGCTTATAGGTCGCGGGATGCGGACGCTTCATGATGATGACGCCGTCATCCGTCGAGATCGCCTTGAAGTCTTTACCGAGCTCGCCAAGCTCGCCCTCGTATTTTTCGATGAGCTCCGCGTCCTCGATCTCTCGTCGCGCCGCCCGAACCTTCTCGCGCAGCTCCGCCTCGGCAGATTTCTCCGCGCGACGCGCGTCGATCTCCGCCTTCTTCGCCTCGAGCTCGGCAAGCTCCTTCTCAAGTTCCTGAATGCTCATCAGACGATGTCTCCCGCCGCAAGGCTGCGGCCGTTGCGAGTGATCCGCATGACGTCGACGGTGACTTCCACGACGCTCTGATCCGTGCCCTCGGACTCAGAGATGGACTCGCCCGAGATGACGCAGTCCTGGATCTCGATCGTCACCGGGGAGAGCCCCGCCTCAACGTATTGGATCACGATGAGGAACGGAGGCGCGTCCCCATACGACTGGCCGTCAGGCGACATCGAGGCGAGCGCCGCGCAGAGCTTATCGTAGGAGTCAGCCGCCATCGTAAACGACGCCTCGGCCTCGTACTGACCTTTGGTCCGACCTCGAGCGCCGCGATGGTTGCCCGTGCCGTACCCCTTGCTCCGCTCGCGATTCTGCGCGAACGAGATCGCCGTGATCCCTCGATAGGGCTCGCCGAGGAAATACGCCTCGATGGAGCCCCACGAGTACAGGTTGCCGTTGATTCTGACCGCATCCATCAGACCGCCTCCAGTTGCATTGCCGGGTTGAGTAGCCCGATCTCGAAGTCGATGAACTCCGGATATCCGAGCGGGATGACGCGACCCGACGTCGTCATCGTCTTGGTCGCCAGCAGGTTGTCGGTGCGGCTCACCACGAACTGCCAGCCGCTTGCCTTAGGCGCCTCGCCGAGCAGCGATCGCATGACAGCGATGGCGCCACGCTCGATCTCGACGGCGTCCTGCTCGAGGATGAATCCCGTCTTTTTGCTCACCCGCACCGGACGATTGAGCCGGCGGATGAGATAGAGGCGCACGGCCTCGATCGTGATGTTGAGCACGCGCCGGTTCGGCACGATCGAAAAGTCGCTGCCCGTCGGGGAGAAGATCCGCGGACGGTTGATGTAGACGCCCTCGATGCCATCGAAGGTGCGCACAACCGTGAAGCGCGCATCGTCGAGGCCAGGGTAAACCGTCTCGTCATGCGCGATGAGGTTGCCGCTTCGATCGTGGATCGACACGCCCGGAAGCGGGCCGAGGTCGACAGCTGCGGAGTTGACGTGCTCCTCGAGGCTCGACTCGCGCGCCGCCACCGCGACCGACACGGGGCGGCGGTATTGCCGTCCGCTGACGCTCGACGCGATGATCGCATCGCCAGCGCAGAGCGTCCCGTAGATCGTCGTCTTCGCGCCGAACTCAAGAGAGAGAGCTGCGAGATAATCCGCCTCGGACTCGCCGGCGTCCGGCGTGCGCGCGTTGCCAACCCAGCGGCGATATTTGCCGATCCCGCGAAGCGCCGCAAGCTCGCCCTCGACGACGTCGAAGGCGGCAGCGTCCATCGCGCTCACGATCTGAAGGCTCTCCCACGCGATAGCCGTCGTGCGGAGCGTCTCGATCGCATCCTTGAGATCTGCTGCGCCAGAGACGGGGGCATCGGCGCGGAAGCTCGCGCGATCCCCTGCCTCGAGCGTGCCGGCGTCGAACTCGATCTTGATGCCGCCCGAGTCCGGGAAAACGAACTCATCCTCCGTGCCGAGCGCCGTCTCCGAGCTCCATGTCCGCCCCGCGTCGAGCGACCAGCGGAAGGTGATTCCGTCCACGCCGATCGTGCCGCCGCGAATCACCTCGAAGACGCATTCATACGCATCGTTCGGCGCGGTGCCGGAATCGTCGACAGTGATGACCGAGGTCCCTTCGCCGACGAAGTCCACCGCGTCATCGTCCGGGTAGCTGCCCGGATCGGAGTCCGATCGAATGAGCAGCACTGCCCGACCGTAACGTTCGAGCGCATAAGCGGCAGCCTCGACGAGCGGGCCGCCGCCAAAGGTGTCGCGGATCGGGCCGAGGCGACCGAATGCCGCAGGCTGATTGAGGGGACCCGAGTCGGAGGGGCCGACGATCGCCATGATCCGACCCGAGGTCGCAGGCGTTACGCCGAGCGCGCCATCGATCTCATGGATGTTTACGCTGGGGACACTCATTGTTCATCGTCTCCTTCACCGGGCTCAGGCGCGGGATCGGGTTCGGGGTCCGGCTCGGGAGCCGGCGCAGTCTCAAAGTGTTCGGACACGTCGAGGAGACCGACGTCGCCCTCGGCGCGGAGGCCGTCCTCGCTGGTGAGGACGCAGAGGCCGTCCGCGGGATCCGCCGATTCGTCGGGGATATTCGCGTCTAGCGCGAAGACCACGCGGAGGAGCGTGCCGCGACGGCGCTCGGTCCGGCGCGTCTCCCACTCCATGCTCATGATCGAGAGCATCCCGCTCGCGTGGTAAACCGCGCGAAACCAATAGTCATAAAGGAGACGCGTCGCGCGGTACTGCGCGAGCTCGTCCTCGGGAGCCGACGTATCCGAGGCGCTGATTTCGACAGTGAAGAGTTCCTGCAGCGTGCCGAGCGAGCGGTACGGCGAGACGTTCTTTTTTGCGCCGAGGATCGTGCCAACCGCGTTCGCGGGATCGCCAGGGATCCACACGATGCGGCGCTGCGCCGTCATCTGCCTCGCAGGCTCGCGCCAGCCGAAACGGTTCTCCGCGTCGACGCCCTCCGCCTTGAAGCGCGCGATTACAGCCTCGAAAACAGCCTCGATCGGATAGATAGGCTTCATGCTGCCGCCTCCATCCGCTCTTTCATCTTGCGCTGAAAATATTCCCGGATCTTGCGCTCCATCCGCGGAGTCAGGGTGTCCGGAAGGAGAGGTCGCCTGACATTTCCGCGCGCGTATCCGTAGTGGTGAAGGACGAGGTGGCGCTTATCGATCGTGATCGAGATCGTCCCGCGGTACGTCGTCAACCGGAGGCCGTCCATCGCCGTCTGGAGCGGGAGCTTCCGATCTTTGCGGCGGACCCACATCCGGCCCGTCACGGGCGAGCGACCCTCGCTGACCGATTGAGCGATATCGTCCCAGATGATCTGGCCGATATCCTGCGCCGCCTCCTCCGTGAAGTCGTGGAAGCCACGGAGGGTCGCGATCTTGTCGCGGATGACCTTCATCGCGTCAGCCATGAAAGGTCCCTCCGCGATTGCCGTCCTCGCGACGGCCAGCACGCGCTTGATCGTCGCGCCAAACATAAGGAGAGGACTCCGTGTAGGCGAATGGCGCGCCCTTGGAGATGCCGCTTTTCCGCGTATCCGCGCGCAGCGGCAGATCGAAAAGGCCAAACTGAGAGTTTGCCGCCTCTTTGATCTCCTCTTTCGCGTCGAGGGCATCGCGATCGATGCGATCGACGTCGAGATCGCTCGGATCCATCCCGATTTTCGTCAAGACCTCGGGATCGACGATCGAGCGGAGCCAGCCCTTCACAACGTCCGGCACTGGCTCGTCGAACGGCACGGCGTACCTCTTCGCGAGACGCGCATCGATCCAGCGAGACCAATGCGCAAGCTGGCCCTCTATCCATCCCGGATAGTCGTCTTGGGCGAGCTCAAGGTGTCGCGAGGACAGCTTGGTCAGGTCGGAGAACGCATCGAAGGTGAGGTAGCTCATGCAAAAATCTTGAGGCGGCGCGCACAAGGGGATCCCCATGCGCGCCGCGCTGGATCAGTCCGCTTGGCAGCGGAAGAGGAGGTAGGGATGTCCAGGAGCCACTGTGTTGCGGCCCTCGAGAATCCACTGGAATTCGCGCTTGCGCGCGAGCTCCGCATCCGACACGCCGTCATGCGTGATCATGTTGAAGGGCTCGCGATCAACGTAAGCGAACGCGCCCAGCTCATCGCCCGTGATCTCCTCAGCGACGAGGTAGTAGGTGTCATCCGACCCGCCCTCGTAGTTGCTGCCGAGCTCCGGCGCGAGGATCGGAGCACCGAGGCCGAGAGCCGCGATGAGATCCTTCGTGTCGTTCGGGCCGCTCGAGGCGCCCGAGAGGAAGAACGCGCTGGTCAGCTGAACAGCACGCGTGTAGAGCGCCGGAGGCACGAGGATCCCGCGCACAGCGAGGTTGCGCGGAAGCTGCCCGTTCGGCTGCTTGATCGAGGTGACATACGCCACCGCTTTCGCGAGATTGTCCTGCGCGGCAGCAAGATCGGGGCCGTCGATCGGAACGGCGCCCGGATAGATGCCGCTCGGCGACCCAGTGAAGTCGTTCGCGTAGGTGCCAGCCGCCGCGTCGAACGGATTCTGATCGTGATTCGTAGCGAAAAACGGCTTCCCGTCGTAGGTGACCGGGTTCGCGCGGATCGCCTCGGCGATGCACTTCTGCGGCCAGTACGCAGCGACCTTGCCCACATCGGATGCCCATTTGGCAGCGATATTCATCGCCTCGCCGCCCGGGATCCCGTTGTAGGTGTCGAGGATCGTCTCCTTTTTGAGGGTCAGACCCGCCGTCGCGTTCTCGTTTTCGAACTCAGTGTAGAGCCCGACGATATCCTCGAAGATCGCCTGCCCGCCGCCGTGCGAGGCGTTAGGCCGCTCGATCATCGCGGTGCTGAGGAGCCAGTTGATGCGCTCCATACGCGATTCCGAGTTGCGGCGAACAGCCACCTTGTCCCACCAGAGATTTTTGCTCAGGCGAGAGTAGTTGTCCGTCGAGATCCCGGTGATCTTCGCGTCAAGCGTGTGAATAAAATTCGGGAGTAGTGCCGACATTTCTCATCATCCTTTCTTCGGCGATCAGTCGGTGCCGCCCGCCGGGCCCTGCGCCCCCTCGGGGCCGAGGTTGAGAGCCATCTGAACGAGCACCCCATCGGACGAGACGCCCCACACGCGACCAGCCACGGAGCGGCCTGATCCCTCGATCGACACCGTCGCAGGGCCCGCGATGAAGCACATGCTTCCGATATCCGCGGCCGCCACCGGATCGTTCGCATCATTCGCGAAGCGATCCACCTGGATCTCGCCGAAGAGCCGGACACGCGCCTTGGCAACGCCGTCGCCTTCGAGATCACGATCGAAATAGCCGATCGGGAGAAGGCCTGTATCCTCATCGCCCGCGACGAGCTCGCCCGTCGAGAGGTCAATGCAGGCGATGTTGCCCTGCTCGGCAACCTCGTTGTCGGCGAGGACGTGCTCAAAATAGGACCACGACTCGCGCCGCGTCATTCGTCTAGCCATCTCAGGCCTCCTTCCTCTTCACGGCGCCGAAAACGACGCGGTTGCCGATGCGTTCAGCGACACGCTCAGTCGCTTCGAGGCCCATCACTCGGTCCATTTGGGCCGAGAGGACGGGATCGATGCGATCGGGGCTGGCGTAGTCTCCGCGAGCTCCGCCCACGACAGCCGTCGCAGCGATACTCTCGAGCTTGCCCGGGATCTTGGGGATCGCCTCGAGCGCGCCGCGGACGGCCTCGAGAGGCTGCGTCTCGAGCCATGCGACGGTCTCGCCGGGGAGATCGGGGCGAGACGCGAGCAGCGCCTTGCGCTCCTCAGCCTCGGCCTTTTCGGCCATATCGCGCTCGAGCTTGGCGAGCTTAGCGCTCAGCGAGAGGATCGTTGCCTCCGCAGTCGCCTCAGCCTTCGCCTCGGGCTCTTCGTCGCCCTCGGCCTTCGCTTTGCCCTTCGCCTTCGTCGACGCCTTGCCCTTCGCCTTTTCCTCGGGCTCGGGAGTCGACTCCTCCTCGTCCTCGAGAGCCGCGAGCGCCTTCTTCGCGCGCGCAGCCTCCTTCTCGTCGTCGCTCTCCGCTAGCTTGCGGAGCTTCGCGAAGACGTCATCACGATCTTCGGTCGCCATGGTGACCGCTCCTCTCTCCGCCGCCGCCGGAGCGGGGGCAGGTTGATCGCCCGCAGAGATGCGGGAGAAAAATTCGCTGTAGTCCTCGACGCGATCGGCGAGGCCCACCTGGACCGCATTCGCGCCCGAGAAGATCCCGGCGTCGAGGCCGGCAACGGCATCCGACGCAATCCCGCGCCGAGCCGCGACGAGCTCAAAAAACTGATCGGCGAACTCGTCGACGATCTTTTGGCGCGCCACGATAGCCGCACTGTCAACTTTTTCGTGCGGATTGCCGTCCGCTTTGCGCGCGCCGCTCTTGATCAAATGGAACGTGACGCCCGATTTCTTATCCGCCTCAGTGCAGTCGACGAGCGCATCGATCACGCCGATCGATCCGACGATCCCCGTCGAGGCAACCGAGATCTCGTCCGCCGCGCACGCAAGCGCATAGGCAGCCGAGCACGCCTGACCCGAGACGTGCGCGTGGATCGGAATGCCGTCGAAGATCGCGCGGAGCTCGCGCGACGCCTCGAAGCAACCGCTCGCGAGCCCACCCGGCGAATCGATGCGGAGAACGACAGCGCGCGGAGCCTCGGCAGCAAGCCCGCGCGCCCACGCGAGGATCTCCTCATACGAGATCGCGTAAGGATCGCAGTGAAGCGTCAGAGGACCTTGAATCCGGAGGACCGCGACGCCTTGAACGATCTCCGGCGCGGGCCTCTTCGGCGCCGCGACAAGCATCCCAAACGCCCGCGGATCGAGCGCGCAAATTTCATGAGGCTCGAAGCGTCGCAGCTCCATCACGCCACCTCCCTGATGCCGACCGGGCGCCCCGTGAGGCTGCGGACCGGCACGCCGAATCGATCGCAGATCTTCTCGATATCCGGCTCGAGGCCGTGCCCCTCGAGCGCCTCCGTGAGAAGCGTCACCGCGTTTGCTGTCGTGACGAGGGCCGAGGCCTCGCTGTTGCGATCCTTCGGCGGCGTGACGTCCCACTCGACGGCGGCGCCGTCCTCGAGGGCGTCCTCGCCGAAGCGAGTCACGATCCAGATCGGGAGGCCTTGCGTGTTGATCGTATATGCGAGATCATCCGCGGTTTGCTTGATGAGGTCCGCGCGGATCGACTTGTGCACGTCGGCATTCGCGAAACCGGTCCCGCCCGTCGTCGTGACGGTCTGCCCCGCCACGGTGACGATCATTTCCTCGTTCTGCTCGCGGATCGTCTCACGGAAGCTATCCGCGCCGCGGCCGTTGCTCTCGAGGAGCTTGACGTCATATCCGGGCGTCAAAGCGAAGACCGTGTTGACCCCCCAAGCCATCACTTGGCGGAACCACGAGAGCCGCTGAGTCTCCTCCGCGCCCATCGGCGCAGTCGCGACGCGCGCCGGGTTGGCGAGCTTGCCCTCCCAGTTGTCGCGATGCTCGCGAGCATGCTCTTTCGTGATGTATGCGCGCCCGATAGCGCGCCAAAGGCCGTGCTGCCAAGGGGCCATCCGACCGCCCGGCGTGTGGAGCACCCACCGACCATCCCCAGGAGTGATCGGGATCTCGCCAGCGACGCTGCGAAAATACCAGCGGTTCTCGCTCCAACTGAACCTCAAGAACTCGGGATCGAGCCGGACGAACACCGGATAATCGCGCCCCGCCACCGGGACGAGCTCGCCGACGCCGACGCCGAGGAGGATCCCGTCAGCAGCGAGCGATGCAAGCTCGCTCGCGGGAAACATCTCCTCGAAAACCGAGCGAGCGGCGATCGGCCCCGACTCGAGCGCCGAGACGATCTCGGGCCGCCCGCGGAATCGCTTGGGCAGCCGGACAAGCCCGCTCGTCCGCGTCGACAGGACGCCTGAGAGGACGCCGTCCTTGCGAGCCGCCCGCATGAGGCGAGCTGCACCGGCGATGTTGCCCATGTCCGCGCTGATCTCGGCGCTCTCAAGATCGTCGAGGTACCACCTCGTCTGCGAGGCAGGGATCGGTTGGATATTCCCGCCTTGCGCCTTGCGCAGGCGATCGACGGTCGCGTCATCCGGGCCGAAGGACGCGGCATTCGCGCCCACGTATGCGCTCACGCCGAGAAGCGCAGCGACACGGAGCCCGATCTGTTGCCTGAGTCCCACGCATAAATCATGGACCGGCTTTTTTCGCTATCCGCGCAACTTCGCCCCGTAACCTAGGTCGATCCAGTTACGCGCGCGCGGCGTATCTGCTTTTGACCCATCGATCAGCGGGGATCCCGTAGTTATCCTCGAGGATCTTTTTGTGCTCGGGTAACGGCGCCGTTTCGCCCGACGCCCACCGGGACACCTGGGATTTGTGCACGCCGCACCGATCCGCGACGAACTCCGCGTTCGTCCGCTGAAGCACCCGGACGAGCGTTCGGCGCGATTCACTCATAGAACGAGCAGTAGGGCTGAGGATAGGAGGGGGTGCTGATGCAATACTGCGGACTACCGAGGCCGGAGTTCGGGCAAGGGTCGCCGTCAGGGTCGCACGCGACGCGGCAAGCGTGGGCGATGCACAGCATGCCCTGGACGCAGTCGGTATAGCCTGTAACGAGCGAGTGGGTGCACCATCCAGCCATAGCGTCGTGCCGATTTCCCCACTCGTTCACGCAGATCGCGCGGCCGAAGCCGCCGCTCACGCGCTCGCGGATGCACGTCTCGTTGGAGTACGTGCAATTTTGCGAGACGAGATCGCACTCGTCACCATCGACGTAATAGCGCCACGGCTTCTCGTCCTCGGGATCGGGCTCGATAGGGTCGGGATCGCCGACGCCATCGTCGTCGTCGTCGTCGTCCCCCGGAGGATCGACAGCGCCATCGTCGCTCACTGAGGCGTCCGATGGAGCAGCGCCGGCATCGCCGAGCTCGAGATCTTCGCCGACGTCGATCGAATCGCAGGCGAGGAGGAGAGAAAGAGCGAGAAGGAGGAGGTAGCGCATAATCAATATCATACCACTCACCTATGACGCCGAAAAGCCCGGCGCCCGGCGTAAGGATCGATTGTCGGCATCACTTCGTCTTCTTGCGCATCGCGCGCCGGCTGCGCCTCCTGCCGCAGCGACAGCGGCTCCCAGCACGCGAGCGAGAGCGCGTCGTATCGGTCCGGAGAGCGGCCGAGAAGCTTTTTGATCTCTTTTTTCGGAGTCACCTTCAAACGGCCGTTGTAGTGCTGGTGCCACTCGAGCGAGTGGAGCTCCGCAGCAAGGCGCGTGTCCTCGGGGATTTGGCCGCCATCCTTGAACCACGCCTCGAGGTTTGCGGCGAGCGCGTCGCGCTGGCGATCGTAGACAAGCGGCTGCCGCTGCGAGCGATCCGAGGCGCGGACTGGGACGAGCTCGATCGCGTCGCGGTTCGCGTCGCGATATCCGCGGAGATGGCCGAAAAGGTTCCCCCCGATCTTGCCCTCCCGGTCGAACACCACCACGGGAGTCTCGCGCGGGAGTTTGTGTTTGCGGACGAGCCCAAGGATGTGCCCAAGGTGCCCCTCCTCGTCGAGGCCGCGCGCCGTGACGAGCTCGATCACGCGGAGGCCGCGGCGAACGCAGAAGGCCGACTCATCGCCGGTGCCGGTCGCGCCCGCTGGGTCGACGCCGATGTAAAGGCGGCCCGACGCGGGGCGCATCCCCGAGCCGTCGCAGACGTCGCACACGCGATCCCGCACGCGACCCACGCCTTCGCACGGATCGCACGTCGACTCCTTCCACCGCCGCTCCGCCTCGGTGATCGTATGCACCGAGAAAATCTTGCCGTCTTCGTTGAGGGCGAACTCGCCGCGGACGCGCACGCGATAGATCGGCGAGTCTTCGCCCCACTCCTCGCGCTTTTCCTCGATCCACTCGCGCGTCGCGAGCCCAGGGATAATGAGCTTGCCCTCGATGACGTTCGGCGTCTCCTCGCTCGAGATCTGGATCGTCTTGTAGAGCTTCGATTTTCCGTGAAACGCCTCGAAAAACTCCCCCATCGTCCGAGTCGGGTTGGAAAACAGCACGATTCGAGCTCCGCCCGCGCGGTTGCCCTCGATCGCCTCGAAAATAACGTCCGGAACGCCCGATGCCTCGTCGATGATGTACAGCAGGTTCCGACCCGAGATCCCGGCGACGGCTTCGGCTTCGCGCGCCGTAAATCCGACGATCTCGCGGAAATCGTCAGACTTGAGCCCAGTTCGCGCGAGCTGCCCGATATCGCCGTCGATAATCGCGGAATGCGGGCACGGGCGACCGATTCGGCGGCCGTCGGGATCGATTCGCTTGCACTCGACGCACGCACCAGAACGAGCGCGCATCATCTGGAGCTCGCGCCATAGGATCTGGTCCACCTGGCGGGACGTCGTCGAGCTCATAACGACGCGCGCGTCGGGGAATGAGCAGTAATACCACAGGGCGACGCCCGCTGCGGTATGGCTCTTGGATACTTTATGGCCGCTCGCGACGGCTACGCGGGGATGATCCCGAACGGTCTCGATCACCTCGATCTGCTTGCTCCACGGCTCGACGCCGAGCACCTCGCGGAAAAACGCGACCGGATCATCACGGTACTTTGCCGAGGGCCAGCGGACTGACGATGACTCCTCGAGCATCGCATGGAGCGCAGCGAGGAGGTCCCCGGCGACAGTCATCCTCTTTGGTTTCGACGCGGGCTGTCGACGGCGCGCGACCTCCGCTCGGATCGACGTCGTCACTCCGCCTCCCTCTCGAGCTCCTCGAGCGCCTCGGCCATGGCGCGCGCCGCATCGGGAAACGGGCGGACGGCCTCGAGGATCGCAGCGCGCGCCCGGCGCCAAAAGGGGGCTGCCTTGACCACGCGGTCCTCGTAGAGCTCCGCATCCTTCTCGATCCGCGCGCGAATCGCGTAAAACTTGCCCGCCGTGTCGCTGAGCTTGATCCGCTCGGACGGCATGAGGTTCTCCTCGCGCATTTCCTCGAGGAGATCGATCTCTCGATTGACTCCCTCGATCGTCGTGAGACGGCCTGCACCCAGCGATGGGGGCGGAACCGCAGCCGGGGCCGGCGCGGGGACGGGGTTACCTGCGGGCGGAACGCTCGGAGTAACCTGGGATCCGGGCGCGAGATCCCACGCGCCCGCCGGAATCCCGAAGGTTTCCTCGAGCACGCGGCGGCCAGCGGCGGAGGGGCGCTTTTTCCCGCTTCTCCACTGACTTACGAGCGGTCCGCTCACTCCGCAGGCATCGGCTACCTCCGCGCGTTTGACGCGGAGCTCCAAAAGTAGCCGCTGACCCTCAGTTGACGCTTTGTTAGACTGCCGTCCTGACATTTCCCTTCAAATTCCGCTCTCACTGTATTATTACAGTATATCTAAACTAGTGTTACCGACATTTTGTCAATTTTTGCTCCGGTTTTCTCGCTTTCGCCCGGACGGCCATCAGCGCACCCACACTGTAGGCCACGGGTACAGTGACAGCGGAATTTCTGGCCCTCCCCCTTGAATTCCGCTCCCGCTGTAACGCTGGAAACCCCTCATAGCCCCTCCGATAACTGCCACAAGCGGTCCGTGCGGAGCCTCGTCTTGCTCAGAGTGGCTCGCGCGCGGTCGCGGATGGCTAGATAGGGGTTCTCGATCGGCGCGCCCGTGCGCGGATGGAAGACGATTGAGCCGTGCTCGCTGATATTTGCCTGGGCCTTGACGTATTCGACGAAGACGTCCGCATACATCGCGATATCAGCAGCCGATGATCGCGGGTTGTCCTCGGTCAGCACAGAAACCGCCGTCATTTTGTCCATCTCTTCACCTTGCTGAAGACCTCGAGTTTTTCGGGTTCGAACGCCGCGCTCACTCGCGACGCCGCGTAGACGTCGCCATTGGACGCGTCGTCCTCAAGCACGGGGAGCTCGGCCTCGATCGACCGGACGAGGTCAAAATCCGGCCCACCCTCGGTCACGTCGAGCTGCTCGAAGCGCGGGTTGAAATTGAGATTCATCGAGCCGCGGAGGAGAACGCGGAGCCCTCCGCCCTCGACGGTCGCGATCTTCGCGTGATTGGTCACATATCGGACGCTCTCCGCACCGAAGTTCGCTTTCCACTGCGCGATCAGCGCATGGTTTTTGTTCCTCGCTCCGCCGTCGATGACGAGGAGCGCATCCTCGAGGCGTGCATCACGCAGCATCTCCGTGAAGACGACCACCTCGTACTCAGCGATCGTCCACGTCCAAAGCGAGATGCGCGACGGGCCGAGCTCGTCGAGGACATGCGAGATCGCGTCGAGCATAGAGAACTGACCGCGCGTCACGGCGAAGACCGACATCCCAGGCTCCACCGGACCAATGCAATCCGCGGCCGAGCGAAACGACTCTACGGCGCGGAGACGGCGTCCAGCGACCGATGAGGCCCTCGGCTTGCGCGAGCTCATAACCAGCCTCCCTCGATGAGCGCGGAGACCTTACGCTCGCGCTCGGCGATCTCACGCGGCACGCCACGCGTTCGTATCGCGCGGAGCACGTCCTCGTCCCGCTTGGCGCCGAGCGCGCGGGCTGCGCACGGATCG
>Ga0209075_1002892_pt1 | contig 14754 bp, 8 predicted proteins | sample Stecom2011_FD_187523 | JGI IMG/M metagenome (GOLD analysis project Ga0209075, IMG submission 187523) | Agricultural soil microbial communities from Utah to study Nitrogen management - Steer compost 2011 (SPAdes) (version 2) | ecosystem: Environmental > Terrestrial > Soil > Agricultural land... | reverse complement strand
CGCTCTTCTCGGCGCCCGGTGCTTCGGGGTCCGAGGTGAACTTGAGCAAATGGGTACGCTCAATCAGGTAGTACAGGATGGCACCGGTGGCCAGGCCCCAGCCCGCGCCATAGACTGCCAGTACCACACCCATGGTGCCGGCAATGCCACGCTCGGTGTTGTTCTCCAACTGCTCCAGGCCCACCATCAGGCAGATATAGCCAGTAAGCAGCAGGGTCAGCGACAGGGCAATCGGCAGTACCGGCTGGAAGAAGCTCACCAGCGGCAGCACAAACAGCGCAATGAAGCCGGTAATCCAGAAGGTGCCACCACCGCTGTAGATGGAGTCCATGGCGTTACGGCCGTACTTGTAGCGCTCGGCCATGGTGGCGGTTACCGCGGTCCAGATCGGACCGGCAAGGCCCGGGTAAGGCGCGAAGAAGGCATGACCACCGTTACGGATAGCCGTTACCAGGTGAACACGGTCGATGCTGTTGTCGATGTCTTCGTCTTTGCGCAGGTGGTCCACGCGGTTCATCAGGGATTGCCCCACCACGATGTCACCGAAGGCGATGACGTAGGCAATGACCGCCGTCGGAATGGCGTACAGGAAGATATTCAGGTCCGGGAAGCCTACGGTAAACGGCAGGTAGTTCCACAGCTGGTCAAAGGCCGGCTTGGTGATGCCCCACTGCACATCGGGAACGTCGTACTCACCGGTGGCAAAGCCCACCAGTATGGCCACTACCATACCCGGCACCATACCGTAGTTGGCGATTTTTCGTGCGATATTGCTCTTGTCGACAAAGCCCTTGAAGGACACCGAGAACATCAGGTACAGGCACACCAGGCCACCCACAATCAGTGAGATCGGCGTGTTGGCCAGGCGACCACCGGCTTCGATTTCGCCCATCAGTGCGGCAATACCGGCACCGATGATGATACCGCCCTTCATGGAGCGGGGAATCCACTCCACCAGCTTGCTGCCCAGGCGGGTAACACCTAGAACCAGGAAGATCAGGAACACCAGGAATTGCAGGGCAAACAGTGCCTGGATAGCCTCGGGGCCGGGTTCATAGTCGGAAAGGAACAGCAACACCACGGGGATACCCGGGGTAATCCAGCCGGGCACCAGTGGTACACCCAGCAGCGCCGGTAGCATGAAGCCGATACCGCACACCACAACGTAGGCCAGGGCCACGTCGTAGGGAATGCCCAGGTATTTTTCCAGCAGGGGAATCATCGCCAGGCTGACCACGAACATGATCAGTGCCTGCACCATCTCCGCGAATTCCCACCGATAGTGGACAAACGGCAGACGGATTTTGAAGGGTCCAGCCGGCCAGAACGGCTGTTCCTCACCATTTTTTCTGTGGAACATTTGCATAACAGTACCTCCGGGCACACCGGTGTCGGGTGCCAGTCAATGTTGTTTTTGTGGAAAGAGGTGTGGCTGCGCCCGGCGGCGCAGCCTTGCCGGATCAGTTCAGTTCTTTGGCCTGGTCCCGCAGTACGAACTTCTGGATCTTGCCGGTAGAGGTCTTCGGCAGCTCCGAGAACACGACGGTTTTCGGAACCTTGAAGCGGGCAAGGTGCTCGCGACAAAAGCTGATGATGTCTTCTTCAGTGACATTACCGGCTTCCGGCTTCAGGGTCACGAAGGCGCAGGGAGTCTCACCCCACTTTTCGTCCGGCCGGGCAACCACCGCGGCTTCCATCACCGCCGGGTGGCGATACAGGGTGTCTTCCACTTCGATGGTGGAGATGTTCTCGCCACCGGAGATGATGATGTCTTTCAGGCGGTCCTTGATTTCCATGTAACCGTCTTCGTGCCATACCGCGAGGTCCCCGGTGTGGAACCAGCCGCCGCGAAAAGCTTCTTCGGTGGCACTCGGGTTCTTCAGGTAGCCCTTCATCACGGTGTTACCGCGCAGGAAGATTTCGCCAATGGTCTTGCCGTCTTTCGGCACCGGCTGCATGGTGCTGGGGTCTGCCACCATGGTACCGCCCAGGGTGTGGTAACGAACGCCCTGGCGCGCCTTGATCTGGGCACGTTCACGCAGCGGCAGCTCATCCCACTCGGACTTCCAGGCACACACGGTTACCGGGCCGTAAACTTCGGTCAGGCCGTATACGTGGGTTACCTTGATGCCCATCTCTTCGATGGCACCGATCACCTGGGCTGGGGGCGCCGCACCGGCAGTCATGGATTTCACTTCGTGGGTGATACCGGCTTTCGCTTCCGGAGACGCATTCAGCAGCGCGTTCAGAACAATCGGTGCTCCACACATGTGAGTCACCTGGTGGTCGCGAATCAGCTTGAGGATCTTTTCCGGGTCCACCCGGCGCAGGCACACGTGGGTACCGGCCATGGCGGTGATGGTCCAGGGGAAACACCAGCCGTTGCAATGGAACATTGGCAGGGTCCACAGGTACACCGGGTGCATGCCCATAGACCACACGGTCTGGTTACCCAGCGCATTGATGTAGGCGCCACGATGGTGATAAACCACGCCCTTGGGGTTGCCGGTGGTGCCGGAGGTGTAGTTCAGGGAAATAGCATCCCACTCATCTGCGGGGAAGTTCCACTGGTACTCCGGGTCACCCTCCTGCAGGAAGGCTTCGTAATCCAGATCGCTTACCTGAACGCCTTCGCCGTACTCGGGATCGTCAACATCGATCACCAGCGGCTTGTGTTCCAGGTGACGAACGGCATCTTTGACCACCTGGCCGAATTCACGGTCGGCAATCACCACCTTGGCTTCACCATGCTCCAGCATAAAGGCAATGGCTTCGGCATCCAGACGCACGTTCAGGGTGTTCAGCACCGCACCGATCATCGGCACACCAAAATGGCACTCCACCATGGCCGGGATATTCGGCAGCATCACCGCAACCGTATCGCCACGGCCAATGCCCCGCCCCTTCAGGGCAGACGCCAGCCGGCGGCAGCGATCATAGGTTTCTGCCCAGTTGCGGCGGATAGCCCCGTGGATAATCGCCGGGTAATCCGGGTAAACACTGGCGGTACGTTCGATGAAATCAATGGGAGACTGGACCGCATAGTTCGCGTTCCGGGGCTCAAGGCCCTGATCAAAGATCGAAGTCATTGGTGTGGTCCTCGTATGCTTATGTTGTTCTTATGCGTGTTCAGTAGAAACGTCAAAGCCGCTATACTTTGCATTAACAACAATGGTAGTTAACGAAATCAATACTAGAAACTCTACCATGGTATTATAGGATTACCACTATAATCTATGAAGATCCCAGAGAAAGACCCCCAGCCCACACTCGTGACCAGCGCCGATGCCCGGGTGCTGAGCCTCAATGCCGCCGCCCGCCGGATGATGGAAGCGGCGCGCCTGTCCGCTGCCGGAGACCTCTTGCCGGTCAATGCGCCGGCCCTCGCGGCTTCGGCACTGAACCAGGACCGGGCCATCGAGAACGTGGAATCCCGGTTTGCCGACAAAATCTGCCTCTGGACCTTCATTCCGGACGCAGACAACCAGCAGGTTGTCATCCGCGGGCGAGATGCCACCACCGATGTCCTCACCCAGGAAGAAGCTCTGCGCTCCAGCCGGCTTTACCGGCTGATTACCGAGAATACTACCGACCTGATTTCCCGCCACGCTCCCGACGGCCGCTTTATCGACGCCACGCCCGCCTCCTGGCGGCTGCTGGGTTACTGGCCGGAAGAGCTCAGGGGTAAATCCCTGGAACAAGTCTTCGCTAACGAAAAGCTGGCAGAACAACTGGACAACACCCGCAACCGTCTTCAGGAAGACGGCTATGCCACCCTGACCCTGGAAATCCAGCACCGCAACGGCAGCCGCCGCTGGTTCGAGATTGCCAGCCGCGCCATCCGGGAAACCTACACCGGCGCGGTGGTGGAAGTGATCAGCGTGTCTCGTGACATCACCGCCCGCATCGAGCAGGAAGAACAGAACCGACTGCTGGCCGAGGAACTGGCCCACACTGCCCGGCTGGCGACCCTGGGTGAACTGGCATCCAGCATTGCCCATGAGATGAACCAGCCGCTGGCGTCGATTGTGAACTTTGCCAGCGCCAGCCAGCGCTTTCTGAAAGAAGCCGACAAGCGCCCGGAAAAGCTGGCCAAGGTGGAAGATGGCCTGCAGAAGATCGTGCACCACGCCAACCGGGCCTCGGAAGTGATCAAACGCCTGCGGGCCTTCCTGCGCAAGGGCCAAAAACAGATGGGCCCGGTAGAGTTAAACGCCGTGGTGAGCGACGTGGTCCGCCTGTGCCAGTGGGAAGGTGAAAAGAACGGCGTGAGGCTGCAGGAGAACCTGGCGGAGGAGTCCCCGGTGATCACCGCAGACCCGATTCTGCTGGAGCAGGTGTTGATTAACCTGATTCGTAACGGCATTGAAGCCAACGTGGAAGCCGCCGACCAGGCCGGAAACCGCGAACCGTCGCGCATTACCGTCTGCACCTGCATTAACGACCAACAGGAAACCCTGATCCAGGTAACCGACCAAGGCCCCGGGCTGGACGACGAAGGCATTCGCCAGATGTTCCAGCCGTTCTATACCAGCAAGCCCAAGGGCCTGGGCCTGGGCTTATCCATGAGCCGATCCATCATTGAAGGCTTTGGCGGATTCCTGGACGCCACTCCTGCTGACACCGGCGGGTTGACGCTGATTTGCCGCTTTCCGGCCAACCTTTCCTTCAACAATAGTCGCGCTGGCTCTAGAATGAGTTCCGCCAACAATAACCCGGAGCAATCCCCTGATGTCCGCTAGCCACCCTTCCGAAGCCAACACCGTATTCGTGGTAGACGACGACGCCGGCATGCTCGAGTCTACCCAGTGGCTGCTGGAGTCGGTCGGATTGCAGGTGCGAGCCTACAGCGACGGCCGCCAGTTTCTGAACGATGTGGGCGAGAACCGCCCGGGTTGCGTGGTGCTCGACATCCGCATGCCGGGCCTCGGCGGCCTGAACGTGCAGGAAGAATTGCAGAAGCGCGGGCTGGAAATTCCCATCATCTTCGTCTCCGGCCACGCCGATGTGCCGATTGTGGTTAGGGCGTTCAAATCCGGCGCCTTCGATTTCATCGAAAAGCCGTTCAACGAGCAACTGCTGCTGGACAGCGTGCAGCAGGCCCTGCAAGACACCGGTGAAGCCACTGGCAAGATGGCGGCCAACGGCGACACCGAAGCCTTGATTGCCACCCTCACCCGCCGGGAAAAAGACGTTTTCCTGCCCCTGGCCCAGGGCTACACCAGCAAGGAGATTGCCGAACAGCTGGATGTCAGCGTAAAAACCATCGACCTGTACCGGGCCCGCGTGATGAAGCGCCTGGGCGCCGAACGGCTGCCGGATGTGACCGGCATTGCCATTGCGGCGGGGCTGCTGGACCCGATGCACCTGCGGGCGTAGCTGATATACTGCCCGCCGGTTTTCTATCAGCGGCGGGCAGGTAATGGCAGTATCCACATCCCAGTATGACGTAATCATCATCGGCGCCGGTGCCGCCGGGCTGATGTGTGCGGCCACCGCGGGCTATCGCGGCCGCAAGGTGCTGGTGATTGACCACGCCAACAAGCCCGGCAAGAAAATCCTGATGTCGGGCGGTGGCCGCTGTAATTTCACCAACCTGAACAGCACGCCGGCGAACTTCCTCTCGGACAATCCCCATTACTGCATCTCTGCACTGAAGCGTTATACCCCGCAGGATTTCGTCGAACTGGTGGACCGCCACGGGGTGGAATACGAAGAAAAAGCCCCAGGACAGCTGTTCTGCAAGGACAGCGCAAAAGACATTCTCAATGTACTGTTAACCGAGTGCGAGTGGGCCGGTGCAGAAATTCGCATGAACACCACCGTTTCCGGCGTTCAGGCCTCCGGCTCCGGCTATACGATCAAATCCGGTGCCGGCACCCTGAAGTGCGAATCGCTGGTGGTGGCCACCGGCGGTTTGTCCATCCCTACCATGGGCGCGACCGGTTTCGGCTACGAACTGGCAAAGCAGTTCGGGCTAGCAGTATTACCCACCCGAGCCGGGCTGGTGCCTTTCACCCTGCACCCGGAGCTGAAGCAACAGCTGGCGCCCCTGGCCGGGGTGAGTTGCCCGGTGGATGCAAGCTGCCACAAGCAGCACTTCCGGGAGCCCATGCTGGTCACCCACCGGGGCCTGAGCGGGCCGGCCATGCTGCAGGTGTCCAGTTACTGGCAACCCGGCGATGAGCTGCACATCAACCTGCTGCCGGCACAAGCCATCCAGGAGGACCTGTTTGCCCTGCGCAAGCAGAAGCCCCAGTCCACCATGGCGCAGTACCTGAACCAGTACCTGCCCAAACGCTTCGCCCAGGCCTTTAATGAACTGCAGGGCTGGAGCCGGCCGCTGCAGGAATACCGCAACCAGGATATCGAGCAGATTGCCGACACTCTGGGCAACTGGACCATCAAACCCGCGGGCACCGAGGGTTACCGAACGGCCGAAGTGACCCTGGGTGGCCTGGATACCCGGCAGTTGTCGTCAAAGACCATGGCCGTGCTGGAGCAGCCCAACCTGTTCTTTATTGGCGAGGTGGTGGATGTGACCGGCCACCTGGGCGGACATAACTTTCAATGGGCGTGGGCATCGGGAGTGGCCGCAGGCAACGAGGCCTGAGGCAGTTACAGGTACTTTTCGATCGGCAGCCAGGACAGGAACCGCGACGTAGCCCGCCGCCAGAAGCCCACCCCCGGCTCATGGTCAACCTGCTCGCCGTCAGACTGCCAGTGCAAGTCGCCCTGCTCGTCCAGCCTTACCTGCCAGCTGTTTTCCGGGGCCATGGCGTAGCGGATATCTTCCGCCACGGCGGTGGCCAGTTCGGGGCTGTGGATGATCAGCACGGTCTCGCCATTCAGGTAGATTGAGCGCAGGTTGACGTTGAACGAGCCGATAAACAGGGTTTCCCGGTCAAACACCACCGCCTTGGAATGCAGGCTGACAGCGCCCTGTTCGCAGGCGGCACGGCTGTCTACCCAGTGCTGGCAAGCCGGCGCATCCGGGCGCAGTTCGTAAAGTTCGATCCCCTGCTCCAGCATTCCCCGGCGCCAGCGGGCATAGCCGGAGTGGTTGGTCACCAGGTCGTTGGTGGCCAGGGAATTGGTTAATGCCGCTACCTTCAGCGGCTGGTTGTCCAGGGCTCCGAGGTTGTCGAGCTGGTTGTCGGCCAGGATCAGGTAGGCGGATTCAATCAGGATTTCTGAACGGGCATCCTGAACCAGACCGTACAGGGCACGGGCGGTGTTCTGGGGAGCATCGGCCGGGGCTTGCGGGTCTTGTGGCGGCGGGTCGAATACCAGCTGCCCCGGCGCCTGGACCATACCGGCAAACCGGCCCCTGAGGTAGGTTTCCGACGCATTCTGCGCCTGGTGGGGAGCTGCGTTAAGGGCCGGGGCCGCTGCGGTTTCCCGTAGCAGCTGCGCCAGGGTCGCTCTGGCCTCACGGTCGGCCGGCATGTCGTAGAGGGTTGCCAGCGGATAGGCCCATTGGTTGTTCCAATAGGCCTCGAAGTTGGTGGTCATGTCTTCGGCAAGCGGCCCCAGAACCATCACATCCCGGTCCCGGAAGTTCAGGCTGGGGTGTTCATCAAAATATTCGTCGCCAATGTTTCGGCCACCGGCAATGCCCACCTGGCCGTCTACCACAAAGGTTTTGTTGTGCATGCGCCGGTTAATGCGGTCAAAATCGGCAATGAAAGATAACCAGCGCCCCATCCCGCTGCGGGAACGGGCCGGGTTGAAGATACGCACCCGGATGTTGGGGTGTGTTGCCATGGCGGCAAACAGCGGCTCCTTGCCAGCCACGTTAATGTCGTCCAGCAGCAGGCGCACCTGAACACCACGGTCTGCCGCCGCTACCAGCCGCCCTGCCAGGTACCGGCCGGTGGCATCGTTGTTCCAGATATAATACTGGGCATCGATAAACTGCTTGGCGGTTTCAATCAGTGCGGCCCGCACCAGGAAGGCATCACGGCCCGTGTCCAGTAACTGGAAACCGGTGTTCGGAGAGTCTGGGGCAAGGTGCATCCGGCGCTGATCCGTGACGAAGGAATCTTTCACCGAGGATAGCCGGAAATCCGGGTCATGCACGACCGGTTTCAATGCGGTGGAGCACCCGGCCAGGATCAGCAAGGCACAGAAGCTGGCAACAAGCGAAAGCAGTCGCTGACCGGGCATAGGCTGGGCTCCCTAGCGAAGGATAACCAGGGGCTTCTTCGCGGTTTTCAGCATGGTGGTTGTGGTGCTGCCCACCAGGAACTGGCGAATGCGGGAATGGCCGTAGGCCCCCATCACCAGCATGTCGATACCATGCTCTTCCTGGTAGGCATGCAGTGTGGGTTCCACATCGCCGGCACGGATGGCCAGGCTGATCTCCACGTCCAGGCCTGCCAGCATTTTTTCGGCCTTTTTCAGCTGCTCCCAACGCTCTTCGGTATCCGCTCCCACCATCACCAGGTGCAGAGGCAGACCTCTCAGTACCGGGCTGACGGCCACCATTTCCACGCCTTTGAAGGCGGTCTCGCTGCCATCAAAGGCCAACATGGCACTCTTCGGCTGGCTGAACTCGTCGGGCACCAGCAAAATTGGACGGTGAACACTGCGGATCACGGTTTCCAGCTGGCTGCCGATGTGAATATCCCGGTCCGAACTACTTTCACCGTGCAGCCCCATCACGAACAGGCGGGTTTCTTTCTCCAGAGCCAGCAAGGAATCGGTCAGATTATCATGGCGCTGGCGCTTTACCACTTCGGCAATGCCGGCCTTCTGTACCCGGGCTTCGGCTTCATCCAGCATGTGGTGGCCGTGCTCCAGGGCCAGTTTGGAGCGTTTGCGGTCCAGTTCTGCCAGCTCGTCCAGCAGTTGCTCGCGGCTGCCCAGGCCAATGTTGCCGGCCAGGTCCGGTTCGGCCGGATAACGCTCTTCGTTCAGAACGTGCAGCAGCATCAGGGGTGCATCCATATGCCGGCTGGCCCAGGCGGCGTAATCACACACCGCGGGGGCTGCCCGGGAACCGTCGATACAGGCCACTACTCGTAACATGTTCGCCTCGCCTTTCTGATTCATGGTCAGTGCCCTCCCATCAGCTGGTCAACGGCTTCGGGCTTGTCATGCACCCCGAAACGGTCAACGATGGTGGCACTGGCTTCGTTCAGGCCGATTACCTCAACGTCTGCACCCTCACGGCGGAACTTGATGACCGCCTTGTCCAGCGCACCTACGGCAGTAATATCCCAGAAGTGTGCGCGGCTCAGGTCTATCACAACATTATCCACCGCTTCCTTGAAGTCAAAGGATTCGAGGAATTTTTCCGAAGAACTGAAGAATACCTGGCCTACAACCGTGTAGCGACGGGTGTCGGTTTGCTCGTCCAGTTCGGAGGTCACCAGCATGTAATGGCCCACCTTGTTGGCGAAGAACAGGGCTGCCAGCAAAACACCGGCCAGCACGCCGAATGCCAGGTTGTGGGTGGCCACCACCACAATCACCGTCACCAGCATGACAATGTTGGTGGACAGGGGATGCTCCCGAAGATTGCGAATGGAATCCCAGCTGAAGGTACCGATGGATACCATAATCATCACCGCCACCAGGGCGGCCATGGGAATCTGTACCAGCCACTTGTCCAGAACCAGCACCAGAATCAGCAGGAACACGCCGGCTGTCAGCGTCGAGAGCCGGGTACGGCCGCCGGATTTCACGTTAATAATGGACTGGCCGATCATGGCGCAACCGGCCATGCCACCCAACAAGCCGGAACCGATATTGGCAATCCCCTGGCCTTTGCACTCTCGGTTGCGGTCACTGGTGGTATCGGTCAGGTCATCCACGATGGTGGCGGTCATCAGCGATTCCAGCAGGCCCACGACGGCCAGGCCGAGGGAATACGGCAGGATGATCATCAGGGTTTCCAGGGTCAGGGGCACATCCGGCCACAGGAAAATCGGCAGGGTATCGGGCAGCTCACCCATATCTCCGACGGTGCGGATGTCCAGCCCGACAATCATGGCCACGGCCGTCAAACCCACAATACACACCAGCGGAGAAGGGATCAGCTTGCCGACCACAGGCACCAGGGGGAACAGGTAGATAATGCCCAGGCCCGCAGCCGTCATGGCATAGACGTGCCAGGTTACGTTGGTCAGTTCCGGCAGCTGGGCCATGAAAATCAGGATAGCCAGCGCGTTCACAAAGCCGGTAACCACCGAGCGCGACACAAAGCGCATCAACCCGCCCAATTTAAGGTAGCCGGCTGCAATCTGGATGACACCAGTCAGCAGGGTAGCCGCCAGCAGGTACTGCAGGCCGTGCTCTTTCACCAGCGTAACCATCAACAACGCCATGGCGCCGGTGGCTGCAGAGATCATCCCCGGCCGGCCGCCAACAAAGGCAATGATTACGGCAATACAGAAAGAGGCATACAGGCCGACTTTCGGGTCTACGCCCGCAATGATGGAGAACGCGATGGCCTCCGGGATCAACGCCAGCGCCACCACAATACCGGCGAGCAGGTCGCCACGAATGTTCGAGAACCAGTTTTGCTTGAGTGCATTTATCATGGCAGGAAATATCGCTTTAACTTATTGGGAGGTCATATCGGGGCCGCGCAGGTTACCAGAAACCGCCTGATAAGTATGGCAGCGCGATGTTGCTAACCGGCTAAAGGGTGACCTGGCCACCGGTAATTGCCTAGAATGCAAGGCAAATCTATTTTTTCAGGGACACGCGGCCTGTGGATGACGTAGCCAGCCAGTTTATTGCCTCTAACCAGACCACCATTAACCTGGCCGTGGCCCTGTTGCTGGGCGCGATTGTTGGCCTGGAGCGGGGCTGGGATGCCCGGGAGCAGAAGTCCGGGGAGCGAATCGCCGGTATCCGCACCTTCTCGCTGGTGGGGCTGCTCGGTGGCATCTCGGCGGTGCTGGCCTCGGAGATTACGGTTTGGGCATTCCCCGTGCTTTTACTCAGCGTAGTGGCCATGGGGCTGGTGGCTTACAGCGAGCGGCTGGAACACATTCGCAATTTCAGCATCACCGGGCTGGTGGGCATGCTGCTGACCTTCTGTTTTGGTGCGGTGGCGGTCGCGGTCGACCCGGTGATTGCCACGGCAGCGGCGGTGGTCACCGCCATTATCCTGGACAACAAGCAAGAAATTCACGGCTGGGTGCAGAAGCTCCAGGCCCATGAACTGGACGCGGCCCTTAAACTGCTCCTGATCTCCGTGGTGATGCTGCCCCTGTTGCCCAACGAGCGCATGGGACCGGGTGGCGTACTGAATCCCAGGGAAATCTGGTGGATGGTGGTGATGATTGCCTCCATCTCCTTCGTCGGCTACTTCGCCATCCGGGTAGCCGGCGCCCGCAAGGGCATCCTGTTCACCAGCCTGTTTGCCGGCCTCAGTTCGTCCACCGCCCTGACCCTGCACTTTGCCCGCCAGTCCCGAAGTAACGAAGGCTTCAGCCCCCAGTTTGCCGCCGGCATCCTGATTGCCTGCGGCACCATGTTCCCCCGCATCCTGGTGTACTGCCTGGTGATCAACACGGCCCTGCTGCCCAGCCTGGTCTGGCCGGTGCTGGTTATGACGATCCTGCTCTACGGCCCGGCGCTGTATATCTGGCAGAAAAACTCCAAACAGCTGCAGGTCAGCCAGCCCAGCTTGTCCCAGAACCCGCTGGATCTGTCTTCCGCACTGGTGTTCGGGTTGCTGCTGACCGCCATCCTGCTGCTGGGAGAATTCCTGAAAAATGCCTTCGGCGATGCCGGCATCTTCGCGCTGGCGGCCACGTCCGGCGTGGCAGACGTGGATGCGATTACCCTCTCGCTCACCCGTATGTCCAACAACGGACTGGCGATGGACACCGCTGTGCTGGGCATCGTGATCGCAGCGGCGGTGAACAACCTGGTGAAGTCCGGTATTGCCTGGAGCATCGGCAACCGGCAGACCGGACTGCTGGTGGCCGGGCCCATGGTGCTGTCACTGGGGGCCGGCTTGCTGGTGGCGTGGATTCAATAACTAACTGCCTGAATTTTCAGCGCAAGCGTCTAAACTGACGGTAGGCTTCCATTTCCTTCAAGGGCTCTCCATGCAGCAACACCGTCAACTCGCCCAGGTTTCACTGGCTTTTCTGATTGCCTCTGCGGTTACCCTGGGCATGTTGATTCTGACCATCGTTCTGGTAGGCCAGAGTTTCCGTGGCATGGAACAAGCCAAGGTCACCGCAGCCACGGCCACCGCCCGGCAGCTGGCGATCAGTGTGGATGACCGGATTCAGGCCATTACCCAACCCCCGTCCACCGCCCTTGCGGTGCTCCGGCACGACCCACTCACCGAAGCCGATACCCTGGAACAACGCCTGGACCGCCTGCCGGCTGTGGCCGACATCCTGGCCAGCAGCGAGATTGTCAGTGCCGTATACGCGGGCTATGAAAACGGCGACTTTTTCCTGTTCCGGAAATTGCAGAATTCGAGCACCAGGCAGTTTCCGGATGCGCCGGCCAACAGTCATTACCTGCTGCAAAGCCTGGTTCGCACCGGCAACGATCAGCAAGGCCGCTGGCATTTCTATGACCGCAACCTGAACTTGCTCGAGCAAAGGGGCCTGACCAGTTACAACTTTGATCCGCGCGAAAGACCCTGGTACCAGGCCGCCCGGGAATCAGGCACCCTGGAGTTATCTGCGCCCTATGTGTTTTTTACCACCCAGGAAACCGGCATCACCCTGTCGCAGCGTGCCAGCGAAAAGGCAGGAACCGTTCTGGGCATTGATGTCACGGTAACCGATCTTGGTGCCCAGCTGGCGGAACTGAAGCAAACCCCCGGCAGCCGCATTGCCATCCTGAACGCCTCGGGCCAGCTGCTGGCAAGCTCATCACAGGGCAGTGAGCCAAGCGAGGTAGTTCTCCAGGCCCTGCAACCGGAAAGCCATAGCGGCATCAGCCAGTTCACCCGCGACGGGCGAAGCTGGTACGGCATCAGTGAACCCCTTGAGTCTCTGCCCGGCGAGGAATTGTCCATTGTTGTCGCCATACCCTCCAACGAGTTACTGGCCGATGTCTGGGCCGCCCTCACCCGGCAAACCCTGATCGCCGGGGCCATCGCCCTGCTGTTACTGCTGGCAGGCTGGGTACTGGGCAGGCAGGTCGGCAAACCTATTGAACTGCTGACCGAGCAGGTCAGCCGGCTGTCCAGGTTCCGGTTTGATACGCCGATGCGGTCGACCTCCCACATTCGCGAAGCCTCCGAGCTGAGCATCGCGCTGGACGATATGGCCCACACCATTCGAAGCTTCCAGAGTATCTCGACCGTGCTGAACCGGGGCCAGGACCTCAACCAGCTGTTAAACGACATTCTCGAACAGCTTGTGAGCATCGTCGGGCAGGAACGGGGTGCGGTGTATCTGTTCAGCAGTCGCGAGCAAAAACTGGAACTGTCCGTTAACCGGGGACTGGAGCTGCCGCAGGCCGTGCACCCGGTCGCCCCGGACGCCAGCGACTACGACGTTATTCAGGAACTTCGCCGATACATCACCGGCCACCCGGTTTTTTCAGTACTCCGGAACCGGCGCAGAAAGCTGATTGGCGTGTTGGTTATCGAAATCGAACACGGCAACCAGACAGACCTGAGCGAGGATCTGATTACCTTTGTCGACGAAATTGCCGGCTCTGCCGCCGTTGCCATCGAAACCCGGGAACTGATCGAAAGCCAGCAGGCCCTGCTGGACGGCATTATCCGGCTGGTAGCAAACGCCATTGATGCCAAGTCACCCTACACCGGCGGCCATTGTGAGCGGGTTCCCAAACTGGCGCAGATGCTGGTTGAACAGGCGGAGCAGAGTTCCGAAGGCGCTTTCGCCAGCTTCGGCATGACAGAAGACGAGCGCTACGAATTCCACCTGGCCGCCTGGCTGCACGATTGCGGCAAGATCACCAGCCCGGAATACGTAGTCGACAAAGCAGTGAAACTGGAGACCATCTACAACCGCATCCATGAAATCCGCACCCGGTTTGAAGTGCTGCACCGGGATGCCGAAATCACCTGCCTGAAGGCCATCCTGGCCGGCGAGGATCCGGAACAGGCGAAGCAGGACAAAGCCGCTGCCCAGACCCGCCTGCAGGAGGACTTCCGCTTCCTGGCCGCCGTTAACCAGGGCAGCGAGAGCATGGAGGATGCTGACATCGAACGCATCCACGCCATTGCCGGGCAAACCTGGACCCGTCACTTCAGTGACCGGCTGGGGCTGTCAGAGGAAGAACAACAGGCCCTGAAAGGCCATCCTGAGCCCCCGCTGCCTGCCACCGAAACCCTGCTGGCCGACAAACCGGGCCACCTGAGAGCCTGGGGCGAGCATGTACCACCGGTACGCAAAGATGACCCGGAGAACCGCTGGGGCTTCGATATGTCGTTGCCGGAATACGCCTATAACCAGGGCGAGCTGCATAACCTGACGGTGCGTTACGGCACCCTGACCGAAGAAGAGCGATTCAAGATCAACGAGCACATTGTGCAAACCATCTGCATGCTCGATGCCCTGCCCCTGCCCGACCGCCTGGCCAACGTACCGCGGCTGGCCGGCACCCACCACGAACGGATGGACGGCAACGGCTACCCCTGCCGCCTGACCGGCGATGACATGGGAGTTCCGGAAAAAATCATGGCCGTTGCCGATGTGTTCGAAGCCCTGACCGCCTCGGATCGTCCCTACAAGCGGGGTAAAACCCTGTCGGAATCCCTGACCATTATGGCCGGCATGGTTGAAAACGGGC
>Ga0209075_1002888_pt1 | contig 14759 bp, 10 predicted proteins | sample Stecom2011_FD_187523 | JGI IMG/M metagenome (GOLD analysis project Ga0209075, IMG submission 187523) | Agricultural soil microbial communities from Utah to study Nitrogen management - Steer compost 2011 (SPAdes) (version 2) | ecosystem: Environmental > Terrestrial > Soil > Agricultural land... | reverse complement strand
TGCATTTTCGGCACTATCGATCAGGATCGTTTGCAAAGGTGAACCTACAGTAAAAGCGATAAGTCCTGTTATAAAAGTCATTACATAAACCATAACAATAGATTCTTGGGTTACGTACACCAAAACCAAGCAAATAGCCATCCCAAAGAAAGAGGCGATTATTGAACGTGTTGGGGTTATAGCATCGGCTATACGACCGCCTAATAAATTCCCTAAAAACATCCCTAAGCCTACCAAAACCATAATAATTGGTAATCGCGCTGGATTTAACTGCACTTCATTTAGCATAAAAGGAGCGATATAGCTTAACCAAGCAAACAATCCCCCTGTACCTATAGATATAAGTAAAATCAACAGCCAGGCACGAGGGGTTTTAAAATATTGCAATTGTTTTTTGAGGGAGTTATCCTCCGCTACTGGAATAAATGGCACCCATCTATATAAGGCAAGTAAAGTTACCAAGCTTAAAGCGGCGATGATCAAATAGGGTATTTGCCAAGAGTAAAACTGCCCTAAGTAGGTAGTAAGTGGAACGCCTATTAAATTTGCCAAGGTAAGTCCAGTAAACATAATCGCAATAGCTTGTGTTTCTCTTCCAGGTACTGCCATGGAGGTAGCAACGACAGATCCAACACCAAAGAAAGCACCATGTGGCAAGCCAGAAAAGAATCGGAGAACCAGCGCCACTTCAAAGCTAGTGGAGAAAGTAAAGAGGATATGAAAACCAAAAAACATCAGCATAAGCGCCATCAAAATACGCTTTGGCGGAAATTTATTGGACAACATCGCCAATAGTGGTGCGCCTATTACCACCCCTAGTGCATAAATAGCAATGAGATAGCCTGCCTGATATTCTTCTACCTCGAAATAAGTAGCGAATTCAGGCAATAAACCCATCATGGCGAATTCGGTCATTCCAATAGCCAATCCGCCAAAGGCCAATGCCACTAAACTTTTATTCATAAATACCTATGTGCTGTTACTAACGATTATTGTGTTTCCTTTCCGCGTAAATATTGATTTGGCCATTGGATTTCAGCACCCAACTCCCTTGCTGCATTTAATGGAAAGTACGGATCACGCAGCATTTTTCTTGCAACAAAAATCAGATCTGCTTTTCCTTCTTGCAAGATAGCTTCTGCCTGTTTTGCATCGGTAATCATTCCTACCGTTCCCGTATGTATTCCTACTTCTTTTTTGATCTGCTCTGCAAAAGGCACTTGGTAGTTTGGCCCAGTTACAATCTTCTGATGACGCACCGCACCACCAGAGGAAACGTCTATAACCTCCACACCACGTTCTTTGAGCAACTTAGACAACGTTACAGATTGCTCTATATCCCATCCGCCTTCTGCCCAATCGCAAGCAGAAATTCGAACCCATAGACTTTGGTTGGTCAACTGCTTTCGAACCTCCTCTACTACTTCTAATAAAAAACGCACTCTATTCTCAAAACTACCACCGTATTCATCCGTTCGCTTGTTCACAAGTGGCGACATATACTGATGTAATAGATAGCCATGTGCGGCGTGTATCTCGATAATTTGATAGCCTGCTTTAACCGAACGCTTGGTCGCTTGCACAAAATCCTCTTGCACTCGTTTTATCTCTTCCAAAGTCATAGCAACTGGCGATTCTTCTCCTTCGCTAAACGGAATTGCCGATGGCGCAATAGTCTTCCAACCATTTGGCTGATCGGATCGAATTTGTCCTCTACCTAACCATGGCTTTTCGGTACTAGCTTTTCTTCCAGCATGTGCTAATTGGATTCCAGGAACGCTTCCATGTTCTTTAATGAACTTGGTGATTTGCTTGTATTTCTCTATCTGCCCATCTTCCCAAATACCAGTATCTCCATAACTAATTCGTCCTTCTGGACTAACGGAAGTAGCCTCTTGAATAATCGCACCTGCACCACCTAAAGCATACTGCCCTAAATGCACCAAATGCCAATCCGTTGCATAGCCATCCTCTGCGGAATACTGACACATCGGAGCAACTACCAATCGATTGCGTAGATTAAAATGCTCTAATTTATACTCTTCAAATAATAACGACATAAATCTATTTCTTAAAAATTGGAGATAGTTCTCTTATTTTAAATCAACTGGGAACTCTTTGAATCTACGTGTATCTTCTGGCGTCATGATTTTGAAATCTGGTGTACGCTCCAATTTATTTATGTGCTGTAAGTATTCTTCTGGAAGACCAGTTAGTTTTCTAGTTTTTGCATTCATCCATGCACCTCCCATATTACAACGAGCTAAATTTCGTCCGTTTTCGTCGTAAAAGTTATGTACGAATTCAAAAAACATTCCGTCTTCCGAAACACCGTTTAACGCTACACTTACACGTACGTTTTGGTCTGGAAAAACCTCTTTAAAATAATACATGTGTTCATAGAGAGCGATTGGCCCAAGACTTAGCTTGGCTAGCTTCTTAAAATTCAACCCATTTTCTTGTAAAAAACGCATTCGCGTATGGCTCATATAGTCAACATACGCACTGTTGCGTAAATGCATGTTAGCATCTACATCACTCCATCGGATTTCAAATTCTTTAAAATACATAGTTTCTATCTTCTTAAAATTCTGGTGCAAAGATAGAAAATCAGGATTGGATAAGAAGAATATAAAAGAGCGCTTGTAGCAAACGAAAAGGTAAAACTTTGATGGAAACTAGTTTAAAACTTAAAATGTGTTAAGAAAGTGGGCTTTTGTAGTAGGTATTAAATCGTAATGAGGAAGTGAATGAGGCTGAAACCTCATTGGTATGTATTCATTAGTTCGTTGGCTGAAGCCAACGGCAATAGACCGTATTTTAAAAAGCAGTGAAAATATTTATTGCCCACTGCTTTAGCTGTGGGGTAGATAATAAATATATAGAATTGGCTTTAGCCTCATTTTCAGATATGGCAAACTATGTGATTTTATTTAAAAAGAAAATCGCACTTTAAACAACACCTGCGAAGGTCTTAGTATTATATTATTCTCTACATAACTATAATCCGATACGCTAATACTTCGATACTTGCGAGTGTTGAAAATGTTTTGCCAACTTAATTCTAAATCTATATTTTTTTGTTTTATAGTATACCGATAGACCAAGTCACTAAAGAAACTATGTGAAGAACTGTTAAATAAGTTATCTTCCACATAAGAACTTTCCCAACTAATATATTGTGTTTCTGTAGGGTATATATGAAACTGTATTTTATGATCTTGTCTAGTTACATTAGTATTTTTCACACTTTGTAATTGGCTAAAGGATTTCATCCAATCATAGGAATAAGTCAAATTAAACCAATCCTTTACCTCCACATCTACTTTCCCTCCTAGATTCAGGGTTTCCAATTTCATTTCTGTCAATTCCTGGTTTAGAATTTGGTATAGCTTACTAGTAGAATAAGCTAAGTCCAATTTAAAATTCGAGCGTATTTCATAAAAGTATTTTGTAAAATCTGTTTTAAAACTTTCCTGGTAACTATCGTTATTTTGTAAAATGGTTTCTACTTGTTTGGCACCATTATCTTGTATGTTGGTCACAAACAACAAATTATTAGTACTTTTTGCTCTACTATAGGATGCGTTCCAAAAAATAGCCTGCATTATATTTTTATAATTTATCGCAGTAGCAAATCTATTAGACTGGGTTTCGGGAATCGTAGCATTGGTTCGCTGTATGTTTTGATAGTTCGTAAGTATATAAGCAGGATAAAGCTGATTAATAGATCCAAAGTTTTTATTTCTAGACACCGACCCTATCCATCGCCATTTGGAATTCAAATCGTATTGAACATTAAACAAAGGAGTAAATACAAATTGCTTAAGACTCTCTCCCTCCAAAGAAGATCGTTCTTTTAACTGGTAATGATACCAATGAAATGGTGCCTTCAAACGCAGAGTCCATTTTTTATATTTAAAATCGGAACTTAAATCCGCATAAACATCTGTTTTATTCCATTTTAAATCATTTTTAAAGTCGGAAGTTACTAAAGGACCTTCAGCCCCAAACAATTCAGTTTGTAAATGTTGCCTATCCATTAAAAAACCAACGCGTGGACTAAGGCTAAGTCCTTTCCATTTCTTGGTAAATCGAAAGAAATTATTTGTGAAAAAAGTTTGTAATTGCAAATCCTGTACTGTCTCTTCATAGTTTTCTGAATTACCTAGAAGCTCGTTAAAAACTCCAGGCTCTACACGTAGCGTTTCTGGTTGTTCATCTAGGTGTAAAGTGGAGTGAATAGTGAGTAAGTTATTTGCTATGGGTACAATGGCTTTAAAATTGTTGGTCAATGACGCGTAATCTTGTTTTAAACCTTGATGTATTGAGCCATTATCAAGTTGTAAACTTCCGTTTTTAGCATCCCAAGCACCTTGAAACTCTAGTGCATTTTTCAAATAACTATTATCTGTGTTTTTCTCAACATTCACTTCTGTGTGAAGAGAACTATAGTGAAGTTTGTTATTGATTTGCTCTAAAACCGCCGTGGTATCTCCCATTATAAAATACCTCGAGTTTATACTGCCCTCTGGCTTTTGATAATCGTTAACGTAAGAAGTTTTAATGCGTAAATCAACCTCTTTTTTCAGTCTTTGTAAATAATTAGCACTAATCATGTGTACATTATTATTCAAAGCTCGCTTCTTGTCTATAGAACCATTCTGTATGTTTTTAATTCCTAGCCAATTGGTTTTTCCAGGTTCGTCAATAACGCCATTCAACAAGTCTTCTATAGTTAATACTTTCAATTGGGAAGCAACATCGTCGCCGGTATTATTAGCTTGATAACTGATTAAAACCTGTTTTTTTGGATTAAATAACATAGGACTCAAGTTAACATCCCATAATAATGGAGAAGCACCTGCACCAAGAACTGCTTGCCCCGTCATCGTTATAGGATTCTTCAACTCGATGTTTATAGCTGCACGATCGGACAAAACAACACTATCCAATCCTTTTATAGGTTGGTGGTTTTCCATAACCTGTACACGGAGCACTTCTTTATGCGGTAAGTTTTTATTTGCTAGATTATATCGACCTTCTAACAAATCCATATTGTTGATATAGTACTTGTTAATAGCTTTTCCTTGATAAAGTATTTTACCATCTTCCAACACATCAAATCCAGGCATTCGGCTTAACACATCGCCTATACTCCTATCGTGCTCACGAGTAAAAGAGCCAACCGCATAATTTATAGTATCTCCGCGTTGCGTAATTGGTAAAGCCTTCACCACTACAGCCTCCAACTCCGTTTTGGACTCGTGCAGTTTATGATTTAAATTTTGACTTTTATTTTCTATAGATATTTTTTTGGAAGAATATCCCATACTACGAAACTCTAATGTTAACATAGCAGGTGTATTTACTACCTTAATGCAATAACTTCCGTCTGATTTGGTAATAGCATACGCTAAAGTCGTATCATTTTCTGGATGTTTTACCAAAATACTTACTCCCATTAAAACTTCTGCATCCACATTTTGTACGTAGCCACAAATTTCAGTCTGGGCAATTAGTACAAAGGAATTGAACAGCAGAATAATCCAAAAAAGTAAACGCATTTAATTATTAGATTTCATTAAATTGTTGTTCTTAGCATTTTATTGGCTTTCATAAATGAAACTCATCAGTCCAGTTCAATTTTATTATCATAGCTGTTTTCATAAAACTGTCTATGTTTTTCTCTTATTCTATTTTTCGACTCTGCTGGATAATAAATCCCTTCGCTTTCTAACATCGGAAATGGCTCTCTATAAAACTTATATTTTGATTCTTTGAATTTTATACTAGTAGTTTCTATTGGCTTACTATCATAGACAACACTTATTGTTTTTTCTTTAGGTAAGGTTTTATAGTTAAGAATCTCAAAAGAAAACTGTTTTTCTGAATCGTACACTTTAAATATTAATCCTGGTAAACCATTAAATTTATAAGGTCCATCAGAAATTGGAATATTCTCATTATACCATGCAATATAATCTCTTCCTTTATAATGGGTGGTGGCTTTTTTCAATACTTGATTCGCCATCCTAATCGTATCAGACTCTAGATTCCAGTTCATCTGTAAGTCTTCAGAATACGTATATTTAGACGAACTAATTTCATCATAAACAACTAAAGTGTTATTCTTGGGAATCTTTATAAAACGCTGAGAACTAGAAGGTTTTGGCATAGCCATTAATCTTGGCAAATCAGAAGTACTAACATTTCCTGAATGAATTAGAGTGTCTCTAGCTATTTTATTGGTACTTATATAAAAAGATTTTTCGCCTCCGGCATAAAGTATAAAGGGTTCTGAAAGGAATACATCCTTTGGATTAGAAAGATCCGCTTGATATTTCAATTCATATTCAGTAATAAAATCATAAGAAATTTCTTGTGCATTTAATGACTAAAAAGCAAAGGAAAACAATAGGGTATATAAATATTTCATGTTATTTAATTAAAATTTATCCTGCTAGTTGAATAATCACCGCCACACCCAATTATAGGTCCAGTTTCGAATTATATAATCCCACAAATTTTATTTTGAGCAGGGAGTGTAAAAACATTAAGTAGAACAATAAGCCAAAAAACTAAACGCATACATTAATTACTAAGTTCTATTGGATTATAGTTTTTAGCATTCTTATTTCGAATGTTTTGTTGTGCCATCCTTCTATTTTTTTCATCTAACACCACCCCCATTTGCTCTAATTGAATCAAAGGGTTCCCGGTAAACTTCCGATACTCATTATAGTATTCTTGCTTACTAATACTATTTGTATTCTTACGAGATTTATTTAAATAGGAAGGAATTTCTTCTATTGGATCTAGCCTTAGCATCTCAAAAGAATAATGTTCTTCTTTATCTTGCAATAGCACAATAAGGCCAGGAAGACCACTAAATTTATATGGCCCATCAGATAATGGGATAGCAGTAGTATAATAAGCTTGCCAAACTCTACCACCATATTCTATCTCTGCTAACTGACACTGGAAATTATGTATTTTTTTCTCTTCATCTAATAGCTTCCAATCTCCAATTTGCATGTCCTCTGTATACACATATGCGCTTGTTCCCACTTTATTATGATTGGTAATTCTCTCATCCGTATATTCCTTCACTATTCTAGCAGCATCTTTGGGCTTTGGAAGCGAATTTATGTTTGCTAGTAAATACCCTTCACTTAATCTACCTTGCTGTAATTCATTAAAAACACTATCCAATTGCATTGCCTTAGCTTCTGTGTAGATCGAACTTTGACTATTTATATAGAGATAAGCAATCTCCTGCATTTTAGACTCAACATCTGTAGAGTCTAACTGTGAAGTGGCTAAATAGGTGATTTTATAAGTAGATTGGCTATAACCAAAGTGGAGACTGAAAATAAAAATAAGAGTAATATAAAGTTTTTTCATAATATTAAATTCATCCCTAAAATTGATATTTTATAAAGGCTATTATATTTAAAATCTTGAGCACTACGCAATTTCTTTCCTTGCCTTTTTAAAGGCATAATTACATTATATAATGTAGCGTAAGTCTTATTATTTCCATTCTGCTGTACACTCAAAACAGAAACAAAAAACCCTCTAACTGTTAACAGAATGCTTATATATATATATGACTTCCAAAGTATTCCATATAAAAGTTTTTCCAAAAACTATAATATTAAGCAAATTTCCTAAGTATCTTATTATACAAAAACGCTAATTAAGACAAACTCCATATTCCTCATCTCAATTAATATCGTTATTTTTATGAAACGCTAATTCAAAAATCTCTGTAAATGAAAAACCTCTATGCTATTTTATCTTTTGTAGTGATTAGCATGGTCTGCCTTTATAGTTTTTATGGGGTTATGCCACGCTATAAAGAGGACAAACCGGTTTATGCAACTGAGTTTTCGGTAGATAGAGCGGTGGTACCACTTGCTGAAATAGGAGAAAAGCCACATTATTTAGGTTCGGAAGCACATACCGAGGTTAGGAAGTTTCTTATCTCGGAATTACGGAAATTAGGATTAGAACCTCATATTCAAGAAGGATTTAGCTTTAATCCGAATGCAAAAACGCTAAACAAACCCATCAACATCGCAGCCAAAATCCCTGGAAGCGAAGATGGAAAAGCATTGGTCCTACTTTCGCATTACGACAGCGCAGCGATACACTCCCCTGGCGTAAGCGATGATGGTGTTGGGTTGGTAAGTATATTAGAAAGCCTACGTGCTTATCTCGCTTCGGGAGCAAAGCCTAAAAACGATGTTATTATTCTATTTACCGATGCAGAAGAAATTGGATTAGATGGTGCAAAGCTATTTGTGGATGAACATCCGTGGGCAAAAGACGTAGGATTAGTGCTGAATTTTGAAGCACGTGGCACCAAAGGTCCAAGTAATATGATCTTGGAAACCAACCAAGGAAATGCAAGGCTCATAAAAGCATTCAAAGAGGCAAATCCAAAATTTCCTGTAACCTCATCGCTCATGTATAGCGTATATAAGCTCCTTCCAAACGACACGGATTCTACCGTTTTCAGGGAAGATGGCGATATAGATAGTTACTTCTTTGCTTTCATCGACGGCCATTATAATTACCATTCTGCCAATGACAACATGCAAAACTTGGATTGGGACAGCTTGGCACATCAAGGCAGTTATTTACTTCCATTGCTCCATTATTTTGCTGACGCTGATTTGAGTGCGTTAAAGTCAGATAGAGACCATGTGTATTTCAACTTTCCTATGGTAAAAATAATAGACTACCCGTTCAACTGGATTCTTCCTATGCTATTCTTTGCCATCCTAGCTTTCGGGGCAATCCTAATTTATGGTCTTAGAAAAAGAGTTTTACAAGTAAAGTCTATATTTTTAGGCTTTATACCTTTTCTGCTTTCCCTTATAGTTTCAGGCTTAACTGGATTCTTGGGTTGGAAATTGACTTTAAAAATTTACCCGCATTATAGCGAGATTCAACAAGGCTTCACCTATAACGGACATGCTTATATTGCACTGTTTGTAAGTTTGGCCATTGCCATCTGTTTTGGATTTTATCACCGATATAGCAAAATAAAAAATCGCGTTTCCCTAATGGTTGCCCCACTCTTCTTTTGGTTGCTACTAAACGTGGTTGTTATTTTCGCTTTAAAAGGTGCTGCTTACTTTATAATTCCAGTGTTTTTTGCTTTGATCAGTTTTTACCTGATGCTACAGAGCAAACAGCCAAATCCATTCCTATTGAGTATTCTTGCTATCCCTGCACTTTTTATCTTCGCTCCTTTAATTCAATATTTTCCAGTAGGTCTAGGATTAAAAATGTTGGTGTTAAGTAGTGTTTTCACCGTCTTGCTTTTCGGATTATTATTGCCTGTGTTCTCCTACTACAAAAGAAAACAAGTTTTATCTATAGCATTTACTGGACTGACTCTCTTCTTTATTGTACAAACCCATAGCACCAATAAGTTCTCGCCAGAGCGTCAAAAACCAAATAGCTTGTTGTACTATGCGGACGTAGACGAAGGAAAAGCATATTGGTTAACTTATGACAACACCTTAGACGATTGGACAAAATCCATCCTAGGAGAAAATCCAAAACAAGCCTCCGATTTAATCGGCACACAACCTTATAGCAAATACGGAAGAGCGTTCACTTATGCAGCAGATACCGAACACAAAAATATTCCGAGTTTTGAAGTGGCCTTATCGTCCGATACAATAGTCGGAAAAAACCGAGAGGTAGCATTTACTATTATCCCAAATCGTTCAGTAAATAGATTAGAACTACACAGCAATAATAGTCAGGATTTTAAAGCACTTGCTTTCAACGGAAAGGAAGTAGATTTATCTTCTACCACAGACTCCTATCGCGGAACAAAAAACACGGCCTTGGTGAATTATCATATGTCAAAAGGGGATTCGTTGCACGTAGTCTATTCTATCGGCAAGGAGGAAGAAGTCCATTTTCAAGTGATGGAATACTCTTATGATTTAATGGAACATCCAGAATTCCAACTAGAAGAAAGACCAGATTACACCATGCCTAAACCATTTGTTGTGACGGATGCTATTTCGGTAAAGCGTAGTTTTAGTGTAGATAGTTTAATGATACACTCTCCATCAGAATAACATAGGTAAAAACACGAGTGGGTGACTTGGTGATGGGGAGAGCGGGCGAAAAAAATCTGTGTAAATCTGTGAAATCTGTGGTTGGAACTGGTTTTCTGTGTTTTATATTTCTGTGAAACGTTATAGAGTTATGAAGTTATGCCGTTATGATGCAAAGGTTTTTCTCAGCGGTTCTTAGCAATTCTTAGCGTAACTCTGCGTAATAGCTATTTTGATAAATCAACTTAGTGGATAGTTGTACCGCGAAGGTGCGCAAAGAAGCAAAGACTCGCAAAGATTAGTTTTCTCTGTGAAACTTGGTTATAGGCGAAAAAACTGTGTAAATCTGCGGGCAATCTTTTCACAAACTAGCTCTGCAAAACAAAATCAATAAAGCAAAAAACCGCCATTCTTGCATTCTCCTCCAAAAAGCGTATTTTTAAACCTTTATTTAGAAACCACACCATATCACTATGAAAAAACCTATTCTAGCTATTTCTTTAGGCGTAGCTCTCTTTGCTTTTGGCTGTCAGTCTAAAGTTGATAAGAAAGAAGATGCGCAAGAAACCCCAAAACAAGAATTCGCCATAGATTGGCACTCCAAATCCAATTCTCTCGAGATCAATCCACAACACGTAAGTTTGGATATCGAAGTGGATTTTGATAACCAACAAATTGTTGGAAGCTCCAAATGGTTTCTAAAGCCAGAGGAAGGTACAGAGAAAGCTATTTTCGATACGTATCAACTACAAATCGACAGTATTCTTTACGCAGACGGTAGTAAAGCACCATTCAAAATCGGTTCGCACGACGAAATCCTCGGTGCAGCATTGGAAGTAGATTTGCAAGAAGATACCGAAGAGCTTACTATCTACTATAAAACAGGAGAAGATGCCACTGCATTGCTTTGGTTAACTCCGGAGCAGACTTTTGGGAAAGAAGCACCTTACCTATTTACGCAAGGAGAATCTATCTACACCAGAACTTGGATTCCAAGTCCAGACGGTCCTGGATATCGCTTTTCATACGATGCCAAAGTAAAAGTTCCAGAAGGATTATTGGCCTTAATGAGTGCCGAAAATCCGCAAAAGAAAAATGCAGATGGCGTTTATACGTTTAAAATGGACGAGAAAATCCCTGCGTACTTAATTGCATTGGCCGTAGGAGATATCGCTTTTAAAGCGGTAGATGAAAGAACAGGAGTTTATGCCGAACCATCGATTTTGGACAAAGCATATAATGAATTAGATGGCATTGGCCAAATGGTACATACTGCAGAAGAAATGTATGGTGATTATCGTTGGGGACGCTTCGATGTACTCATTCTCCCATCTGGATTTCCGATGGGTGGCATGGAAAACCCGCGTTTAACCTTTGCTACGCCAACTATTTTAGCAGGAGATAAATCTTTATTAAACCTTATCGCCCACGAATTGGCACATAGCTGGAGCGGAAACTTGGTAACAGGTGCTACTTGGGACGACTTTTGGCTGAACGAAGGCTTTACAGCATATATCGAAAGAAGAATTACCGAAGCAGAGCACGGTGCAGAATATACTGCTATGCTTTGGGACTTAGCAGAGAGAAAAGTAGACGATACGGTAGAAAAAATAGGAGAAAACAGCAAGGATACTTGGTTGAAAATGGATTTAAAAGACCGTGATCCAGACTTGGTATTTACCAGAATCGCTTACGACAAAGCTTCGGCGTTGCTTTTGTTGATAGAGCAAACCGTAGGTCGAGAAACTTGGGATAACTTTTTACGTAAGTATTTTGATGAGCATGCTTTTGAATCCATGGATTCCGAAAGATTTATTGAATACTTGAACGTAAATCTATTGGATGAAAATGAAGAGTGGAAAAAAACCATCGACATTGATGCGTGGGTTTACGGACCAGCAAAACCAGCAAATTATCCGACAGTAAAAAATACTAGATTCGAGAAGGTAGATCAGCAAGTGTCTGCATTTAAAGAGGGTGCTTCTGCTTCCGCATTAGAAACTAAAAACTGGAGTACCCATGAGTGGCTACACTTTATGGCCGAGCTACCAGAAGAAGTAAGCCTAGAGCAAATGCAGGATTTCGATAAAGTGTATGATTTTACCAACACCGAAAACAGTGAGATTGCAAGCGCTTGGTTTATTCAATCTATTAAATCAGAATACAAAACGGCCTATCCGAAACTAGAAGAATTTTTATACGAAGTGGGGAGAGGAAAATTCCTATATCCGTTATACGAAGAATTGGCGAGAACCGAAGATGGCAAGAAAATGGGACAAGAAATATACGAAGAAGCTCGACCAAATTACCACCCGATAGCACAAAGAAATATCGATGCTATTTTGAATTAAATAAAAGAGAATGCTTGTCTAATAACTAGCACAGAGGAATATAAAAACAATTCAACAGTCTGCTTATCGGATGGTTGGGTTGTTTTTTGGATTAATAAAGAAATCCGAAAAGCCATATTGCTTTTATAATAAAGCAATGTCGTATAGTGCTTTTTCAAAAAAGCACTTTTGCAAACATTCGTTATTCTATAAACCTACATATAAATTATAACCTCGATGAATTTATCCTCGATGTTCCCCCGGACCAAATCCAAACTCTCGGAATTATCCGTATTTTTATACCACAACAAATAAAAACACCTACCATGTTTAAAGCACGTTACTACTTAGCCCTACTTTTATTTCCGATTTTACTATTCTCTTGCAATGAAAAACCAAGCAAAACAGAGGATATGAAAGATAGCACTGCTCAAGTCGACACTAACTCTTCTAAGCAACCATTTGCTATCGTCATCCATGGCGGTGCAGGTGCGATGAAACGAGAGATGCTATCCGACAGTTTGGAAAAAGCTTATAGACACACTTTAGAGCAAGCGGTAAAAGCAGGACACGAAATCTTAGAAAATGGCGGAAATGCTATAGATGCCGTAACAAGGTCCATCAATATTTTGGAAGACTCACCACTATTCAATGCAGGAAAAGGAGCGGTTCTTACCCATGATGGAACCGCAGAATTAGATGCTTCTATCATGCTAGGAAACAATCGCGATGCGGGAGCAGTAGCTGGAGTTACCAATGTCAAAAATCCAATTCTACTTGCCAAAGCCGTAATGGAAAACTCTCCACACGTAATGCTTTCGGGTAAAGGTGCGGAGGAATTCGCGGGTGAAAATAATATTGAATTGGTAGATCCTTCTTATTTCTTAACGGAGAGAAGAAAAAAAGCACTGGATAAAGTATTGCAGAAGGAAGTAACTCCAAATAATAGTTCGGCATCTGTAGATTTTGATTTAAACGATTATAAATTTGGCACGGTAGGTTGTGTTGCTTTAGATAAACATGGAAATATTGTAGCAGGCACCTCAACTGGAGGAATGACCAACAAGCGTTGGGGTCGTATAGGCGATGCACCGATTATTGGAGCTGGAACCTATGCAGATAACGAAACTTGTGGTGTGTCGGCAACAGGTTGGGGCGAGTTTTTCATAAGAGGCGTAGTGGCATACGACATCGCTGCTAGAATGAAGTATGCCAAGGAAAGCTTGGCGGACGCAGCAAAACAAGTAATACAAACCGAGATTCCAGATATGGGAGGAGATGGAGGGATTATTGCAATTGATAAAGACGGAAATATCGTTATGGAGTTCAATACTTCGGGAATGTTTAGAGCCAGTATCAACAAGAATGGAGAAACCCAGGTATCTATCTATGAAGACTAATCGTAATGTAAATTCTCTTTCAGTTTAATTTTAAATCCCAAATAGCAGAAGCTTATACTAAACAGCAATTTTAGTGTAAGCTTCTTATTTTATTATAGTATTTCCTCTTCCATTTCACAAGTTTCTTTGAAGAACTCTAATGCTTACAATCCTCACTCTCCTTTTACTCTAGGAATATCAAGCCTAAAAAAATAAAAAGTAAGTTTAAAAGAGTAATTAATTACCAAATTGTTTAGGAGTCCTAACATTAGATATTACCCTTTCCGCTTCCGATTCTTCTATATGCTATTATAAAGAGTACATTACTGTTTACAAACTAAAACACAGAATTATTAACATAAAATTAACCGGAATTTTAGTTCGGAACAAAACGAACTAACGTATATTTGCCCCTTGTAAAAAATAAACAACTATTCATTCTATGTTATGGTCGAGTATTCTGTCGAAAAGAAAGAAGCTGTTGAATCTATAGGGATGCATATTGAGCGACGTTCGCAAATAGCACCGCTTGCAGCTCGGATTCAGGCTTTGATGATATTGAGTTCGGACAAAGGGAAATCTTTTGATGAGATTGTAGCTTTTACACAAGCTAGTAAAAGCTCTGTTTCTTCCAACTTAAATTTACTGTTACAAATGAAAAGTACGGAGTACTTTACTATCCCAGGAGATAGGAAGCGTTACTTCCGCTCTAGTAAGGATTACTTATTTCTGCGACTAGAGAAGTATTTGGAAATGGTGAATGAGGAGATTAACATCACCAATCAAATTAATGATTTTAATAAAAAGCACAACAATTTATGTTTTACAGAAGAAGATTCCTTTGGATTTCTTTTTAAAGAATTTTTAGAGAATCAAAAAAGTGTCATTCAAAACACGCTCGAAAAAATGGAGCACAACTTACGAACTAACAAATAAACTATAAAACCCTACTTATATAA
>Ga0209075_1002887_pt1 | contig 14760 bp, 11 predicted proteins | sample Stecom2011_FD_187523 | JGI IMG/M metagenome (GOLD analysis project Ga0209075, IMG submission 187523) | Agricultural soil microbial communities from Utah to study Nitrogen management - Steer compost 2011 (SPAdes) (version 2) | ecosystem: Environmental > Terrestrial > Soil > Agricultural land... | reverse complement strand
CTGCGCGACCAGCTGCCCGCCGAGGTGGCCGAGCACCTCTTCGTGGGCGGCTTCCGCGATGGGCGGCTGACGCTGATCACCGATCGCGCGGCCTGGCTGACCCGGCTGCGCTACGAGCAGGCCCGCCTGCTCGAGCTCCTCCACCAGCTCCCCGGCTTCGAGGCCGTCGTCGGCTTCACCTTCAAGGTGCGCCCGGTGCGCCCGGTCAGAGCCCCGCTGCGCCAGGTGCGCCATCTTCCTGCCCAGGCCGCCGACGAACTCACCAGCTGCGCCGAGGACGTCGCGGACCCGCGCCTCAAGGCGGCGCTGCAGCGCCTCGCCGCCCACGCGGAGCGCGAGCCGTAGACCCATCCCGGCTTGGCTGGAAACTGAAAAGCAGCTCGATACAAAACACCCCCGCAAGGCAAGCCCTGCGGGGGTGTTGATCTTGTGGCTTCCCGCCGCGAAGCGGCGCTCTTCCAGCTTCCTGCTCCGGGCATGGCCGGGAGGGTTCACGCCATGGCCGGCGCCGCATAGGAGATGGGGGCCGCGGCGGCCTCCTCCTCGAAGGTGACGATCTCGAAGGCGTCCGGCTGCGCCATCAGGGCCCGACAGAGCTGGTTGTTGAGCGCATGGCCCGACTTCACGCCGCGGAACTCGCCGATCAGGCTGTGGCCGAGCTGGTAGAGATCGCCGATGGCATCGAGGACCTTGTGCTTGACGAACTCGTCGTCATAGCGCAGGCCGCCCTCGTTGACGATGCGGTAGTCGTCCACCACGATGGCGTTGTCGAGACTCCCGCCCAGCGCCAGGTTGTTGGAGCGCAGGTACTCCAGGTCGCGCATGAAACCGAAGGTGCGGGCCCGGGAGACCTCCTTGACGAAGGAGGTGGTGGAGAAGTCCACCGTGGCGGTCTGGGTCTGGCCCTCGAACACCGGGTGGTCGAAATCGATGGAGAAGGCGACCTTGAAGCCCTGATGGGGGCGGAAGGTGGCTTCCTTGTCGCCATCGCGCACCGTGATCTCGCGCTTGACGCGGATGAACTTCTTGGGCGCGTTCTGCTCGCTGATGCCGGCGGACTGGATCAGGAACACGAAGGGGCCGGCACTGCCGTCCATGATCGGCACCTCGGCGGCGCTGAGGTCGACGTAGGCGTTGTCGATCCCGAGGCCGGCCAGGGCCGACATCAGGTGTTCCACCGTGGCCACCTTGGCACCGCCGGCGGAGAGCGCCGTGCACAGGGTGGTGTCGGTGACGTTATCGGCCCGGGCGGGAATCTGCACTTCCGGATCCAGATCGGTGCGCACGAAGACGATACCGGTATCCACGGGCGCCGGGCGCAGGGTCATGTAGACCTTCTTGCCGGAGTGCAGGCCGACGCCGGTGGCGCGGATGACGTTCTTCAGGGTGCGTTGTCTGATCATGGGCAGTGGCCAGGCTGTTATCGGGTTATCAAACACTGTTCACTATAACACCGAACGAGCGTTTCAACAAAAAGAAAGCTCGCCCGGCACGGCCTATGGGCTCGATAGTGCGTCTCAATCGGCCTGGCGACGCAGGAAGGCCGGGATATCCAGGTAGTCGTCGAGCTCCTGGGAGCGGCGCTTCTCGGTGCGCGGCCTCGCGGCCTCCTCCGGCTCGGCGGAGGCACGGGCGGCAGCCGGCTGGCGGGCCACACTCGGCTGCGCCTGGCGCTGGCGGTAGTCGCTGCCCCCCTCGGTGCGCCTGGCCGGCTCGCGGCTGGCCGCCTTGGTCTGCTGGCGACCGTCGAGGCCGGCGGCCACCACGGTGACGCGCAGCTCGTCGCTCATCTCCATGTCGATGGAGGTGCCCACCACGATGGTGGCGTCCTGGGAGGCGAACTCCTGAACGGTGGCGCCCACATCGTTGAACTCGCCGATGGAGAGGTCCGGGCCGGCGGTGATGTTGACCAGGATACCGCGGGCGCCGTGGAGGTCCACGTCCTCGAGCAGCGGGCTGCGAATCGCCTTCTCGGCGGCTTCACGAGCGCGGTTCTCGCCCACGGCGCTGCCGGAGCCCATCATCGCCATGCCCATCTCGGACATTACGGTGCGCACGTCGGCGAAGTCGACGTTGATGATGCCGGGACTGGTGATCAGCTCGGCGATGCCCTGCACCGCGCCCAGCAGCACGTCGTTGGCCGCACTGAAGGCGGTCAGCAGGCTGGCGCTCTTGCCCAGCACCGAGAGCAGCTTCTCGTTGGGGATGGTGATCAGGGAGTCGACGTGCTCGGAGAGTTCGCGCATACCCTCCTCGGCGGCCCGCATCCGCTTGGGCCCCTCGAAGGGGAAGGGGCGAGTCACCACCGCCACGGTGAGGATGCCGAGCTCCTTGGCCACCTGGGCCACCACCGGGGCACCGCCGGTGCCGGTGCCGCCGCCCATGCCGGCGGTGATGAACACCATGTCGGCCCCGTTGAGCAGCTCGGCGATTCGCTCGCGGTCCTCCATGGCGGCCTGACGGCCCACCTCGGGGTTGGCGCCGGCGCCGAGCCCCTTGGTGATCTCGTTGCCGAGCTGGAGCACGGTCTTGGCCGACACCCGCTTGAGCGCCTGGGCATCGGTGTTGGCGCAGATGAACTCCACGCCCTCGATGTTGCTCTCGACCATGTGGTTGACGGCGTTGCCGCCGCCACCACCGACACCGATCACCTTGATGACCGCGCTGCTTGAGGGTGCGCTATCTACCAGTTCAAACATTTGCCCCGTCTCCTGGATCGCCACGGCGACCCTGTCAGAAATTTCCTTTCAACCAGCCCTTGAGCCTTGCCAGCGCCGGTATGCCTTCCCTGAAGCCGCGCCGGCCGGCGTCTTCGCGCCGCGCCTGGACCGGCATCACGCTGCCCTGTGCCTGTCGACCGTGACCCTGCCGGGTCTCCTGCAGAGCGTAATGTAGCAAACCGACCCCGGTCGAATAAATCGGGTTGCGGACCACATCCGCCAGGCCACGCACGTTCTGCGGGCAGGCGATGCGGACCGGCATGTGGAAGATCTCCTCGGCCAGCTCCACGACCCCCTCCATGCGGGCGGTGCCGCCGGTCAGCACCACGCCGGCCGCCACCAGGTCCTCGTAGCCGCTGCGGCGCAGCTCGTCGCGAACCAGGATGAAGAGCTCCTCGTAGCGCGGCTCCACCACCTCGGCCAGGGCCTGGCGGGAGAGGTCTCGGGCCGGCCGGTCGCCGACGCTGGGCACCTTGATCAGCTCGTCGCTGGCGGCCAGCTGGGTCAGCGCGCAGGCGTACTTGACCTTGATCTCCTCGGCGTGCTGGGTCGGGGTGCGCAGCGCCATGGCGATGTCGTTGGTGACCTGGTCACCGGCGATGGGGATCACGGAGGTGTGGCGAATGGCCCCCTCGGTGAATACCGCGATATCGGTGGTGCCGCCGCCGATGTCCACCATGCAGACGCCGAGCTCGCGCTCGTCCTCGGTGAGCACCGCCATGCTGGAGGCGAGCTGCTCGAGGATGATGGCGTCCACCTCGAGGCCGCAGCGGCGCACGCACTTCTCGATGTTCTGCACGGCGTTCGACGCCGCCGTCACCAGGTGCACCCGGGCCTCCAGGCGCACGCCGGACATCCCCAGGGGCTCACGGATGCCGCCCTGGGTGTCGATGGCGAACTCCTGGGGCAGCACGTGCAGGACCCGCTGACCCTCGGAGATCGCCCGGGCGCGGGCCGAGTCGATGACGCGGTCGATGTCGGAGGGCGTCACCTCCCGCTCCTTGATCGCCACCACGCCGTCGGAATTCATGGAGCTGATATGGCTGCCGGCCACGCCGACATAGACGGAGTGAATATCGCAGCCGGCCATCAGCTCGGCTTCCTCCACGGCACGCTGGATGGACTGCACCGTGGATTCGATATTGATCACCACGCCCTTCTTCATGCCGTGGGAGGGGTGCGAGCCGATGCCGGCGATCTCGATGCCGCCATCATCGGTGGGCTGCCCCACGATCGCCACGACCTTGGACGTTCCGATATCCAGCCCGACTACCATATTGGACGCGTTGGAGGGACCTGCCATGAGTCGGGAACTCTCCTCGAATCTGGCCCGCCTGGGGCCTGCATCATAAATAAAAGAACCTGGGGCCAATTATAGGGACAACTCGAGTTGATCCTCCACCCCGGAGCGAAAATCATCTTTCACGATACGGCGATTTTGCGCCAAAAGAAACAGGCGCATGCCATTGGGCATGCGCCTTTGCCCGGAAAAAGGTCTCACCCCTCCTCCGATTCATCCTCCTCTCCGGGTTCGGTTTCACCATGCCAGGCAACCGCCACCCCGTTGGGGTATCGAAGGTCGATGTAGCGGATATGCGACGCCTGGGTACCGAGCTGCCGCTGCCAGGCTGCGGCCAGCCGAGCCAGCCTCGCTTCGCGGTCGCTGCGCCCCAGCATCACCCAGACCCCATCATCGAGCTGGAAGCGCCAGGCCCCGCGGGGCTCGAGCCGGAGCTGGGAGAGCTCGAGCCCCATGGTGCCGAAGCGGGTCGCCAGGCGCTCGTGGTAGGCCAGCACCTCGGCACCGCTGCCGAGCGGGCCGGCCAGGTCGGGGAGGTCGCCGGGCGGCGACACCGACCCGAAGGCGAAGGGCTCCCCCTCGGGGTTGAGGAGGTAGTCGTCGTTCCAGCGTGCCACCGGCACCTGCTCGGTCAGCTCGAAGGTCAGCGCATCGGGCCACTCCCGGGTGACCCGTGCCTCGGCGATCCACTCGATGGCCAGGGCCTCGTCGCGCAGCTCGGCCACGTTGACCGAGAGCCAGGAGCGGCCGCGGATCAGCGGTGCCAGCTCGTCGCGCAGGTAGTCGGCGTTGACATGGGTGAACTCGCCGCCGATGGAGACCCGCTCGATGGGGCGGTCGAGCCACAGCCACAGGGCTCTGCCACCGGCGCCGAACAGCACCAGCAGCAGCAGGACACCCAGCCAGCCCCCCCGTCGCGTCATGCCGGGCGTGCCTCCAGGGTAGCCGCCAGGATGCGCAGCACCAGGGCCTCGAAGTCGATGCCCGCATGGGCGGCGGCCTGGGGCACCAGGCTGTGGTCGGTCATCCCCGGGGAGGTGTTGATCTCGATCAGCCAGAAGCGCCCCTCGCCGTCGCGCATCACGTCCACCCGCCCCCAGCCCTCGGCGCCCACCGCCTCGAAGGCCTGGCGACACAGCTCGCCGAGCTCGGCCTCCTCGGCCTCGGCCAGCCCGCAGGGCAGATGGTAGCGGGTGGTATTGGAGAGGTACTTGGCCTCGTAGTCGTAGAAGCCGCCGGGCACCTCGACGCGAATCGCCGGCAGCACCTCGTCGCCGAGCAGCGACACGGTGTATTCCTCCCCCTTGACGAAGCGTTCGGCCATCACCCTGGCGTCGAAGCGGGCCGCCTCCCGATAGGCCGCCGCCAGCGCCTCGGCGCTCTCGACGATGCTGATGCCCAGCGTCGACCCCTCGTGGACCGGCTTGACGATCAGCGGCAGGCCCAGACGCTCGACCACCGCCTGCCAGTCGGCATCGGGGCCGAGCATGACGGCCTCAGGCGTGGGCAGCCCCAGGGCCTGCCAGACCAGCTTGGTGCGCTGCTTGTCCATGCCCAGGGCCGAGGCGAGCACGCCGCTGCCGGTGTAGGGAATGCCGAGCAGCTCCAGCGCCCCCTGGAGGGTGCCGTCCTCGCCGCCGCGACCATGCAGGGCGATGAAGACGCGGTCCGGGGCCAGGGCTTCGAGCCCCACCAGGCCACCCTCGGCAGGATCATAGCCGGTGGCCTCCACCCCGGCACGCTGCAGGGCCGCCAGCACCGCGGCACCGCTCTTCAGCGACACTTCACGCTCGGCGGAGCTGCCACCGTAGATGACGGCCACGCGGCCCAGGTCGTCTTTCAGGCTCATGGGGTTACCTCGTCGAGCTTCAGGGCCGCATCGGCCAGCGCCTGGGAGATCCCGCCCACATCGCCGGCGCCCTGGGTGATCAGGATGTCATCGGGGCGCAGCACTCGGGCGAGCAGCCCGGGCAGCTCGCCCTTCTCCTGCACGAAGATGGGGTCCACCTCGCCGCGCTGGCGGATGGAGCCGGCCAGGGTGCGCCCCTCGGCACCGGGGATCGGCGCCTCGCCGGCACTGTAGACATCCAGCAGCAGCAGGGTATCGACCCCGGAGAGCACCCGCACGAAGTCCTCGTAGAGGTCCCGGGTGCGCGAGTAGCGGTGGGGCTGATAGAGCATCACCAGGCGGCGCTCGGGCCAGCCGGCGCGCACCGCCCGGATCACCATCTCCACCTCCCGGGGGTGGTGGCCGTAGTCGTCCACCAGCATCACCTCGCCCTCCCCGCCCGGAGCCGGGAAGTGGCCCTGCACCTGGAAGCGGCGCCCCACCCCCTGGAAGCCGGCCAGGCCCCGCAGGATGGCGTCGTCATCGACGCCCGCATCGCTGGCCACGGCGATGGCGGCCAGGGCGTTCAGGGCGTTGTGCCGGCCGGGCATCGCCAGCCGCACCGGCAGCGGCGCCAGGCCACCCGGGCGATGGGCGGTAAAGCGGATCTCGCCGCCCTGCTGGGCGAAGTCGGTGATGCGGTAGTCGGCATCCTCGCTGAAGCCGTAGGTCAGGAACTTTCGATGCACCCGCTCGAGCAGGCCGCGCACGTTGGCATCGTCGATGCAGAGGATCGCCAGGCCATAGAAGGGCAGGTTGTGCAGGAACTCCAGGAAGGTGCTCTTGAGCTTCTCGAAGTCGCCGCCGTAGGTGGCCATGTGGTCGGCATCGATATTGGTGACGATGGAGACCATGGGCTGCAGGTGCAGGAAGGAGGCGTCCGACTCGTCGGCCTCGGCCACCAGGTAGTCCCCCTCCCCCAGCCGGGCGTTGGTACCGGCGCTGGTCAGCCGGCCGCCGATCACGAAGGTGGGGTCGAGCCCCCCCTCGCCGAGCAGGGTCGCGGTCAGGCTGGTGGTGGTGGTCTTGCCGTGGGTGCCGGCCACGGCGATGCCGTGGCGGAAGCGCATCAGCTCGGCGAGCATCTCGGCCCGGCGTACCACCGGCACCCGATGCTCCCGGGCCCAGACGATCTCGGGGTTGCTCTCGTCCACGGCGGTGGAGACCACCACCACGTCGGCGCCGGCCACGTGCTCGGCGGCGTGGCCGATGGCCACGCTGATGCCGCACTGGCGCAGCCGCGCCACCACCGGCGACGCCTTGAGGTCGCTGCCGCTGACCGCGTAGCCCTGATTGGCCAGGACCTCGGCGATGCCGCACATGCCGGCCCCGCCGATGCCCACGAAATGGATCTTCCGGATCCGGCGCATGCCCAGCCCCCGCTCGGGGGGGACGGACTGGCCGGGTACCGGCCGTGAGGTGCTATCGCTCAAAACCTGTCTCCATGCAGCCGGCCACCAGGCGCTCGACGGCGTCGAGATGCGCGCAGGCCCTCGCCCGCGCGGCCATGGTGGCGAGAGTGTCGGGGTCCAGCAGCGCCGCCAGCCGCTCGGCCAGCGTCGCCGCGGTGAGTTCAGCCTGGGGCAGCAGCCCGGCGGCGCCCTCCTCCACCAGCGCCCGGGCGTTGGCGGTCTGGTGGTCGTCCACCGCGAAGGGGAAGGGCACGAAGAGCGCCGGCCTGGCCGCGGCGGCCAGCTCCGCCACGGTCAGGGCGCCGGCCCGGCACACCACCAGGTCCGCCCAGCCGTAGGCCCCGGCCATGTCATCGATGAAGGGCATCACCTCGGCGTCCACGCCCTGCTCGGCGTAGGCCTGGCGAGTCGTGGCGTCCTTGTCGCGCCCCGCCTGGTGGCGCACCTCGGGACGCTCGGCCTCCGGCAGTCGGGCCAGGGCCTCGGGCAGGCGCTCGTTGAGCGCCTGGGCCCCCAGGGAGCCCCCCACCACCAGCAGCCGCAGGCGTCGGCCACGCATGGCCGCCGCCGAGCGCGGTGCCTCCCCCAGCGCGGCGATCTCCTCGCGCACCGGGTTGCCGACCACCTCGCCGCGGGCGCCGAAGGCCTGGGGAAAGGCGGCGTAGACCCGGCGTGCCAGCCGGGAGAGCGCTCGATTGGTCAACCCCGCCACGGCGTTCTGCTCGTGGATCACCAGCGGGCGGCGCGCCAGCCAGGCCGCCAGGCCGCCGGGGCCGCTGGCGAAGCCGCCGAGGCCCACCACCAGCTGGGGGTCGAACTCGCGGATCACCCGCCACGCCTGCCAGACCGCCCGGGTCAGGTTGAACGGCGCCAGCAGCCAGCCGGCGGCACCGTTGCCGCGCAGCCCCGACACCGCGATGCGATGCAGGGAGATGCCGGCCTCGGGCACCAGGCGGTTCTCGATGCCGCGAGGACTGCCCAGCCAGGCGACCTCTACCCCCTCGGCGGCGAGGCCGCGGGCCAGGGAGAGGGCGGGAATCACGTGGCCGCCAGTGCCTCCGGCCATGATCAGGGCGCGACGTCCCGGTCGCTTGCTCACTTGGCGACTCCTTCAGGTTGAGAGTGTGGCCGCATGGGGGCGCCATCCGGGCGCGGTGCCGCGGGACTTTCCCGGCGCAGCGCCTGGCGGGTCTCGATATCGGCCCGCAGCAGCAGCGCCATCATCACGGCGCTGACCAGGAGGCTCGAGCCACCGTAGCTGAGCAGCGGCAGGGTCAGCCCCTTGGTGGGCAGCATGCCGCTGCTCACCGCGATATTGATGAACGCCTGGGCGCCGATCACCAGGGCGATACCGTAGCTGAGGTAGGCCGCGAAGGGCAGCCGGGCCAGCTCGGCGCGGCGCCCCACCGCCATGGCGCGCCAGATCAGCAGGGCGAAGAGCCCGATGACCCCCACCGCCCCCAGCAGGCCGAGCTCCTCGGCGAGCACCGCGAAGACGAAGTCGGTGTGAGCCTCGGGCAGGTAGAAGAGCTTCTGCACGCTGTTGCCGAGGCCCATGCCCAGCCAGCTGCCGCGGCCGAAGGCGATCAGCGCCTGGGTCAACTGGTAGCCGCTGGCAAACTGGTCCGCCCAGGGGTCGACGAAGCTGGCCAGGCGCGCCATCCGGTAGGGCTCGGCAATGGCCAGCACGGCACCGCCCGCCGCCACCACCAGCGCCAGCAGCAGGAAGCGCCCCCAGGGGGCCCCGGCCATCAGCAGCATGCCCATGACACAGCCGGTGATCACCACCACGGCGCCGTAGTCGGGCTCGAGGATCAGCAGCACCCCGAAGATGGCCAGGATCAACAAGGGACGCAGGAAGGCGCCCCACTGCCGGCGCACCTGGGGCAGGAAGCGCTCCAGATACCCGGCCATGTAGGCGATCAGGCAGAGCTTGGCCACTTCCGAGGCCTGCAGGTTGAAGGGCACTCCGGGGATCGAGATCCAGCGCTTGCTGCCGTTGATCTCGCGTCCCACCAGCAGCACCAGCACCAGCAGGCCGATGCCCAGCAGCAGCAGCAGGGGGCCGTTGACCTTCCACCAGGCCAGCGGCACGCGCAGGGCGAAGGCGGCCGCCCCCAGCGCCACCCCCAGGAAGATGGCGTGGCGAATGCTGAAGAACCAGGGGTTGCCGGTCAGGCCCGCCGCCACCTCCGACGAGGCCGAGGTCACCATCACCCAGCCGATCAGCATCAGCGACAGGGCGGCGACCACCAGCCAGCCATCGAAGGCGTGGTCACGGGTGGAGAGCCGCTCGCGCAGCCGGGCGAGTCGGGGGAATCGGGGCGCGCGCTTCATGCCCCCTCCTCCGCCAGGTGGCGGCGCACCCAGCGCCGGAACACCTCGCCGCGCTCCTGATAGTTGGCGAACTGGTCGAGGCTGGCGCAGGCCGGCGAGAGCAGCACGCAGTCCCCGGGCTCGGCGATCTCCGCGGCCCGGGCCATGGCCGCCGTCATCTCCTCCACCTCGGTGATCGGCAGCCGCCCGCGCAGCACCCGCGCCAGGCGCTCGGCATCGAGCCCGAAGAGGATGGCCTCGCGACCGTAGCGGGCCAGGGGCTCGGCCAGCGGCGCGAAGTTGGCGCCCTTGCCGACCCCGCCGGCCAGCAGGATCAGCTTGCCGTCGAGGGTCGGGCCGAGGCCGGCGATGGCGGCCAGGGTGGCCCCCACGTTGGTGCCCTTGGAGTCGTTGATCCAGCGCACCCCGCCCACCTCGGCGACCATCTCGCCGCGATGGGGCAGCCCGGGGAAGCGACGCAGCACGCGGCACATCGCCTCCATGGGCAGGCCCAGCCGCCGCCCCATGGCCAGCGCCGCCAGGGCATTGGCCTGGTTGTGGCGGCCGGCCAGACGCACCTCGGCGGCGGGCATCAGCGGGGTGTCGCCGTGCATCAGCCAGTCGGCGTCCCGGTGGCGGCCGATGCCCCACTCGCCGGCTTCCGGCGGGCGGGTGGTGAAGCTGTCCTGGAAGGGCAGCCGCTGCTCCGGCCAGGTGTTGGGGTCCTCGGCGTTGACCACGGCGTGGCGGGCGCCGCGGAAGATGCCGAGCTTGGCGGCCCGGTAGCCGGCCATGTCGCCGTGGCGGTCCAGGTGATCCTCGGAGAGGTTCAGGAAGGCCACGCTCTCGGCGCCCAGCCGGGGCGTGGTCTCGATCTGGAAGCTGGAGAGCTCCAGCACGTAGAAGTCGGCGTCGGGCTCGTCGGCGAGCAGGTCCAGGGCCGGGGTGCCCAGGTTGCCGCCCACCGCCACGCGGCGCCCTGCCTCGCTGGCCATCTCCCCCACCAGGGTGGTCACGGTGGACTTGGCGTTGGAGCCGGTGATCGCCACGATGGGCGCCCGCGCGGCACGCACGAAGAGCGCGATCTCGCCGACCACCAGCGGCTCGCCGGTCGCCTCGCGAAGGCGGCCTTCCAGGGCATCCAGGCCCGGCGTGCGCGGGTCGATCCCGGGGCTCACCACCACCTCCTCCACCTCGGAGAGGTCCAGGGCGGTCAGCGGCCCGCAGTGGATCTCGACCCCCGGATGGGCGGCATGGAAGTCATCCATGCCCGGCGGCACGGCGCGGGTATCGGCCACCATGTAGGGCACCCGCTGCCGCGCGAGGTGGCGACAGATGGCGCGCCCGGAGATGCCGAGCCCGACCACCAGGGTGACGCCTTTCGGCACCTTGACCATATGCTGCTCCTTGCTCGCGTGGGCGGTATCGGGCTCAGCGCACCTTGAGGGTCGCCAGGCCGATCAGCACCAGCACCACGGTGATGATCCAGAAACGCACGATGACCCGCGGCTCCGGCCACCCCTTGAGCTCGTAGTGGTGGTGCAGCGGCGCCATGCGGAAGATGCGCCGCCCGGTCAGCTTGTAGGAGCCCACCTGGAGGATCACCGAGACGGTCTCCATGACGAAGATCCCCCCCATGATGAAGAGCACGATCTCCTGGCGCACGATCACCGCCACCACGCCCAGGGCGGCCCCCAGGGCCAGGGCCCCCACGTCGCCCATGAAGACCTGGGCCGGGTAGGTGTTGAACCACAGGAAGCCCAGGCCGGCCCCGGCGATGGTAGCGCAGAAGACCGCCAGCTCGCCGGAGCCGGCAATGAAGGGAATCTGCAGGTAGTTGGCGAAGACGGCGTTGCCGCTGGCGTAGGCGAACACCGCCAGCCCCATGGCCACCAGCACGGTGGGCATGATCGCCAGGCCGTCCAGGCCGTCGGTGAGGTTCACCGCATTGGAGCTGCCCACGATCACGAAGTAGGTGAGCACGATGAAGAAGACGCCCATGGGCAGCACCACGTCCTTGAACAGCGGGACGATCAGGCTGGTCTCCACCGGCGAGGCGGCAGTGACGTAGAGCAGCACGGCGGCGGCCAGGCCGATCACCGACTGCCAGAGGTACTTCCAGCGCGCCGGCAGCCCGCGGGGGTTCTTCTCCACCACCTTGCGGTAGTCGTCCACCCAGCCGATGGCACCGAAGCCCAGGGTGACCCCCAGCACGATCCAGACGTAGTGGTTGGCCAGGTCCCCCCACAGCAGGGTGCTGACGGCGATGGCCATCAGGATCATGGCGCCCCCCATGGTAGGCGTTCCCGCCTTGGAGAGGTGGGTCTGGGGGCCGTCATCGCGCACCGCCTGACCGATCTGGCGCTCGACCAGGCGGCGGATCATCACCGGGCCCAGCCACAAGCAGAGCACCAGGGCGGTGAGGGTCCCCAGGATCATGCGCAGGGTCAGGTAGTTGAAGACATTGAAGGCGCTGAAGCGTTGCGCCAGTAGGTCAGCCAGATAGAGCAGCATGTAGTGCGTTCACCTTGATCGATCCCGGCGCAGCACCGCCACCACCTGCTCCATGGCGGCACTGCGCGATCCCTTGACCAGCACGCTGGCGCCGGGTGGAAGATGGTTGAGGGCGTGGCGCACCAGCGCCTCGCGCTCGTCGAAGTGGCACCCGCCTGCGCCGAAGGCGAGGGAGGCGGCCCGGGCCGCCTCGCCGCAGGTGCCGAGGAAGTCGATTCCCAGTTCCCGTGCGTAGTCTCCGATCTCGGCATGCAGCCGCTCGGACGCCTCCCCCAGTTCGCCCATGGCACCCAGCAGGCACCAGCGCGGGCCGGGCAGGGTGGCGAGCAGCTCGAGGGCCGCCCTCACCGCGCCGGGGTTGGCATTATAGGTATCGTCCAGCAGTCGCGAGCCGTTGACGCCCGCCACGATGGCGAGCCGGCCCGGCATGGGCGCCACCGCGGAGAGCCCCCCCACCACCCGCTCGGGGGCGAGGCCCATGGCCAGGGCGGCCGCGGCCGCCGCCAGGGCATTGGCCACGTTATGGCGGCCCAGCAGGCCCAGCTGCACCCGCCCGAGCTCGACGCCGTCGGCGACAAGCGTGAAAGCATAGCGCCCCAGGTCATCGCAGACCAGCGCCCGGGCGGTGACCCGGGCCCGGGGGTCGAGGCCGAAGTCGCGCACCTCCCGGGGGGCGGCGAGCCTTTCCCAGATGGTGAAGTAGGCGTCATCGCGGTTGAGCACCGCCACCCCGTCGGCCGGCAGGCCGGCCAGTATCTCGCCCTTGGCCTGGGCAATCTGCCCCATGCCGCCGAACTCCCCCACGTGGGCGCCGGTGACGTTGGTGATCACCGCCACGCCCGGCTCGGCCAGCACGCTGGTCCAGGCGATCTCGCCCGGGTGGTTGGCGCCGAGCTCCACCACCGCCTGGCGATGCTCGGGCGCCAGCTCGAGCAGGGTCAGCGGCGCGCCGAAATCGTTGTTGAGATTCCCCCGGGTGGCCAGGGTCGCCCCGCCCTGCCCCAGCAGCGCGGCCAGCAGCTCCTTGACCGTGGTCTTGCCGCTGTTGCCGGTCACCGCCACCAGGGGACCGCCCCAGGCGCGGCGGCGGGCGCGGCCCAGCAGGCCCAGCGCCAGGCGGGTATCGGCCACCTCCAGCAGCGCCAGGCCCTTCGGGCGCTTCCTGCCGGCCATGGCCCCCGCCTCGACCACCGCCGCCACGGCACCGGCCTCGCGGGCCTGGCCCAGGAAGTCGTGGGCGTCGAAGCGCTCGCCGCGCAGTGCCACGAAGAGGCTGCCCGGCGCGAGGCGCCGGGTATCGGTGACGACCTCTCCCAGCGCGAGCTCCGCCGCCGGGGCCTCGAGGCCCAGCGCCTCGGCCACCTCGACTAGGGTGGTCAATCCACGGCGGCTCATGGCGTCGCCTCCCCGCCGGCCCGCGCCCGAGCGGCCAGGGCGCGCTCGGCCTCGGCCAGGTCCGAGAAGGGATAGCGAACGCCGGCGATCTCCTGATAGGTCTCGTGGCCCTTGCCGGCGATCAGCACCACGTCCTCGGCGTCGGCATCAACCAGCACCCGGGCGATCGCCTCGCCCCGCCCGGCGATCTCCAGCGCCTGGTGGCGCGCGGCGGCAGAGAGCCCGGCCAGCACCGCCGCGCGAATCGCGGCCGGATCCTCCCCGCGGGGGTTGTCGTCGGTGACCACCAGACGGTCGGCGTGGCGTTCGGCGGCGGCGGCCATCGGCGCGCGCTTGCCGGGGTCGCGGTCCCCGCCGCAGCCGAACAGGCACCACAGGCGTCCGTCCACCGGCAGGTGGTCGCGCAGGGCGGCCAGGGCGTTGTCCAGGGCATCCGGGGTGTGGGCATAGTCGATCACCACGCTGGGCGCGCCGGGGCGCACCAGCGCCTCCATGCGCCCGGGCACCGGGGCGATTGCCGCGGCGGCCTCGAAGAGCTCGCCGATGCCGTGGCCCAGGCCGTGGAGGGTGGCGATGGCCAGCAGCAGGTTGTCCAGGTTGAAGCGGCCGAGCAGCCCGCTCTCCAGCACCCGCTCTCCCTCGGGAGTGGCCACCAGGGCGCGCTGCCCCGCGGCGTGGGGGTGCCAGTCGATGACCCGGAAGGTCACCGCCTCGTCGGTGCCGGTGGCCAGCACGCGCACCGGCCCCTGCCTGCCTCCCGGCAGCCCCGCCAGCATCAGCCGGGCCAGGGGGTCGTCGGCGTTGACCACGGCCAGCCGGAGCTCGGGGCGACGAAAGAGCCTCGCCTTGGCTGCCGCATAGGCCGCCATGCTGCCGTGGTAGTCGAGGTGGTCGCGGGTCAGGTTGGTGAAGACCGCCGCGGCGAGCCGGCAGCCGTCCAGGCGCCCCTGCTCCAGGGCGTGGGAGGAGACCTCCATGGCCACCCGGCGAACGCCCGCGCCGGCCAGCTCGGCCAGCGCCGCCTGCAGCGCCAGCGGCCCCGGGGTGGTCAGGCCGCCCTCCTGCAGGGCGCCGGGACGCCCATGGCCCAGGGTGCCGACCAGGCCGGCCTCGACCCCGAGCACCTGGCTCAGCTCGGCGATGTAGTGGGTCACCGAGCTCTTGCCGTTGGTGCCGGTGACGCCAATCAGCTCCAGGCTGTCCGGCACCGCGAAG
>Ga0209075_1002886_pt1 | contig 14761 bp, 11 predicted proteins | sample Stecom2011_FD_187523 | JGI IMG/M metagenome (GOLD analysis project Ga0209075, IMG submission 187523) | Agricultural soil microbial communities from Utah to study Nitrogen management - Steer compost 2011 (SPAdes) (version 2) | ecosystem: Environmental > Terrestrial > Soil > Agricultural land... | reverse complement strand
CGGTTCGGATATCAAAGCCTCTGATGTTACCGAGCGGCTCGTTAATAAAGGCGCAAAGGTATTTATTGGTCACCATGCGGAAAATATCGTTGGTGCAGATGTAGTCGTGAATTCCAGTGCGGTAAATGAAAGTAATCCGGAAATGTTAAGTGCGCGTGAGCGACGCATTCCTATTGTTCGTCGTGCAGAAATGCTTGGTGAGCTAATGCGCTACCGCCACGGCATCGCGGTTGCGGGCACGCATGGTAAAACCACAACTACCACATTGATGGCATCAATTCTTGCCGAAGCCAAACAAGATCCAACATTTATTATTGGTGGCCTGGTGAACAGCACCGGCACTAACGCACAGTTAGGTGCAAGTCGTTATTTAGTTGCAGAAGCGGATGAAAGTGACGCGTCTTTTTTACATCTGCAACCCATGGTTGCGATCGTCACCAATATTGATGCCGATCATATGGAAACCTATGGCGGTGATTTTTCAAAGCTGAAAAAAACGTTTATCGGATTTCTACACAATCTGCCGTTTTATGGGCTGGCTGTATTGTGCGGTGAAGATCCGGTTATTCGCGACATCATTCCAGATATTGCGCGGCCGGTGCTGACTTACGGGTTTGACGAACATTGTGACTACCGTGCAATCAATGTGCAGCAATATCAAATGCGATCTGAGTTTGATGTGCTGCGCCCGGGGCATACCGAGCCTTTGCATATTGAACTGAATACGCCAGGGATTCACAACGTTTTAAATTCTATTGCGGTGATTGCGGTTGCTACTGATGAAGGCATCAGTGATAGCGCAATCCAGCAAGGCTTGAAAAAATTTCAAGGCGTGGGGCGCCGCTTTCAGGTTTACGGGAATTTTCCTATTGGTGATGGCGAGGCGATGTTGGTTGATGATTACGGCCATCATCCGCGCGAAGTTGCTGCTGTCATCAAAGCGGTGCGCGATGGCTGGCCCGAGCGGCGTTTAGTGATGGTTTATCAGCCACACCGTTACACGCGCACCCGCGATTTATACGAAGATTTTGTCGAAGTTTTATCGTCCGTTGATGCCTTGGTCATGCTTGAAGTTTATAGCGCTGGCGAGGAACCGATTCCCGGCGCTGATAGCAGACACCTGTGCCGAAGCATTCGTACACGCGGATTGGTCGAGCCTATTTTTGTAGAGACTACAGACGGCGTACCGGCAATTATCAAAGATCTGGTACGCGCTGGAGACATTGTTATTACGCAAGGCGCTGGCAATGTCGGGGTATTGTCTCCCGAATTAGCCAAACGAAATTTGCAATAGAGGTTGGGTAAACATGAGCGCAATAAGTTTGCCGTTGGATGAATCAACAATACGTCAATTAGGACGCGTTGGTGTACTGCTGGGTGGACAATCTGCCGAGCGTGAAATTTCATTGCAAAGCGGTGCTGCAGTAACAGCTGCATTGAAAGAAATAGGTCTGGATCCGATTGTTATCGACGTTGGCGATAATGCCATTGCCGATATCCAGGCCGCGAAACTGGATCGTGCATTTATTGCACTTCATGGCCCCGGCGGTGAAGACGGACGCATCCAGGCTGTTCTGGAATATCTGCAAATTCCTTACACCGGAAGTGATGTGCAATCGTCGGCACTGGCAATGGACAAATTGCGCAGTAAACATTTATGGCGCGGCATGGGCTTATCAACACCCGACTATGCAACTTTGCATCGCGACAGTGATTAGGCAGAGGTTCTGCAAAGCCTGGGTGGTGACGTCATGGTCAAGCCCGCTCATGAAGGCTCGAGCATTGGTATGTCGCGTGTGCAGTCGGCGAGTGAATTGGAAGACGCTTACAATGACGCCGCAAAATATGACGGGAACGTTCTGGTGGAGCGCGTTATTAACGGTGCTGAATATACGGTTGCTATTTTAGCGGGCAAAGCATTGCCACCGATCAAACTCGAAACCGATCATCGCTTTTATGATTTCAATGCAAAATATCTTGCCGATGATACGCACTATATTTGCCCCTGCGGTCTGGACGATGAAAAAGAACAAGAGCTGCGTCAACTCGCACTGAATGCATTTAATGCACTTGGGTGTCGAGGTTGGGGGCGTGTTGATGTGATGGCAGACAGCGATGGCAAATTTTATTTGCTTGAGGTGAATACTGTTCCTGGTATGACCGGCCACAGCCTGGTACCTATGGCTGCGTCTGCAGAAGGTTTGTCTTTCGAACAACTGGTCGCATTAATTTTACGAGCCAGTTTATAACCCATTATGAATGAAGGCACAGTTAGGAAAGGGCCGCGTGTTAAGCGTGTGCAAGGATTCAACAAGGTATCTCCGCAAGGGGTGCAGCGTGAAGATGTAGCAGGCAAGAATAATTGGCTGCGTCGGTTGCTAGGAACTTTGTTGTGTCTCACGGCTCTGGCGCTCGCGGCTTATTTTGTCGCAGACCCGGTAAAACGCTTGCTCCAGCGGCCGTTGGCAAGTGTCATGGTAGAAGGGGATTTTTTTTACATCAGTAAAGAGCGCGCAACGGAGTTGCTAAGCGCAGAATTGGATGGCGAATTTTTACAGTTGGATTTAATGCATCTGAAGCGTGTATTGGAAAGCGAACCCTGGATAGAGCACGCCGCTCTGGTTCGCCGCTGGCCAGATGCACTGGAAGTAAAAATTACCGAACAGCAGCCCATTGCACGCTGGGGAAAAGAAGGTTTTTTAAATCAACGCGGTGAAATTATTCGCGTTCCTGATATCAGCATGCTGGACAATTTGCCGCTGCTGGAAGGCGATGAGATAAATGCAAGTGAAATTATGCAGCAGTACCAGGATATGTCACAGCTGCTGCGCTCGCGTCAGCTGGACGTTGTTGCGCTAAAGAGCGATAAAAAAAAATCCTGGCGGTTAGTACTTACCGGCGATGTTGAAATGGCAATTGGACGAGGGCAGGTGATGGAAAAGATGCGTCGATTCATCACCGCTTACGATCAGCACTTGAATAAGTATTGGGAAGATGTAGGTGCTATTGATGTGCGTTATACCAACGGTGTTGCGGTGCAGTGGTTACCTGATTCCAATGCCAATAAAAAATACATTAAATAGATGTGATCGTTCAATTGATGAATGATTTGACTGAAAGAGGTTATGCCAATGGCGAATGTTAGTGACAACAAAATGATTGTTGGTCTTGATATAGGCACATCAAAAATTGTGGCTATAGTAGGCGCTATCACGCCCGAAGGACGGTTGGAAATTGTTGGAATAGGATCGCATCGCTCAACAGGTTTAAAAAAGGGCGTGGTGGTGAACATTGAGTCCACAGTCTTGTCAATTCAACGAGCAATTGAAGAGGCTGAGTTGATGGCGGGCTGCCAGATTCATTCTGTTTACGCTGGAATAGCTGGCAGTCACATTCGCAGTTTGAATTCCCACGGTATTGTCGCGATTAAGGATCGAGAAGTTTTTGCCCAGGATCTGGAACGCGTGATTGATGCAGCGCAAGCAGTTGCGATTCCTGCTGACCAAAAAATTCTGCACATTCTTCCGCAGGAATTTTTAATCGACGATCAAGACGGCGTGAAAGAACCTCTGGGAATGTCGGGTGTTCGTCTTGAAGCCAAAGTCCATTTGGTGACCTGTGCCGTAAATGCTGCACAAAATATCGAAAAATGCATTCGTCGCTGCGGTCTGGAAGTTGAAGATATTATTTTAGAACAGCTGGCTTCAAGCTACGCAGTACTTACCGAGGATGAAAAAGAATTAGGTGTATGCGTTGTCGATGTTGGCGGAGGTACCACTGACATTGCCATTTTTAAAGATGGGGCAATTCGTCATACCGGTGTCATTCCTATTGCTGGTGATCAGGTCACTAATGACATCGCTATGGCGCTGCGCACACCGACGCCGAACGCTGAAGAAATTAAAATTAAATATGCTTGTGCGCTCGCCAAGTTAACCAGCCCGGATGAAACCATCAAGGTGCCGAGTGTTGGCGATCGCCAACCGCGCGATTTATCTCGTCAGGCATTGGCCGAAGTGGTTGAGCCTCGTTACGACGAATTGTTTACTTTGGTGCAATCGGAACTACGCCGGAGCGGATACGAAGACTTAATGGCAGCAGGCATCGTATTAACCGGTGGAACATCCAAAATGGAAGGCGTCGCGGAATTGGCAGAGGAAATTTTCCATATGCCGGTGCGACTGGGATCACCACAAAATATTCGCGGATTAACCGACATCGTCAATAACCCGATTTATTCCACAGGTGTCGGCTTGTTGGTGTATGCAATGAAGCAACATCAGGAAGGGCGGAGTGTAACTCCGATATCGAGGGAGCAGCAGGGATCGATGTTGAGCAAGTTAAAGAAATTATTTCAAAACAATTTTTAGCAAAGTCAGATTTGGTTTTCACACTTTCTTATTTCATTTTTATACAGACACGTTCAAGGGAAAAAAGGGGAAATAGTTATGTTCGAATTAGTTGATAGCATTCAGCAAAACGCAGTCATCAAAGTTATCGGCGTCGGTGGCGGTGGCGGTAACGCTGTAAAGCATATGATTGCCAGCAAAGTAGACGGTGTAGAGTTCATCTGTGCTAACACCGATGCACAAGCATTGAAAGATATCGATGCACGTACCGTGTTGCAGTTAGGTAACTCCATGACCAAAGGTCTGGGGGCAGGCGCAAACCCGGAAGTAGGCCGTCAGGCTGCAATGGAAGACCGTGAGCGTATCGCCGAAGTACTGCGCGGCGCCGACATGGTATTCATCGCTGCGGGAATGGGTGGTGGCACCGGTACCGGTGGTGCACCGGTAGTGGCCGAAGTCGCTCGTGATCTTGGCATTCTTACCGTTGCGGTGGTGACCAAGCCATTTCCATTTGAAGGCAAAAAACGCATGTTGATTGCCGACGCTGGAATTAAAGAACTGCAAGAGCGCGTTGATTCGTTGATCACTATCCCGAATGAAAAACTGCTTGCTGTGTTAGGCAAATCCACCAGTCTGCTGGATGCTTTTAAAGCCGCCAACAACGTGTTGCTCGGTGCTGTTCAAGGTATCGCCGATTTGATTATTCGTCCCGGCATGATCAACGTCGACTTCGCTGACGTGCGCACAGTGATGTCTGAGATGGGTATGGCAATGATGGGTACTGGTCGCGCTACTGGCGAGAACCGTGCGCGTGAGGCAGCTGAAGCGGCTATTCGCAGTCCATTGCTGGAAGACGTCAATCTTCAAGGTGCTCGCGGTATTCTTGTGAACATCACCGCCGGTATTGATCTGTCTCTGGGTGAATACTCTGAAGTTGGTAACACCATAGAAGAATTTGCATCAGGCGACGCAACAGTTGTTGTGGGTACTGTTATCGACCCCGACATGAGCAACGAATTGCGAGTAACAGTCGTGGCAACCGGCCTGGGTGTTATTGCTACCAAAGAAGTAAAAACCGCGCCGACCAAAGTGGTGGATAATACGCGTCGCGCTAACGGTCAGATTGATTACAGCGCTCTGGATCGTCCAGCTCACCTGCGTGCAAATGCGCATTCATCTGCAGCTGCAATCGCACCAGCGGCCGAAAAAGATATGGAATATCTCGATATTCCCGCATTTTTACGTCGTCAGGCAGACTAAAGCTGTTCTACCCATTTGCTGTGGCCAGATGCAAAGGGTAATGGAAGCACTAAGCGGTTCGAGAAAATTAAAAGACTATTCTGGTCGCTCGACTGACTCATGATTGAACGTGTCTGAGTGATAAAAGCGACTGTGTTTTATACATGAATATTCTGCTTCGTCACGCACAGGGAACCCATAAGTGTGTGGCGAAATAGATTTTCTCAATCAACCGCTTAGCTGGCGACCTCCAGCATAAATTGATAACATGGCCTACTCTCAATCGGAATGCTTTTGGTTAGACTGAGGTAATCATAGGGATATTTGAAAGTGCTCTTTTCACACATACCCAAGTCACCTCGAGTAGGCTTGCTATCTAGCTAACAGTAGGGCTGAACAAAGCGATGATCAGACAAAGAACACTGAAAAATGCCATTCGTGCGACCGGCGTTGGTTTACATACCGGTCAAAAAATTTATTTAACTCTGCTTCCTGCGCCAATAGATTCCGGCATTGTTTTTCGCCGTGTGGATCTGGACCCGGTGGTAGAGATTCAGGCAAAAGCCGAAAATGTGGGCGACACGACACTATCTACCAGTTTGATGAATGGTGAAGTCCGTGTGGCTACGGTAGAGCATTTGTTATCAGCAATGGCAGGTTTGGGTATTGATAACGCCATTGTAGAAGTGAGCGCGCCGGAAGTGCCGATCATGGACGGAAGCGCGGGTCCATTTGTTTTCCTGATCCAGTCCGCGGGAATTCAGGAGCAGGCCGCTGCGAAGAAATTCATTCGCATCAAAAAACCGGTAACTGTTTATGACGGAGACAAGGTCGCCAGCTTTTTACCTTTTGAAGGGTTCAAAGTTACCTTCTCCATCGACTTTGATCACCCTGTTTTCCAGGGCCGCACATTAAAAACTTCTGTTGATTTCTCCAGCACCTCGTTTGTTAAAGAAGTCAGTCGTGCGCGTACTTTTGGATTTATGCATGAAATAGAATATCTGCGCTCTAAAGGTTTAGCGAAGGGCGGCAGTATCGACAACGCTATTGTGGTTGACGATTACCGCATTCTTAATGAAGACGGATTGCGCTACGAAGATGAATTCGTTAAACACAAAGTTCTGGATGCTATTGGCGATCTGTATCTTTTAGGAAATAGCCTCATCGGCGAATTTAAAGCGCATAAGTCGGGACACGGCTTGAACAATCGTTCTTTGCGTCAGCTGATTGCTCAGGAAGATGCCTGGGAAGTTGTTACATTCGAAGACGAGAATGCGGCTCCTATTTCTTACATGAAGCCTCTATTAGCCATTTAATGGTTTTTGACGACATTTGCTGCAAATGTCGTCATGTTTGCTGCTTTTTTTGATTTTTCTTCTTTCTGCACCTATAGCCACGTCATGGTTAGCTTCTTGACTCGACTACTCAATCGAAATATTTGACGTCGTTCGCTATTCTATTTTTAAGCTTTTTAAATGCTTGAAAAATCCCTCAAAAATAGTTTAAGGTTAGGAATGGTCTAAAAAAGACATATCCTAATTCTTTTTAGTTTTAAGTAAAAAATTAATTGTGAATTTAATTCTAAGCAAAGGCGGTAAAGCACCGGCGGCTTACCACCATCACGATTAAAAACACTGATAACGTGCCCATGAAAATCATCATTCTTACCAAGCATCACGGTCAAGCGCGCAGCCTAAGCATTGGGGGCTGGACGCGTGCGCTGCTGTCAGTTTGTCTGCTCGGCGTACCTGCACTTATTAGTGTTTTGACCTATCAGTTTGTTGATTCTTCCAATAAAGACGGCATTGAATCGCGTCAGGCGCTCATTACTCAAAAAGAAGAACTGGAAAAAGCCCGACTTGAGGCTGAAGCGCAACTCTCGGCGCTGACATTAAAAATGGCTAAAATGCAGGCGCGACTCGTGCGTCTGGATGCGTTAGGCGAGCGCTTAACCACTGTGGCACAGCTAGGTGAAGGTGAGTTTGATTTCAGTCAGCCGCCAGCTCTTGGGGGGCCTGAAATTGAAAGTGTTGAACGTACAGCCAGCCCACCTGATTTACTGCGCGCGCTTGATCAGCTGTCCGGTCAGATTGAAAATCGTAGTCAACAGCTGGAGATTTTAGACAATCTGCTCGCCAAGCGGCAGCTTAGTGATGATACTTTTATCGCCGGACGTCCCATTGTAAAAGGCTGGTTAGCCTCCCGATACGGGCGCCGCGCAGACCCATTCACCGGTAAAATCGCATTCCACTCAGGTATTGATTTCGCCGCACATGAAGGCTCGGATGTCATATCTGTTGCGGCGGGAGTCGTCGTTAAATCTCAAGGCCATCCACAGTATGGTCACATGGTGCAAATTAATCATGGCGGGGGCTACGCCACCCGTTACGCTCACAACAAAGCTAATCTGGTAAAAGTGGGCGACGTCGTCAAGAAAGGGCAGGTAATCGCCCTGGTGGGTTCTACCGGCCGTTCAACTGGCCCCCATGTTCACTTCGAAGTTTTCAAAAACGGTCGCATTGTCGATCCATCCAGCTATATTCATCGCGCTAGCCGATAATTTTTTCCTCTCTGCTTGCTTTGGCAAGCTCCTTTCTGTTTACTTGCCAACTTTCTTGGCAAGTTTTCGTCTTTTTAGATCCGCATTCTTATAAGCACGGTGTTTTAAATGATTAGTTTTATCGCTAAAGCGTTGTTTGGCTCAAAAAATGAGCGCGAACTCAAGCGCATGGAAAAAATTGTTATCCGTATCAACGCCCTTGAGGCCGATATGGAGAAGTTGACCGATGAAGAGCTAAAAGCAAAAACCACGGAATATCGCCAGCGCTATCAAAACGGTGAAACCCTTGATCAATTATTACCCGAAGCCTTTGCCACTGTACGTGAAGCCAGTCGGCGAGTTATGGGAATGCGCCACTTTGACGTACAGCTAATTGGGGGAATGACGCTTCACGAAGGCAATATCGCCGAGATGCGTACCGGTGAAGGTAAAACGCTGGTCTCCACTCTGCCTAGCTATTTGCGTGCATTGACCGGCAATGGTGTTCATATCGTTACGGTTAACGATTACCTGGCTAGTCGTGATGCTGCCTGGATGGCGCCGGTATATGAATTTTTGGGTATGAGCGTTGGCGTAATCCTTTCGATGCAACCCACGGAGCAAAAGCGCGAAGCCTATAATTGCGATGTCACCTACGGCACCAACAACGAATATGGCTTTGATTACTTGCGCGACAACATGGCTTTAAACAAGGCCGACAAAGTACAACGCCCTTTATATTTTGCTGTGGTCGATGAGGTGGATTCGATTCTTATCGATGAAGCACGTACACCTCTGGTTATCTCCGGTGCTGCGGAAAACAGCTCTGAGCTATACATTCGTATGAATCAGCTGGTGGGTAAACTTACTCGTCAGCAGGAAGAAGATGGTGAAGGCGACTACAGCGTTGATGAAAAAACCCGTCAGGTTGAGCTGACTGAAAGTGGCCAGGAGCGCGTGGAAGAATTGCTCATTGGTGCTGGCTTATTGGCGGAGGATCAGAATCTTTATGCTGCCAATAATCTGGGGCTGCTCCATCACGTTAATTCGGCACTGCGTGCCCATGCACTTTTTCATCGCGATGTTGAATATATCGTGCAGGAAAATCAGGTCGTTTTGATTGACGAGCACACCGGCCGCACCATGCAAGGCCGTCGTTTGTCAGAAGGTCTGCACCAGGCGCTTGAAGCCAAAGAAGGTGTGGCGATTCAAAGCGAAAGCCAAACCCTCGCTTCAACTACTTTCCAGAATTATTTCCGTCTCTATCCAACGCTGTCGGGTATGACGGGTACAGCTGATACCGAAGCCTACGAGTTCAAGGAAATCTACCGTTTAAATGTGGTGGTAATTCCTACCAACAAACCCAAGCAACGTATCGACCTTAACGATCTGGTTTTTTTAACCGTTGAGGAAAAATATCAGACCATAGTAGAAGATATTAAAAATTATCAGCAAAAGAATGCGCCGATATTGGTGGGTACTGCATCAATCGAAACCTCAGAAGAAATGTCCCAACGCCTCAAGGCCGCCGGTATCAAGCATCAGGTACTGAACGCGAAGTTCCATGAGCGCGAAGCAGAAATCATTGCTCAGGCCGGGCGTCCGGGCACGGTAACCATTGCTACCAACATGGCTGGTCGGGGGACGGATATTGTTTTGGGCGGTAATTGGGAAGCCGAAATTAACAGTCTTGAGAGCCCCACAGAAGAGCAAATTGCCACCGCAAAAACTGAGTGGAAAAAGCGCCATCAGCAGGTGCTTGAAGCCGGTGGTCTACACATTATCGGCACCGAACGTCATGAATCACGTCGGATCGATAATCAGTTACGCGGCCGTGCTGGTCGTCAGGGCGACCCCGGTTTAACACGCTTTTATCTGTCGCTCGAAGATAATTTGATGCGCATTTTTGCCTCGGATCGCGTGCGTGGTTTTATGCAGGCGCTCGGGATGGATAAAGGCGAAGCCATTGAGCATCGGATGGTCAACAATGCGATTGAAAAAGCCCAACGTAAAGTAGAAGGTCGCAACTTTGATATTCGTAAACAGTTACTTGAGTTTGACGATGTCGCCAATGAACAGCGTCAAATTATTTATCAACAACGCAACGAACTGCTGAACGCAGATACTATTCGCGACACTATCACCAACATTCGTGCTGATGTTGTCAACGATATGGTCAGCAGTTTTATTCCACCGATGAGCATTGAGGATCAATGGGATATCACCGGGTTGGAAAAGCACATTGAATCGGATTATGGATTGCATCTTCCGGTTGCCGCCTGGTTGGAAGAAGACAAGCATTTACACGAAGAAAAGCTGCGTGAAAAAATCCTGTCCGAGATCCAGGGCTCTTACGATGTTAAATGTGAACGCGTCGGCGAGATCATGATCGAAATCGAAAAGCAGGTGATGTTGCAGGTGCTGGATAACGCCTGGAAAGATCATCTGGCGAATATGGATCATTTGCGTCAGGGTATTAATCTTCGCTCCTATGCGCAGAAAAATCCCAAGCAAGAATATAAGCGCGAGGCGTTTGAACTCTTCCAGCAAATGCTGGACACAGTGAAAGGTGAAACAGTCCGCCTGATGGCGCGTGTTGAGCCGATTACCCGTGAACAAATGGACGCAATGGAACAACAGCGTCGCGAGGCAATGGAGCGTCAAAAAATGCAGCTCCAGCACGAGCAAGTGTCCGCGTTAGATGATGGCTCCTCCAAAGGTGGGCAGGCACCAGCAGCAGAACCCTTTGTGCGCGGTGGCCGCAAAGTTGGCCGCAACGACCCCTGTCCTTGTGGCTCGGGCAAAAAATACAAACAGTGTCACGGCCAGCTGGAATAATATTTTAGTCGCTAGTCGCTAGTCGCTAGTCGCTAGTCGCTAGTGACTCGTAACTAGTAACTACAAAATCTCCCTTGCAGGAGCACTGAATTCTTATTCAAGTGCGCTTGCAGGGGAGTTTTCATTATCACTCTTCATTCCACCCTATAGAGATTATCACTATGGCTGTTGGCGAATATCCCTTCCCTGAAATGTATCCGGTTGCTGGTGTCAAGCTCACCGCTGTTTGTGGTGGTATCAAATACGCTAACCGCAAAGACGTGGTGTTATTTGAGCTGGCAGAGGGAGCTAGCGTTGCCGGAGTTTTCACCCGCAATGCATTCTGCGCAGCACCGGTAACAGTTTGTCGTGAACATTTGGCTGCTGCCCCTATTCGCTATCTGGTGATTAACTCAGGTAACGCTAACGCCTGTACCGGCGAGCAAGGCTTGCGCGATGCACGAGCCACCTGTGAAGAGATCGCGCGCTTAACGGGTGTGAAAGCAGAGCAGGTTCTGCCATTTTCTACCGGCGTTATTGGCGAACCTTTGCCAGTTAAAAAAATTATCGCAGCCCTGCCCGAAGCTCTGGCAACGGCTAGTGAACAAGGTTGGGCAGATGCCGGTGCGGGCATTATGACAACCGATACTCGCCCTAAAGGTTTCAGCGCACAGATTGAACATCAGGGAAAAATGATAACCGTCAATGGTATTGCCAAAGGCGCAGGCATGATCAAGCCTAATATGGCGACCATGCTCGGCTATATCGCTACCGACGCAAAGATCGCCCAGCCATTGCTACAGCAATTAGCGCGTGAGGCTGCAGATAAATCGTTTAATCGCATTACTATTGATGGCGATACCTCCACCAATGACTCCTGCATTTTAATTGCCTCGGGCAAAGCCGAAGCGCCTGAAATTACCGAGGTATCGGGCGAGCTATACGAAAAAATCCGCACCACAATTTTTGCCGCTTACACCCACCTTGCCAAAAGCATTGTGAGTGATGGTGAAGGTGCAACCAAGTTTGTAACCATCGCTGTGAGTGGTGGTGCTAACCGCAACGAATGCCTGGATGTCGCCTACGCCGTGGCGCATTCGCCGCTGATTAAAACAGCGCTGTTCGCGTCCGATCCAAACTGGGGACGGATCGTTGCGGCTATTGGTTATGCGGGCATCAACGATCTCGACGCAACCAAAGTGCGGGTGCATCTAAACGATGTATTAATCGTAGAGAACGGCGGTCGCGCGGCGAGCTACACAGAAGAGCAAGGTCAACAGGTGATGAGTGGGGCGGAAATTACCATCAGCATTAATCTGGCGCGTGGTGACTTTAACGAAACAGTTTGGACAACCGATTTATCCTACGAGTATGTGCGCATCAACGCCGACTATCGCTCTTAAGCTGTCATCAGAATAGGAAATGCTGTGACTCAAGTTGTTCATGTTGCCGTCGGTGTTATTGTTGCTGCCGATGGCAAAATTCTTATCGCCCAGCGCCCTGATAATGTTCATCAGGGTGGCTTGTGGGAATTTCCCGGCGGAAAAGTTGATGCGGGTGAAACGGTAAGCGCCGCTTTGAAACGTGAGCTGGCAGAAGAGCTGGATATTATTGTTGAACAAACGCAACCGCTGATTGAAATTCGCCATGACTATGGCGATAAAGTGGTGTTACTTGATGTTCATAAAGTCACGGCATTTTTTGGCACAGCCAAAGGTAACGAAGGCCAGCCCATTCGTTGGGTGCCAGCAGCCGAGTTGGCTGACTACCGTTTTCCAGCAGCCAATAAACCAATCATCACCGCGATAACGCTTGCCGACAAAGTCCTGATTACCGGGGAGTTTTCCTCTAGCGAAGATTTTTTAGCACGACTTGAAAAAGCGCTTAAATCGGGAATCAAGCTAGTGCAGTTTCGCGCACCACAATTGTCTGCAATGGATTATCGAGCTTTGGCAGAAGCTGCAAAGCAGTTATGCCAGCAACATCACGCGAAGCTAATATTAAATACAACTGTTGAGCGCTTTGAAGCAAGCCAATTCGAAGCTTTGCATCTCAACCGCCATGAAATACAACGCTATCAAACACGACCCGTCAGTGAAAATGTTCTTCTCGGGGCTTCTTGTCATAACGCCGAAGAAATTATCCAGGCTCGACGTATAGGCGCAGACTATATGTGCCTTTCACCTGTAGCACCCACGACCTCTCACCCCGAGGCCACAGTGCTTGGGTGGAATAAGTTTGCGGAATTAGTAAAACAGGCAGGCACGCCTGTGTTTGCGTTGGGAGGGATGAAAATTTCTGATATAGATCGCGTAAAGCGCCACGGCGGCCAAGGAATCGCCGCAATCAGCTGTTTTTGGAACTAGCCACCACCCTAGCTTTGAGCTACCCGTAGGGTGGATAAGCCTAATGGCGCATCCACCAATTCCATTTCGTCGAATTACGATATTTCCTGGTTCCCATGCTCCTGCGTGGGAACGCAACGCAATGAGGTTGTTGAAATTCGATGATTTTAACGGCTTTTTCCCATGAGCTGACTTTCGTATGCATTACCACGCGGGAGCGTGGGAACGAGATAATAGGAACGAGCCAAATCGTCGGATTACGATATTCGCAAGCTCACATCTAATCCGACCTACGAGGTTATCGAGTAGGTTGGGGTAAGACGCGAGTTCAACGAGCGCCGCACCCCAACAAGCCCATCTCGCACAACCACCAAAAGCTCAATCTTGAAACTCCCCGTAACGTGGATAAGCCTGCGCATCCACCAACAATGCACATAAACATTTACGGTATTGGGTGATGGGTGAGAGATTCGCGCATTTGGTGGATGCGCTACGCTTATGCCACCCTACATTTAACGCAAGATTATTTTGCCAAGCGCTGTGTCAGTTCGTAGGTCGGGTTAGCCGCGAGGAATACGAGCGGCGTAATCCGACAGCGGTATTGCTGATAGAACATTTTTCCTGGTTCCCATGCTCCCGTGTGGGAACACATAGCGTTAATTCGCAGCATGCCAGGTTGTTTTGTAATGCCGTTAAGGCAACGAGGTTGTTGAAATTCGATGATTTAACGGCTTTTGTTCGTGAACTGACTTTCGTATGCATTACCACGCGGGAGCGTGGGAACGAGATAATAGGAACGAGCCAAATCGTCGGATTACGATATTCGCAAGCTCACATCTAATCCGAACCTACTGCATTAATCTTCTTCGGGATTAAAACCCACCGGCTTGCCGGGGATGCGATGGCTTTCGCTCGCCCACTCGCCTAAATCAATCAACCGGCAGCGATCACTGCAAAAAGGTCTAAAGGGGTATTCATCTGTCCATAAAACTTCCTTTTTGCAGGTTGGACATTGAAGCTTTAAAGGTTCTTGTGATGTTGTATCGGTCATATCGAATCCATTGGTCTATCGGGACTATCTCGACTATCCGGGCTTTTTAGCCAAAAACAAATACTGCTGATGCAGTTGGTTTACTTGTGTCTCCAGCTCTAAAAAATCGCCGTGATTATGAATAATATCATCCGCTTTTTCGAGCCGCGCCTCTCTCGGTAATTGTGTTGCCATAATGGCTTTAATCAGCGCGACATTGTTTGTATCCCGTAAACTCGCTCGGGTAATTTGCAGGTCTTCGCTGGCATCAATCACTAAAATCCGATCAACCAGCGTATGTTGAGTGGTTTCTAATAACAATGGTGAAGAGAGAATGGCATAGGGGCTGTTATCTGAACGATTCAGTTCAAAACGAATACGCGCATTAATTAACGGGTGGAGCAAACTTTCAAGCCACTGCTTTTGATGCGGGTCTGAAAAA
>Ga0209075_1002885_pt1 | contig 14766 bp, 12 predicted proteins | sample Stecom2011_FD_187523 | JGI IMG/M metagenome (GOLD analysis project Ga0209075, IMG submission 187523) | Agricultural soil microbial communities from Utah to study Nitrogen management - Steer compost 2011 (SPAdes) (version 2) | ecosystem: Environmental > Terrestrial > Soil > Agricultural land... | reverse complement strand
AGTATAAAAAATCAGAGGGTGGATTTGTGAAAAAATCCTACCCTCTTAATAGGCTAGTTCAAAACTGCCATGAAAACAAATTTACGTAAAAAAAGCTAATAAAAATTTGTTTTCTAACACAGAATCTCTGTGTTTTATTTATAGGGCAAAAACAAAGGGTATTTAGAATGATTTTAAATAAAGAGTTTTATTGATACATTTGTAAGCGAACAATAACGATCAAAGAACGTTTTATAGAAAACATAGAAATGTCAGAAAAAACTAAAAAATATAACGCTTTAACTCCAGAAGAATCACATGTAATTCTTAATAAAGGAACAGAACGTCCATTTACGGGAGAATTGTTGAATGAAAACACACAGGGTATTTATACCTGTAAGCAATGTGATGCGCCTTTATATACTTCAGAAAGTAAATTTGACGCCATGTGTGGCTGGCCTTCTTTCGATGACGAAATCGAAGGTGCTGTAGAACGTGTTCCAGATACTGATGGCCGAAGAACAGAAATTGTTTGTTCGAATTGCAAAGGTCATTTAGGACATGTTTTTGAAGGAGAGAATTTTACCGCTAAGAATACGCGGCATTGTGTGAATTCTTTATCGATGAATTTTAAAGCAATATAGTTTTTGACAGAAAATAGCAAAGACTGGGTTATGCTCGTTTTTAATTGCAATCATTTATAAAGATAATCTCATGACAATTAAAAACTTTACGAGCCTTGTCTTTTCCGTTTTCTAATCAAAAACTTAAAGATTCTTTTTTTATACTACAGAACATTTTCTCGTTAAGATTAAATTTTCATAGAATATTACAAATAAAAATAGCCAGTCAAATTATCGACTGGCTATTTTTTTACTGTGAAATCTGTCTACTTAGACAATATCTTAAATTCTGTTCTTCTGTTTTGTTGATGAGCATCTTCCTTATCTGAATGACGTGTCAACTTAGAGATTTCTGCATCTGTTTTGATTGGGAATTCCATTCCATAACCTGCGAATACCAATCTGTCTTCTTTAATTCCTTTTTCTACTAAGAAATCAACAACAGCTTTCGCTCTATTTTTAGAGAGTTCTTTGTTGAATGCAATTGAACCTCGTGAATCTGTATGTCCACTAATTTCAATTTTCAGGGTTGGATTCTCAATCAATAGTTTTTCCAATCTATTCAATTCAAGTTGAGATTCTTTCCTTAAAGAATATTTACTTAAGTCAAAGAATATATTTTTCAAGACGATAGTATTTCCAACATCCATCTTTTTCAAATCTACATCAACTTCGATTTCCTTATAACTGGCATCAGCTTTAACGTCGAAGTTTTCCGAATGGAACAAGTAATCTTTTGCTTTCACAGCAATACCGTAGTTTTTACCTGCTGGAAGTGATACTAAATAACGTCCAGTTTTACCATCAGATTTAAATTCAGCAATTACCTCGTTGGTTTCGTTATCAACTAACTCAATATCTGCTTGAATAAATTCCTTGGTTTTTTCGTCCCTAACAACTCCTTTTAGAATCATTAATTTACTACCCGTAATTTCAACTTTAGGTTCAATTTGAACGGCAGGGATTGCAACTCCAGCATTTGCTAAAAGCATATCTTCACCACTCAACATTGGATCTTTCTTCGCTCCTAAAATTGTTACTTTATATAAATCCTTATCACCAAAACCATCCTCACGGAATGAAGTCATATAAGCATCACGTCCATTTGCAGCAACTACAAAGAAAACGTCATGATCTGGTGTATTTATTGGATAACCTAAATTCTCTGGCGTTGACCATGTTCCATCTGCTTGCTTAACAGCTTTAAAAACATCATATCCTCCCATAGAGTTATGTCCCTTAGATGAGAAATAAATGGTTTTACCATCTGGATGAACAAAGATTCCATCCTCATCGTACTTTGAGTTAATTGTCTCAGGCAAACGCTCAACGTTACCCCAATCCTTTTTATCTTCATCCCAAGTAGCAACATAAATATCTCTGTCTTTAGGAGCGCCTTTTCTTACCAGTGGACGTTCACTAACAAAGTAAAGTTGTTTTCCATCAGGTGTATACCAAGCTGATGCTTCGTGATACTCGCTGCAAATAGCGTCATTAAACTTTTTAGGTTTACTCCATGTATCGCCATCACGAACACTTTCGTACAAGTTTCCATCTCCTTTATCGTCGATATAAACAATCATTCTACTACCATCAGGACTTAAAGCAACAGCGGCATCGTGACCTTTCGTATTGATTGGTGCGCCAATATTAACTGCCTCTGTCCAATCTTTTGTATTGTATCTGTTTGATGAATAAACGTCTTCGAAATAATTATCAATGAGCTCATCTTTCTCTCCTCCAGTAGTCCCTGGTCTACGGCTTGTAAAGAATATCTCAGAAGCATTCGCAGTCATAATCATTCCATACTCTGGGTATTGCGTGTTTATTTTCGGACCCATATTATCAATCCAAACACGTACTGGGTTTTTCACCAAAAGCTTACCAGACTGACATTCATGAATCTTTTTATTTACATCCATGTATTCTTCCAGTTGATTTTTCGCATTGAGACGGTTCTTATATACTTCATAGTGATGAATCGCTTTATCCCAATCCATTTTCAAATGATATCCACGTCCTAAGTAATAGTGAATATCAGGAAATAGGTTTGGATTTAATTTAAAAGAGGTTTGAAAATACTCTAAAGCTTTAAACTTCTGTGGTGCTTGGAGGTAACAGATTCCAATCTGATAGTTTACATAAGCACTTTTCGGATTAAAAGCCTGTGCTTCTAAATAATGTCCCAATGCTTGGTTATACAAAGGAAATGGTTGTGGAATCATCATCTTATCAGCTGTTTTAAGATGACTTTCAGCTTCCTTAAATTCGCTTTTCTGGTCTTTGAAGTTCTTTTTATCAAAAGTAACTTCTTGGGCAAACAAAGAAATGCTAAAAAGGGATATAATTGAAATTAGAATTACGTTCTTCATTATTTTTTGATTAAATGTTCACAACCATTCGTTGTATAATACTCTTCTGCTATTCTTATTCCTAAATCTGCTGCTTTGTATAAATCTTGACACGATTCGAATTCATTACGCAACATCTCATTGGCAATGGCACGATTGTAATAAGCTGCTCCTAAATTTTCATCTTTTTCGATTGCTTTGGTACTAAATGCAACAACTTGCTCATAGTTTTCCATTTCCATGTACACACCTGCAATATTATTATAAGCCATTGCGTAATCCGGTTTTAATAAGTTTACCCTTTTAAAATCAGACAAAGCATCTTGATGATTACCGCTGTCAAACTTCGCATAACCTCTATTGTTCCATGCTAAGAAATTGTTTTGATCAATTAAAATTGCTTTATCGTATGCTTTAATTGCACGGTCATAATCTTTTTGTTCTCGGTACAAACTCCCCAAGTTATTGTATGCAATTCCAGATTTTTTATCTAAATCTGCTGCTCTACTATAATCTTCAATGGCTTTATCAATATTTCCATTTAATTTATAAGCACTCCCTCTATCATTGTATGCATCAGCAAATCTATTGTCAATCAAAATTACTTTTGAAAAATCTTCAATGGCCTTATCATACTGTGCTAATTTGAAATATTGAATTCCACGCTGGTAATAATACTTCCTTTCGTTTTTCTTACGGCCAATCGCTTTTGTATAATAGTTAATCGCTAACTCCATACTGTCTTTTAATTCTGCCAAAGTTCCCAACTCAAAAAATGGTGAGTGAACAGTGTCATTCACTGCAGTAATGTGCAGGAATTGTTTTTCAGCAAGTTCGATTTTATTATCAGCAAGATAAGTGTAAGCTAAATTCGTATGTGCTTGCAAAAAAGTCGGGGAAATTTCAATCGCCCTTTTAAAGTCGCTTATTGCTTTTGAATAATTCTTGTATTCGAAAGCAAGTGTTCCTTCATTGTATGCCTCTTGTGCTTCTGGCTCAATACCCGAAGAATCTATTATTACGTTTTTTGCCACAACAACCTTCGGTTTATCGTCTTGAGAATAAGCAGACAACCAAAAGAAGCAACAAAACAGCAATAAATAGGACTGTAGATTTCTCATAATTAGTTTCGTTTTTATTAAAAAACAAAGATACGCTTTTCATTTAATATGGAGATGATTTCATGTTAGAAAGTGAACAGCTGTAAAATAGGACATTTAGAATAAAAAACATTCGCTTTTCATTCAATTTTATCGTTTGTATAGTATTTTTGCTTAATAGCCTAAAGTGAAGGTTAAATCATGCTTTTGCAAAAGAAAAAAACAGAGAGATGAAATACGGAAAATGGTTTGTTCGCGTCAATTGGATAACATTGGTTTTTATATTTTTAGTCGTGATTGCAGGTAGTTTTGTAAGAATCACAGGAAGTGGAATGGGATGTCCAGACTGGCCAAAATGCTTCGGTCAATGGGTTCCTCCGACTGATAAAGCAGAACTCCCAGATGATTACAAAGACATTTACAGCGAAAAACGAGCGAAAAAAGTTGAAAAATTCAGCAACATGCTTTCTGCAATTGGAATGGAAGAAAGCGCAAATAAAATTCGAAATGATAAATCAATTTTAGTTGAACAAGACTTTAACGCACGAAAAACATGGACAGAATATGCCAATCGTTTGTTTGGTTTTATGGCAGGAAATGGAGTATTAGCTGTGTTTTTGTGGATAATGATTAAGTACCGTCAACGTAGATTATTGGTTGTCTCAACAGTTAATCTTCTACTTTTGGTTTTCCAAGCATGGTTTGGATCCATTGTAGTTGCCACAAATTTAGTCCCTTGGACAATTACTGTTCACCTCTTCTTAGCACTGGTTATTATAGGATTACAAATCTATATTATTCGAATAGTCGCGCCTTCACAACAGAAAAACATAAAAGTTAGTTCGTCATTTTACGCTTTAGTTTTCTTTATTTTCATTGTCACTTTCGCACAAATGTTTTTAGGTACGCAGGTAAGAGAGGAAATTGATTTTCTTACAAAAGCTGGAATTGGAAGAGAAGGATGGGCGGAAAACTTAGGAATTATCTTCTTTATTCACAGAAGTTCTTCTTGGTTGATTTTGGGACTTATTGCCATTATGTTTTGGATTTCAAGAAAACGCAAAGATCTGCGCATTATTCATTGGATATTCGCAATGTTAGCAATAGAGTTGTTAAGCGGGGTTATACTTAATCACTTTAATGTTCCAGGATTGGTTCAAACAGCGCATTTACTGTTTGCGTGTATACTCTTTGGTATTTTAATGATGGCAACCTTTAGATTAAAGACAAAGGAAGTCGTTGAATCTTTATAATTTTACATTGCACGCTTAAGGTATTTCAACATGGAAAAAATTCAGAATTACATCAATGGAAAATTTGTTGCGCCGAAAGCAGGTAACTACTTCGAAAATATTGAGCCTGCAAAAGGAATTGCGTATTCACTAATACCAGATTCTCAATCTGAAGATGTGGAAGACGCAGTAAAGGCGGCTCAAGGAGCATTCCCCAGTTGGTCTGGATTAAGCATTGAAGAACGTGGTGATTGGATGATGAAACTTTCGGATGGTATTGCTGCGCGCATGACTGAGTTTGTTGAAGCAGAAAGTCGTGACAATGGAAAGCCAATCAAATTAGCAGAACATGTAGATATTCCCCGTGCTATCTCAAATTTTAAGTTTTTCGGAACAGGGATTCAACATTACGCTTCTGAATCGCATGAAATGGTTGGGGTAGGTATCAATTATACTTTACGCAAACCTTTAGGTGTTGTAGGATGTATTTCTCCATGGAATTTACCTTTGTATTTGTTCTCTTGGAAAATTGCTCCTGCTATGGCAACAGGAAATTGTGTTGTTGCAAAACCTTCTGAAGTTACGCCTTACACTGCATATTTATTGTGTAAAGTAATGGAAGACATCAATTTTCCAAAAGGAGTATTGAACATTGTTCATGGTTACGGACATACTGCTGGAGATGCTATTGTTCGTCATGAATTAACCAAAGCCATTTCATTTACAGGCGGAACAGCAACAGGTCAAACGATTGCTAAAATTGCTGCTCCGATATTTAAAAAGCTCTCTCTAGAATTGGGCGGAAAAAACCCTAACATCATTTTTGATGATTGTGATTTCGATGAGATGTTGAGCACCACAATTCGTTCAAGCTTTGCCAATCAAGGTCAGATTTGCTTGTGTGGATCTCGAATTTTCGTTCAGAAAGGAATTTACGAACGCTTCAAAACTGAATTTGTAGAAAAAATTAAAAGATCAAAGGTTTCTTACCCTACTGATCCAAAAGCGCAATTAGGTGCTGTAGTTTCAAAATCTCACATGGAGAAAGTTTTGAGTTATATTGAATTGGCCAAAGAAGAAGGTGGAACAGTCCTAGCGGGTGGACACCAAGTAAAATTAGATGCTCCATACGATCAAGGATTTTATATTGCTCCAACAATTATCGAAGGATTGAAATTTGATTGCAGAACGAATCAAGAAGAAATTTTCGGTCCTGTGGTGACGATTACTCCGTTCGAAAACGAGGAGGATGTATTGATGATGGCGAATTCTACACAATATGGTTTATCCGCCACTATTTGGACGAATGATTTAAAACGTGCGCACCGTATGGCGAATGATATCGAGGCTGGAATTGTGTGGATTAATGCTTGGTTGGTGAGAGATTTACGTACGCCATTTGGTGGAACAAAGTCTTCTGGTGTGGGTAGAGAAGGCGGGTGGGAAGCGATGAAATTTTTTACTGAGCCGAAGAATGTTTTTGTGAAGTACTAGGTGGCTAATTGTTAATGATTAATTTTTAATGGTTAACGTGTTTGATATTTAATTTCTACTGCGTGGTAATTATGCTATTGATAATGCGGCTACTCTATTAAAAACACTTCTTTTACAAACTTAATACTTTTGAAGATGAGGCGTGCTGCATGCACACTAATGATAGGGTAAGTTCTAAAGCTTGCGACATAAATCACTGTGAAGTACTAGGTGGTTTTACTACTAAAATGCAGCAATCTTGGAGAAGATCAGTTCACCTTATCGGTTATTAATTATAATGGTGGTTCCTGAACTATTTTCTCTTTGCTTTGAAAACTTTGAGCCGTTGATCGCGCAGAATTGCTTGATCGCAGTTTCATTCAACTTGCCATCCTCAAAAAGTTTTTCATTAATTATTCGTTCAGCCAAATGTTTTTTAAATCCTACGATCTGAATTTCACATTTGTCTAAATCTTCATTGAAGAAGGTAATGTCATAATATGCTACTCGACCTTCCGGGTTTCCCGCTGTGATTTGCTGTGGATCTCTGTAATAGTTCGCATTGAAGATTGCGAGTCTTTCATCTTCTAAATTAAAAAAAGTGAATGCATCTGGGTAATTACTAGAAACCATTTTAAACATAGCAGTTCCATCAAGCGTTACCAAATCGTTTTTGACTTTTACTTTTTGAGAAAGACTAGAAAAGGAGAAGAATAATATTGTTGTTATCAGCAGGATTTTCATAAGTGTTGTATTTATATAGATATAAATGTAATTAAAAAAATTGAGAATTAATTTCATCTAGATTTCAGGAAAATCTATCATTTCACTTGCTTTTCCACACATTATATCCAATATTTAATTCTAACATAATTGGATAAAACCCTGAATTTCCTTTGGTATCAAAATAATAAACTGGTCCAGCGTTAAAAAGAAGATGAATCTTGCTAAAGCTTCTCTGAATTCCCCAAGTTGGACCGACAGAGAAATCAACATTATCTGTACGCTTTAAAGTATTCGACTGACCAACCTCTACTCCTCTTCCAATGATTTTTAAACCAACAAAGTCTCCTGAATTATAATCTATGTTTTTCTTCATGGCTATTCTTCTATCGAGATTATAAATGAATTTATAATGAAGATCAAGAAATGAAGATAGAAAGAAAGCATAATCCGGTTGAAAACTTGTTAGCTCTGGATAAGACATTGAAACACCGAAACCAGCATTTACAGAAAGCTTGGATTTTTCTGAAAGTGAATGTTCATATTCAATTCCAGGGTTGATCACGTTCAACCTGAATACGTTTTGCTTTGTACTATTCTCCGTTTGACCAAATACTATGGCAGGAAACAGAAAAGCAACTAAAAGAAGTGCTTTCACCGATGACTTGTATAAATATAGCTTCATTTTTCAATAGTTATAGAGCTCTTCTCTCAACCTCTTCACTCTCCCTCTCCCTGTTTTATCCCACCGAATACTTCACTTTATTCTCAGAACTCAACGAGTTTTTCAATTCAGGGAGCATTTCTACAACTGTTTTGATGATTCCGTTGGCATCGTAGCCTACATCAGCATATAGTTCCTCTTGTGTTCCGTGGTGAATGTATTCATCTGGAATTCCAAGTCTTTTTACTTTTGAAGAATACCCTTGATCGGCCATGAACTCTAAAATTGCACTTCCCATTCCTCCCATAACACAACCGTCTTCAATGGTGATGATTTTATCGAATTTTGAGAATATTTCGTGTAATAAACTTTCGTCTAATGGCTTTACAAAGCGCATGTCATAATGAGCTACAGAAGCGCCCATTCCCTCTAACTCTTTGATTGCAGTTTGCGCAAAGTTTCCTGGGTGACCAATAGATAATATAGCGATATCTTCTCCCGTCGTGATTTTACGACCCGTTCCAACTTTCATTGGCTTCATCACTGTTTTCCATTCTGTCATTACTCCTTTTCCTCTTGGGTAACGGATACTGAATGGTCCCATGTCTTTTTGCTGCGCTGTAAACATCATGTTTCTCAACTCTGCTTCATTCATTGGCGCTGCAACTACCATGTTCGGAATACTGCGCATATATGCGATATCGTAAGCTCCGTGGTGAGTTGCTCCATCGGCACCGGCAAATCCAGCACGGTCTAAACAGAAAACAACGTTTAAATTTTGTAAGGCTACGTCATGAATAACCTGATCGAAGGCACGTTGCATAAACGAAGAGTAAATATTACAGAATGGAACTAAACCTTGTGTTGCCAGTCCTGCACAAAAAGTCACTGCATGTTGTTCAGCAATTCCCACATCGAAAGAACGATCTGGCATTGCTTCCATCATAATATTTAAAGAAGAACCAGAAGGCATCGCAGGAGTAACTCCCATTATCTTCTCATTTTTCTCTGCTAATTCAACGATGGTATGTCCAAAAACTTCTTGGTATCTTGGAGGTTGAGGAGAACTCGGTACAATTTTTACAATCTCACCCGTTTCCTTATTAAAAACCCCTGGCGCATGCCATTGTGTTGGGTTTCCTTCCTCAGAATATTTGAATCCTTTCCCTTTCTTAGTAATACAGTGTAAAATCTTAGGTCCAGGAATATCTTTTAAGTCTTCTAATATTTTTGTTAATCCGATTACGTCGTGACCATCTACAGGACCGAAATAGCGGAAATTCAAAGCTTCGAAAAGGTTACTTTGTTTTAATAAACTCCCTTTTAAGGCTGTTGAAACTTTACTTACAACTGAACGCGCGTCTGGACCGAATTTTGAAATCTTCTCCAGCATTGTCCATACCTCATCTTTTACTTTATTGTAGGTATGAGAAGTTGTGATATCTGTTAAGTAATCTCTTAAAGCACCCACGTTTGGATCAATAGACATACAGTTGTCATTCAATACGACCAATAAATTGGCGTCTTTTTCAAACCCTGCGTGATTCAATCCCTCAAAAGCTAAACCTGCCGTCATGGCTCCATCGCCAATTACAGCGATGTGATGACGTTCTGGATGACCTTTATAACGATTGGCTACAGCCATACCTAAAGCTCCAGAAATAGAAGTGGATGAATGTCCTACTCCAAAAGTATCGTATTCACTTTCGCTTCGTTTTGGAAACCCACTGATTCCACCTTTTGCACGGTTTGTAGGAAAAGAATCTCTTCTTCCAGTAAGAATTTTATGGCCGTAAGCCTGATGTCCAACATCCCAAACCAATTGATCCGTAGGTGTATCAAAAACATAATGCAAAGCAACTGTTAATTCAACAACTCCCAGACTGGCTCCAAAGTGTGAATTCCCAATTTCAGACAAAACATCAATCATGTATTGACGCACTTCCTCAGAAATTTGAGGCAACTGCTCCTCCGTCAACTTTCTTAAGTCTGCAGGATTATTGATGTCTTTCAAAAGAAGACCAGGGGTATATTTCTCCATTTATTAAAATCGTATGAACGCAAAAATACGTTTACTTATTATAGATACAAAACACTTTAAACTTAATAAATATTTTACTCATGCTTCATATTTTGAATATTACTTTTGAAACAGCTCATATTAAAGGCATAAAACAATCACGACATCCTTATCTTCGAGAAAATAAGTCGAGCTTTTGAATCGTTATTTTACACATTATTATGATGTTCTGTTTCGTTAAAAAGTAAACTTCATGCTTCTTTCATCAAGAATTGCAAAGCTTATTTTAAAGGAAGTCCGGGGTTTTATTTGATTTCCATCGGAAAAAGCCACGTATGCTCCAAGTCTCAGTCTTCTTCTGGCAAATTTAAAAACACGTTCAAGTCCACCATAAAGTTCATAGTGGGTCCAACTGTGCTCTGGAACCCATAAATATCCACCTCCAGCAACCGTCGAAATCCTGGTCTTTTTCATGAACGGAATTTTATTGATTAAGGCCCCATTAAAATGATGAATATAATGCGATTCGAAATACCAATTCATTGTCGGAAGCGTAGAATCTAAATCTTGATAGGAATACATTGGATGAGAAAATAAAATTGGATCTGAACGACGATGGTACTGCATATCTTCGGGACGTAAGATTTTTTTATTTAAAAACTTACCTGTCGTAACATGGTATTTTGATGTTCCCAGCGTTCCAATATTAAAGGTTTGACTCGTACCAAAACGAATATAATCATGGTTTACTTCACTTCCCAATAATTTAGGGACCCCTTTCTCATAATAAACATAGAACATCGGCCATTTTGAACCTAAAACAACTTTTCTTTTGGGCTCTCTCATGTATTTCTGAAAAGGTGTATAACGCAACATGAAGTCCGCGATTATGGCATTGTACTGCGTGAATTTTGGAGGCTCGGTGTTGCTGAGCTCTTTATCAAACCATCTAATGAATTTGGTGTCTTCTGGCAATGGACGTCTATTGGTGTAAGTTAAACTGCTTTCTAAATACAAACCATTTACGATTTCAAAATCATGATAAAGTGAACCTGATGTTTTTTCAATAAAGTTATCCCTTAAGAAAACTTGAGTTAAGGCATCATAAGAACGTATTAAATCATAATTATGTGTCAAGTTAATTCCAACTCTGGATTGCCGAAAGGGATTGTATAAATACTTAATATTGGTGTATCCCTTGATGTCACCGTTTAACAATCCAACATCCACTCGGGTGTAACTATCAAAAGTTCGTTCGTTGTTCCACTTCTTAAAAAAATCAAAATCCGGTCCAATACGTGGCCCAGCAATATACAATGGGCGCATTGTTGCTGCCACGGAACTGATGGTCCATTGTGTCTTTTTTAAACGGTTTCGATGATCAATACCAAACCATACAACCTTCCAAAAAGTAACTTGATTAAAGACTGAGTCAATAGAATCAAGGTAAGTCGATTTCGTAAAAAGGTTTTCAACACTATCTCTTTGTTTAATGAACTTCTGTTCTTCAATTGTAAGGGGAGTCATACGTTTTGTAGACCAATATGTTGAATCTCGTTCATAAGCCTCTTCGGTTGTAACAGCCAATTCATTCCCAAACATTCCTTTTTTGAAATTCGGACTGAAGTCATAATCGTTATAATTTACAACTGTGCTTCCTTCAAATTTCTCTTTACGGTAAGCGACATTATAACTCATGACCTGATTTTTCAACACACACATTGTGTCTCCATAAATATCAAAGTCCTGTACAATTGAAAACTCATCATAAATAAATAAGTTTCCTTTAATTATTGTGAAATCTATTTTCTCCACAAACCATGTACTGTCCTGAATCCAGATAAAACCTTCCAACGTAGAGGTTGCAATATTTCTTGGCGTTATCTTAATTTTATTTAAAGTTGGTTGGTTTTCACGTTCGGTTTTCTCAACCAATTGATATTTATAAGAAAGAATTCCAGCTGTAGAGATTGGGGATTGAATAGGTGACTTACTTAGATCGTTGAGGTATAATGTATTCTGAAAAAAGTTGAAATTTGACTTTGCTGTTGTTGTAAAGTAAAGATTTCTATCGTCTCCTCTTTTAGAATAACCGGTTCGAACTTCTTTAATTTCATTAGGAGGAGAATAGCTTCTGTTCATTTCAACCTCAACCATATTCACATTGTTGAGTTGTCGCATTCTCTTTTCCTTCAGCACTTCAATATCCTCGAAGCGTGCGTCTTCCTTATCGTCTTTTTCTTTGCTGTGTTCAGTGCCACTTTTCTCATCTTTGGCCCTGATGTAAACATCGCACATATGCGGGTATTGGTTGTAATCAAATTGATTTTTCACATCAACCGTTCGCATCACAATATCCCTTCCCACATTACGTCGCTTGGCTGCGAAATCTACTTCTTCAAAATCGCTGATTTTTATTGGAAAAAGTTGAATATTCAATTCTTGTTGTTTCTCCTCAACAACTAAATAATATTCTCGCGTTTCATACCCCATCGCTGAAATCACCAAATAATATTCTCCGATTTCTAAACGCATTACGTATCTGCCTTCTATATCAGCACGGGTGCGCAAATCGGAATAGTTTTTCACATAAATATCAGCAAAAGGAATACCTGCATTACTTTCGTCGAGGACTTTACCACTAACAACATATTGTGAAAGGACCACTTGTCCAAATAAAAGACAAATGACAAGAAAAATGTATCGTTGGAATTTTTGCATGCTATTTATGACCGCCTATCAATTATGTGTGTTTTTGATTCCATCAAAATATTGAACTCAAATATAAGTTGAATTGAGCAAAAACAATCAAAATAATTATGAAAGGGTATAATCAGCAAGAATTTAACAAATAAATGAGCTTTAAATGCTTCAATTATTTTTTAACATCTGTTTTTTCTTTGCCATCAAGGTATTCTTGGTGTTTCACCATGCGCTTCATCATAAATCGACGAATCAAATAAAGAAGTATTGCAAACACACCAAACACATAATAGGATGCCCATCGATCAAAACCTTCAGTATAACCCAAATAAGTTACTCCGATAATAGTTACAATTCCTGTAGCTAACCAAAACAGTTGCATTATTTTATTGTATGATTTCATTTTCTAATCTTTATTTAAAAATATTTTTGCGGTGGGCTTATAAAACTGAGCCGTATCAAAAGCAGGCGTCGTCCATGCACCAATACCAGATAAAATCATATCTGGAGAAGTAATCACAACTGGCTTATTGGTATAAATAGAATCACCTCCTTTATTCCAATACAGCACTTCACTTTCTAAGGTTTTTTGCTGAAGCACATTGAGTAGTTTAACACTGTCTCGTACAGTAATATTTCCTGTCTCTCCATCAATCTCTCCGAATAAGGAAGTTAAAACAGAACCTATCTCTCCTTCATCGTTGTAGAAATTAACTTTCAAACCGTCTTTAAACTTAGTCACATTTTTTGGTTGTGCATAAGTCTCAGCAATATTAGCGTAAATCTCTATTTGAGCATATCCAGAGTCGGTATAGATGACATGAAGCATTTCGCTTGTTTCATCTGGGTTATCTGGATGCGTAGTTATCTTCTTTACTTTATCGAGATCGTTCACACATGAAAAAAAGATTCCCATCATGACAATCATGACAGGAATCAAATATATATTGTGCTTTATGTTGCTCAATCCTTAGTAAGTTTTAATCGTATAGGTTTTATTCCAACATCCTAAGGTTACTGATTCTCCAACTGACTTGTCTTCATTAAAAACATCTGAAGAAGAAGGACACTGGCCTTTTAATGAATTCACAAGTGATGTGTTTCCAGATTTTTCAGCCAATTCAACAGCGTAATAGTTATTTGCTTTACGTTCGAAAGTAGATACTCCACAGTCATTCATTAAGGCGTTTACACTTCTTGCAGCAATCTCGTACCCTTTACCAGAGTTTTTACCTGTTACAGCAATTCCTGCAGTGTGCGCAGCTCTATGGTTTCCTGAACGGTAATAAGCATTTGCAATTTCAAACTCAATATTGCTTTTATCATCTGCATCTTCTGCCATTGACAGTGCTGTTTTAAAAGTATTGATCGCAGCTGAAGTATTTCCTTGGCTCATTTGCAATTTAGCTTTTGCTAAAACTGCATCTACAGATGGATCAATTGCAATAATTGTATCCACAAGCATTACGTATTCTTTACTTTTCACACATTCATGTTTTTCAAGTAAAGCCATAAAGTTTTTAACTGTTGCTTTCTTTGCTTCTATTTCCTGTGGAAGATCATTCATAAATGTATTAATCTCTGGTAGAATCGAAGCACAATCAGTTACAGCCCTATCCATATAAACAGCTAAAAAGTCAATTGTTTCAGCTCCCATATTTCCCTTGTTGATATAATCAGACAATTCGAAAAACTCAGAAATTAATCTCTTTTTGTAATCTGCCTTAACTTTTTCGTCTTGTTCTTGAACCCATAAATTATATAGGTTGACATAATACTGTTGTAAGAAACCTTTGTTTACTTTCTCAGCTTCATGATGAACACCGATCCTATATGCAGCATCTGCTTTTTTCATTGATCCAGGAGTACCTACGCCAAATAAGAATAACCCAAATAAG